>ERZ773077.883-NODE-883-length-21602-cov-10.298139_pt1 | contig 21602 bp, 18 predicted proteins | sample MGYA00580612_ERZ773077 | MGnify/ENA primary metagenome ERZ773077 (study PRJEB29015, sample SAMEA2737971) | human oral metagenome | biome: human oral; feature: human-associated habitat; material: dental | place: China | collected 2021 ...
CCGCGTGGTGTACGACGTGAGCGGCAAACCGCCCGCCACGATTGAGTGGGAATAAACGCCCGCCCGCAAGTATCAAAAAGCAGCCTGAAACCCCGATAACCGGTTTTCAGGCTGCTTTTTACTGCTTCGCCGTTTCAGACGGGAATCTTGTTCCAAACCATCTTTCAGGCTGCATCAACACCAGCCCAAGGCAGCCTGAAAGTGCGTTTGCAAACTTCTGCGAAATAAAGCCTACTCACCCGCACCCGCCGCATTTGCCGCAATTAGACGACGGCGCACAGCCATCCGCCTTTTTCGCTTTGGCTTTGAACAGGTATTTTTTCAGCAGGTAAAACACCGAGCCGGCAATAATCAGACCGACAATAATATATTGAGCCATATCAGAAAATCCTTGAAGTGATTTGGTAGACGACCAGCGCGGCGAGGTAGGCGAGCGCGAACAAATAGCCGGTAATCAGCAGCGTGGTTTTGAGCGATTTGGTTTCGCGTTTGATCACGGCAAGGGTGGCGGCGCACATCGGGGCGTAGATGTACCACGCGAGGAAGGCGAAGGCGGTGGGCAGCCCCCAGCGGTTGTGCATGATGGGGATCAGCGCGTTGGCGATTTCGTCTTCCGAGCCGCCGACGGCGTACACGGTGCCCAGCGCGGCAACGACCACTTCGCGGGCGGCGATGCCGGGAATCATGGCGATGCACATTTCCCAAGTGAAACCCAGCGGGGCGAACAGGGGCTGGATAAAGTGTCCGATGGTGCCGGCCAGGCTGTAATCAATCGCTGCGCCAGTCGCGCCTTCGGGGGCGGCAGGCCAGCTTACCAGCGCCCACAAAATCACGGATACGGCGAAGATTATCGTACCGGCGCGTTTTAAAAACGCTTTCACGCGATCCCACAGGCTGGTGAGAATGTGTTTGAAATTGGGGGTGCGGAAGGTGGGCAGTTCCATCAGCAGGGGGAACTGCTGCACGCTGCCCTGCCGCCGCGCCAGCAGTTTCATGATGTAGGCGACCAGCGCGGCGGAGGCGATGCCCAACACATACAGGGCAAACAGGGTCAGCCCTTGCAGGTTGAAGACGCCGCCGACGGTGCGGTCGGGAATAATCGCGGCGATAATCAGCGCATACACGGGCAATCGGGCGGAGCAGGTGAGCATCGGCGCGATGGCGATGGTTACCAGCCGCTCGCGCGGGTCGTGGATGGTGCGGGCGGACATCACGGCGGGCACGGCGCAGGCAAAGCTCGACAGCAGCGGGATAAACGAGCGGCCGGACAGCCCGCTTTTTGCCATCATGTTGTCCAGCAAAAAGGACGCGCGCGGCAGATAGCCCGAGTCTTCCAACAGCAGGATAAAGGCAAACAGAATGGTAATCTGCGGCAGAAACACCAGCACGCTGCCCACACCCGCAATAATGCCGTTCACAATCAAATTGTTGAGCACGCCCTCGGGCATATTCGCGCCCACCCATTCGCCCAGCGAGCCGAACGCGCCTTCAATCAGCTCCATTACGGGCGCCGCCCAAGTGTAAACGGCTTGGAACACCATAAACAGCACGGCAAACAGTATCACCATGCCCCACACGGGGTGCAGCGCGATTTCGTCCAGCTTTTTGTGCCACGCGGGCAGCGTCATTTCGGTGCGGACGACTTGTTTCAGAATATTTTCCACTTCGCGGTACAGCGCATTGCTGTCCAGCTCTTCCAACTTGCGTTCCGCGCCTGCGGGATTGGCGGGGAAAGTGCGCTTGCGCGGCAGCTTTTTCACCGCTTCGCGCACGGCATGGATGCCCGATGCGCTCACCGCCACGGTTTCCAAAACCGGCACGCCCAGCAGCCCGCTCAGTTTTTCCGCATCAATGTTCAGCCCCCGATTGCGCGCGACATCGCTCATATTCAGCGACACCACCATCGGCAGGTTCAGCGTTTTCAGTTCCAAAATCATCCGCAGCGTCATGCGCAGATTGGTCGCATCCGCCACCGCGATAATCGCATCGGGCGGAATGCCCAGCTTGCCCACCGCCATATCGCGGGCGACCGCTTCGTCGGGGCTGGTGGTGCGCAGGCTGTATGTGCCCGGCAAATCAATGATGTGCACCGCAGGGTCGTCCAACAGCGCGCCCTCGCGCCTGTCCACCGTAACCCCCGGATAATTGGCAACTTTGGCATGCGCGCCCGTCAGCCCATTGAACAGCACGGTTTTGCCGCAGTTGGGCGCGCCGATCAGCGCAAAATAGCTGAGTTCCATCAATATTTCTCCTTATGTTTTGAGTGTTTTTTACCGTTTCAGGCAGCCTGAAAATCGGTTTTGCCGCAGCGTTTCGCTTATTCAGGCAGCCTGAAAACACCGTTGGCAGGTTTTCTTTTGGCAGACCTCGTTTTCAGGCTGCCTGAACCACATGGCACATCACCTTCTGCGCCTCGTCCTTGCGCAGCGAAAACTGCGACTGGTTGCCCAGCCGCACGGCAAACGGCCCCCTGCCCAAAATACCGACCGCAATCACCTGCACCGGCATGCCGTCCGAAAAGCCCAAATCCGCCAAACGCCGCGCAACCAGCGGATCCAGCTCGCCGAAAACGGGGTTGGGCACGATTTCGGCGATGTGGGCGGTGGCGCCTTTTTTGAGTTGCGATAAGGGAACGGCTGACATATTTTTCCTCTCATTTCATTTTCGTCAGATTGAAAAAAGCCGCGCGGGCGGAAAACCCATACGGCGAAACGTGCTTCAACTTGATGCGGATTGCTTGAAATTCCGTTTTATTAAAAATCATTATTAATTTTTGTTAATTATATTATTGCATTTGCAGGAAATCAAATCTTGTGAAATTGGCTGTTTGGCGGTTTCAGGCAGCCTGAAACGGCGGCAAAGCTGTTTTTGTTTTCAGGCTGCTGCTAAAATGCTGTTTTTTTTTGGAGAACAAAATGACCGTTGTTGCCATTGATATCGACCCGCAAAAAACCTTCACGCCCGTGTGCGCCGGCGAGCTGCCCGTGCCGTTCGGCGATGAAATCGTGGCGGAATTGAACGCCCAAGCCGCGCTGGCGGACTACCGCGCCGTCAGCAAAGACGCGCACAGCCCCGCCGCGCAATGGCTGTGCGCCAGCCATGCCGAAATTCTGCGCCCCACGGGGCTGCCCGACGCGCCCGAAAGCTGGGTGGCGCACGCGATGATTGGCAGCCGTGGGTTTGAGCTGCTGGACGGACTGCCCGATGTGCGTGCTTACGATTTTTGCGTGTGGAAAGGCATCGAACCCGATATGCACCCCTACGGCGCGTGTTACCACGACCACGCAGGGCGGCTGAGTACGGGGCTGATCGAGTGGCTGCGCGATGTGCGGGCGCAGGTGCTGGTGGTGGGCGGGCTGGCGACTGATTTCTGCGTGAAAGAGTCAGTGCTGCAACTAGCAAAGGCGGGCAGCTGGCGGGTGCTGGTCAACCGTGCCGCGTGCAGGGGCATCGCTGCGGACAGCATCGCCCGCGCGTGGGCCGAAATGGCGGCGGCGGGCACAATCCTGCTGGACGATGCGGCGACGGTAAAAGACTATTTGGCGGCATTGGAGGCAGCCTGAAAAGCGGTTCGGCCGGTTTTCAGGCTGCCTTTACCCTACCCTGCCCGCTTTCAGGCTGCTTTCCCCACATTCCGCGCCGCGGGTTACAATCCGCCTGCCCGTCCAATCCGCAAGCGAAAACACCATGAGCGCATCGTCCCCCGCCCCCAAAACCCGCACCGTTATCAGCTTTCTCGGCACCGTACTCGACAATGCGCGCGGCGCGGGGCGCTGGCAGAAATGGCGGCCGAACATCGCCCTGCACCAGCAAACCGCGCAGCGTTTCGACCGACTCGAGCTCTTTTACAGCGAAAAATTCCGCAATCTGGCCGAACTTGTCCGCAGCGATTTGGCGCAGGCCGCACCGCATCTTGCCGTTAATCTCGTGCCGCTGGAGTTGGCCAACCCCTGGGATTTCGGCGAAGTCTATACCAAGCTGCACGACTGGGCGGCCGCCTATCCCTTCGACACCGAAAGCGAAGAATATTTCACCCACATCACCACCGGCACCCACGTCGCCCAAATCTGCCTGTTTCTGCTGGTGGAAAGCCGCCGCATTCCCAGCTTTCTCCTGCAAACCGCCCCGCCCAAACGCCAGCGGCACAGCATGGAGCAGGGCGACTTCGGCACCATCGAAATCATCGACCTCGATCTCGCCCGCTACGACGCCATCGCCCGCCGCCTTGCCGCCGAAAGCGACGACGCCGTGCGCTATCTCAAAAGCGGCATCGCCACCCGCAACGCCGCCTTCAACCGCATGATCGCCGAAATCGAACAAGTCGCCCTCAATTCCCCCGCCCCCATCCTGCTTTCCGGCCCCACCGGCGCCGGCAAATCCATGCTCGCCCGCCGCATCTACGAGCTGAAAAAAGCCCGCCGCCAGCTTTCAGGCAGCTTTGTCGATGTCAACTGCGCCACCCTGCGCGGCGACGGCGCCGCTTCCGCCCTCTTTGGCCACAAAAAAGGCGCCTTCACCGGCGCCGCCGAAAAACGTGAAGGCTACCTCAAAACCGCCGACGGTGGCCTGCTCTTTCTCGACGAAATCGGCGAACTCGGCCTGGACGAACAAGCCATGCTGCTCAAAGCCATCGAAGAAAAACGCTTCTACCCCGTCGGCAGCGACCGCGAAAGCGAAAGCAGCTTCCAACTCATCGCCGGCACCAACCGCGACCTGCGCCGCGAAGCCGCCGCCGGCCGCTTCCGCGAAGACCTGCTCGCCCGCATCAACATCTGGCACTACCGCCTGCCCGCGCTCGCCGAGCGCCGTGAAGACATCGAACCCAATATCGACCACCAGCTCGCCGTCGCCTCGCAAGAACTCGGCCGCGCCACCCGCTTCAACAAAGAAGCCCGCAGCGCCTACCTTGCCTACGCTCTCTCCGAGCACGCCCCTTGGCGCGGCAACTTCCGCGACCTTGCCGCCAGCATCATGCGCCTGGCCACTCTCGCCGGCCACGGCCGCATCCAAAACGGACACGTCGCCGCCGAAATCGCCCGCCTGAAATGGCAATGGCAAACCCCCGAGTTTTCAGACGGCCACCCCGATTTCAGGCAGCCTGAAAACCCGTCCGATGCCGCTTTCAGGCTGCCTACGGACAATAAATGGCAGCCTGAAATCCCCGCCGCCGCCGAGCGCATCTGCCGCATTCTCGAAGCCAAAGGATTAAGCTGGGACGAAATCGACAGGTTCGACCAGCTGCAGCTTGCCGCCGTCGCCGCCGAATGCCGCCGCCACAAAACCCTTGCAGCCGCCGGCCGCGCCCTCTACCAAGCCTCCCGCCGCAAACGCAGCACCCCCAACGACAGCGACCGCCTGCGCAAATACCTGCGCCGCTTCGGTTTGGAATGGGCGGATGTGGCGGAGTGAACGTACTGCAGCAGATCGAACCGGCAAAAAGGCAGCCTGAAAACCGTTTGGAATGGTTTTCAGGCTGCTTTTTTGTTGCTGATGCCGCAAGCGCCGCCCCGCTTTGGCGTGTACTTGTCCGCCGTCTTTCAGGCTGCCTTTCAAACCAGCCCAAGCAAAGCAGCCTGAAAACTTTTCAGGCTGCCTGGCGCGGCTATAATCCGTCTTTTCCCTACCCCTTTCCTGCCGCGCCATGTTCCATCTTTACCAATCCGACCATCTGGAAGACCTTGCCGCGCTGCTGGCGGCGGTGCGCCGTCAAAATCCGCTGCCCGATCCCTTTGCCGCCGAAGAAGTGGTAGTGCCCAGCCACGGGATGCGCCGTTTTCTCAGCCATTATCTTGCCCGCGAAACCGGCATTGCCGCCAATATGCGCTTTGCGCTGCCGGCGCAGCTGATGTGGCGCTGGCTGCGCGAGCAGATCGGCGCGGTGCCGGAAAACGATCCGTTTGCGCCGGAAGTTATGCGCTGGCGGCTGCTGGCCTTGTTTGATCAGCCGCAGTTTGCGGCGGATGAGGGCTTTCAGGCTGCCCGCGGGGCGCTGGGCGCTTATCTTCAGCGGGGCGAGACCGCGCGTTATGCGCTGGCAGGGCAGCTGGCGGATGTGTTCGACCAGTATCTGGTGTACCGCGCCGACTGGCTGGAAACCTGGAAGCGGGGCAAAACGCTGCCGGATCTGCCCGAGAGCCAGCTGTGGCAGGCCGAATTGTGGCGCAGTCTCGACAGCGGCGAAGCCGAAGGGCGCCACCGTGCGGCTTTGTGGCACCGGCTGGCGGCGGCGCTGGCGGCGGAAAAACCGCCGCGCGCGCTGTCGCCGCGGCTCCTAGTGTTCGGCATTTCGTCGCTGGCGCCGGTGTATCTGCAGCTTTTGCAGCTGGCGGCGCGCCATTGCGAAGTGCATTTGTTTGCGCTCAATCCCAGCCGGCTGTATTGGGGCAAAACGGTGTCGGCGGGCGAATTGCTGTCGCGGCCGGATGCCGATTTGTCGGAGCAGGGGCATCCGCTGCTGGCGGCGCTGGGCAAGCAGGGGCGCGATTTTTTCGACGCGCTGGCCGAAGCCGCTATCGGCGCCGACATCGACTCTTACGCCGAAGCGCCCGAGTCGCCCGGCCTGCTGCACACTTTGCAGTTTCACATCCAAAGCCAGATTCTGCCGCAGGACGGCCGCGCGGACTGGTTAGACAAAAACGGGCTGGCGGGCAAAGACACAAACGCCGTTATCGCGCATCTGCGCGCGGATGCCGGCATCGAAATCCACAGCGCCCACAGCCCGCTGCGCGAGTTGCAGATTCTGAAAGACCGCCTGCTGGCGCTGCTGGCGGAACATCCCGACTGGCAGCCTTACGATATCGCCGTGCTCACGCCGCATATCGAGCCTTATCTGCCCTTTATCGAAGCGGTGTTCGGCGGCAGCGCCGACGGCCGGCCGCTGCCTTATTCGGTGTCCGACGTGCGCCTGTCGCGCCGCCAGCCGCTGCTGTATGCGCTCGAATCGGCGCTGGCGCTGCTGGAGAGCCGTTTTGAAGCGGAAAAACTGCTGCCGCTGCTGGAAAGCGGCATCGTGCTCGAGCGCTTCGGTTTGAGCCGCGAAGATTTGCCGCTGCTGCACGACACGGTGGCCGGTCTCAATATCCGCTGGGGCAGCGACAGCGAAATGCGCGCCCGCTACGGCGACGCGGGCAGCCTGTTTACCTGGCAGCAGGGCATCGAGCGGCTGGCGCTGGGCTGGCTGATGCCCGAAGGCGCCGGCCTGTGGCAGGGCGTCAGCCCGTGGCCGGGCAATGACGCCCATCTCGAAGTGCTCGGCCGTTTCGCCGCGCTGCTGCGCCTGCTGGCCGACACCCGCCGCGAATGGGAAACGCCCGCCGCCGTGCCCGAATGGTGCCGGCGCGTGCGCAGCCTGTGCGCCGACCTGTTCGCCCCGTCCGACGACGATCTGGCCGCCGCCCAGCAGCTCGAGCAGGCGCTTGCCCAATGGCAGGAACAAACCGAAGAAGCCGGTTTTTCAGGCTGCCTGTCGCTGCAAACCGCCGTGCTGCACCTTTCCCGCTTTCTCGGCGGCCAAAGCGAAGCCGGCTTTCTGCGCGGCGGCATCACTTTTTGCAGCATGGTGCCGATGCGCTCGCTGCCCTTTAAAGTCCTGTGCCTGCTCGGCCTGAACGACGGCGAATTTCCGCGCAACACCAAAGCCGCCGAGTTCGACCTAATCGCCCGCCGCCCGCGCGCCGGCGACCGCACCCGCCGCGACGACGACCGCTATTTGTTTCTCGAAGCCCTGCTCAGCGCCCGCGAAATGCTGTATCTGTCCTACGTCGGCCGCGACATCCGCAGCGACGAAGAACGCGCGCCGTCCACCCTGCTCAACGGCCTGACCGACTGCATCGCCGCCCTGGCCGGCATCGGCAGCACCGAGCTGGCGCAAAAATGGATCATCAGCCATCCGCTGCAGCCCTTCTCGCGCCGCTATTTCGGCGAACGCCCCCCCGTGGCCGGCACCCGCCGGGACTACGCCGACGCCCTAAACCACCCGCAGCCGCCGCCTGCCCCCTTTATCGGCAGCCTGAAAGACACCGCAGGCGAAAGCAGCCTGAAAGACGGCGAAGCGCTGCAGCAGCACCGTTTTTTGCGCTTCTGGCGCAATCCCCCGCGCGCCTGGCTGCAGCAGCAGCTCAACTGGCAGCAGCCCCATATCGGCGGCGACTGGGAGTCTGCCGAGCCTTTTGCCGCCGACCACCGCACCCTGTCCGCCGCCTATATCGACGCCCGCCGCCGGCAGCAGGATTTTGCCGACACCGCCGCCGAACTGAGCGCCCGCAGCCAGCTGCCCGCCGGCGCCATCGGCAATTTGGTGGGGCAGGACTACGCCGCCCAGGCCAAAATGCTCGACAGCTCGCTGGTTTCCGCCCGCCGCCTGCCCCCGCAAAGCGGGCGCATCGACACCGATGCCGGCAGCCTGAACTACCATCTGGGCAGCCTGTATCCGCAGGGGCAGATATTCACGCTGGCCGACTTCCCCCACGCCCGCGCCAAACTCTCCGCCACCGACCAAATCGAACTGCTGCTGCGCCACCTGATTTACAGCGCCGCCACCCCCAACGCCGGCAGCACCGTTTTTCTCACGCTGCCGCAGCCGCTGGCGCTGCCGCCGCTGGCGCAGGACGATGCCCGCGCCAACCTTGCCGGCTGGATTGCCGCCTACCGGCAGGGGCAGCACGCACCGCTGCCCTTCCTGCCCCGTCTCAATCTCGCCGCCGCCCGCAGCCTACTGAAAAAAAACGACTGGGACGCCGCCCGCGCCGAGGCCGCCGCCGTTTATCACAAAGGCTATCAGGGCTTTGTCCAAGCCGACTACCCCGAAAGCCGCCTGCTCTACGGCCGCGACGGCGACGAGCCGCCCTACCGCAGCGACGCCTTCCGACACCTGACCGAAAACCTGCTGCTGCCGCTTTCAGGCTGCCTGCAGGCGCTGGACGAAGGATAACCGGCAAAACAGCCGATTCATCAGCCCAAAGCAGCCTGAAAGTTTCAGGCTGCCGCCAATCAGTAAGGAGTGAAAAATGGTGAAATTTGTTTCCGATACCAGAGATGCGCGCGAAACGCCCGTTATCGTTGCGGTTGTGCTGGCCGCGCTGTTTTTTGGCTGCGCCATGACGGTGCTGGTGTATTCTGTTCCGTTTTTCATTTTTAACGCCAGCCCCTGGCCCGGGCCTAATCGGGGGCTGATCTGGGGCTGGGTCGGCTGGATACCGGCAATGGGCGTGGCGCCTTTGTCGGCGATCTATGTCACCTTTTACTGCCTGTCCGGCGCCGGCAAAAGGAAACCGGCGCTGTGGGCTTTTGTGTGCGCCGCGGCGCATGTGATGCTGCTGCTGGGTCTGGTGTTCTGGGTCTGGTTCGGTGACGAGCTCTAGGCTTAACCCGCCTGCAGCATTGAGCCGCCCATGCAAAAGCAGCCTGAAAAACGGGAAAACCGGTTTTCAGGCTGCTTTTTTGGTTTTGGCAGCATCAGCCTTTGCGCTGCCGAAAAATCCAATCCAACACCGGCGCGATGTTGTAGGCGTATTTCCAAGTGGACGTATGCCCCGATGCACCGTCAGCGTTGGCTTCTGCTGCGGTTTTAAACACCGTGCCTTTGGCAAAGGCAACGAAATTCACATTGGCGTTTTGCGCGGCGATTTTATCGAAGGCAGCCTGAAAATCGGCGGCCGGCCATTGCGCGTTCCAATCGTCGGCGCGGGCGACTTTGGCACCGAAGGCGGCGAGTTTTTCGGTGATGGCGATTTCGCCCGGATAGGCTTTGGCATCGTCCTGCGACACGGTAATCCACCATTTCACGTTTTTCATCTGCGGCGTGAGCAGCGCGGGATTCCATTGGCAGGCGACAAGATAGGACGCGGCGAAAAAGTCGGGATATTTGATGTTCATGGCGATGGACATCATGCCGCCGCCCGACTGTCCGGTGGTGTACAGACGATTGCCGTCAATTGGCAGCTTGGTTTGCAAGTGATTGATTAGGTTGATGGTAGCATCCAGATAGGGCGACGCGGTGCTGGTGTCGTCGACAATAATTTCGTCAAACTCGGGCGCAATGACAAAACACGGGTGGGCAGCCTGAAATTCGGGCGACGCCCACGCAGTCGCGCCGTTGCCCTGATAGAGCGGCGCTTTGACGAGCGTGCCGGTTACGCCCGCATCGTGCATAAACAGCACCAGCGGATAGCGTTTGCCCGCTTGGATGTTTTTCGGCGCGAACAGGTTGTAATGCACGGTTTTGCCGGTGGCGGAGTCGGCGTATTGGTGCTGGGTGAAATCGTCAAGCACTTGGTTGATGACGGCGCTGGTCTGAACGGTTTGACCGCCGACGTTTACTTCGGCAGCGGCGGCTTTTAGTGTGGGCGCGCTGTCGTTTTTGTCGCCCGCTTTGCCCGGGCCGTTTTTGGCGGGGTCGGCGTTGGCAGGCTTGTTGGCGGGTCGGCCTTTTTTCACGGTGAGCAGCGCGCCGTCGTCATAAGGATTGAGCTGGATAATCACAAAGCGCCCGCGATCGGCAGGCGCACCGTCGGCGCTTTGGGCTAGGTAAACCCGCTCCACCGTGCGCCCCGCCACGCCGTATTGCGCTTTATCAGGCGCGGCGGCAAGCTCGCGGCGGTATTTGACGGCCACGGCAGTTAAGCGCATGCCGTCGCCGAAAATTTGGGTGATGGCGATGGCAGACTCGGGCGCGTTGCCGTCGCTGCCAAGCGCGGCGCAGCCGCCGACGGTGAGCAATACGGCGGTGCCGGCGGCGGATAGGATAAATTCGCGGCGGGTAGGCATATCGGGCTCCTAGGATTGGAAAAACGAAAAGACGCGGTTTAGCACGCTTTGCCCGCCGATTCAATGGCGGCGCAGATAAAAAGCAGCCTGAAAGCCGGATCAAGGTTTTCAGGCTGCTTTTTTGCGCGGCACCGGAAACGATCAAAGCAGCCTGAAACACACGCGGCATGGTTTTCAGGCCGCCTGTTTCACGGCAAAGGCAGCCTGAAAGCCCTTGTCCGTCCCTTTCAGGCTGCCTTGCCGCCCGCCTGCCGCAGGCGTACCATCCGCGCTTTTTTCCACTTTGAAAGATGCCGCCATGACCACCCTTTCCGATTCCGCCGCCGAACGCCGTCGCGGCCTGCGCTATGCGCTGGGCTGCTATGCGGTGTGGGGGCTGTTTCCGCTTTACTGGTATCCGCTCGAAGGCACGATGCCCGCCATGCAGCTGATGGCGCAGCGCGTGGCCTGGTCGGCGCTGTTTGCGCTGGCGGTGCTGCTTGGGCGGCGGCAGGGCGGCGAAGTGCTGGCGGTGCTGCGCCGTCCGCGCCTGCTGGCGGTGTTTGCCGCATCTTCGCTGCTGATCGGCGCGAACTGGCTGGTGTATCTGTGGGCGATTACCAACCGCCATGTGCTCGATGCCAGCCTGGGCTACTTTATCAACCCGCTGTGCAATGTGTTTCTCGGTTTTGTCGTGCTTAAAGAGCGGCTGAACCGCACGCAGTGGCTGGCGATTTTGCTCGCGCTGGCGGGCATTCTGTGGCTGGCGGTGCCGGCGGGGCAGGTGCCGTGGGTGTCGCTGCTGCTGGCCACCAGTTTCAGCTGCTACGCGCTGATCCGCAAACTCGCCCCCATCGGCGCGCTGCCCGGGCTGGCTTTGGAAACCTTTTTGCTGCTGCCCTTTGCCATTGCCTATCTGTGGTGGTGCGACGCAAACGGCACGCTGGTCGGCTTTGGCAGCCTGAACGCGCTGCAAAGCGCCGTGCTGCTCGGCTCGGGCGCGGCGACCACGCTGCCGCTGTTGATGTTCGCCGCCGGTGCCAAGCGCATTCCGCTGTCGCTGCTGGGCATCCTGCAATATTTCTCGCCCACCATCCAGCTGCTGCTGGGGCTGGCGCTGTTCGGCGAAACGCTCGACGGCGGTCGTCTGGCGGGCTACGCATGGGTATGGCTGGGCGTGGCGGTGTTTCTCTTCGGCGCGTGGCGCACGGCACGCAAGGCAGCCTGAAAAGGCAAACGAAAAGCCTTCCCGTTTCCCGCCGCTGCCGTTTGGGCTACACTGCGCGCCTTTACCCCGCATACGAAAGGATACGCCATGACCCGCATCGCCCTGATTGTCGGCAGCCTCAACCGCCCTTCGCTCAACCGCAGCGCCGCCGAATACATCGCCGCGCAAGCGCCGACCGGCGTACAAATCGAAGAAATCGCCATATATGCCGTCATTCCCGTTCAGTCGGGAATGACGCCGTTTAGACAAAACCCAGGTATTTGCAAAGGTTTCAAACCGGCAAATCAAACCGGTAAACGCAAAACAAGCAGCCTGAAAGCGGGTTTTCCGTTTTCAGGCTGCTTTTTTTGCGGCGGCGTTAGGGTGTGTTGACAATCAGCGTTTTGGCGGTTTTTCCGCCATAAAACGGCATCTGCCGCGTTAAAAATACTCGCCTATGGGCGGCATAGGCTCGCATTTTTGCCTTGCATCTGCCATTTTCTGACGAAAAATCCGCTTCAAAAGCCGAATGTCAATACACCCTAAGGCTGTTGCACCAGCAGCTGGCGGATATCCTGCGGCGCCAGCACGCGGCGGATGTTTTCAGGCTGCCCTGCGGCCTGCACGGCGGCGGCAATCATGGCGCGGGCGAGATCGGCAACCGGCAGCGGGCGCTGGCTGCGCAAAATGCCGACGGCGTTGAGCGCGGACAAAATGCGCGCGCTCCAGATTTCGCCGGCGCGGGTGCTGCCGGGGCGCAGCAGCAGCGGCGGGCGGAAAACCAGCAGCTGCGGGAAATCCAGCGCACCGATGTCGCGCTCGAGCTCGCCTTTGAGACGGGAATAAAAGATGCGCGACTGCGCATCGGCGCCGGCGGCCGAGAGCAGCACCATCATGCGCGTGCCGTTGCTGCGGGCGGCGCGGGCGGCATCGAGTACCGCCTGATAGTCGATTTTGCGCTGCGCTTCTTGGCTGCCGGCGTCTTTGAGCGTGGTGCCCAGGCAGGAAAACAGCACGTCGCCGCGCAGTTTGTCCGCCCAGGTGTCGGGGCGGGAGAAGTCGATCAGATGCACATGCAGTTTGTCGTGGGCAAAATCGGGCGCGCGGCGGACGAAAATATGCACTTCGTCAAAGCGCTCGTCGTTCAAAAGCTGCGCCAGCAAGACTCTGCCGGTGGAGCCGGTGGCGCCGATAATGTCTGCTTTCATGTTTTGCCGTTGCGGTGGATTTCAGGCTGCCTGAAAGTTGGCAGCGGGAAACGGTAAATAGGAAAAGCCGCCTGCGGCTGCAGGCGGCTGCAATATCGGAAGTGCCGTAATTATTTGGCTTCTTCTTTAGCTTCTTCAGCTGCTTCTTTAGCGTCCTGTTTGGCTTCTTCGGCAGCTTCCTTAGCTTCTTCAGCAGCTTCTTTGGCTTCTTCAGCTTTGTCTTCGGCAGTGTCGGCTGCAGTGGCTTCGCCTTTGAGCGCTTTCAGAGACTCTTCGCACATGGCGTTGCGTTGGTCGTCAGACAAGCTGGCCATGGCGCTCTTGCTTTGTTCGAACGCTTGTTTCAACTGTTCGCGGTTGGCTTCAGGAGCAGTCTGCAGCATGTCGTTGAAAGCTTTTTCGTACTGTTCGCATACGGAACCGCCGGCAGCGGTGTCGACAGCTACGGCAGAAGCGTCGGCAGGAGCGGAAGCAGCACCGGTGTCGCCGGAATTGCCGCCGCAGGCAGCCAGAGCAAACGCAGTCAGAAGAAGGGCGGACAGTGAAGATAATTTCATATTTTTCTCGCTTTTTACTACGGGTGGTTGAACAAGGGGTGGATTGTTAGATATTTCTTTAAAAGCGTCAAGTTTTGTTTGTGCTTTTTTGGCATCAGGCAGCCTGAAAACGGTTTTCGCCGCAGTTTGCCGCAGTTGCCGTGGGTTTGCCCACCCTACTCCGACGGCAGAATCGGCGGCGCACAGCGGCGGGCAAGGCAGTATAATCGGCACTTTTCGCCGGCGCGTGCTCCAAGCCGCGCCGGCAGCCTGAAAACGGTTGCGCCGCGCCGGCGACGGCCTGATCCTTATTTTCCGATTGCGATTATGTACGAAATCCTTATCGAACCCTTTACCGAATTTTCCTTTATGCGCTACGCGCTGGCAGCGGTGGTGTTTTTAGCCTTTTCCGCCGCGCCGGTGGGCGTGTTTCTGGTGATGCGCCGCATGAGCCTGATCGGCGACGCTTTAAGCCATGCGGTGCTGCCGGGCGCGGCCGTCGGCTATATGGTGGCGGGGCTGAGCCTGCCGGCGATGGGGCTGGGCGGTTTTGCCGCCGGCATTCTGATGGCGCTGCTGGCCGGTTTGGTCAGCCGGTTTACCGAATTGAAGGAAGACGCCAATTTCGCCGCGTTTTATCTGAGCAGCCTGGCGCTGGGGGTAACGCTGGTGAGTTTGGGCAACAACAGCGTTGATCTGCTGCATCTGCTGTTTGGCTCGGTGCTGGCGGTGGACTTGCTGTCACTGCGGCTGATGGGCGCGGTGGCGGCGGTGAGCATTGTGGCGCTGGCGGTGATTTTCCGGCCGCTGGTGCTCGAGAGCATCGACCCTTTGTTTCTACGCTCGGTCGGCGGCCGCGGCGGCGTGTGGCATGTGGTGTTTCTGGTGCTGGTGGTGATGAACCTGGTGGCGGGTTTTCAGGCGCTGGGCACGCTGATGTCGGTGGGACTGATGATGCTGCCGGCGATTGCCGCGCGGCTGTGGGTGCGCGGCATCGGCGCGCTGATGGCGGTGGCGGCGCTCAGCGCGCTGGTGTGCGGCTATGCCGGACTGCTGCTGTCTTACCACCATCCGGCCAATATCCCGTCCGGCCCCACGATTATTTTGTTTTGTGGGCTGTGGTATTTGGCATCGGTGCTGTTTGGCGCGCAAAGCGGCATACTGGTGCGCCTGCTGCGCCGCCGCCACCGCGCCGCCTAGCCGTTTTTCCGTTTGCCCAAGGCAGCCTGAAACGCCCAAAAACGGCTTTCAGGCTGCCTTTGCCATTGGCAGCGTCCGCGCGCAGGCGTATAGTAAATCGTGTAAACGCAAGGCATTTGCCTTTGCCGACAACCTTAAGGAGAAGTGCCATGATTGAAAAAATTTCCCCCAAAGACATCACCGTTTTGTCCAGCACCATGCTGATTCCGCTATGGGCAAAAGCCGTCGAATACGAGCGGCCGGACGCCATTCTGCACGACAAAGAAGCCGCGCGGATGCTGGATCTGATTGATTACGACTTTACCCCGTTTGCCAAAGTCAAAGCATCGCAAGTCGGCTGCTGCGGGCGGGCGCGGATACTCGACGAAATGGCGCAGCGTTTTATCGACGAACACCCTGATGCGGTGGTGGTGCAGCTTGGCGCGGGTTTGGACGCGCGCTACGAGCGCATGGGGCGCCCGAAGGTTACCGCGTGGTACGACCTTGACCTGCCTGAAGTGATTGAAGTGCGGCGGATGCTGCTGCCCGAATCGAGCAACCATTATCTGGGCGTATCCATGTTTGACGAGAGCTGGACGGACACCGTTGCCGCGCACGGCAAACCCGTGCTGCTGGTGATTGAAGGCGTGCTGATGTATTTTGAAGAAGCGCAGGTGCAGGCGTTTTTCCAAATGGTGCAGCGCAAACTGCCCGGCACGCAGATTGTGCTGGATGCGCTGTTTAAAAAAATGGTCGGCCGCGCCCAGCAGCACGACGCGCTGCGGCAAATGGGCGAAACGCCGCCCGAATTCCGCTGGGGCGTGGGCAGTGCCGATGATGTGCTCAAACTCGCCCCCGGCAGCCGCTTAGTTGAAGAAATCGGGCTGAGCAGCATCTGCGCCCCGCGCTATCCCTTTATCCTGCGCCTGCTGCTAAAAACCCGCTGGGGACGCGAAAACCTGGATATGCGGCTGATGCGGATACAGCTTTGACGGTTTGAAACCTGATACAAGGCAGCCTGAAAGCCGCAAAACGCTTTTTCAGGCTGCCTTTGCCAAAACCGGCCGGCCAGCTTAGAATGCCGGCCTTTTTATCCGACCCCGAAGGAGCAGCCATGGACGACACCAATCTGGACAACGCTTTCGACAATCTCGACGACGCGCTCGACGCTTTTGACGGCATCACCGTGGAAGGCGGTTTCGACGGCGAAGACGACGATTCCTGCCCCGGCGGCGCCTGCAAAATCTGAGCGCCCGTTAAAACCGCCGCCACGGCCTAAACAAAAGCAGCCTGAAAATCTTTTCAGGCTGCTTTTTTGCCGCGCGGGCGCGATGTTCAGAACAATTCGTCAATCGTATCGCCTTCCGGCTTGCGGCGGGGCGCGTCGGCGGGCGGGGTATCGTTTTGGCGCTCGAGTGCGGCCAGGCGGGCGGCCGCGCGTTCGTTGCCGCGTTCGGCGGCGCGGCGGTACCACAGCAGCGCCTGTTCGCTGTCCTGGCTGACGCCGCGCCCTTGCTCGTAGAGCACGCCGAGATTGTATTGGGCGGCGGCATAGCCTTGGCTGGCGGCTTTGTGGTACCACAGCGCCGCCATTTTGTCGTCTTTGGGGACGTCTTTGCCCTGCCAGTAGAGATGTCCCAGCTCGTTTTGCGCTTCGGCGTCGCCCGCTTCGGCCTGACTGCGGATGCGCTCAAACTCGGACAGCGCGCTTTGCACCGGCTGCCCCTGCCGCCATTCGCCTTTGAAACGGAGTTTGCCGGCGGCATCGCTCAGGCTGCCCTGGCCGTGGAAATTCAGGCTTTGGGCGTCGAAACCGCCCTGATAGCGGCTGCCGTCGGCAAAGCGGCAGTCGGCGGCGGCAGCGGTAAAGCTGCCGGTGCAGCGTTCGCCGTTGGATACCGCCAGCACGCCTTCGCCGGCGGGGCTGCGGCCGGACACGCGGCCGGTGTAGCTGTTGGTGCCGGATGATAATTCGCCGATGCCGGCCGGCTCGCCGTTGGCAAAACCGCCGCTGTAGCTGCCGCCGTCGGCATAGACGATTCTGCCCTGGCCGCTGCGGATGCCGTCGGTAAAGCCGCCCTGATAGCTGCTGCCGTCGGCATAGCGGCACAGGGCGTCGCCGTTGAGCCGGTCGTTGGCAAAGCGGCCTTCGCAGACGCTGCCGTCGGCATAGGTGATTTTGCCGTGCGCCGCTTCGGCTTTGCCGTTGACGGTTTCGCCCTGATACACGCTGCCGTCGGCATAGCGCAGAACGTTGGCGGCGGGAGCGGAAGCAGCCTGAAAGGCGCCGGACGGCGTTTCAGGCTGCCTGCCGTCGCGCAGGGCGAAGAAAGCGTAAATCAGCAGCGGAATAATGATGGCGGCGCCGATAAAAATGGCGAGTATTGTGGCGACATTGCCGATGCGCACGCCGCCCCCACGGCGTGCGGCAGGCGCGGCGGAACGGGCATCGGGCGCACGGAAACAGCGCGGCGCGCGCGGCGGCTGCGGCGTCGGATAGCGTTCGGCCAGCTGGCGGCACAAAACCAGCAGATGCTCGAGTGCGGCGGCGGCATCGGCTTCGGTGTAGGGGTTGTCGCTATCTTCGTGGGCGGCGGCGTTGCCTTTGGCGCGGATAAAGTCAAAGCGCTCGCTTTTGTCCTGATAGCTGATCAAATCTTCTTTGAGCAGCACAAACAAACGGTCGGTCTGCCTGGCCAAATCCAGCTCGGGCTTGGAGCGCGGGTTGTCGCGGCTGAAAAAGGGATTGGCGATGCTGCCTTTGGCCGGCAGGCCGGTTTGGGCGAGCAGAAATTCGGTGATTTTTTCGGCGGCGGTGCGGCAGGCAGCCAGCGAAGCGCCGTAGCGCTCGGGATAGTCCGCTTCGGCTTCGCGCGCTTTTTTCGCCAGCGCGGCGGGGAAATGGGGATAACGATCGAGAAAGGCAAAACGCGATTCGGTCATGTTTCAGGCTGCCTGTGGGATGGGTTGCTCAGTGTTTTTCAGGCTGCCTGCGAAAAAAGCGCAAAAGCAGCCTGAAAAGCGGTTTGGAAATTTTGGCGGTTTAACTGTGCACCAGCGTGCCTTCGTCTTCGCCCTGCACCACCCGTTTGAGCGCGCCCTCTTTGGCGATGGCGAAAACGACGATGTTCATGCTGCGCTCGCGGCACAGGGCGAAGGCGGCGGTGTCCATCACTTTGAGTTTTTTGTTGATGGCTTCGTCGAAGGTGATGGTGGGATAGCGGGTGGCGGCGGGGTCTTTTTTCGGGTCGGCGGTATAAACGCCGTCAACGTTGGTGGCTTTGAGCATCACGTCGCAGCCCATTTCGGCGGCGCGCAGGGCGGCGGCGGTGTCGGTGGTGAAAAAGGGATTGCCGGTACCGGCGGCGAAAATCACCACTTTGCCTTCTTCCAGATACTGGATGGCTTTGGGGCGGGTGTAGGTTTCGGCAATCTGCTGCATGGAGAGCGCGGACTGCACGCGGGCTTTGGTGCCGATGCTTTCGAAGGCGTCTTTGAGCGCCAACGCGTTCATCACGGTGGCCATCATGCCCATGTAGTCGGCGGTGGCCCTGTCCATGCTTTCGGCCTGCGAAGACACGCCGCGAAAGATGTTGCCGCCGCCGACAACAATGCCGACTTCCACGCCCATATCGGCCACTTCTTTCACCTGGCGAACCATGCTCATAATGGTTTCGCGGTTGATGCCGAAAGCGTCGCCGCCCATCAGGGCTTCGCCGGAGAGTTTCAACAGAATGCGTTTGTATTTGACGGTCATGGCCGTATCCCTTCCCAAAATAAAAAACGAACGGCGCGGATTATAGCGCAAACGCCGCCCGCTTTTCAGGATTTACAAGGCTTCGCAGGCAGCCTGAAAGCCCGCCCAAACCGGCTTTCAGGCTGCTTTTTGGCATGCCGGCGTTTTCAGGCTGCCTTTGCCCGCGCCCGCTTGCGGGGCTACAATACCACCCGCACAAATCCTGCCATGTTTTTTCAGGCAGCCTGAAAGCTGCCGCACATAGAAAGGAAACATCATGAGCAAGTCCGACCCAAAACCCGATCCGAAACCGGCCGCCAAGCTCGGTTTCAAACCCATCCCCGCCGCCGTGGCGGTGGCGATTGCGGTGGTCATCCTGCTGATTCCCGCGCCGGCGGGCGTCAAACCGCAGGCGTGGCAGCTTTTGGCGATGTTCGTCGGCATCATCGCGGCGATTATCGGCAAGGCAATGCCGATCGGCGCGCTCTCCATTGTCGCCATCATGCTGGTGTCGGTTACCGGCGTTACCGTCGATCTGACCGACCCGAAACTCACCACGCCCGACAAAATCACCGCCGCTGCGATGAAAGACGCGCTCTCCTCGCTGGCCGACCCGCTGATCTGGCTGATCGGGGTATCGATTATGATTTCGCGCGGCCTGCTGAAAACGGGGCTGGGTGCGCGCATCGGCTATTACTTCATTGCCCTGTTCGGCAAGCGCACGCTGGGCATCGGCTACAGCCTGGCGCTCTCGGAGCTGATTCTGGCGCCGGTTACGCCGAGCAACACCGCGCGCGGCGGCGGCATCATCCATCCGGTGATGAAGGCGATTGCCTCCAGCTACGATTCCGATCCGGAAAAGGGCACGCAAAACCGCATGGGCAAATATCTGGCGCTGGTGAACTACCATTCCAACCCGATTTCTTCGGCGATGTTCATCACCGCCACCGCGCCCAACCCGCTGGTGGTCAACCTGATTGCCGAAACCGTGGGCAGCGAGTTCCGCCTCTCGTGGGGCACGTGGGCGTGGGCGATGCTGGTGCCCGGGCTGGTAGCCTTCGCGCTGATGCCGCTGGTGCTGTATTTCGTCTGCCCGCCCGAAATCAAGGAAACGCCCAACTCGGCGCAGTTTGCCAAAGACCGGCTGGCGGAAATGGGCAAAATGAAGCGCGACGAAAAAATCATGCTCGCCATCTTCGCCGTGCTGCTGGTGCTGTGGGCGGGGCTGCCGTCGCTGCTGCTGGGCAAGGCCTTTACCGTCAATGCCACCGCCACCGCCTTTATCGGCCTGTCGCTGCTGCTGCTCTCGGGTGTGCTCACTTGGGACGACGTGCTCAAAGAAAAAGGCGCGTGGGACACCGTCATCTGGTTCTCCGCGCTGGTGATGATGGCCGGTTATCTCAACAAACTCGGTCTGATCAAATGGTTCTCCGGTGTGCTGGAAAGCGGCATCGGCCACATGGGTTTGAGCGGCATCACCGTGGCCGTGCTGCTGACGCTGGCCTATCTTTACAGCCACTATATTTTTGCCAGCACCACCGCCCATATCACCGCCATGTTTGCCGCCTTCCTCACCGCCGGTATCACCCTGCACGCCCCGCCGATGCTGATGGCGCTGATGATGGCCGCCGCGTCCAGCATTATGATGACGCTCACCCACTACGCCACCGGCACTTCGCCCGTGATTTTCGGCTCCGGCTACACCACGCTGGGCGAATGGTGGAAAGCCGGCTTTGTGATGAGCGTGGTCAATATTCTCGTCTTCGGCATCGTCGGCGCCCTGTGGTGGAAATCGCTGGGCTATTGGTAACACGCCTGTCGGCAAACAGATTTAAAGCAGCCTGAAAACGCTGCTGCCGATGCAAGACAAAGCGGCCTGAAAGCGGGAAAACCGTTTTCAGGCTGCCTTTGTTCGGGCGTCGCAAAAGCAGCCTGCGTAGCGCAGCGAAGTTGCGAAGCTAAAAACATGCAGCCAAACCAAAAGGCAGCCTGAAAACCGTTTGACTGGTTTTCAGGCTGCCTTTTTCACTTCGATACGCCCTATTCCGGCCGCATCTGCGGAAACAAAATCACATCGCGGATGGTTTGCGTATCGGTCAGCAGCATCACCAAGCGGTCGATGCCGATGCCGCAGCCGCCGGTGGGGGGCAGGCCGTATTCCATGGCGCGGATGTAGTCGGCGTCGTAGTGCATGGCTTCGTCGTCGCCTGCGTCTTTTTGCGCCACTTGCGCTTTGAAGCGGGCGGCTTGGTCTTCGGGGTCGTTCAATTCCGAATAGCCGTTTGCCAGCTCGCGCCCGACGACGAACAATTCAAAGCGCTCGGTTAAGCCTTGCTTGCTGTCGGACGCGCGCGCTAGGGGCGACACTTCCACGGGGTAATCCACAATAAACGTAGGATTCCACAATTTGCTCTCGGCGCAGCCTTCAAACAGCGCCAGTTGCAGGCTGCCCAGCCCTGCGGCGTGCGGCAGGCTTTCGCCGTGTTTCACAATTTCTTTTTTCAGCCATTCGGCATCGTTCAGCTGCTCGTCGGTGTAGTGCGGGTTGTATTTTTTGATCGCTTGCAGGATGGTCAGGCGCTCAAACGGGCTTTCCAAATCGACTTCTTTGCCGTTGTATTGGATTTTCAGGCTGCCTGAAACGCTGCGGCAGGCGGCGCGGATGGTGTCTTCCGCCATCTGCATCATGCGGTTGTAGTCGCAAAAGGCTTCGTAGAACTCAATCATGGTGAATTCGGGATTGTGGCGCACCGACATGCCTTCGTTGCGGAAGCTGCGGTTGATTTCAAACACGCGCTCCAAACCGCCGACCACCAGGCGTTTCAGATACAGCTCGGGGGCGATGCGCAGGTAGAGCGGGATGTCCAAAGCGTTGTGATGGGTCACGAACGGTTTCGCCGTCGCGCCGCCGGGAATCGGGTGCATCATCGGGGTTTCGACTTCGAGATAATGCTCGTTCACCATGAAATTACGCACGGATTGGATGATTTGGC
>ERZ773077.889-NODE-889-length-21499-cov-25.880106_pt1 | contig 21499 bp, 17 predicted proteins | sample MGYA00580612_ERZ773077 | MGnify/ENA primary metagenome ERZ773077 (study PRJEB29015, sample SAMEA2737971) | human oral metagenome | biome: human oral; feature: human-associated habitat; material: dental | place: China | collected 2021 ...
GTGTCGGCCCGGGGAATGAGCACGGCGGGCGAGACGGCGAAGGGGCGGCCGTAGAACTCCTGCTGGCCCAGCAGATAGGCCAGGGGTTCGCCGGCGCGGCGGCGCTCGGCCAGAGTCTGGAAGCGGGTGGTGGTGTTCGGGTCGGCGGGGTCGTCGCCGTGGGCCATGAACCAGGTCAGCGGCCGGCCGGTGAGGCTGGCCAGCAGGCGGCGTGCCTCGGCACGGGGCAGACCGCTGTCACGGATGAGATCGTCGAGGGTGGGGGCGGTATCGACAGGGGGCTCGCCTGGAAGCAGGGGTGAGGTCATCGCGTGATCAGGGTGTCATCTTTGGGCGCACCCGCTGCGTGATTGAACATGGGGGAGGAGGCGGGAAGACGGCATGAGCCGCCAGGGAACGCCGGTAGATCGCTCGCACAGCCCGACCGGGGCCGTGCGAGGTCTCACCCCTCGGCCCGCTCCGCCGCCAGTTCAGCCAGCCGGGCCTTCATCAGGGCGTCGGTCAGTTCGTCCAGGTCGCCGTCGATGATGGCCTGCAGCTTGTAGAGGGTGAGGTTGATGCGGTGGTCGGTGAGCCGCCCTTGCGGGAAGTTGTAGGTGCGGATGCGCTCGGAGCGGTCGCCCGAGCCCACGAGGCTCTTGCGGTGGGCGGAGGTCTCGGCGGCGCGCTCGCGCTCGCGGGCGTCGCGCAGGCGGGTGAGCAGCACGGTCATGGCCTTGTCGCGGTTGCGGTGCTGCGAGCGGTCGTCCTGGCATTCGGCCACGATGCCGGTGGGCAGGTGGGTGATGCGCACGGCGGATTCGGTCTTGTTGACGTGCTGGCCGCCGGCGCCGGAGGCACGGAACACGTCGATGCGCAGATCATCGGGGCTGATTTCGATGTCGCCGGTGGGCTCGGCCTCGGCCATGACGGCCACGGTGCAGGCGGAGGTGTGGATGCGTCCCTGGGACTCGGTGACGGGCACGCGCTGCACGCGGTGCGCGCCCGATTCGTAGCGCAGCCGTCCGTAGACCTGCTGGCCGCTGACCTGCACGATGACTTCGCGGTAGCCGCCCAGTTCGGACTCGCTGGCCGACAGGATCTCGGTCTGCCAGCCGCGATGTTCGGCGTAGCGCAGGTACATGCGCAGCAGGTCGCCGGCAAACAGGGCGCTTTCGTCACCCCCGGTGCCGGCCCGGATCTCCAGGATGGCGTTGCGGGCGTCGTCGGGGTCACGCGGCAGCAACAGATATTCGATGCGCTCCTGGGCCGCCTGCAGGCGGGTCTCGGCGTCGGCGATCTCCTCGTCGGCAAACTCGCGCATGCCGGGCTCTTCGCGCATCTGGCGGGCTGCTTCCAGGTCGGCGCCGGCCTGCTTCCACAGGGCGTAGGTGTCCAGCACCTCGCTGGTCTCGGCGTGCTCCTGGTTGAGCTTTTTCAGCAGGCCGATGTCCTTGCCGATGTCTTCGCTGGCCAGCTGGGCGTTGAGTTCTTCCAGCCGGTTCTGCATGCGGTCCAGCTGCGCCCGCAGGGATTCTTTCATGGCGATGCGTGAAGGGGTTCGGCGGGCATTCTAACCAACGCGCCGCCGATCGCCCTTCCTGTCAGCGTCCGCCCCGGGGAACCGGCAGCAGGCCGGACAGCATGTTGGCCAGTTCTGGATCCTTGCCGGCGTGGCGTGACAGCAGGGTGGTGGGGCCGTGCATGAACTTGGCGGTGAGCGCTCTGGAAAGCGCTTCCAGCACGACGGCGGGGTCTTCGCCCTTGGCCAGCATCTTGCGAGCGCGCTCCACTTCCTGCTGGCGCACGACGTCGCTGCGGGCGTGCAGTTCCTGGATGAGGGGCACGCTCTGGCGCTGCACCAGCCAGTTCATGAAGGCGCTGACCTGGGTGTCGATGATGCTCTCGGCCTCGGCCACGGCCAGACGGCGGCCTTCCAGGCCGGCATCGACCACTTCGCGCAGGTCGTCGACGGTGTAGAGGAAGACATCGTCCAGGCGCGAGACTTCGTCCTCGATGTCGCGCGGGACGGCCAGGTCGATCATCAGCACCGGGCGGTGGCGGCGCTGGCGCACGCTGCGCTCCACCATGCCCAGTCCGATGATGGGCAGGCTGCTGGCGGTGCAGGAGATCACCACGTCGAAGTTCTCGAGCTGCTGGGGCAGGTCGGACAGCGCCATGGTGGTGGCGCCGAAGCGCTCGGCCAGGGGGCGGGCGCGCTCCAGCGTGCGGTTGGCAATGACCATCCGCCGGGGGTGGGGGGCCCAGTGCGCGGCGCACAGTTCGATCATCTCGCCGGCGCCGATAAGCAGCACCGAGCAGTCGGCCAGGTTCTCGAAGATCTGCTCGCCCAGACGCACGCTGGCAGCCGACATCGAGACCGACTGGGCGCCAATGGCGGTCTGGGTGCGCACTTCCTTGGCCACCGAGAACGAGCGCTGGAACAGCTGGTGCAGGTGGCTGCCCAGCATGTTGGAGTCCTGCGCCACGCGCGCGGCCGTCTTCATCTGGCCCAGGATCTGGGGTTCGCCCAGCACCATGGAATCCAGCCCGCTGGCCACGCGGAAGGCGTGGCGCACGGCGCCCTGGTTGGGCAGCAGGTACAGGTGCTCGGCCAGGTTGCCTTCACCGTCCACGCCCTTGTGGCGGCCGATCCATTCGGTCAGTGCCGGGCCGGCCTCGTCGGGGGCGTCGGTCTTGCAGTAGATCTCGGTGCGGTTGCAGGTGGACAGGATGGCGGCTTCGGGGGCCAGCGACTTCAGGTGGCCACGCAGATCGGACAGGGCCGTGCCGATCGCCTCCTTGGTGGGGAAGGCGAGCTTCTCACGCAGCGCCACGGGCGCCGTGTTGTGGTTGAGTCCGAGCGTCAGCAACGCCATGTCGAATGCATCTATACGTCCTGCATGCCTTGCGGCAGGCAGATTTCAAAACACGCGCCCCCGGTGGGGTGATTGAATACACGAATGGTACCGCCGTGGCGTGCAATGGCCTTGTGAACCATCGCAAGTCCCAGTCCGGCACTTCCCTGGGACGACTTCTTGCCGGTGGTCTCTGAACCTGCCGACTGCCAGAAGGGCTTGAAGATGAGCGCCTGCTTGTCGGGCGGTACGCCGGGGCCGTGGTCTCGGATGGTAATGCGGAAATGCGGCGCCTGATTGATCAATGTCACTTCGATGCTGCTGTCGATGGGACTGTGGCGGATTCCGTTCTCCACCAGATTGGAGAAGGCGCGGCGCAGCAGGTCGGCGTCACAGCGAAGGATGGCTGCGTCCACCGGGTTGAAGGTCAGGCGGACCTTCTTGGCGTTGGCCGAGAACCAGGCCAGGTCGATCACTTCGGTGAGCAGGTCGTTGAGGTCGTGCTCCTCGGGCTGGATGGGCTTGATTTCGGCGCGGGTGTAGGCCAGGAAGCCGTCGGTGAGTTCCAGCGCGCGGCGCGACTGGCGGGCCAGCTCGTCCAGACCGGCGCCACGCTCGGTGCTGTCGGTGGTGGTGCGCAGCTTCTCGATGATGGCCAGGATGGTGGCCTGGGGCGAGCGCAGATCGTGCGACAGGAAGGAGAGGGTCTCCTCCCGTTCCCGGTCGGCCAGGCGTCGGGCCGTCAGGTCCACGAACTGGATCATCCAGCGGCGCTCGTCGGCGCTGGCGCCCGTGGCCGCCACGTCCACCCGCCAGTGGCGGCCCTGCGTGTCCTGATATTCACCGGCCAGCTGGCAGGGCTCGTCCTGGAAATTGCGTGGCAGCTTGCCGAAGATGGTCCGGAAGCAGTCCGACAGGGTGGTGCAGCATTCGCCCACGTTGCCGAAGGCATTGAGAAAGCGCTGGTTGCGCAGCAGCGGCCGCTGTTCGTGGTCGGCCACCAGGACCGGGTGGGGCAGGCTCTGCAGGCTGTCCGACAGGAAGCGGTTGAGCCTGGCCACCTGCTGGGCGGCCATCTGGACGCGGTTGAGCTGGGCCGAGATGGGCTCGTGTGAGACAGGTTCTGCACTGCGTGCGCCAAAGACGCCGCCGAAGAGTTCCAGGGAGCGGGCCTGGCGCAAGAGACCCGCCGAGGCCACGGACAGGCGGCGCCAGTTCCAGAGCGGGTACCCCAGATAGATGGAGATGAGCATGTCGCCCGGGGCCAGCCACCAGCCGGCGCGGAAGGCCAGCCAGCTGGTCAGCAGGATCAGGCAGCTGGCCACCACCACGATGATGAGGCCCAGGAACGGGCTGGTGCGGTAGAGCAGCAGCATGGTGAGCAGCACCACCACGACTTCGATGCTACCCTGCAGCGGGGCCGACAGCGGCTGCTTGAAGTGATGGATGATCTGCGCTTCGGCGGCGACGGCATGCAGCTCCAGCCCCGAGATGCGCCGAGGCTGGGCGTCTTCCAGAGGGCTCACGAAGAAGTCGCCCGAGCCGATGGCAGTGCTGCCCAGCAGGACCTTGCGCCCTTTCAGCTGGTCGGGCGAGATGTCGCCGCGCAGCAGGGCGGCGGCCGAGAGGGTCGGCGGCAACTCCTTCAGCGCGCCGGGCAGCATGGGCTCGCGCACGTCCCAGCGCCGCTCGAGCAGCATGTTCAGCGTCTCGTTGCGGTTGCTCTGGGCCGTGCGGTCCACCAGGGCCCAGGACAGTGCCGGCAGGTGGCCTTCTTCCATGTACAGACCGCGCACCAGGCCGTCACGGCCGGAATGGAAGGTGATGTGTCCCAGCGTGTTGCCCGCCGCGATGAGGTCCAGCGGGTAGAGCGGCAGGTAGTTGTTGGTGCCTTCTTCCTTGCCCACGGCCAGGATGATGCGGGTTCCCTGGCGGGCGGCATTCTGCAGCGCGGTGCGCAGCAGCTGGTCGTCGTGCGGGCGGGACGAGACCTCGGCGAACAGGATGTCGATGGCCAGCGCTTCGGGGTGGCCTTCGGCAATGCGGTTGATCAGCGCGGCAATGACCGGCCGCGACCACGGCCAGCGGCCGATCTGCAGCATGCTGATGTCATCGATGTCCACCAGCACCACCTGGCCGCTGGGGAGGCGGGCGTCGGTGCCGAGCGCCAGGTCGTAGAGACGCAGGTTCAGATAGTCCACCGGCGAGGCATGGCCTTCGCCGTTGGTGGGGTCGGGAATGCGCTGGTTGATGGTCAGGTGCTGCAGCCAGGGGCCGAACCAGATGGTGAGCAGCAGCAGGACGGTCGTCAGCAGGCTCCATTCGAGCAGGGGCCGGTCGCGCGGGGCAGAGCGGGCCATGCGGCCCAGCAGTCGCCGTAGGGTATGGGGGGGCACGATAGCGGGGTGAAATCGGTGGCGGCCGGATCCCTGCGCCGCCCGGCGCGGGTTGCAGGGTCCGCCGCAAGGCGGGTTTCGGGGGTTCTGGTTTCCTGCGGGGCCCGTGACGCAGGCCGTGTCAGTCGGCCCGGATCAGCATGTCACCATGGCCAGTGTGGATGGGCTCTCCATCACTGGCCCGGACGAAAGGGCGGGGTTTGGCTTCCACGATCGGGGCATCGACCTTCAGCACGAAGCGCTGGGCGGCACTGAAGGGGCCCTGTTTCTGGTGCGCGCCCTCGCCTTCGATGGCCGCCACCCGCCACCAGCGGGCCAGCGGCCTGCGGGTATCGGGCTGGATGCGGGCCGAACGGGCATCGACCACCGTGTCGTGCAGGATGGTGCGGAAGTCGGCGTCGGCCGCCACCTGCAGGCGGTAGCGCTGTGGCAATGGCGTGCCATCCGGCAGGACGGTGGGCACCAGTGCCTGCGGTGTGGCGTGTCCGGTCCCGGTCCTGGTGGTTGCAGTACTGCTGGCCTGCCGCCGGCTGCTGGCGGTCTGGTCGTGAGCGGCCTGGCTGGCGGTGCCTGGGCTGGTGGCTGGTTTCTCGGCAACGGCCTGCCAGACAAGAACCAGCGGGTTATCGCGGTTGACCTGTACTTCGGCGGCCTGTGGCTGCAGTTTCGGCGGCAGCGGGCGGGCCAGGATGCTGATCTCGGCCAGTCCGGCATAGCCCTCGATGCCGGTGGGGCTGATGCGGCTGACGCGCACGAAGTGCGGCCCGTCCTGCCGCGAGGGCAGGGTGAAGGCCGGGGCCTGGGTGCGGGTGTCGAGCACCATGGCGCCGAAGTCCTGCCGGGTGGAGACTTCTACGTGCCAGGCTGCGGTCTGGGCGTCGCGGGCGGGCAGGGGCAGTTGTGGTGCGGTTTCGTGCCAGGTGCGGCCCGACAGGGTGGTCAGCTCGGGGGCGGGGGGCAGCGGGGTGACGGTGGGCTTGTCTTTGGCGGTGAACCAGGCGCCCTGGCCGGCATCGACCGGGGTGGTGCTGCGCTTGTTGCCGGCCGCCACCTGGCCGCGCAGTACCTCGACGGTGCTGCGTTTGTTTTCGGCGTGCACCCGGAAGTGCGTGCCGCGCACGGCGGCGTTGCCGGATGGGGTGCGAATGTTGAGCGGCCGCGAGCGTTTGCCCGGGGAGTCGGGTTCGATGCCACCGTGTCGCAGCAGAAAGCCGGCGTCGAGGTCCTTCTCGCCGTGGTAGGCGCGCAGGCGCTCCAGCCGCACCTCGGTGGCCGAGGGAATGCGCAGGCGGGTGCCGTCGGGCAGGGTGATCAGGGCGGCACTGTCGGGACCCGTTTTCACGGTGGTGCCCTCGGGCAGATGGTCGCCATCGTGGGCGGGCTTGCCGTTGATCTTCACCTCGTTGGAGGCGGTTTCGAGCGTGGCCCGTTCGGCGTGTGGCTTCAGCCAGCCGGGCAGCAGCCGAAGCGTGGTGCCGGGCTGCAGGCGGCGGGGACGCGGGATGTCGTTGAGCTTCTGCACGTCATGCCAGCGTTCGGGCGTATCGAGAAGGTGCTGCGACAGGCCCAGCAGCGTGTCGCCGGGCTGGACGGTATAGAGAATTTCGCCGTTGCTGCCCGGGCGGGTGTAAGGGCCGGCGGGGGATGTACTGCCAGCCGCCGTGTCGGTACTGGCGTGGGGTGTGCTACCAGCCGCAGTGCCCTTGCGGGCGGATGTGGGGGCGCCGGGCGCCGCGGACGGGGCCGGATGGGCCGGTGTGCCGGATGCGGCTGCAACCAGGGTCGCCGGGTCGTGCCCGGTGTGGAAGGGTACCTCGGGCGGGCTGGCGATGCCCACCGTGGCGGGCAGATAACCCAGCGCCGCCAGCAGCAGGGCGCCTGCACCCTGTCGCACTCCCTGTCCGCTGCTGCCGCGGCCTGGCCTGTCCATCATGGCAAATGAAACTCCGGGAACGGCTGGCTCAGGCAGCCGGGGCCGGCGCGGGCTGCTCATCGTCTTCGCTGCGCAGGCGCTCCAGACGATAGCCGTAGCTGTACACGGGGGCCAGCAGGTAGCCGCTTTCGGGGCGCAGCGTGAGCTTGCTGCGCACGCGCGAAACGTGGGTGTCCATGGTGCGCGACGGCACTTCGGAGTCACGTCCCCAGACGGCTTCGCGGATGTGGCCGCGCGACAGCGGCTTGCCGATGTTGTTCAGGAAGAGCAGGGCGAGCTGGAACTCTTTCTGGGTGAGTTCTACCAGGCGGCCGCTGTCCTGTACCGTCTGACGCTGCAGGTCGAAGCGGAAGCGGTCGTACTCGAAGACCGTGCCATGCACGTCACCGAGGCCGGCGCGACGTACCAGCGCCTTGAGGCGGGCGCGCAGCTCACCGGCGCGGGCGGGCTTGACGAGGAAGTCGTCGGCACCGGCGTCGAGCGCGCTGATCACTTCGGTTTCGGCATCCTGCGAGGTCAGCACCAGCACCGGCAGTGGGTTCTTGCGTTCGCGCAGCAGTCGCACCAGCGCCTTGCCATCCATGCCGGGCAGCATCAGGTCGACGATGCAGGCATCGAAACTTTCGCGCGGCAGCGCGGCCAGGAACGAGGCCGCTTCGCTGAACAGATGGCAGGTGTCGCCCTCCACACTCAGCGAGTGGACCAGCTGGGAGGCAACCGCCTTGTCGTCTTCTATGATTGCAATTCTCATCAGCTTATTCTATGGCACGCTTCCCGGTGATAACACCGACGTTTCATTCCGGGGACGAAGTTTGTGTAAAAGGTTGTCTGGACACCACTGTTTCTGGCCCGGTGTCCGGTGAAAACGCCGCTGTCCCCGACACCGGAAACCCTGTGAACCGAAGGGTTTCCGGCCAAAGCGCGGGGTCTCCGGTGCCGGAAGTTCGCAAGCGGCAGGGCATCGGACACCCGAAGTCCCGCATGGCGCGCCGGCACGCCGCACGGGCCCGTCATGCCCGCTGCCCGACAGGCCGGACTGGATTTCCCTGTCGCACGCAATACGGCAAGTGTGACCGGGGCGTCAGTCGTTGCGCTCTCCGCTGGCCGCCTTCAGGAACAGCCGGTAGGCCGGATGCTCCGATTCATTGGTGTAAGGGTACCCCAGTGCGGCCAGGGACTGCTCGTAACGATTGCGTTCCGTCAACGGTACCTGAATCCCCGCAAGGATGCGTCCAAAATCCGACCCGTGATTGCGATAATGGAACAGCGAGATGTTCCAGCCCCCCGGTGCCAGCGCTTCCAGAAAACGTACCAGCGCGCCCGGCCGCTCGGGGAATTCGAAACGGTAGAGCACCTCGTCGGTGGCCAGCGCCGACCGGCCGCCGACCAGATGGCGCAGGTGCAGCTTGGCCAGCTCGTCGTCGGTGAGGTCCAGCGTCTCGAAGCCGGCCTCGCGGAAGCGCCGGGCAAACTCCGCCGCCTCGCTGCGGCCGCTGACCTGGATCCCTACATAGATATGGGCGCGGTCCCGATCTGCAATGCGGTAGTTGAATTCGGTGACGTTGCGTGAGCCGAGCATCCGGCAGAACGTCAGGAAGGCGCCCGGCCGCTCGGGGATGGTGACGGCAAACACGGCCTCGCGCGATTCGCCGATCTCGGCGCGCTCGGACACGAAGCGCAGCCGGTCGAAGTTCATGTTGGCACCACTGGCTACGGCCACCAGCGAGCGGTCCCGGCAGCCCTCGCGCTTGGCCCACGCCTTCAGGCCGGCCAGGGCCAGGGCGCCGGAGGGTTCCAGGATGGCGCGCGTGTCCTCGAAGGCGTCCTTGATGGCGGCGCAGATCTGGTCGTTGTCGACGAGGATGATGTCGTCGACGAACTCGCGGCAGAGCGCAAAGGTCTCGTCGCCCACGCGCTTGACGGCGGTGCCGTCGGCAAACAGGCCCACGTCGTTCAGCGTGACCGGCGCACCTTCAGCGAGGGACTGGCGCATGGCGTCGGCATCGGTGGTTTCGACACCGATGACCTTGATGCCCGGCCGCACGGCCTTCACATAGGCGGCCACGCCGGCAATCAGCCCGCCCCCGCCGATGGCCACGAAGATGGCATCGAGTGGTGCGCGGTGCTGGCGCAGGATCTCCATGCCGATGGTGCCCTGGCCGGCGATCACGTCCGGATCATCGAACGGATGGACGAAGGTCAGCCCCTGCTCGGCCTGCAGCTTCAGCGCGTGCTGGTAGGCGTCGGTGAAGGACTCGCCATGCAGCACCACCTCACCGCCCCGGGCGCGCACGGCGTCCACCTTCAGCGCGGGCGTGGTGGTGGGCATGACGATGACGGCCCGGCAGCCCAGCTTGCTGGCCGACAGGGCCACCCCCTGCGCATGGTTGCCGGCCGAGGCGGCGATGACACCCCGGGCGCGCTCCTCGGGGCTGAGCAGGGCCATCTTGTTGTAGGCGCCGCGCAGCTTGAAGGAAAAGACGGGCTGCGTGTCCTCGCGTTTGAGCCATACCTGATTGCCGATGCGGGCCGACAGGGCCGGGGCCGGATCCAGCGGGGTTTCGTCCGTGATCTCGTAGACGCGGGCGTTCAGGATCCGTTTCAGGTATTCGATGGACATGGGTGCGACAGAAAAGCCGGTGAGGTAGGAAGAAGGGTGTCCGATCATGGGGAATGCTGTGCAGGGCGCGCGTCACGGACGAACCGGTTCATGACGCGCTTCAGAGGCCAGTGAGGTGGCTCATGATCCGGCCGGGAGGCCGGATACACAACCGCACAGATTCGTGGCGTGCCCAGGAAGCCTCTGCAAAGTCCTGCGGCACTTTGGCCTGTCGGCGTGAGCAACGCCCTGCGACTCTTTAGCCTGTCGGCGTGAAAAGCCCTGCGGCACTTTGGCCCGTCAGCATGAGCAAAGTCCTGCGGCACTTTTGCCTGCCAGTGTGAGCGCAAACACCCATAACACCTGGCAGGCAACCCCCTATAATACGGCGCTTTCCGGCGCGGGGCCGGTTTTCGTGCCCGGTCTTTCATGGCGCTGTTTGACGCCATTTCCTTTCCTGCAGCCTCCGCGGGGACTCCATGCTCGAATCCATCGTCACCCAGGTGATCGCCTGGTTCGCCCTGCCCAAAAACGGGCTGGCCACCGTGTTTCTGGTGTCACTCATCTCGGCCACACTGCTGCCACTGGGTTCGGAGCCGGCCGTGTTTGCCTATGTGTCGATGCGGCCCGATCTGTTCTGGCTGGCCATTCTGGTGGCCACCGTGGGCAACACGCTGGGCGGTGTCGTCAACTACTGGCTGGGCCGTGGCGCCAAGCAGGTGGTGGCGCCGGAGCGCGAAAGCCATTACATGCGCTGGTTCGAACGGCTGGGGCCGAAGGTGCTGGCGTTTTCCTTTCTGCCGGTGGTGGGCGACCCGCTCTGCGCCGTGGCCGGCTGGCTGCGCCTGCCGCTGCTGCCCTGCACGCTCTGGATGGCGCTGGGCAAGCTCATTCGTTACATCGCCATGACGGCTGCGCTGATGTGGGTACCCGAGAGCTGGTGGACGGCGCTGAAGAACCTGTTCTGAGCAGGACGGGGGAAGGGGACCGGCATGGCCCGACTATGTAACAAAGCGTGTCAGTTATGGCCCTGATGTGGGGTTTGGGCAACGTCCGGCAGCCTTTCCACGCCGTGTATCGGGGCTGGCTGTCCGTTCTGTCCATGGTGCAATCTGCGCATGGCCCTGCCAGTGCAGTCTGCCGGTTGCAGGTGAGCGCGGGAAAAACGGTGTTGCGACGCTAACCTTCTGTTTGCAGGGAAAAATTTCGTCAGGACGTGGCCTTCGGGCAACATGATGCAACACTTGGCAGATTACCCGGAAAGCGCCGCAAAGTTGGCACTTTGCAGAGGCTGCAAGGCGTTTTGTGAAGTGTTTCGGGGTGGGAATGCACGTTTTGCCACGGAGTGCAATATTATTTTTTTTATGAATAGGTGTTATCCCTTAAAAGGGGTTGTTGACACGTGGGCCTTACCCCATCCTATCGCCTGAAAATTGCATTCGCACCTATTGTTTACAGGAGTCTTTTCATGCCACCCCAGTCGTCGGCCGTGTTGCCTGCCACCGCAGCTTCGGTCCAGTCCCCCGCAACCACCCAGTATTCGGCCGAGCATCTGGCCGTCATCAAGCTGATGGCCGTCATGACGGCGCTGGCCGTTGCACTGATGGTCGTCGTCACCCGCTGGTTTGCCGACCTCGATGCCGTTCCCGGCCCCCTGGCCGACAGCCTCATGGCCGAAGGCAGCTTCCGCGTCGTGGGTGGCGCCATTGGCATTCTGGCCATGTCGGTCGGCATGCTGGTCATCTGGGTTCGCCTGGTCAAACGTCTGGTCCGCATGGACTGGATCGGCTGATCCCGGTTTTCGATACACCTGTCCCAAGGTGTCACGCCTGTTTGCGCTTTGCTGCGGACATTTGCAGCATCGGCGCAACATTTCCATGAAAGAATGACAGCATCGGGGCCTGCCCCTTTATTCATTGCGCTGTCATGCCTTTCTCCCTGTCGTCACTCCGTCGTTCCTCCCGGCGTTCTGCTGCATCTGCCGGGACTGCCGCTGCCGTCACATCCGTTGATGCAGGCGGGCCCAGTCGTGCAGCCTCTCCGCATATCGTCTCCCCAGCCGCTGCGCCACGTGCCGGCTGGCTGGCCGTTTCGCTGCTGACCCTGATGGTGGGCTGCTCGGCCGCCAGCAATGGAGAGGCAACCGGCAGTGCAGGCGGGCCATCCGGTGCGGCGCCCAACATGGGGGTCAAGGGATGTACCGCGCTGATGCAGAAGCAGCATGGGCAGCTCAAGAGCATCCAGCTCAAGAATGGCTCGCCCGCTGCGGGGACGGCCGTGCCCGGCGTGCCCGATCTGCCGCGGCCCACCAAGGCCGTGCCGGCAGCCGATCCCGTCTATGGCAACTGCGTGCTGCGGGTGACCGAACACGCCAAGGAACCGCCGGTGCGCTTTGCCCGGCACGACTATTCCCGCCGTCAGGCCTTCAATGCCGATGGCAGCCGCATCCTGATCGCGTCCAACGACGGTACCTGGCACCTGTACGATGGCCGGACCATGGAATACGTCGACGAGCTGGACGGCCCGGCTGGCGACGCCGAACTGCAGTGGCACCCCACCAACCCCGATCTCATCTATTACATGCCCAGCAACGGTCTGGGCATGGAACTCTACGAGCTGAACGTCAGGACGGGCTCCAGCCGCACCGTGGCCGAGTTCGGCGACCGCCTGAAGAAGTTCTGGCCGGATGCTGCGGCCGCCTGGACCAAGGCCGAGGGGGCGCCGTCGGCCGATGGGCGCTACTGGTGCTTCATGGTGGACGATGCCGAGTGGAAGTCACTGGGCGTGTTTGCCTGGGATATGAAGGAAGACCGCATCCTCGGCAAGATGGACACGCATGGCGACCGTCCCGATCACGTCAGCATGAGCCCGGGCGGCAAGCGCTGCGTGGTGTCGGGCGACACCGAGGGCGTGGGCACCCGGGCCTGGACGCTCGACTTCAAAAAATCCACCCAGGTGCATCACAAGTCGGAACACTCCGATATGGCCTTCGATGCGCAGGGACGTGACGTGTACGTGTCCATCGACTATCAGAGCGATGGGGGCGACGTGTTCATGACCGACCTCGAAACCGGCAAGCGCACCGTGCTGTTCAAAACGTATCTGGATCACAGTGCCACGGCCATGCACTTCTCCGGCCGCGCCTTCAAAAAGCCCGGTTGGGTGCTGGTGTCCACCTACGCGGCCGATGGCAAGCGCCAGTGGCTGCACGAGAAGCTGATGGCCGTGAGCCTGACGCCCAATCCGCAGGTGAAGGAGCTGGCCTTCCACCACGGAGCCTACAATGGCTACTGGACCGAGCCGCAGGCCACCGTCAATCCGGACTTCACACGCGTGCTGTTCAACTCCAACTGGGGCAGCCGCAGTGACATGGACATCGACAACTACATGGTGGTGCTGCCGGAAGATGCCGTGAAGTAGGCTGCCTGACCCGTCGTGTGGGTTGGGGGCGGCGTGGTGGCGGATGCGCGGGGGCGCATGCGTCCATGAAACGTTCCAGCGGAATGGTCCGCAGTCATCGGGGTGATGGGTCTGGTGAAATGCTCCGCAGTCTTTGGGTGACAGGTCTGGCGAAAAATGCTCCGCGGCAAGCGGGGGCGCCCCGGGGTTTTGCGGAATGGCCCCCTGTAACGGTAGGATGCAGGCAAGGAGTGTGCCCTCATGAACCATCCTGCCGATTCCTCTCTCCCGCCCCGTCCGGGTGCTGGCGTACCTGCTGCGCCTGCTTCCTGCATGCCGGAAGCCGCCAGCGGGCCTGTTTCCCCCGACTGCCCGCTGTGCCAGGCGCAGCACGAAACCGTGTTGTGGCAGGATGCGCGGCTGCGCATCATTCATGTGCCCCACGAGCCGGGGCTGCCTGCGTACTTTCGGGTGATCTGGCAGCACCATGTGCCTGAAATGACCGATCTGGAGGAGGGCGACCGGCACCATCTGTGGCAGGTGCTGACGCAGGTGGAGCAGGGCATGCGGCTGCATTTCCAGCCGGCCAAGATCAACCTGGCCGCCTTTGGCAACCAGGTGCCGCACCTGCACTGGCATCTCATCGGCCGCTGGCCGTCCGATCCGCAGTTTCCCGGATCGGCCTGGTCACCCGTGGTGCGGCCGGATGGTTCGCCGGAACAGCAGGCCGTGGCTGCCCGGGTGGCCGAACGGCTGCCTGCCTTCCGGCAGTGGCTGGTGCAGCAGCTGGCTGCATGACTTTGGCACAGCAGCTGGCAGCATGACTTTCTGCCTGAACACCCGGTACAGGGCATGAACGATCACCAGCATGTCGGGCGGCCTGTCAATCGCGTCTGAACACCCGGCACAGGGAATGAACCCTGCCCGGGTGCGACAGGTCTGCAGCATGCGCCTAGGGACCCTCTGCAAAAGTCCTGTGGCACTTTGGTCTCCATGCCCGGGGGATCCAGTGCGTTGCCATTTGCCGCCAATAGCCCTGCTATTGCCGCCAAATGGCGCCTTCTGGCTCATCCCGATCCTGGACCCAAAGCGCTCGCAGACTTTTGCAGAGGATCCCTGGAGGCCAGAGTGGCCCCCGGCTGGCGCATGACGGCAGGATCAGTTCACCTGAACGCAGCGGTACAGCAGCGGGCCGTCGACCACTTCGTTCACGCCGGCTTCATTGACCAGACCGGCAATGATGGCCTCATTGCGCTTGCTGTGCCACGAGAAGCCCTTGTGTTTGGCCGACAGGGCGTCGGAGGTGGTGTAGCGCGAGCCCGAGGCGGCCGGACCTTCGTTCAGCGTGTAGACCTTGCTGGCGAAGGTCAGTTCGACCACGGCATCACCTGCCTGGCCTTCGGGCGGCATCTTGTAGGTGGCCAGCACGTCTTCGGTGCGGACCAGCCCCAGAGCCTGCGCCTCCTTGGTCGGCACGCAGCTCATCGTCATCGTGGCCGTGGTGACCAGGTTGCTGGCCGGGGGCATCTGGGCGGCGTTTTTGGTGGACTGGTCCGGCTGCGTGGCCCCGGCCATGGCATCGTGGCCCTCATGCGAAGGCTGCGGTGAGGGCGACGACATGGTGTTGCAGGCGGCCAGCAGCAGGGCCGCCGCGACGGTGGTGGCGCCGGCGCTCAGGCGGGTGGACAGGGAAGGACGTTTGAACATGGAGAAACTCCTTGCAGGGAATGCCAGAGTGGCATGTGGTGTGCTGCCCATGCTGCCTTGCCGGCCGTGCCTGAGTACGGCGGTCTGTCAGCACACGGCGGGAACCCTCGCGGGGACGAATGAGTCCATGACACGCTTCAGGGGTCTGCGCGGGGACGCACACGTCCATGACACGCTCGGGGCATCAAGATTAACAGAGTCTGCGTGCCGCATTGCCGACCGTTCGTCTGTTCGTTCCCGGCTGCCATGCGGTCCAGCCACGTCGTGCGGCGGGGCAGGGGAAGAGTTGTCGTATCCTAGTGTGTGTTATGGACTCATTCGTCCCTCCGCCCCCTTTGGGCGTGCAGGACAGGGCGGCAGGGCTGCAGAATCCTCAAGGGCTTCAGGTCGCTGCCAGCACGGTCATGCATGCCGGAAAGGGGCGCAGGGGCGTGCCTCTCGAATCATGGCCGGTCTGACGCCCAATACACCTACTCCCACCAATATCGTCGTTCACGCCCGCTCGCGCGAGCTGGTGGTCGATTTCAGCGACGGCGCGTCCTTTCACTACAGTTTCGAGTTCCTGCGGGTGAATTCGCCCTCGGCCGAGGTGCAGGGGCATTCGCCGGATCAGGCGGTGCTGCAGTATGGCAAGCAGAACGTCACCATCACCGACATCGAACCGGTGGGCCATTACGCCATTCAGCCCACGTTCAGCGACGGACACGCTTCCGGTATCTACTCCTGGGACTATCTCTACCGCATCGGCCGCGATCATGACCGGATCTGGGCCGAATACCTCACCGACATCCAGACGCGCGGGCTGAGCCGTACGGGCAACGAGACCCCGCCGCCTCCGAAGAAATCCGGCTGTGGCGGCGGTGGTTGTGGTGGTGGCCATGGTCATGGCGGGGGCGGCTGCGGCGGGTGAGCCTGTCTGAACCCATGCGGCAGTCGGCCTGGCGGGGCGGGCGGGCATGTCCATGATGGCCGTTCATGCCGATGGACTGTCGGGACGCTGAACATCCGCATGCGGTGAGGGGCGTACCATCTGTATGCGTTGAGGGGTATGCACGGGCATGCCCCAGCCGGCCTTGCGGCCGGTCAAGCAGCGCGGGACGGGTTGGCGTAATATCCGGGCTGTATGCATGCCGGCTGCAGGGGCTTTGCCTGTGGCCGCTGCGCCGTGCCTGCCTGCCGGGTACGGTTCAGGGCGGGTGTCCATGGCCTGTGTTCATGGCTGTACATCCGCGCCACCGTCTGCCGTTTCTTCGCATTGCCAGGCCATTCCGTCGTTTCAGGAGTTTCCCGTGTCCGACACCCAGCAGAAAACCCACTTTGGTTACCAGCAGGTCGATGCCGCCGAAAAGGCCGGCCGGGTGCGCGGCGTGTTCGACTCCGTGGCCAGCCGCTACGACCTGATGAACGACCTGATGTCCGGCGGTCTGCACCGGGTCTGGAAGCATTTCACGGTGGGGCAGGCGGCACTGCGTCCCGGCATGCGGGTGCTCGATCTGGCCACCGGCAGCGGGGACCTGGCCCGTGCCATGGCCCGCAAGCCCGGCGTGGAGGTGTGGATGACCGACATCAACGCCGCCATGCTCGACGTGGGCCGCGACCGGGCGCTCAACGACGGCCTGTCGCTGCCCACCGTGCAGTGTGATGCCGAGCGGCTGCCATTCCCCGACAAACACTTCGACCGCGTCACGCTGGCCTTCGGCCTGCGCAACATGACCAACAAGGATGTGGCCCTGAAGGAAATCCACCGCGTCCTCAAACCCGGTGGCAAGGCGCTGGTGCTGGAGTTCTCGAAGGTGTGGGAGCCGCTGCGCCGTCCGTACGACGCCTTCTCCTTCAACGTCATCCCGGCCATCGGCAAGCTGGTCACCAACGACGCCGACAGCTACCGCTACCTGGCCGAGTCCATCCGCATGCACCCCGACCAGGACACGCTGGCGCAGATGTTCCGTGACGCCGGCTTTGGCCAGGTGCGCTACTTCAACATGACGGCGGGCGTCGTGGCCCTGCATCAGGGCGTGCGGCTGGGCTGATCGCCAGGGCCGTCGAATCCGGTGCCCATGCCGTGTGAGGATGTCCGGATTGTTTCAGCGTACCTGCGGTAGCAGGGTGCTACGGTGGCAGGGGTACCTCGCCGTTGGTGGCCTGGCGGCAGGTGGCTGACGGATTGTGGTTGTTCCCCTGATTTTGTGCCTTGCGCCGGCCTGCTTGTCCCGTGCGTGGCGGCCAGCATGCAGCCGCCTGTCGGACGGCCTTTCACCGGCAACGGTCTTCCCGCATTGTGATTTTTTGCCGACCGTTGTATTTTGCGGCTGCGTCCCCATCTGCGGGACGGATGGCCGCTGTGCGTTCGCCTGTGTTGCCGGCCTGTTCCGGGCAGATGGGCGCCCGTTTTCGGTCGTTCACTGCCGAGATTCCCCATTGCCCAACCCACTTTTGTCAGATTGGACAGAGGAACTTCCATGAAGAAATTTTTGATGATGCTGATGGTCGTGCTCGCCAGCTCGGTCATGTTCATGACCGATTCGGCCGAAGCCGCCCGTATCGGTGGTGGCCGCAGCGTCGGTCGTCAGAACAGTACGGTGCAACGCGCCGCGCCTGCCCAGCAGAACGCCTATGGTCGCCAGCAGGGCGCCGCTGCCCAGCAGCAGAATGGCCGTCGTCCCGGCTTCGGCATGGGGCTGCTGGGTGGGCTGGCCGCCGGTCTGGGCCTGAGCGCCCTGGCCAGCGCCTTCGGCCTGGGCGAGGGCTCGGGCGTGTTTCTGCTGATGCTGCTGCTGGCTGCTGGGGCGTTCATCGCCTTCCGCATGTACAGCCAGCGCATGGCCCAGCAGCGAACGGCCGGTGCAGGGGCCGGTAGTGGTCAGGCTGGCCTGCGCAATGCGCTGGGTGGTGGCGGTCTGGATGCCATGCTGCGCCAGAACGGCGCACAGAATGGCCAGGCCGGCTTCCCCGGCGCTGCCGCCCAGGGGGGCGCCGGCAGCATGGCCCAGGGCAGCGCTTTTGGTGATGCAGCCGCGCAGAACGGTCCGCAGGGCGTGGGTGGCTACACGGCCGCCATGCAGGTGCCGGCCGGTTTCGACACCGAGGGCTTCGTGCGCCAGGCCAAGGTGCAGTTCGTGCGCCTGCAGGCTGCGTTCGATGCGAAGAACAGCGACGATCTGCGCGAGTTCACCTCGCCCGAAATGTTTGCCGAACTGAACGTCGACATGATGCAGCGCGGTGATGCACCGCAGACTACCGAGGTGGTCGAGCTGAATGCCGAGCTGCTGGGCATGCACCAGGATGGTGCCATGCAGGTGGTCAGCGTGCATTTCAGCGGCCTGATCCGTGAAGAGCCCAACACGCCGGCGCAGCCCTTTGCCGAGGTCTGGAACTTCTCGCGTCCGGCCTCCGGGGCTTCCGGCTGGGTGCTGGCCGGCATTCAGCAGCTGAACTGATGGCTGACTGACGTCGGTGTGGTCCGCTGGCCGGGTTTTTGGCCGGCCGGCGCCATTTCCTGTCCGCATGGATGCTGCCCGGCGAGGATGCGCAGGCGCCGTGGAGGGTGGAATCTATAATATTTGTCATTCAGGAACCACACCGCGCGAGCGCATCTGCCATGCTCCAGATTCCTCTTCCCCTTGCCCAGCTGGTGCTGTCGGCCATCAATCATGTCTCCCGCCAGCAGTTCTGGCTGCGTGACGTGATGGCGCCTCATGCCGGCCGGGTGGTGCGCATCCATGTGCTGCCACCATCGCCCGAGCCTGACGATGCACCGTTCAGCACCCGCCGGCGCAACCGTGCCCGAACCTCGAAGACCGGGCAGACACCGGCGGGCCGTTCCTATGCGTCCTATCTGGCTGTTGATGCTGCGGCGACGCCGGGGGCAGGGCAGGCTGCTTCAGCCGGTGCTACCGGAAAGGATGATGCACCCCCACCCCTGGGGTTGCCGTCGCTGCAGACCGATGCCCGGATCGGGGCCGATGGTTCACTGTCGGCCGTCTCGGGCGAGGAGCCGTCCGTGGTGCTGACGGCCAGGCCCACGGTCGATGCGGTCTTTCGTGCCATGCGCGAAGGGCCGATGGCGCTGGGTGCGACGCTGCGTATCGAAGGGGATGCCATGCTTGCCCAGGCGCTGGGCGAGGTGGCCCGAGCCATGAACTGGGACGTGGAAGAAGATCTCAGCCGCGTGGTGGGCGATGCGGCCGCGCACCGGGCCGGCCAGTTCCTGCGTGATGCCCGGGGACATGTGGCCGAGGCCGGCAGCCGGCTGCGCGATGCCCTTACCGATCATCTGTCGTCGGAAAGCGGGGTGCTGGTGTCGCGTCCCGAATTCGAGGCATGGCGTGACGATGTGCAGAGCCTGGCCGAGCGGATGGAGCGGCTGGAAAAGCAGACGCCGTCGTCACACTGAGGGGGCTGGTGAAAAAGCAGACGCAGTCGCAGGACCGGGCGCAGGACAGGATGTCTAGTCCTGGCTGCGCATGCTGACCTGTTTGCACAGGGATTCGCCGCCAGTGCGGCGGGGGACAACAGACCTGTGATGCGCACTAAGGCCCGTGATGCTCACTATGGCCGGAATCGCTCGAACACGGCCTGAATGGCCTGTTCGTCGCGCAGCCCGGCGGCCAGGCAGAGCTGCAGCAGAATCCGCGCCTTCGGCGCATCCAGCCAGCCTGCGGTGACGAAGCCCAGGGCATCGTCACGGTGCTCGGGGCGTGCCTCGATGTTGCGGGGCACATAACCGGCCGGTACGCGGGTAGCCCGCACCACCATCACACCCTGCTGCCGGGCGGCGGCCAGTGCGGCGCGCACGGGCGCCGGCATGGTGCCGATGCCGGTTCCGGCCAGCACCAGGCCGGCATGGCCGCGCTGTACCAGCCAGTCCACGAGGGCCGGGTCGGCATCCACGTACTGCGGCACGAGGGCTATGCGGGGGAGCGTGCCGGTCTGGTCGGCGGGCTGTCCCTGGCTGGCGAACGGCTCTTGAGCGGTGAACGGCTTCTGGACGGTGAACTGACCCTGGTCGGTGTGCCGTTCCTGGCCGGTGGGCTGTTCCTGGCGGGGGAGCTGTCCCTGGCTGGGGAGCTGTCCCTGGCTGGCAGACTGGCCCTGAACCGCGGGCTGGTCCGGACCTGAAAACGGGGCAACGCCAGGACTGGTGAACATGCCAAGGTCAAGACCGGCAAACAGCCCCTGCCAGCCGGTGGCGGCCGCCAGGACTTCGGGGGCAGCCCAGCGTGGCACATCGCCTTCCAGCCATCCCACCGGGGCGCCGAAGCGCTGGCCGAAGGCGTCGGTCTGATTGGCATGTGCCTTGAACACGGCGTCTGGACGCAGGATTTTGCCGGCAAACTGCACGAATGCCCCGCCGATACCGGCTGCCCGGGCTGCCAGCGCAAAACGGCAGGCGTCGTACAGATTGGCCGGGCCGTCCGCGCTCAGTGCCGTGGCAGGACGCATGGCGCCGGTGAGTATGACGGGCCGGTCCGGTGGCAGCACCAGTGAGAGGAAGAAGGCTGTTTCTTCCAGGGTGTCGGTGCCGTGGGTGATGACGATGGCATCTGCCGCCCGCGAGGCGCTCTGCCACGCCCGCACCCGCGCCAGCAGCTGCAGCCAGTGGGCGCTGTCCATCTGCTCGCTGGGAATCGAGAACACCTGCTCCGAGGCCAGCTGTCTGTCGGGAACCAGGGCCGCCAGACCGGGGACCGAGGCCAGAATCTCGCCGATGGGCAGCGCACCGGCCTGGTAGCCGGTGGCACTGCCAGCCGAGGCGGCCGCTCCGGCAATGGTGCCGCCCGTGCCGAGGATCAGCAGGGCGGTGGGGCCGGATACGCCAGCGGTCGCAGCGTCGGCATGGTCGACCGTGACTGCATGCGCGGCAGGGGCTGCATGGGTGGCCGGGACTGCATGTGCGGCCGGCGTGGCCGGATGGTCCTGGTGAAGGGCAGGGGCACGGGAAGCTGACACGTCGGACATGGCAACAAAGGAGGGAGACAAACAGCCGGAAAGATGGGGAAGGCCGCCATACAAGACCTGCCGAACCGGGAGGCGCAATGATAGCGGCCCCGGCGCGTCACAGGACAGCCCCTGTCCGGGTTGCTCCGCCGGTTGCCAGTGCCCATGCGGGGGAGTGACCATGCCGGCCGATACCCGACGAACCGCCCCGCCTTCGCACCTTCGCCCGCTTCCCCCGAAAATTCTGCCCCCATACCGAAGCCCCTGGCCGATTCGTAGTACATTTCACGCAAACAACACAGACCGGGTGCCCCCTGCGTTGGGGCGAATGACCGCATGGCATGGCGCCTTGTCCTGTTCCCGCGGTGTCCCAGGAAGCCGCATCTCAAGGAGCCTCCATGTCCCGTCACGCCCCGGATACTTTCCTTGGCCATCCCCGGCCACTGGGCACGCTGTTTCATATCGAGTTGTGGGAACGATTCTCGTTCTACGGGATGCAGAGCATTCTGCTCATCTACCTGTACTACTCGGTTCGCAGCGGGGGGCTGGGCATCGATCAGGGGCTGGCCGGCAGCATTACAGGCGTTTACGGTGGCAGTGTGTATCTGGCCACCATTCTGGGCGGCTGGCTGGCCGACCGGGTGCTGGGGCCGGAGCGCACGCTCTTCTATTCCGGCGTGGTGGTCATGCT
>ERZ773077.890-NODE-890-length-21495-cov-24.945942_pt1 | contig 21495 bp, 21 predicted proteins | sample MGYA00580612_ERZ773077 | MGnify/ENA primary metagenome ERZ773077 (study PRJEB29015, sample SAMEA2737971) | human oral metagenome | biome: human oral; feature: human-associated habitat; material: dental | place: China | collected 2021 ...
GGCTCCGCTGTTTTGGTCGTCAAGCAGGGTTTTCAGCACGAAGCCAGCTTCCAGATAGCTGCTGTCTGCAGCCAATGCCAAACTCTGAGCCTCTGCAAGGGCTTGCTGGAATTTGGCGGTTAGTTTGTCATATCGCATAATTTTTTCCTTTACATATTATTTTCTTGCCAGGCATATGGGTTTAGAGCAGATTTTGTCAAGGCCTTTGCAAAACAATTTTATGAAATGTTGTTGCAATACGTTCAATCATCAGGCAACAAATGCTAAGATAGCCCCGTTTTTAATCAGCAGGCTCCCAATATGCCCGCCGCCCAGCGCATCCAAATCAACCTGCCCGAGCACTTCTGCTTTGCAACCCGCATCACGGTAGAAGTCGGCCACCTCAACTACGGCAATCACCTCGCCAACGATGCCGTTTTGCGCATCGCCCACGAAGCCCGTCTGCGCTTTCTTGCTGCACACGGCTGTACCGAAATCGATGCCTTTGGCGCTGGCCTGATTATGGCTGATGCTGCCGTGCAATATCGCACCCAAGCCTTTCATGGCGAGGAGCTGTTGGTTCAGGTAGCCTTAGGCGAAATTGGCAAGGCCGGCTTCCCATTTTTCGCCAAACTCACCCGCCTCTCCGACCAGGCCGAAATCGCCCGTGTGCAATGCGGTATGGTGTTTTTCAACTACGCCACCCAGCGTATCGAACGCACCCCCGACACCTTCCGCACCCATTTTGCCCGCTACGGAGCAGCGCAATGAACGGCGGTTGGACAGCGCAAATCGAAGCTTGGTTACGCAGCCTGCGGCAGCAAAACCACTCCCCCCACACCCTAGCCGCTTACCGCCGCGACCTCGCCTGGCTGGCCGATTTTCAGCCGCAAAGCAAACTTGCCCGCCCCTTATTCACCGCCGCCCTGCGCCAATTGGGCCAACAAAACCGACACCCCCGCAGCATCGCCCGCCGGCTCAGCGCTTGGCGGCAGTTTTGCCGCTGGCTGGTGCAAACAGGCTACCTGAAAGCCGACCCGACCCACGGCCTAAAAGCCCCGAAAGCTCCTGAGCGCCTGCCTAAAGCCGTACCCGCCGAGCCACTCAACCAACTCCTCGACCAAGCCCCGGAAAACCCGCTCGACAGCCGCGACCTCGCCATCTTCGAGCTGCTCTACGGCAGCGGCCTGCGCCTAGCCGAAGCCTGCGCCCTCGATTTGGCCGACCTCAACCTGCAAAACGGCTGGGTGGCCGTAACCGGCAAAGGCCGCAAACAACGCCACCTGCCCCTTACCGCCCAAAGCATCCGCGCCCTCGAAGGCTACCTGAAAACCCGTACCGCCGCGCCCGGCGAAACTGCTCTCTTTACCGGCCGCACCGGCCGCCGCCTCGGCGCGCGCCAAATCCAGAAACGCCTGCAGCAATTCGCCGCCCGCCACGGCAGCCGTCACCTCAGCCCCCACATGCTGCGCCACAGCTACGCCAGCCACCTTTTGCAAAACGCCCGCGACATCCGCGCCGTGCAAGAACTGCTCGGCCACAGCCAGCTGGCCACCACCCAGCACTACACCAAGCTGGATTTCGACCACCTCGCCCGCGTATACGACGATGCCCACCCCCGCGCCAAACGGCAGCAAAGCAAAGCTGAAACAGCGCAAGACCAAGGTGAAGAATAACAAATATAGCCACCCGAATTGACTTTTGATACAAGGCGGTTAGCCTCAGGTATAGTGAATTAACAAAAACCAGTACAGCGTTGCCTCGCCTTGCCGTACTATCTGTACTGTCTGCGGCTCGTCGCCTTGTCCTGACTTAGATTTAATTCACTATATAACAAAAGGCTACCTGAAAATTTCAGGTAGCCTTTCCTGCAGTTTAACCAATGGCAAAACCGCATTCTGCCAAGCAATCAGCCCAGCGTTCTGTGCTGCTCGATTTCCTGCTTTTTGCGCTCCAGGATGCGCTCGATTTCTTCTTCGCGGCGTTGACGCTCGATTTCCTGTTCGATACGGCGGTTACGGAAAAAGAAAAAGGCCACCACGCCGGCCAAAATCAGGGCTAATAACACTAAAAACATATTCACCATTCCTCTAAGGTTCTCAAATATCAGGCAGGCATTTCCGCACACTCAAAAATGCCGCCTGACGCTTTTCGGCAGTTTGCCTTATTTGGCTTTTTTTGCCTTTTTGCTATCGTCGCCGCCTTGCAGGCGATCGGCAATAAAACCTTGGATCAATTCGCGCTTTTCCCAGAAAAAGGTTTGCATTTTGCCCAAGGAATAAATCCTGCGCACCATGCCGGGCAAGCCGGCGTGCACAATGGCGGCAATTTCGTTGTTGCTGGCTTCTTCGGCCATAGCCTGCTCCAGCGTAAGCTTCTTCTCAGTGAGGTATTCTTGCAGCTGTTTTCTCACATAGTTATTGATTTCAAACTGTTTTATCATGGTTCATTTCCTTATATTGTTTTTCCGTGCACAGGCATCGGTGCGTGAATGAGGTACTACAAGCAAAATTCTTGCCAAACCGGCCGGCAGCGTTCGGGCAATGGCGGGCAAGCGCCGAGGCGGCCGCTGCCGAAGTCGCCTATGCGATGGAAATCGCTACCAGCGCTGGCCAGAAAGCCGTGTTGCTCAGCGAGGCGGGCATAGTTGAGGCGGTCGTTCAAGTCGGTCGTGCTGCTGTGTACCTCAATAGCCTGCCCACCCAGCGCTTTAAATTCAGTGAATAAATTACGTTGCGCGGTAGCGGAGAGACCATAGCGAATGGGGTGAGCGACAACAGCAATGCCACCTGCGCCCAGAATGGCAGCCACAGCTTCTTCGAGCGTAACCCATTCATGCCTCACATAGCCGGGCTTGCCATCACCCAAATATTTTTTAAAAGCCTGCTGTTTGTTGCGCACATGGCCTTGTTCCATCAACCATTGCGCCAGATGAGTGCGGCTGGCCATTTCACGGTTTGGCACCAGCGCAAGTGCGCCCTCACAGGCACCGGCGAGGCCTTTCTTCTCAAGCTTTTCCGCCATACGCAGAAAACGCTCCAACCGACCGCGGCGCAGCCTAGCCAGCAGGTTTTGTAGCACGGTATCGGTTTCATCGAAATTGAGACCGACAATATGAATGGTACGTTTGCGCCAACTCACGGAGATTTCCACGCCGTTTATCAGCCGGATGCCCAAGGCTTCCGCTTCCTGACGTGCTTCAGCCAGGCCGCCGGTATGGTCGTGGTCGGTAAGCGCGAGCAAGGTACAACCATTGGCGTGTGCCAGTTTCACCACTTCGCGTGGTGGCAGAGCACCGTCTGAAACATTGGAATGGCAGTGTAAATCTATCATCTAATCAGCTAATTGGCATGACATGAAGGCTACCTGAAAAACCAAAAATAGGTTTTCAGGTAGCCTTTGGGCTTAGGGGACGAGCTTATCCACGCCGCCCAAGTAGGGGCGCAAGGCAACAGGGATGCTGATGCTGCCGTCGGCGTTTTGATGGTTTTCCAGTACCGCCACTAAGGTACGGCCTACCGCCAAGCCGGAACCATTCAGGGTGTGCACCAAGCGATTTTTTCCATCTTCATCTTTGAAGCGGGCTTTCATGCGGCGGGCTTGGAAATCTTCGCAGTTGGAGCAGCTGGAGATTTCGCGGTAGGTGTTTTGCGCGGGCACCCACACTTCCAAATCGTAGGTTTTGGTGGCGCCGAAGCCCATGTCGCCCGTGCAAAGCGTAATCACGCGGTAGGGCAGTTCCAGCGCTTTCAAGATGTTTTCCGCGTGGCCGACCATTTCTTCCAAGGCTTCATACGATTTTTCAGGCTGCACAATCTGCACCATTTCCACTTTGTCGAACTGGTGCTGGCGAATCAGGCCGCGCGTATCTTTGCCGTGCGATCCGGCTTCGCTGCGGAAGCAGGGCGAATGTGCGGTCAGTTTCAGCGGCAGGTCTTTTTCCGCCAGAATCGTGTCGCGCACGGTGTTGGTCAGCGTTACTTCCGCCGTGGGAATCAGGTATTGCGTCAGTTTGGTTTCGTCGCCGCCGCGTGTAACGTGGAACAGGTCTTCGCCGAATTTGGGCAGCTGGCCGGTGCCCAAAAGCGTGCTGTCGTTGACGATATAGGGCGTGTAGCATTCCGTGTAGCCGTGCTGCTGCGTGTGCGTGTCCAGCATGAATTGCGCCAATGCGCGGTGCAGTCGGGCGATTTTGCCCTTCATCAGGCTGAAGCGCGCGCCGGACAATTCGGCCGCTTTTTCAAAATCCAAGCCCAGCGCGGCACCCAAATCCACGTGGTCTTTGATGTCGAAATCGAACGTGCGCGGCGTGCCGACTTTGCGGACTTCCACGTTTTCGGTTTCGTCTTTGCCCACAGGCACGCTTTCGTGCGGCAGATTGGGGATGCGCAGCAGCAGGTCGTCCAAAGCAACCTGCACCTGCGGCAGTTCACTCTCGATGTTTTCCAGGTCGGTTTTCAGTTGGGCGACTTGGGCTTTGGCGGCTTCGGCTTCGTCTTTTTTGCCTTGCCCCATCAGCACGCCGATTTGTTTGGACAGGCTGTTGCGCTGCGCCTGCAATTCTTCGCTGCGGATTTGGAGCTGTTTGCGCCGGCCTTCCAGTTCGCCGAAGCGCTCGGTGTCCAACACGAAGCCGCGTTGTGCCAGGCGTTGGGCGGTGGTTTGGATGTCGTTGCGCAGTAATTGGATGTCGAGCATGGTGCGTGTCCTCATCAAAATGAAAATGGGAAATAACGGATATTGTAAACGAAAAAGGGCGCAGGTTGGGAAAAGCAGCCTGCAGTCGGCCGGCATTCCCTGCATAAGCAAGCAGCCTGCACCCTTGCTTCGGTTTGAATTCGGGTGCAGGCTGCTTTTTTATAGCCAGTCGGGCAGGGCGGCCGGTTCGATGTGCCAGCGTTCGGGATAGTCCACGCCGGTCAGGTAGAGGCCGTCGGGCATGAAGGTGGGCGGCGCGTAGAGACGGCTGCGCGTTTCGATGAGTTCGCCGAATTGGGCAACGCTCAAGCGCCCGCAGCCGACATAAACCAATGCGCCCATGATGTTGCGCACCATGTGGTGCAGGAAGGCGTTGGCGTGCAAATCGAGTTTGAGCAGGCTGCCGGTGCGCTGCAAATGCACGGCATACATGGTTTTGACGGGCGATTTGGCCTGGCATTGCGCGGCGCGGAAGCTGGAAAAATCGTGTTCGCCGACCAATAATTGCGCGGCTTGGCGCATGGCGTCGTCGTTTAAGGCGTAATGCGTCCAGCCGGCGCGGCCGTAGAGCAGGGGTGAGCGCACGGGGGCGGATTCGAGCAGGTAGCGGTAATGCCGCCCGGAAGCGTCGAATCGGGCGTGGAACGCGCTGTCGGCGATTTGCGCTTTGTGCACGGCAACGCCTTGCGGCAGGTGGGCGTTCACGCCGCGCACCCATGCGGAGAGTGGCCGGTCGGCGCGGCTGTCGAAGTGGACGACTTGCGCGGTGGCGTGAACGCCGGTGTCGGTGCGGCCGGCGGCAATCACGCTGACGGGTTCGCCGGCAATTTGCGACAGCGCGTGTTCCAAAGCAGCCTGCACCGTTGCCACGCCTTCGGCCTGCTTCTGCCAGCCGAAAAAGCGGCTGCCGTCATAAGCCAGCGTCAGCGCATAGCGCGTGGCGGTTTGCGTTTCCATGCTTACCGCTGTCTGGCGCGTTGGTAAATCGGCATCACGTTGGGCAGTTCTTTGCGAATCAGCTCGATGCGGTCGTTATTGGTGGGGTGGGTGGAGAGGATTTTTTCCAGCGCGTTGTTGTTGTCGTTGGCGCGGTTCATCTTGTTCCACACGCTGATGGCGGCTTCCGGGTTGTAGCCCGCCTGCGCCATGAGCTTCAATCCGCCCAAATCGGCTTCGCGTTCGGCATCGCGGCTGAATGGTTTGTTCAAGCCTAAATCGGTCAGCAGCCCCACGCCTTTTGAAGCGGTGTTGGCATCAATGCCGGTGGTGGCCGCCAAAATTTGCGAACCCAGTTGCGCGCCCAAGCTGATGCCCACGCTGCGGTTGGCTTCTTTGCGGCTGTGTTCCAGCAGGGCGTGGGTCATTTCGTGGCCGATAATGGCGGCGATTTCGGCATCGGTCAGGTTCAGTTTTTCAACAATGCCTGTGTATACGGCCATTTTGCCGCCCGGCATCGCCCATGCGTTCAATTCGTTGGAGCGGATGACGGTCATTTCCCATTGGAAGGGCTGGCCGGTTTGGTTGGCGGCATCGGCAAAGGGGACGAGGCGGCGGAACACGGCCTGCACCCGTTTGGCGGTGGCGGACGTGGTATCAATAACGCGTGCGGCGCGTGCTTTTTCCATGTTTTGGCGGTAGCTCAACGCGGCTTGTTGGTTGATGGTAGCGCTGTCGATGACGTTGCAGGCTGCCTGCGAGAGCAGGACGGCGCAGCATAAGGAGGCAATGCGTTTTTTCATGGGGAATCCTTGTTCAATGATGGCGGAAACTGGAAACAGGGTGCAGGCTGCTTCGGATAGGCCGTCAAAGCAGCCTGCACCTTGCGGTTAGACGTGCAGGCTGCTTTATTGGGCGGCGGCTTGGGCGCGTGCGGCACATTGGCTCGGACGGCTGGAATCGTCGGCCAAGGTTTGGTATTGCGTGAACACCATGCGCAGCGTTAATTGTCCGTTTTCCAGTTGCAGGACGCGTGCGCTGCCGTCTTCGTTGGCTTCGCGGCGGATTTGCCAGCCGAGCTGCTGTAATTGGCCTTCTGTGCCGAACCGGTGCGGTATGCCTTTGACCCATTCGCCGTTGGCCCACACGCTCAGGTGTTGCAGCGGCAGCGGGTAACCCAGCAGCTGACGGCTCAATGCTTCGGGCGTGTCGGCGGTGTATTGCCGCCCTTTGTAATCGGTGGCAATGACGCCGGTTTTGTCGCGGCAAAGCTGCCCCACCGTGTTGCCCAGCGGCGTGTTGATGTCCAAGGTTTCCACTTGGTTTTGGCGCGTCCAGTCGAAACTGGCGTTGTGGCCGGTCTGCTGCATTTTAATGCCGATGCGGCCGTTGGCTTCAAACGGGTTTTCGGTTTGCTGTTCGCGCCATTTTTGCTGCGCCTGAGTTTGCACGGGGGTGTTCATCGAGGTGCAGGCTGCCAGCAGTGTGATGGCGGCAAGGGTGGGGAATGTCGGTTTCATCTTCATGGTGGGTTATCGGGTGCTGCCGGCGGTGAAGGACACGCCGAATTGTTTCAAGGTTTGCTGCAAAATCTGGTTGTCCGGCTCTTTCTGCCAGCCTTCGCGCCACACTTTGCGCGCTTCGTCTTGACGGCCTTTTTGCCAATACAGCGTACCCAAATGCGCGCCGACTTCGGCGTTTTTGAATTTTTGGTAAGCCGATTCCAGATATTCCAAGGCTTTGTCCAAATCGCCCTGCAAATAATACGCCCAGCCCAAGCTGTCGAGGATGGCGGGGTTGTCGGGCTGCTGTTTGTGCGCGGCCTGAATCAGTTCCATGGCTTCGGCGGCATGGGTTTTGTTGCCCGTCATCAGCAGGGTGTAGCCCAGCGCGTTTTGGATTTCCGGATTATTCGGGCGCAGGCTCAACACTTGGCGCAATCCGGCCACGGCAAGATTATGCTGTTGCAGTTTGTCGGTGTACAGCAGGGCGCGCTGGTAAAGGATTTCGGCAATGTATTCGTTGTTGCGTGGGTGGCGTTGCTGCTCTTGTTGCAACAGGCGGCTTAATTGGGCGACGGCTCGGGGTGCAGGCTGCTTTTGCGCCGTGATTTGCACGGTCAGCCGTTGCAGGTACGCGGCATCGAAGAAATGCCCGTTCTGCGCGTCTTCTTTCTGCGCCAGTTGCAGATGGCGTTCTGCCTGCGCCCATTGTTTTTCGGAGGCGTATAACGCGGCAAACAACGTGTGCACATCGAAATTGTGGCGGGTGTTCAGCGGCGCTTTTTGCAGCCACGCCAATGCCTGGCGGTTGCGTTCTTCAGACGATTTCTGTGCCGCTTCGCCTTCGCCATCGTCTTCTTGGCTGGCCAGGAACATGGCGGCGCTGAGTGATGCCATGGCTTTTTGCTCGTCATCGCCCAGTTGGTACACTTTTTCAAAATGCGACAAAGCTAAAGGCGATTTCGGGTTTTTACCCATTTCCACCGCCGCCGCCCAGAAATACAGCCGTGCGGACGGCGTATCGCTCAATAAGGCGTTCAATTTCGGTGTGACGCGGTCGAACTCTTTGGCGCGTATCAGGCTTTCCACTTCCAATTCGCGCCAAGAAGTGGCCAATTTGTCGGTCGGCGTTTGCTCGAAAAAGCGCGCCAGCACGGAAGGGTGGTTCTGCACCAGCACCAGCATAATCACTTGCGTGTTGGTATCGATTTCCGCGTCTTTCGCCGCCACGCGCTGCAAGGCTTCGATGGCCAAACGTTCGTCGCCGCCTTTACCCACGTTGGCAAAAATATCCGCCATAGCGGCTTCGGTCAGATGGCTGTTTGCCACGGCCGCACGGTGGATGGCGGTGCGGCCTTGTTCGCTAAGCCGCGGTTGAGTAATGCTGGTTTGCGCCAACATCAGGAAAATCCGTTTTTTCTGCTCGTCATTGGCATTGGCCAGTACGGTGTCCAGCGAAGCCAGCGCGGTTTTGAAATCACCTGTGGCCAAGGCGAGGCCGAATTGCAAACGCTGCTGCGCGGGGCTGGGCTGCGGTTCGATGGCCTGCCATTTTTGGTAAATCTGCTCGGCAATGCCATCGGCGCGCAACTGAATCGCCAGTTCCATCGCGCGTTCGGCCACTTCGGCAGACGGTGTTTTGTTGAGCGTGTAGAGATACATCTGCAATGTCTGCCAAGGCGACTGCTGATAGGCGATTTCGGCCAGCATCAACCCGAACAGGGTTTGTGCGCGCTCGGCAATGCCGCGGCGGCGTTCGATTTCGGCAGCGCGTTCCGCCGCGTTCACCGGCACTTGGCGGGTGGGGTGGAAAATGGGGCCGGACGGTTGGGGTGCAGGCTGCTTTTGCGTTGCCGGGCGTGTGTTTTTGCGTGGCGTGTTCGGTGCGGCGTGCAGGCTGCCTGCGGAAAGTGTGAAGCAGGCGGCTAATGCGGCAAATAGGATTTTGCGCGTAAACATGAATCGGGTCCTTATTCCTTGATGGTGCGGGGCGCGTGCCCTGCGGCATCGGCCATGGTTGGAGAGTGCGCTACTTTATCATAAAACCCGCATAAAGAAAAAAACCGCACTCTTGGGAATGCGGTTTCGTTTGCAAAGATTTGTATGTTTATTCAATCACGCGGGTGGCGCGTTTGCGGATAGCGTCAGAGAACGATAGGCCTTGTTCGGCGGCGAATTTGGCGTTGAGGTGCAGCTCGAACTCGGTGGGTTTGGTCGGTGCGATGCTGCCGGCTGCCGTGCCGCGCAAAATCTGTGCGGCCATTTTGCCGGATTCCAAGCCGATTTTGTAATCGTTCACGCCGATGGCGGCCGATGCGCCGCGTTCCACAGATTTGGTATCTGAAGCGATGAGCGGGATTTTCATTTCCATGGCGGCCTTATGCATGGAGTCGTATGCGGCGACCACGTTGTTGTCCTGCACGGTGAACAGCACGTCGGCTTTGCCTTTCAGGCTGCGTGCGGCAGTGAGCACCTGCGCGGTGGTGGGTGCGGGGGCTTCCACCACGTTCAGGCCCTGTTTGCGTGCCTGTTCGCGCAAGTCGTTGAGCATGCTGACGGAATTGGCTTCGCCCGGGCTGTACACATAGCCGATGTTTTTCAGGTTGGGCAGCAGTTCGCGCATGAGGGCGAGGTCGGGTTCCATGCTGCGGTGGTTGGACGTGCCGGTGATGTTGGTGCCGGATGGCTGCCAGTTTTGGATGAGTTTTGCGCCAATCGGGTCGGTGATGCCGGCAAACACGACAGGGATGGTTTTGGTGGCGGCGGCAACGGCTTGCGCGCTGGGGGTGGTGATGGCGACGATGACGTCTGGATTATCGCCGGCGAATTTTTTGGCGATTTGGGTGGCGGTGCTGGGGTTGCCCTGCGCGGATTGGAAATCGACTTGCAGGTTTTTGCCTTCTTCAAAGCCTTCCGCTTTGAGCTGGTCAAGCACGCCTTGGCGAATGGCGTTGAGCGACGGATGGTCCACAATGGCGGTGATGGCGATGCGTTTGGTTTCGGTTGCGCCGGTGGCGGCAGAGGCAGCGCTGGCGGCAGGTGCAGGCTGCTTTTGTGCGGCATCTGGCTGGCAGGCGGCAAGCAGGCCGGCAGCTATCAGGCCGATTGCGGTGAAACGTAGTGTGTTCATGGCGTTTTCCTTGTGTGTTCTTTGGCGTGGATAAGCGGCGCTAAGCGTATCACAGATAAAATAATGTGTAAATCTGCGTTAAGAAAGAATAGGCTTTCCGTGCAGGCTGCTTTCGGGGGGCTGCACGGCCAAAAAGCAGCCTGCACGGGCAAATCATGCCGCCAGTCCTGCAAATACGTCAAAATAAGTTGGGAAGGTTTTGTGCGTGCATTGCGGGTCGTTTATGACGACGGGCACGCCCAGCAGCGAAACCAGCGAGAAGCACATCGCCATGCGGTGGTCGTCATAAGTGTCGATGTGCGCATCGGCAATGAGTTGTTCGGGCGGCGTGATGTGGATGGCTTCGGCTTCTTCCACCACGGTCGCGCCCACTTTGCGCAGTTCGGCGGCCATGGCGGCGATGCGGTCGGTTTCCTTCACGCGCCAAGAGCCGATGTTGCGGATGGAGCAGGTCTGCCCTGTGGCCAGCGCCACCACGGCCAAGGTCATGGCGGCATCGGGGATGTGGTTCGCGTCCAAATCAAACGGCAGGATGGCTTGGTTTTCGGCGCGGGAAACTTCAATGAAATCATCGCCCCACAGCACGGTCGCACCCAGTTTTTCCAATTCGCGGGCAAAGGCAACGTCGCCCTGGATGGCGTTTTTGCCCAAGCCGGTAACGCGCACGGGTTTGCCGGACAACAAGCCTGCCGCCAAAAAATAACTGGCGCTGGAAGCGTCGCCTTCAACGTGCAGTTGGGCGGGGGCGTGGTAGCGGCTGGCGGCGGGAATGTGGAACGTGCGGTATTGGCGGTTTTCCACGTTCACGCCGAATTGTTTCATTAAATTCAATGTGATGTCGATATACGGCTTGGAAATGAGTTCGCCTTCGACTTGGATTTGCCATGCGTCGCCGGTGAGCGGCAGCGCCATAAGCAGCGCGGTGAGGAATTGGCTGGACACGTTGCCTTTGATGGGGATGGTGCGGGCGAGCGTGTTGTGCCGTGCGTGAATGTGCAGCGGCGGATAGCCTTCGTTGCCCAGATAATCGATGTGAGCACCGGCCAAGCGCAGGGCATCGACCAAATCGCCAATCGGGCGTTCGTGCATCCGTGCCACGCCGTGCAGCCGGTATTCGCCGCCCAAAACGGCCAAGGCGGCGGTGAGCGGGCGGAACGCTGTGCCGGCGTTGCCCAAAAACAAATCGGCTTCGGTGTGCGGGAAGCGGCCGTTCTGTCCGACCACGTGCAGGCTGCCTGCGCGCTGTTCCAGCGGCACGCCCAGTTGCGCCAGTGCTTCGAGCATCCGGTCGGTGTCGTCCGATTTGAGCAGGGCGTGGATGTCGCATTCGTTGTCGGACAGGGCAGCCAGCAGCAGCGTGCGGTTGCTGATGCTTTTGGAGCCGGGCAGGGCAACGGTGTTGTGCGGTTTCAGGGTGCGCGGTTGCAGGCGGATGGCGTCGGTCATGGCGTTCTCGGCGGTTGGGTTGGGGGTGCAGGCTGCTTTTAATAGGTGACGGGTGCGCGGCCACGTTGCAGGTAAACGGTTACTTCCTGCTGCTTGCCTTGCAATACGATGGTTTCGCTGTTCACGTGTTCGCCGCCGTCCAGTTGGCGGTAGCGGATTTGGTAGCGGCCTGCGTTCAGTTGCGGCAGTTCGAATTGTCCGCGCTCGGGAATGAAGAAGCTGCGCAGCGGTTCGGTGCCGTTTTCGGCGAACAGTTGGGCGAATACGTCGGACGAGTTGCGGATGTTTTCGACAAAAATGCGGTAGTTGCCCTGCCCGATGTGCTGTGGATAGCCGTCAATATAGGCGGCGCGGTCGGGGAATGGATTGCCGTTCGGTGCGGCGAAGGGGCGGATGTAGTTCATCTGGGCGAGGCTGGCAGCTGCGGCATCGGATGCGTTGGCCGTGCCGGCGGCAGGCTGCCCCATGTGGCCGAAAACGGGTGTTTCTGCGGGGGCGGAAGCGGCGGGCACGGTGGTGCGTTTGGCGGTTTCGGGGTTGTCCTGCCGGTCCCAAATCAGCAGGCCGAGCCCGACCATCAGCAGCAGGCATAATCCGGAAAACAGGATGACCAGCCCTGTTTTGTGCGGCGGCACAGGTGGTACGGCTGCCGGTGCGGTGGGGACGGGCGGGTATTGTGCAGGCTGCTTTTGTGCGGCGGCATATTGCTGCTGCATGGCCTGAACTTGTGCTTTGAGCCGTTCGGCCGCGTGCTGTTGGGCAATCCATTGGTCGTGTTCGGCGCGTTTTTGCGGGTCGGACAAGACTTCGTAGGCCTGGTTGATGAGCTGCATGATGCGGTGGGCATCGGGGTCGGTGTTCAAATCGGGGTGGTATTGTTTGGACAGGCGGCGGTAGGCCTGGCGGATGGTTTGCGCGTCGGCATCGGGGGCGACGTGCAGGTTGTCGTAGTGCGTGCGGATAGTCATGAGGTGTGCTGCGTACTGCTGGTGTTCATTAAACGGAGGGCGTGGAGGCGGCGCGTGTTGGCACGGTAATGCGCCAGCCCGATCCAATCGTGTTGCGCGGAATAAATACGGACGGGCTGCCCTGCTTCAAAGCAGCCTGCACCCGCATCGACCGACTGCCCGAACCGCAGTTTGGCAATGGCTTCGCCGTCCAGCACCAGCGAAGGGAAATGCTGCACCAGCACGTCGCACGGCAGCAGCACGGCATCGCGTTCGGCGGCGCTCATTTCCGCCAATGCTTCCAGCGTGTGGCTTTGAGCGATGGAAAAGCCGGCGGTGGCGGTGCGGCGCAGGGCGGTGAGGTGGGCGAACGTGCCGATGTGTTTGGCAATGTCTTCGCTTAAGGTGCGGATGTAGGTGCCTTTGCTGCAACGCACGGCAATGCGCGCCAGCGGCGGTGCGAATGCTTCGATGTCGATGGCGTGGATGCAGATATCGCGCGGTTTGCGTTCAATCACAATACCTTTGCGCGCGTATTCGTACAGCGGCCGGCCTTCGTGTTTGAGCGCGGAAAACATGGGCGGCACTTGGCGGACGGGGCCGGTGAAGCGGGTGCAGGCTGCTTGGAAGGCTTCGGCGGACACGGCGCAATCGGACGTGGCGATGATGTCGCCTTCGGCATCACCCGTGGTGGTGGCTTCGCCCAGCTTCATGGTGGCGGTGTAGGCTTTGTCGGCATCGAGCAGGTATTGGGCAAACTTGGTCGCTTCGCCGAAGCAAATCGGCAGCAGGCCGCTGGCGAGCGGGTCGAGTACGCCCGTGTGCCCCGCTTTTTGCGCGCCAAATAAGCGGCGTGCCTTTTGCAACGCGGTGTTGCTGCTCACGCCGACGGGTTTGTCCAAAAGCAATACGCCGCTGAGGGCGCGTTTTGAGGCCGATGAAGCCATGATGTCCTTTCCGGAAGTTGCCAAAGTGCAGGCTGCTTTTAGCGTTGCGCCAGCACGCGTTCGACTGTGTCCACAATGGCTTGGGTCTGTGCGTCGATTTCCACGTTCACGCAATCGCCGACTTGGCGGCTGCCGAACAGGGTGCGCTGCAAGGTTTCGGGAATCAGGTGTACGTTGAATTCGCGCTCGGTAACGCTGCCGATGGTAAGGCTGCATCCGTCCAGCCCGATAAAGCCTTTGGTCAGGACGTACGGTTTCAGCTCGGCGGGCAGCGCGAACCAAAGCGTGCGGTTGTGTTCGCTCTGTTCGATGCGCGTGACGGGCGTTTGCGTGATGATGTGGCCGCTCATCACATGGCCACCGATTTCGTCGCCAAAGCGGGCGGCGCGTTCCAAATTCACTTCGCTGCCTTCGGTAAGTCGGCCCAAATTGGTTTTGGCCAAAGTTTCCGCCATCAAATCGAAATCCGCTTCGCGGCCCCGAATCTGCGTGATGGTGAGGCAGCAGCCGTTATGGGCGACAGACGCGCCGATGTGCAAATCGTGCGCCATGTGCTCGGGCAGCAGGACGGTGTGGGTGCGGAAATCGGCGGCGGGTTGGGCGATGCGTATGATTTTGCCCGTGCCTTGTACAATGCCTGTAAACATGGTGTTGCGGATGTGTGGGTTGGTCGGATAATCGGTTTTGCCGCGTTGGAAAGCAGCCTGCACGTTGTCCTTAAGGCTTCGGTGCGGCGCTGTGTTCCGGTTGGGCGGACGATTGTTGTTTGAGCCACTGCCATTGCTGTTTCAGCGTATCGGAAATGGCCTGCTGTTTTTCTTCGGGCGTTTTCAGGCCTTCGGTAATTTTCTGGTAATTCAGGCTGATGTCCCAATCATCGTCGGTTTCGTTGCTGACGCGCAGGGGCAGCGGCGTGGTGCTGTCTTTGCCGGTAATCACGATATCTTCTTTAAGCGTGTGCGCGGCAAGGTTGAATTCGCCGGTGGCGAACACTTCGGCGGCCGGCCGCAGGAACAGGATTTGGTGGCGGTGCCGGCTGATGCCCTGCCGGATGTTGGCGCTGAGGGTCCAGTTGGAAAATGGCATGACTTTCGATGCGGTGTCGGTTTCGGGCGATGTGGGGCGCTGGGTCAGCGTTTGCACGATTTTGGAGAAGTCGATGCCGCTCCATTCGCCATCCTTCACCTCCACGCTCAGGCTGCCGGAAAGGTTTTTCAGCCATTCCGCGCTTTGTGCGCCTTGGCTTTGTAGTTTCAACGTGATTTCGCCTTTGCCCGCCAAGTGTTTCTGTGCAAACAGGTCTTGCAGCAGCGGCTGCATTTGCACGTTTTCGGCGTGTTGCTGCCATTGGTATTGCACGGGGTTGTGGTTCAGGATGTGCAGGCTGCCTGTGCTTTGGCCGTCATACCAGTCGGCTTTGAGCGGGTCGAACGAAATGCGCCGTTCGTTGGCCTTGACGGTGGCGCGCACATTGCTGAACGCGGTTTTCGGCAGTATCAGGTTGCCGATGCTCAACTGCATTTGCCACGGTGCGGAATGTGCGAGCCATTCGGGATAGCTGGCCAGCGGGCTGTCTGCCGCGTCGGATTGGCCCACATAGGGGTTCAAGTCCAGTTTGTTGATGCTGATGATGCCGTCCAGCCGTTCGGGTTGGTGGGACAGGGTGATTTGTGCAGGCTGCCTGTCGAGCAAACCGCGCGCCAGAACGTGCCATTGGCGTTGGTCCTGCCAGTGCAGGCTGCCTTCCCATTCGCTGGAAAAACGCGATTCCTGGCCGCTGCCCTGCAAGGTGGTGAGCTTGAAATTGTTCAGGCTCACACCGGTGTCGCGCTGCCAGTCGAAACCGCTGTTAAGCGTGAGCACGATTGGGGTGTTGTTCAGGCGGCTGTGGTTCAGGTTGAGCTGGATTTCGTCGCTGTGGGCGCGCTGTTCGTCAAACTGTGCCTGCGCGGTGCGCAATGTGCCGCGAATCTGACGGTTGTCCGGTGCGGTATTGACGGTGGCGGTGAGGTTTTTGAGCAGGGTCTGCTGTTCTTTGTGGCGGTGGGTCAGCTGGTCGATGGTGGCGCTCAAATGGGTTTGGTATTGTTCGCCATCCGCCGTGATGCGGATGTTTTTGGCCGATAATTGTTCGTGCTGCCATTGGATGGCGGATTGCAGGCTGCCTGTGAAGGTGTAGTCCTGTGCCTTGCCGTTGAATTGCAGACGGATGTCGGGCAGGTGCAGACTGCCTTGTTGCAGAAAAGCCGTGCCCTGTGCCTGCCAATGCAGGTTCTGCCAGTCGGCATGGGGCGTGTCGGCCTGAATGCGGTAGGCATGGCCGTTGTTGGTCGGATACACTTGCAGTTGGATGTTTTGCAATGAGAAATGGTGTGTGCCGTAGGTAATGTTCAGGCGGCTGTCGTTCATCATGATGCGGTTGAACGAGGGTATGGGTTCGCCGCCTTCTTCCTGCGGCAGCCACGAAGCCACGTTCCATTCGTTTTTGGCCGTGCGGTACACGGTGCCTTCCGCGTGGTTCAAGACCAGTTTTTCAATTTCCGGCTGCCCGAAAATGCTGCTCCACGCCATGCCGACGCGCACTTCGCCGATGGTCAGGTCGGTTTCGCCCTGCGGTGTTTGCAGGCGCGCATTGCGGATGGTAACGGTGGGGCGGGGGAACAGCGAGCGCTGGATGTTTTTGTCGAACGTGACGCGGTATCCCGTTTTTTGCATGGCGCTGTTGGCGCGCTGCGACAGCACGTCGTGGTTGGCAAAACGGTACAGCGAGGCATACGCGCCCAAGTAAGCCAATACCAGGGAGAGTATGCCGTAAGCCAGTTTTGCCGCCCATGAAGGGGCGTGTTTCCAGAACGCTGTCTGCATAGTGTGTCATTGAGAATGGAAATAATGATTATAGCAAAAAAAGTGCCAACTACGAAAAGCAGCCTGCACTTGTTCCCTATTCAAAGTGCAGGCTGCTTTTGGCGGTGCAAAATCAAGGTTGTTTTTTCTCGGCCGGCTTGCCGGTTTCGTTGGGCGCTTTGGGCTTGGCGGCAGCGGCTTTGGCGGCACGCGCGCGCATCAGCGTAATCATGCGCACCACGATGTATTTCGCTGCCTGCTCTTTGCTCATTTGCGGCAGGGTGCGTTCTTGTTCGTCGTCCAGCAAAATAATTTGGTTGCTGTTTTGCCCCATTGCCACGGCAACATCGTTCGCCACCATCAGCGGAACGTGTTTTTTCTGGCGTTTGGTGCGCGCGTTGGCCAAAACATTTTCGCTTTCGGCCGCAAAGCCGACACAGAACGGCGCATTGGGCAACATGGCGACGCTGCGCAGGATGTCGGGATTTTCGGTCAGCTTGATGGCGGGTGCGGCGCCGCATTGGCCTTTTTTCAGTTTTTGGCGAGAAACTTGGGCGGCGCGGTAATCGGCCACGGCGGCCACGCTGATGAACGCATCCATGCCGGTTTCAACGTGCTGCATCACGGCATCGTACATTTCTTTCGCGCTTTCAACCGCGTGGATATGGCGGATGCCCACCGGCAAAGCAGCCTGCATGTGGGCATGGACGATATACACTTCCGCCCCGGCCATGCGGCAGGCGCGCGCCAAAGCCGCACCCATTTGTCCGCTGGAACGGTTGGTGATGCCGCGCACGGGGTCTATGGCTTCGTAGCACGCGCCCATGGTGAGCAGCACTTTTTTGCCATACAGCGGTTTGGGCGACCAGAAATCCGGCAGCAATTCGGCAATTTCTTCCGCTTCGCGCATTCTGCCGATGCCGGTTTCGCCGCACGCCTGTTCGCCGACGGCCGGGAAGAGGATGTGGATGCCGTCGCGCTGCAACTGCTGGATGTTACGCAAATTGGCCGGATTGTTCCACATTTCGACATTCATGGCGGGGGCAATGGCCAACGGGCATTTGCGTGCCGCCGCCATTTCGGTAATCAGGTTGTCGGCAAAGCCGTGCGCGATTTTGGCAATGGTGTTGGCGGAGGCGGGGGCAATCAGCATGATATCGGCCGCGCGCGTGGCCTGAATGTGGGTCATGCCGTTGCCCGCGCCGCCGTTTTGCGTGAGCACGGGGTTGCCGCTCAATGCCTGCATGGTTTGCGGTGTGATGAAGTTGCAGGCTGCTTCCGACATGGCAACGGTAACGGTGTGCCCTTGTTTTTTGAGCAGGCGCACGATTTCGCAGGCTTTGTAGGCGGCAATTCCGCCGGTAACGGCAAGTAAGATGTGTTTGGACATAGGCTTAAACGTGTGCGGTGAAGGCATCGCTGAAATAGGCGTTGGTCGGCAGTTTGGCTTGGGTGGTCAGCGCGGTTTTGCAATCCAAAACCATGCCGGTCGAGCCGCAAGCATAGACTTCGTAATCAGATAAATCTTTGTAATCGTTTAAAATATGTTCGGTAATGCGACCGGTGGCACCTGTCCAACCTTCATCTGGGTTGGACAGGACGGGCGTGTAGCGCGTGTTGGGCAGTTGCGCCAGCAGTTGTTGCAGGGCGGCTTCGTCATACAGACCCGCTGCGGTGCGCGCGCCGTGGTAAATGTGGACGCTGCGGTCGGGTTGGGTGTGTGCCAAATGCTGCAAAATGGATTTGATGGGGGCGAATCCCGTGCCGGTGGCCAATAACAACAAGGGTTTGTGCGCGCCGTCTTCGTTCAGGTAAAACGAGCCGAGCGGGCCGCGTACGCGGATGATGCTGCCTTTTTTCAGGCGGCCGTCAAACAGTTGCGGTGAAAACAGGCCGCCTTCGCGCAGGCGGACGTGAAATTCCAGCGTGCCGGATTCGTGCGGCGCATTGGCGATGGAGTAGCTGCGGCTGCCGTCTTTGAGCAGGATTTCCATATATTGGCCGGAATGGAACACGAAAGGCGGCGCTTTGGGCAGCGAAATGGTCAGCACGGCCATGTCACCGCGGATTTCGATGTCGGCAATGCGCGCAGGCAGGGTGCGGACAGTTAGGGCTTTGCAGCCTGCATAGGACGGCATTTCAATGACCACGTCGCTGCGTGCCTGCGTGCAGCACAACAACACGGTGCCGGCCGCGATTTCTTCTTCGGTCAAAACATAATCGTCGTATTCCGCGCTCTGCACCACGTCGCCCGATACCACAGTGGCCGCACAGCTGCCGCACACGCCGCTTTGGCAGGAGTGCGGCAGGTTGATGCCTTGGCGGATGGCGGCGGACAAAATGGTTTCGCTGTCTTCGGCAGCGAATTGGGTTTGGCTGGGGGATACGGTAATCTGCGACATGGTTTGCGGAGGTTTAAAATAAAATAATTTAAGTAAAATAATGTTATTCTAGCAGAAAAAGCAGCCTGCACAATGTTTTCATAAAGCGTGCAGGCTGCTTTTGGGCGGTTTAACGGATAACGGTGCCGATGCGGCCGAAACTTTGCAGGTTCAGCCACACGATAAATGCTTTGCCGACCATGTATTTATCGTCCACAAAGCCCCAGTAGCGGCTGTCCGCGCTGTTGTCGCGGTTGTCGCCCATGGCGAAATACTGGCCTTGCGGCACGGTGCATTTGAAGCCGGATTCGGTGTATTCGCTGCAATGGGTCAGGAAGTCGGCATGGCGTTCCGCAGTCAGGTAAGGAATGTGCGCGTTTGCACTCAATGAAGGTGCCATGCTGTTTTGCAGGATGTCGAATTGGCGGCCGTTGAATTGAGCGTGGAAACGTTGTGCTTCCAGCACTTTGTCGGGGATGTTGTCGTCGTTGTAAGTATATGAGCCGTCGGGGGTGTCCTGCTCCACGATGTTGCCGTTCACGGTCAATACTTTGTCTTTGTATTCAACGGTGTCGCCGCCCACGGCCACAATGCGTTTGATGTAGTTGGTGGCAGGCTGCACGGGATAGTTGAACACCACCACGTCGCCGCGTTCCACTTTGCCGGTGTCAATCAGCACGTTGTTCAGTACGGGCACGCGGATGCCGTAGGAAAATTTGTTCACCAAGATGAAATCGCCCTTAATCAGGCCGGGGCGCATGGAGCTGGACGGAATCTGGAACGGTTCGGCAATGAAGGTGCGCAACACGAACACAATGCCGATAACGGGAAAAAAACCCGCCATATAGTCGCGGAAATGGTTGTGGTCGGTTTGGTCTTTTTTCACGGTGGCTTTGCGCCAAATCCAAATCGCGCCGGAAGCGACGGTGAACAGCAGCAGGACGGCAGTGAAGCTCCACGACAAACCTGCTGACAAAATACCGAATACGCCAATCATCAGCAGCAGGTAGCCCCATTGCAGCACGTTGCTCCATTCGCCGTTGTCGCCGCGTTTTTTGCTGCTGAAAACAAGCAGGGCGATACCTGCAATGAGTACGCCGATGGCGGCGTATGAAAAAATGTTCAATTCCACGTTGTTTTCCTAAATTGAATAATGGCAAAACCGAAATAAGCGCAGCGCGGCAGGGTGCAGGCTGCTTTTGGGGTTGAAAAACGGGGTTACGGCGCGTCCGGAAAATATTCTTCGGCAAACCGGCGGCATTGTTCCGCCAATCGGGCGAATTTGCCGCCGCGCTGCTGCAAAATCTGCTGCCACTGCCGTATTTCGTCAATGCTCGGGGCTTCGTCTATGCTGCATTCTTCCAGCAGGAAATGCAGTGTTTCCTGAATGTCGCCGAAGGATTCGGTCTGCATGGATTGGGTCAGTTCGGAGTTCATCAATGCACCGTCCGGACAAAAGCGCGTATTGTAGCCTACATTTGGCAGGTTAGGGGGTTTTGTGGGAAAATTGCGCGTTTTGTTTTTTGGGAGTCGGCAATGCTCGATAGGGAAGGGTATCGCCCCAATGTCGGTATTATCCTGACCAATCAGGATAACCGTGTGTTTTGGGGCAAGCGGGTGCGCGAGGACTCTTGGCAGTTTCCGCAGGGCGGCATCAAGCCGGGGGAAAGCCCCGAAACGGCGATGTACCGCGAGTTGATGGAAGAGGTGGGATTGCTGCCGCAGCATGTGAAAATTTTGGGCAGGACACGCGACTGGCTGCGCTATGACGTGCCGAACAACTGGGTGCGCCGCGAATGGCGCGGCTCTTACCGCGGGCAAAAACAGATTTGGTTTCTGCTGCGGCTGGTGGGGCAGGATAGCGATGTGTACCTGAACGCCAGCAGCCAGCCGGAATTTGACGGCTGGCGTTGGCACGAATACTGGGCGCCGATTGACGAAGTGATTGCGTTCAAGCGGCATGTGTACGAAGGCGCGCTGACGGAATTGTCGCGGTTTTTGCGCGGCTTGGAGAGCTTGGGTGAATACCACGCACGGTCGCTGGAAGAGCGGTTGCGGCAGCGGCGCGATTCTGCGGCGTGAATGCGGTGTGTCAAAAGCAGCCTGCACTTTGAAAGAGGGTGCAGGCTGCTTTTCGAATGGACAAAACAAAACGCTTGCCGATACGCCGTCGGATTGAAAGAACGGCATGCAAACCATACGCTGCCGACACATGATAAGGATGCGGCACATGCCCAAAAGCAGCCTGCACCGTCAAATTTGCATGGTGCAGGCTGCTTTTATTTGCCGAATTGTGCTAAAATGGTTCGATTTTCCAACACGTCCGCCGCTCTGGAATACTACCCATGCACATTGGGCTTAGTGTGCATCAATAGTGTTTTAGGGCAGGGCGTATCTTTTCAATAAGGACTGACGATATGTTCAACAAACACATTAAAACATTCCAATACGGCGACCAGACGGTAACGCTGGAAACCGGCGAAATCGCACGCCAAGCCGCTGCCGCAGTGAAAGTATCGATGGGCGATACCGTGGTGCTGGTGGCCGTTACCGCCAATAAAGACGTGAAAGAAGGCCAAGACTTCTTCCCGCTCACCGTGGATTATCTCGAACGCACGTATGCCGCAGGCAAAATCCCCGGCGGTTTCTTCAAACGCGAAGGCAAACAAAGCGAAAAAGAAATCC
>ERZ773077.891-NODE-891-length-21493-cov-3.695821_pt1 | contig 21493 bp, 25 predicted proteins | sample MGYA00580612_ERZ773077 | MGnify/ENA primary metagenome ERZ773077 (study PRJEB29015, sample SAMEA2737971) | human oral metagenome | biome: human oral; feature: human-associated habitat; material: dental | place: China | collected 2021 ...
TTATATTTTAAATTACGTTTTTTGATTTTGAGGGAAATAAAATTTGAAAATTTAGGAGGATTTTATGAAGCAGGCTTTGCTCTTAAGCAGTTCGAGTTACAAGGATACGGGCTATCTTAAGCATTGTAAAAACTGGATATACGACTTTTTAAAAGAGTGCGAGGTTTGGGACGAGCAGGTGCTTTTCATCCCGTACGCCGGAGTTCGCCGCACGAACGACGAGTACGAGCAAAAAGTCATCGACTGCCTGGAGTACAAAAATATCGCCTCCATCCATAAATTTAGCGATCCAAAACGCGCCGTAGCCGAGGCTAAAGCTATCTGCATCGGCGGCGGAAATACCTTTGCGCTGCTTTACTATCTTTATAAATTTGATTTAGTGGATGCGATTAAGCAAAGAGCGGAGGCGGGAGTGCCGTATTTTGGCTGGAGCGCGGGCGCAAACGTCGCGGGAAGCACGATGATGACGACAAATGATATGCCTATCATCATGCCAAAGAGCTTTGACGCGTTAAATATCTTCCCGCATCAGATAAATCCGCATTTTATCAGCGGCAAGATCGCCGGACACAACGGCGAAAGCAGGGAGGAGAGGCTGGAAGAGTTTTTGATAGTAAATCAAAAAAGCCTGATCTATGCGCTGCCTGAAGGTACGGCTCTAAGGATAAAAGGCGAAAACGCAACCGTGATGGGTATGGAAAATAGTCCGGTTTTAAAAATGGCGTATCAAAAAGAAACCGAGCTTATAAAGGTCGGAGACAGCTTTAAATTTTAGTCGTTTTCGGTCCGCGGCTCAAATTTCAAATTTGAAACGGTTTTAGAAAAGCTTTCAAATTTGGATTTGGCATCGATCGGCGACAAAAATAAAAAGATTAAATTTGACTCGAAACTAGCGCGCAAAATCCAAGCGGCGTAAATTTGAGTCAAATTTGAAATAGGCATAAAACACAAAACGAAAGGGGACAAAATGGCTACTGCTAAGCTAATCTGTGCGGTCATAGGCTTGATCGCCGTCGTGTTTTTATTGGTCAAAAAAAGAGAGACCAAAACCGTGCTCATCGGCGTGGGACTCGTACTCTGCGTCATCTGTCTAAATCCGCTCGGAGCGCTTGAGAGCTTTACGAAGTCGATGACCTCTGCGGGGCTTATCAAGGCAATTTGCGCCAGCATGGGCTTTGCTTACGTCATGAAGGTGACTAAGTGCGACCAGCACCTGGTTTTGCTACTTACGAAGCCGATGAAAAATATCGGATTTTTGCTGATTCCGGCTACTTTCGTACTGACTTATTTTATCAATATCGCGATACCGTCGGCTGCGGGCTGCTCGGCTGCGGTGGGAGCTACGATGATACCGCTTTTGATGGCTTCTGGCGTACGTCCTGCGATGGCGGGAGCTGCTGTGTTTGCGGGTACGTTTGGCGGCGTGCTAAGCCCTGGCTCTGCGCACAACATTTTCGTAACCGACATGGTAAAAAAGACCAATGAAGCCTACACCGTCCAAGACGTCATCGGCGTGCAGTTTCCAAACGCCGTCGCCGCTGGTATCGTCGTTTTGATCGTGATTAGTTTGACGGCGATTATCTTTAAAGATTATCAAAAAGGACAAGATTTCTCGCCTAAATCTACAAGCAACGCCGGCGAAGCGACGCAGACGAAGGTAAATTTGCTGTTTGCTCTAGCGCCTCTCATTCCGCTAGTTATCCTCGTCGTCGGCGGCACCGGCCTAAATAAAATCTCATGGCTAGCATGGACGAAGATGGGCGTGGCCGAGGCTATGATCCTTGGCGCTATCATCGCGGTTTTCATCACGTGGACGAGCCCGGAAAAGATCACCAAAGAGTTTTTTAACGGTATGGGTAGTGCCTACGCCGAGGTTATGGGTATCATCATCGCTGCCGGCGTTTTCGTCGCAGGTCTAAAGGCGTGCGGAGCGATCGATGCGGTCACTGAGTGGTTGAAACACTCTCAGGAGTTCGTGCGCTACGGCGGTACTTTCGTGCCGTATCTCATGGGTACGGTTACGGGCTCTGGCGACGCGGCTACTATGGCGTTTAACCAAGCTATCACCGTTCACGCCGCGGATCTGGGCTTTGCGCAGGATAAACTAGGCATGGCCGCTGCGATCTCAGGCGCTCTAGGTCGCTCGTCGTCTCCTATCGCGGGTGCAGCGATCGTGTGCGCGGGTCTAGCTATGGTTAGCCCGGTCGAGATAGCCAAGCGAACGGCTCCTGCGATGGCGATAGCCGTGTGCGTTATAGCGTTTTTTATGCTCTAAATTTAGAGTTAAATTTGATAAAGTCGGCGCTTTGCCGACTTTATGCGTTTGCCTGGGCGACGCCAGTCGTCCCGGCTCATGATTTGGTTTTTGCGAGAGATGTTTATACGTGCAGCTTGCCGCTAAAATTTAAGGCTAAAACAGCAAATTTTACCATCAAATTTACCGAGTCAAATTCGCCGCGCAAAGGCGGTTAATGTTATTTTTGAGTAAATTCTTTATAGCGGTTGCAGGCTAGCTCCGGCTCCATTTCGCACGCTTTTTTGAGGTATTTTTCGGCCGCGTTTGCGTCCTCTTTGACGCCTCGACCTTGCGCGTATAGATTGCCTAGGTTGTAGCATCCGCCACCGTTACCTATATTACAGGCTTTGGCGTAAAATTCGCTAGCTTTTGCGTAGTCTTGCCTGGCGCCGCGCCCGTTTGCGTAGGCGAAGCCCAAATTTGAGCAGCCCGCACCGCTGCCTAACTTGCACGCCTTTGAGTAGAGCTCTACCGCTTTTTGATAGTCTTGCGCGGCTCCTTCCCTAGCGTTATCTTATAAAACTCCAAGCTCGTAGCAGCTTGCACTGTTTCCATCGTCGCACCCCTTTTGCAGTGCGTTTATATCGGCGCCGACAGCCAAAACCAAAGCGGCGATTAGCGGTAAAAATATCTTTTTCATCAAATTTGCTCCTATTTAAATTTGCTTTCGCATTTTACGCAAAGCGAGCTTAAATTCGGGCGAGCGGGTTAAATTTGACGTAAATTTGAGCTAGCACCATAATGGGGCGGGTCTCGGTAGCGTAAACCGGCGATAAAGGGATGGCGGCGACTTGCAAATTTGAGAGCGAAGGCGCCCTCAAATTTGACCCGGTTTATTTCTCTACTATGATTTTTACGATCTCGCAGATGACGTTGCTGGCCGCTCGTAGCGATTTTACCGGCAGATACTCGTAGATGGAGTGAAAGTTGTGCGCGCCGGTAAAGAGATTCGGACACGGTACGCCTTTTTCCGAGATGACCGCGCCGTCGTATCCGCCTCGCATCGGGATCACTTTTGGCTCGATATTTAGGCGTGCGTAGGCTTGCTTTGCTGCGACGACGGGTAGGCTGTTTTCGCCGCCCTCGAGGTAGTTAAATACGTTTTTGTAGCGGTCTTTTAGGCTGATCTGCACTCTGTGCGCGCCGTAAATTTTAGCAAACGAGTCGGAAAGATCTTGTAAAAACGCCATGCGCTGCGCGTATTTTGCCTCGTTAAATTCGCGAACGTCGAGCTTCAGCACGGTCTTTGCGCTGTTGCCAGATAGCTCCTTGACCCAGTAGTAGCCCTCGACGCCGTCAGTGTACTCAGGTGCTTCGCCACCGGGTAGCATCGAGATAAATTTGTGCGCAAGTAGCAAGGAATTTACGAGCTTGCCCTTGGCGTTCATCGGGTGCGCGGACTGCCCGGTAAAAGTCACGACCGCATCGCCGGCGTTCCAGTTTTGGTAAATCAGCTCACCGATGCCGCAGCAGTCCAGGCAGTAAGCAAAGTCGGCCTTTATCTCCGAGATATCAAGCGCCTTGGCTCCGCGCAGACCTTGCTCCTCGTCGGGTAAAAAGCCAAACGTCACGTCGCCGTGCTCGATCTGCGGGTTTTGTATAAAAAACTGCGCGGCGTTTACGATGGCGGCGATCGCGGCCTTGTCGTCCGCGCCTAGCAGACTGGTGCCATCAGTTACGATGAGATCGTCTCCGACGTAGTTAGCAAGCTCCGGGAATTCGCTAAGTTTTAGCGCTATGCCTAGCTCTTTATTTAGCGTGACGTCGCCGCCTTCGTAGCGCACGATTTGCGCTTTCGTGTCATTTTTTTGCTCCGCGCTCGTGTCAAGGTGCGCAAAAAACGCCACGGACGGCAGCTTTTTAGAGGAATTTGACGGCAAAACAGCCGTAGTTATGGCGTTTTCTCGTCTTTTTATATTTTGCAAGCCAAGCTCCTTTAGCTCGCTTTCTATCAGCTTTGCTAGATCGTGCTCGGTTGGATTAGATGGCATGATGCCCGCCGTGCCCGCTTCGCGGTTTGTGGTGGTGTTGATTTTTGTATAGCGTAAAAATCTCTCGACTATGTCCATGTTCGCTCCTAAATTTGAGATAAAATTTATGAAATTATACTATCTTTTAATTAAGCTTAAAATAAAAATTTAATTTCTTCGGACGGATTTAAAATTTAAACGGTATAATTCGCAAACTAAATTTAAAGGAGCAAAAATGCGAAATTTACGCTACGTAAGCGACTTTTCAGACTTTCATCAGGTGTTTTCGGCGACGCTGGGCAAGATGGCGACCGTACAAAATAGATTTGCTGATATCGTCGGCAATCTCGACTGGAACGCGGATTTTGATAGCTGCGAGATAGCCTTCGGCGATCAAATTTACAAGATACAGCTTATCGGCAGCGAGTCGGACGTGAGTGACACGTGGCTGTGGGGATTTGCCAACCAAAGCGGCCTTAGCCCCGAGGCGACGGCGTTTTCGCACGATATTTTACGCGCGGGACGGGAGTGGGGCTTGCAGGCTTTTAGCGAACCGAGTTTTGAGCTTGATGAGATGTTTAACGGGCATAATCTATCCATCGCCGCGTGCGGAGCGGCGGGCGAAAATTTATGCTACTACGGTTGTGAGCATGATAACGGCTGCGCGTTTGTAGCGATCATGGATGCGCCTGCTTCGCTTTTTGATCCTCTTGGCGCGCACGAGTTTGTCAAAACAGCAAGTAGCTGCATACAAAATCACGACGTAGATCATAAAATTTTCATCAAAAGCTTTTTGGAATTCAACGGAGTCAAATTTGATGAAAACGTCGAAAAAGGCGGATTTTTTAAGAAAGCCAAAGACGAAATCGTAGCTAAATTTGACAAAGAGCTTTTGATCAAATTTGACGATAAGGGTAGGATTTCGGGGTTTAAGTACGAATTTTAAATTTGAGTAGTTTGAAAAAAGAGGCGATGAGCTAAAAACCCACCGCCTTAAATTTACGAATGGAAGTGAAACTCGTCCGGGTGATCGAGCGCGTAGCGGAATTTCTCCATATCTACTTTTTTATCCCAGATCGAGATGATTAGGCAGCCTACGGCGTTGCCGCAGAGGTTTCCGACCGCGCGCATCTCGGACATAAATTTATCCACGCCAAGCAGCACCGCAACTGTAACCACCGGAATACCGGCGCTTGGAAGTGCGGCAAGCGTACCCGCAAGTATGATAAATCCTGAACCCGTTACGCCCACCGCGCCCTTACTCGTTACCATCAAGATGATGAGAATTTGTATCAAATGCTCGACGGTTAGCGGGATACCGAAAGCTTGAGCAAGGAAAATAACGCTAAGCGATAGGTAGATGTTCGTACAGTCGAGGTTAAACGAGTATCCGGTCGGTATGATGAGTCCGACCGCACCTCTGTGGATACCCGCGGCTTCTAGCTTTTGCATGAGCGGAGCTAGCGCGGTCTCTGAGGAGCTTGTCGCAAATACGATCAAAACTTCTTTTGCGATGAAGCGCATAAATTTAAAAATATTAACCTTTGCAAAATAGCAAATCACGCCCAAAACTACAAAGATAAAAAACAAGCTCGCAAACGCCATAACGAAAAGTAGCTCAAGCATACCCAAAAGCGAGTTGATGCCGAATTTACCGATCAAAAACGCCATCGCGGAAAATGCCGCAACCGGGCTAAATAGCATCAAAATCGTAAGCAGTTTTAGCACCCAGTGCTGAACTATTTCAAGCGGTCTTAGGATCTTCTTTTTATAGTCGTGCTTTAAAAACGAGATCGCGACGGCTGTCACGATAGCCAAAAATAGCACTTGAAGCGTGTTTGATTTGATAAACGGATCAAGCAAATGCACATAAGGGAAAATGCCGTCAACCGGCACAGCGCCGCGTAAAATATGAAGTGTATGCGCTAAAATTCCGCTATTTGCGTCTATATTTGAGGCTTGGCTCGTAAATTTTTCTACGCTAGAGGCATCAAGCTGCGTGTAGTCAAGGTGCATATCGTGGCCTGGTTTTAGCGTCTCGCCAAAGATTATTCCCACGGCAAGAGCTATGGTGCTAACGACCTCAAAGTAAATAAATCCTTTAAGTCCGATAGAGCCCAGTTCCTTCATACTCTCAAGTCCGATGATGCCTGAGACTATCGTGAGGAAAATAATCGGTCCGATGAGAGCTTTTAAAGCTTTGATAAAGTAGTCGATGCCCGGCTTGCTCGCGATGCCTAGATCCGGGAAAATCATGCCGACCGCGATGCCCGCAACGATGCCGAAAACCACCCAAAACGCTAGGTTGGTAAACATTCTAATAAGAAAAGGTTTTTGCGGTTTTGCCGCGTTTGAAACGCTTGGGTTCAAGAGGTGTCCTTTAAAAATTATTAAAAAGGTATTTTAACAAATAAATTTATATAAAAAGATAAAAATTGCAGCGATTTTGGTCAAATTTTACCCGCCGCCGCAAATTTCGTTAAATTTTTACAAACTCTCTAAAATTTCGATCGAGTTTATTTTGTCGCCTTGCCTGACGCTATCTAGCGTCTTTAGGCTCGGCTCGTCCACGATCTGCCCAAACACCGTATGCACGCCGTCAAGGTGCGGCTGCGCGCTGTGGCAGACGAAAAATTGACTTCCACCCGTGTCGCGACCCGCGTGCGCCATAGATAGGGTTCCGCGTTTATGCTTGTGTTTTTGGCCTACGCACTCGCATTTGATGCGCCAGCCCGGACCTCCGGTGCCCGTACCGTGCGGGCAGCCGCCCTGGATCACGAAATTTGGGATCACGCGGTGGAAATTTAATCCGTCGTAAAAGCCGCTTTTGGCAAGAGTGGCAAAATTCGTCACGGCTTGCGGCGCTTCGTCGCCGTAAAGCTCGAGCTTCATATCGCCTTTTTCGGTGTGGATTACGGCAAATTTGAGCTTAGCAAGCTCGGCTGCGTCGATGTCGTAGATTTTTAGTTCGTCGTTTCTCATTTTGTTCCTTAAATTTATTCGATATTTGTATAAACCGCTTGCACGTCATCGTCGTCTTCGAGCTTGTCAAGCAGCTTTTCTACCTCGCTCATTTGCTCTTCATTTAGACTTACTGGCGAGTTTGCGATGTATTGTAGGCTTGCTTTTTTGACTTCAAGCCCCAGCTTTTCGATACCTTCGCTAAGAGTTCCGAAGCTTGCGTAATTACCGTAGATATAGAGTACGCCGTCTTCTTCCTCAATCTCGGTTAGACCAAAGTCGATGAGCTCTAGCTCGATCTCGTCAAGCTCTTTTGCGGGCATATCAAGCTCAAAAACGCTCTTTCTCGTAAACATAAAATTTAAGCTTCCGCTAGGCAAAATTTCGCCGCCGTTTTTGCTAAATATCGCCTTGACATTTGCGACCGTTCGAGTCGGGTTATCAGTAGCGCACTCGACGATGATCTGCACGCCGTGAGCGCCTTTGCCGTCGTAAAAGATGGTCTTGATGTCCGCGCTATCCTTGCCGCTAGCGCGTTTTATCGCCGCGTCAATGTTATCTTTTGGCATATTTTGCGCCTTGGCCGCTGCTATCGCGGCGCGGAGTTTTGGGTTCATATCAGGCTCGGTGCCGCCCTCTTTAGCCGCCACGGTTATGGCTTTTGCGAGTTTTGGAAAAACCTTACTCATCTTGTCCCAGCGCGCTTCCTTCGCGGCGCGCCTATATTCAAACGCTCGTCCCATTTCGTTCCTTTAAAAATTTTTGCCCAATTATATCTAAAAAAATTTTGCATTTTTTTAAAAACGCGAGGTTTTGAGCGTATTAGCAAAAAATTTAGCTTTAAGTCCTATAATCCGAATATGATTTTAAATGCCCAAAAAGTCGACGCCGCGCGCTGCATAGAGCTGTTAAATTTAGCCATGGAGGACATCGCTTTTACGCTTAGCGGCGTGAGCGATCCCGCCAAGAGCGATGAAATTTTGCATAAATTTTTTAGAAGCGAGATAAACCGCCTAAGCTACAACAACGTTTTTGTTTTCAAATTTGACGGCGAGATCGCGGGGGTGATTTGCGCTTACGACGGAGGCGAGATCGACGCGTTAGATGAGCCCATTAGGACGCACTTGCGGACACTAGGCTCAACCGAATTTCCGCAGACGGAGTGCTTTGCGGACGAGCTGTATATCGACAGCCTAGTCGTGGACGAGAGATTTCGCGGACGAGGCATCGCAAAAGAGCTGATCAAATTTATCTTTACCCTCGCACCGAAACGAAATATCAAAAAAGTAGCCCTCATCGTCGATGAAAAAAAGCCAAAAACTATGGCTTTTTACGAGCGTTTGGGCTTTAAAGCCGACTGTGAAATGATCATAAATTCTCACAAATACTATCATATGACAAAGGAGATAGAATGACTAAATTTAAGGTTGCTAATATCCACTGCGAAAACTGCGCAAACACCATAAAAAACGCTCTTGAGGGCGAATACGGCGAGATAAAAGTAGATATGAGCGCCGAGCCAAAGACCGTGAGCGTAAATTTAGAAGGCAAGGACGAGGCGAAATTTAAAGAGGAGCTGGATGATTTGGGATTTAGCGTCATAGAGAAAATTTGATGCAAAATATCAAACTAAACATCGCAGGCATGACCTGCGTAAACTGCTCAAACGCCATCGAGCGCGTGACGAAAAAGATCGCGGGCGTACTAGACGCGAAGGTTAGCTTCGCAAACGGCTCGGGTGAATTTATCGTCGAAAACGCCGAAGTGCAAGCCGTGATAGAGGAAAAAATAAAAAAACTAGGCTACGGCGTGGCAAAGGATTTGGCGGAATTTGAAGCCAAACGCGAGAAACATATCTTAAATTTACGCCGAAATTTCCTAGCCGCTGCAGCCTTTAGCGCGGTGATCATGGCGCTTGAGATGAGCGAGCAACCAAGCGCGGCAAAATCAGCCATCATGCTGGCGCTTGCCTTTATCACGATAGCTACGTGCGGGCGGGACTTTTTTATCCATGCTTACGGCGCGCTAAAAAATAAAAACTTCGATATGAACGTGCTCGTAGCGCTGGGAACAAGCACGGCGTTTGCGTATTCGCTGGGCGTTTTTATCGCGGGCGATCGCCTACCTGAAAATATGCGCCACCTCTACGTCTCGGGTGCAGCCATGATAACGGCTTTCGTGCTGCTTGGTAAATTTTTAGAAGAGCGCTCAAAAGCTCGCGCGGGCGATTATATAAAATCGCTCATGGATATGTCGCCAAAGACCGCTCTCGTACTACAAAAAGACGGTAGCGCGCTGGAAGTCGATGCCGCGAGCCTAAAAATAGGCGACATCGCGGTCGTAAAGAGCGGCTACGCGGTGCCTTGCGACGGGGTCGTGATAAACGGCGGCGCGGAGATCGATACCTCGATGCTAACGGGCGAGAGCCTGCCCGTCTATAAAAAACAAGGCGACGAGGTTAATGCCGGAACTATAAATTTAAACGGCTACATCAACGTAAAGGTTACAAAGTTTGCCGGACAGACGCTTTTGTCGCAAATTTTAGAGCTTTTAAGCGACGCGTCGAGCAAAAAGATGCCTATCAGCCGCTTTGCCGACCGCGTGGCAAATATCTTCGTGCCTAGCGTGATAGCTATCGCCGTCGTTACGTTTTGCGCGTGGTTTGCGGTTACGGGAAATGCGCTACAAGGCGTGCTAAGCGCGGTTTGCGTGCTCATTATCTCGTGTCCTTGCGCGCTGGGATTAGCTACTCCGATAGCCATCGTCTCCTCGCTATCTCTGGGAGCTAAAAACGGAATCCTGATCAAAAATCCCGAGGTTTTAGAGGTTCTTGGCGGCGTGAGATACGCGGTATTTGACAAAACCGGAACGCTAACCAAGGGCGAAATTTCAGTAAATTTTACCGATATAAACGATGAAAATTTAGCCAAAATCGCCGCGCTAGAGGCTAAAAGCTCGCATCCGATATCTGCTGCGATCGTTAGATACGCAAACGAGCTAGGGCTTAAAATTTTAGGCGACGAAAAGGGCTTTGAAAATATCGCGGGGCGCGGCGTAAAGAGCGAGGACGGCAGCGTAATAGCGGGCAACGAGGCCTTTTTAAGCGAGCTTGGCGTGGAGATAAATGCGCAGGCTAAAGAGCAAATCGCCAAAGCGCAAAACGAAGGAAACGGCGTAGTGCTAGCCGCCGTGGATAAAATTTACGTTGGATTTATAGCGCTTAGCGACAGGGTAAAAGACGACGCCGCGCAGGCTATCCAAAGCCTCAAAAACGCCGGCGTAACGACCGTAATGCTAACCGGGGATAACGCCTTTACCGCCAAAAACGTGGCGGGCAAGCTAGGCGTAGAGAAGGTCTTTGCCGGCATGCTGCCTAATGAAAAATTTGAAACGATAAAACGTCTGCAAGAAGAGGGTGCGGTGCTATTTGTGGGCGACGGTATCAACGACGCCGCACCGCTAAAACAAGCAAATGCCGGCATCGCGATGAGTAGCGGCGCGGATATCGCAAAAGAGGCCGGCGACGTAGTGCTAGTAAAAAACGATCTAAAAAGCGCGGTATCTACGATAAATTTAGCCAACGAGACGATGAAAACGATAAAACAAAATTTGTTTTGGGCGTTTGTTTATAACGCCGTTTGTATCCCAGTTGCAGCAGGGGTTTTGGCACCGTTAGGACTCATGCTCACGCCTGTTTACGGGGCTGCGGCGATGTGCTTTAGCTCGGTTACTGTCGTGTTAAATTCGATCAGATTACGATTTAAGCAAATCTAAAATTTAGCCTAAATTTTGTAAAATCCCGCAAAAAACACAAAGGAAAATGATGAATTTAGGTAAATTTTACGCCGTGATCGCAAGGATATTTGCGCTAAATTTCGCTCTACCGCCGAGCGCGAAGCTTTTTAGTGAGCTAAATAAAAATCCGAAATGGATAATAACAAACGATAGCGAAGCAAACGCCAAAGGACGCGCGCTATACGAGGAGTCGATAAAAGGCGAGAGCATCGAAGAGATCGCGAAAGACTTCGCAAATTTGAAAAAATATTTTAACGCGGAGTTCTTTTTTGAAGGCGACAAGGCACGGCTCGAGGGCTTTTATAAAAAGTGCAAATTTAGCCCGAATTTAAACGTCAGCGCGCTTGATAGCGTAACAAACGAGCTTTCATTTTTCTCCTCTGCCGTCGAGCTAAAACAAGACGAGCAGACGAAGGAAATTTTGGGCGTTTTGCTAAGCTCCTATCTGCTTCCTTACGCCAAAAAGCTAGCTCCGGTCCTGCAAAACGAAGCAAAAAGTAAATTTTACCGCGCGATGGGCTATCTTTTCGAGGATTTTGCGAGCGGCATCGAAAATACGCTAAAAGTCAAAGTCGTACCTAGATGAGTTGGTGGAACGACTTTTATATAAATTTCGATCCGGTCGCGTTTGAGCTGTTTGGCATCAAGGTGCACTGGTACGGGATAATGTACGTCCTGGCACTGCTCGTGGCGCTTGGCGTGGCTAAATTTATCGTCAAGCGCGATAATATGCAAATCTCAAATTCGCTGCTTGATAATTATTTCTTTTGGGTGGAAATCGGCGTGATACTGGGCGCGAGGCTCGGCTACATCGTCATTTATGATCCAAATACCGCTTATTATCTCACTCATCCTTGGCAGATTTTTAACCCCTTTCACAACGGTGAATTTGTAGGCATTCGCGGCATGAGCTATCACGGCGCTGTGGTCGGGTTTTTGATAGCGACGTGGGCCTTTTGCCGTAAATTTAAGCAAAATTTGTGGCAGCTTTTGGATCTCGTCGCACTTAGTATCCCGCTTGGATATTTTTTCGGTCGTATCGGAAATTTTTTAAACCAAGAGCTGTTCGGTCGTATCACGGATGTCTCATGGGCGATCAACGTCGCGGGGCAGATGCGTCATCCGTCGCAAATTTACGAAGCGGTTTTAGAAGGGCTTGCGGTTTTTGCCATCCTTTTTGTTTATAGAAAATTTAAAAAATTTGACGGCGAACTCATTGCTCTTTATGCCATACTTTATACCTTTGCCAGATTTGTTTGCGAGTTCTTTAGAGAGCCTGATTTCGGTATCGGCTTTGTATTTTTAAATTTATCTATGGGGCAAATACTATCTTTTTTAATGTTTGCATGCGGCATTTTCCTTTATATTATCTTAAATAAAAAATATACAAAGTTTTAAAAGGTTTTTAAAGTAATTTACGATACTATTATGCCGTTTTTATAGTATCGTAATTTAATTTTTTTTTAAGTTATGATAACTTATCTCAATTTTATAGGAGGGCTCATGAGTGGGCTAATCGAGGGCTTCTTAGGTAGGCAAGCGGATACGAAAAAAAGTCGTACTCCTGCCGTTTGGGACAGATGGCAAAGTATAACGGGACTGATTTTGGCCTGTTTTATTTTGTGTCACATGGTATTTACCTCTACCATTTTATTCGGCAAGGGCGCATTTAACGCCGTTGTAGGTTTTGCGGAGGCTAAATTTTTATTCGGCGAGGCTACGTGGTGGATTACTAACGTTATCGCTGCGATAATATTCGTCGTTTTTATCGCTCACGCATTTTTGGCGATGAGAAAATTCCCTGCAAACTACAGACAATACATCATGTTTAGAGGTCACAAAGACCGCATGAAGCACCTTGATACTACGCTTTGGTGGTTTCAGTTTTTAACCGGTTTTGCTCTATTTTTCGCAGCTAGCGCGCACCTAGTCGATATAATCTTCGGCGGACACATTACTGCCGATAAATCAGCGGCCGCATTTCATCAACTAGAAATTTTCTACTTCGCTTTACTTTTATTTATGGTCGTTCACGCTAGCGTGGGAATGTACCGCCTATACGTAAAATGGGTAAGTATCGACGGAGTAAACAAACAAGAGATGTTCGCAAAAAGAAATAAAGCCAAAACTGCGATATTTGCGGTTTTTGGAGTGCTCGCGGTCATCGCGCTGATCGCCGATTTCGTGTGGATCAGTCTTTAGGAAAAGGAGCTTTAAAAAATGAACGTAAAATATTATGATGCATTAGTTATTGGAGGCGGTCTAGCAGGACTACGCGCTGCCGTTGCCGCTGGAGAAAAGGGGCTAAGTACGGTAGTTTTAAGCCTAATTCCGGTTAAGCGTTCGCACTCTGCGGCTGCGCAAGGCGGTATGCAAGCCTCTTTGGGAAATTCAAAAATGAGCGAAGGCGACAACGAGGACGTACACTTTGCCGACACGGTAAAAGGTAGCGACTGGGGCTGCGATCAGCAAGTCGCGCGTATGTTTTGTCAAACCGCGCCTAAGGCGATCCGCGAGCTAGCGGCTTGGGGCGTGCCTTGGACTCGTATAACAAAAGGCGAGAGAAGCGCTATCATCAACGCTCAAAAAACGACTATCGTAGAAAAAGAAGAGGTCCATGGGCTCATCCACTCTCGCGACTTTGGCGGAACTAAAAAATGGAGAACATGCTTTACGGCAGACGCTACCGGTCACACTATGCTTTTTGCCGTAGCAAACGAAGCTCTAAAACATAACGTCGAAATTCATGACAGAAAAGAAGCTATCGCGCTAATCCACGCAAACAACCGCTGTTACGGCGCGATCGTTCGCGATCTAGTTAACGGCGAGATCACGGCATACGTCGCAAAGGGTACGCTAATCGCTACGGGCGGCTACGGCAGGGTTTATAAACACACTACAAACGCCGTAGTTTGCGAAGGTATCGGTGCAGCTATCGCTCTTGAGACGGGAGTTGCGCAACTAGGAAATATGGAAGCGGTGCAGTTTCACCCGACTCCGATCGTTCCATCAGGCATTCTCTTAACAGAAGGCTGCCGCGGCGACGGCGGAATTTTACGCGACGTGGACGGATATCGATTTATGCCTGATTATGAGCCTGAGAAAAAAGAACTAGCTAGCCGCGACGTCGTAAGTCGCCGCATCATGGAGCATATCCGCGCAGGTAAAGGCGTACCTAGCCCTTATGGCTATCACGTTTGGCTAGATATCTCGATCCTAGGACGCGAGCATATCGAGAAAAACTTACGCGACGTTCAAGAAATTTGCGAAATCTTTAACGGCATTGATCCTGCCGATACCGAAGTATATACCGACGAGAACGGACGACAGCGCGGTAAGGGCTGGGCGCCGATCCTACCTATGCAGCACTACTCTATGGGTGGCATAAAAACTAAGCCTACAGGCGAGAGCCCGACGCTAGCGGGTCTATTTAGTGCTGGCGAAGCTGCGTGCTGGGATATGCACGGATTTAACCGTCTAGGCGGCAACTCCGTTTCGGAAACTGTCGTCGCGGGCATGATCGTGGGTGATTATTTTGCCGACTACTGCGGTAAGCACGAGATCGAAATAAACACCAACGATATCGAAAAATTCGTTAAAAAAGAGGAAGATTATCTAAAGAGCCTGGTTGAAAAAGAGGGCAAATTTAACGTATTTGAGATCAAAAACAAGATGAAAGACATCATGTGGGAGCACGTGGCGATCTTTAGAACCGGCGAAGGTCTAGCCGTAGCGGTAAAAGAGCTAGAAGAACTTTATAAACAATCTTTGGACGTCAAAGTTACAAACAAGGCGCTATTTGGCAACCCTGAGCTTGAAGAAGCCTACCGCGTACCAAAGATGCTAAAACTAGCCCTTTGTATCGCAAAAGGCGCGCTTGATCGCACCGAGAGCCGCGGAGCGCACTGCCGCGAGGACTATCCGAAACGCGACGACCTAAACTGGCTAAACAGAACTCTAACTAGCTGGAAAGAGGGCGATACGCTACCGACCATCGTGTATGAGCCGCTTGACATCATGAAAATGGAAATTCCGCCGGCATTCCGCGGATACGGAGCTAAGGGTAACATCATCGAGCACCCCGACAGCGCCGTACGCCAAGCGCAGGTCGATGAGATCCGCGCCAAAATGGAAGCCGAAGGCAAAGGCAGATATGAGATCCAAGAAGCGCTAATGCACTATGATCTTCAGCCTAAATATAAAGCACCAAACGAAAGAGCAGGAATAGGATATGAGTAGAAAAATCACCATAAAAGCATTTAAATATAATCCGCTAAGCAAAATTTCAAAGCCGCATTTCGCGACCTACGAGCTAGAGGAAACCGACGGTATGACGCTCTTTATAGCGTTAAATCAAATTCGTGAGAAATTTGACCCGGATCTTAGCTTTGACTTCGTTTGCCGCGCCGGTATCTGCGGCAGCTGCGGTATGCTAGTTAACGGTACGCCAAAGCTTGCTTGCCGTACGCTAACCAAAGACTATCCAAACGGCGTGATCGAGCTTATGCCTTTGCCGGTATTTAAACTACTAAAAGACCTAAGCGTAGACACGGGTAACTGGATGAACGCGATGAGTAAGCGCGTGGAGAGCTGGATACACACCGACCACGAGACCGATATCTCTAAGCTTGAGGAAAAGGTTGAGCCTGAAGTGGCGCAGGAAGTATTTGAGCTTGATCGCTGCATCGAATGCGGTATCTGTGTAGCTGCGTGCGGTACGGCTATCATGAGGCCTGATTTCATCGGTGCGGTCGGACTTAACCGCGTAGCTAGGTTTAAAATTGACGCGCTTGATAAACGAACCGATGAGGACTTTTACGAGCTTATAGGCGACGATGACGGCGTATTTGGCTGTATGACTTTGCTAGGCTGCGAGGATAACTGCCCTAAACACCTTCCGCTTCAAAGCAGGATCGCATATATGCGCAGAAAGATGGCTGTAATAAAGTAGCCAGGGGGTCGTAAGACCCCTTTTAAATTTAACTTTAAATTTTACTTTACCTCTTCTCAAATTTTATCGTCGAATTTGCCCTTTGAATTGGATTAAATTTATTCAAATTTGATGATACTTACTTTGTTAAATTTTCCAAAATATGCGGATATACGAAAAAGTCAAATTTTACTTAATTTTAAATTTGATTACAATTTTTTATGCTTGGTTTTTGCCCGCTTTGACTTCCCCGGTATAAATTTATAAATTGTATCTATTTGACTGTAAGACTTAGTTGTATTTAATTATTTTTGCTTTAGGTGGTAAAATATACTTCTTTTCTATAAAGTGCACATAAATTTATGATAAGGCAAAATGATTTTAAGCTCGTACTTTGAAAGCTTTTGAAATCTTGTGAAAATGATACTTGGTGGAAGCGAGGTTGTTCGAAATCTTGCTTTAAGTATCGTATTTAGCGCACTTCTCTAGAAAATAAAGCCAATTTTTACACACTTAAAAACACATTTATGGCACTTTTACGAGGCTGCTAAAAAAAGTTTAAGCTAAGCGGCGGTAAAAAATCGGTAATGAAAAGTTTGGTTTTCAATACAAAAACGCAGGTGTGCCCTAAAATAGGCACTTTGCAATTTAAGCATTTGTCGTTTTTAAGTTTCAAACGCTTAAACGGCTAAATTTTCTTAAGAATAGGGTATGTTTCACGGCTTTTTTAGCTCGAAACTTAATTAAGGTTAAAATGTGAAACAAAAGCCGTTTTTATTCGTTTCACGCTTGCCACTTATTCGCGCCGTAAATGCCTAAAACATAAATAGCGTCATCCTCTATCGCGTAAGGTATCACGTAGCTTTTAAAAATAAGGTCTCTAACGCGCTCATCGTCAAAGCTTGCGGACTTGCGGCACATAAAAGGGCTGTCGCTTATCGTTTGTAGTTTTGCGATCAGCTTGTCTCTAAAATCGCGCGCTCTGTTTGGGCTATTCTTTGCGATAAAGTCAAACACTGCCTTTAGCTCGCGGTTAAAGCGTGCCGTGCGTCTAATTACCATTTTTCCATCTCAGCTTTTAACGTCTCTAACGGATAGGTTTCAAGCTCGCCGCGCCTGATAGCTTCAACGTCAGCTTTGTAATCGGCTATCCTTTGCTCCATTGTCTTACCGTCGTCGTAGATCGGATAATCCTCGTCGATAATCAGCTTCTGATTAGTCGTATCCGCCAACGCTTTACTTATTGCCACTATTTGGCTTATCAGCGTTTCGTCTGCTCGTATGGTTAGAGTTTGCATATCCTAGCCTTTGTTTTAAAATTCACCACTATTGTACCGCCATTAGCTTACGGTAAAATAAAGCGTTCATTTTGTTTCTGTCGTATCGTCTTGGACCTGATATTGTCGCGCTTTGCTTCGCTTATGGCTGTTCATTTTTGCGCTCATTTCATCGGATCTATTTTGAGCCTGCGCTGATAGCGACGATATTTTAGCTTTGGCTAAGTGCTCATTTTGGGGCTGTTAATTTTTACCGCCTGGCTATGTTAAACGCGGGATTTTACTGTTAAATTTTTATGTTTCGTTAATGCTGTTTAATACTGTCTTTGGCGCGGTTTATGGTTTTATTTTGCCTTAGTACTTTTCCAAAAAATACGACGCGCAAAAAATGAAATGCACCCGGCCGATGTTTTAGCTACTCAGTTGTATAGATTTGACCTGCCCCTACGGTTTGACTACTTTACAGACTTAGGCTAAAATTGCGACTAGTCGCAAAACATTTCAAAGTCTGCAAAAATTTTAAAATCCTGACGGTAGTAAAGAAAATGCGGCTACGCCGACCCCCACTAGCTCGCTATTTAGTAAAGGACCCTAAGAAATTTAATCTATCAAAAATAAAATATTATGATAATGCCATAATCTAAAAGAATACTTACTTCTGACAATCATCTATTGTGTGTTTTAGGCTATGGGGTGTGTGCCTGCCCTCTGGCGTGCGCTGGTATGTTGTTGTTGTGTATTGTTTCGCTTGTATTGTGAGTAGCTCTCGGCGTGTTGAGATATTGCCCCGCGTGAGATGTGCGGGGCGTGTGTCTAGTTTTTCGCGCTGTGATTGTGCTTGTAGGTCTTGTAAGCTTCGTATAGCGCATAAGCTAACGTGATGGTAGCTAGCGTAATGATGAAATTCATTTTTGTCCCCTTTTATTTCCTGCCTTATTTGCCTAAGTGCTTTTTATCCCACGCGGCTATTTTATCGCCAAAGAATACTAACGCTAAGATTAAAGCCCACGCAAAAACGTGCATAAAAATCTCGCCACCGTTCATTATTTACCCCTTTGTCCGTATATTGCAAAGCTTAAGAGGGCTAGCCCCTCGATAACTGCAAAAACTGCGCTAAAATCCGCTTTAACAAATTGCAAAGCGTAAGCGCCGTTTGCGAAAATCCCTAAACCGATATTTTTAATCAATTCTACCATAATTTTTAAGGGTATGATATTTTACTTTGCCGCTCGCTTGTTTCACTCGCTCGCTAGACCCCGCGTGAGGTTTAAGGAAAGTGTGGTAAAAATGGTTAATGAAAAGAGAATGCGGGTAAATGATACTCTATCTACTAAGGGGGTCTGAAACTTAAAACGCGTTTTTTTGCTCTCTGCGTAAGTGTGAGCTAGCTCCGTGTGCGTGCTTGTTTGCGCTTTGTCCGACTTATGGAAAATTTATTTTAGCCGTCTCGCATTTTGATAACGAGTGATAACGAAAAGCGATACACGTTTTAGCGTTTCTTAAAGTAAATGAAAAGGGCAGAAAATGGCTTAAGGATTTTTGGCAATTTGGGGCAAATCTGGCGGAATAATATGCGATGAGGTTACGGGCGTTACAATGTAGCGTTACGGTGCGTTATGTGCGCATAAGCATAAGTTGTTATTGGATAGTAGATAGAATTATTTTGCTTGACTTGTTTAAAAATGGCTTGTATAATACGTCTTACATTCAAGGGGCTCCTTGTGCCCCACCTTCTAAATATTCAATCAAGCCTTCATCAAAACATTTTAAAATATCGTTTAAAAATATTTCTATCTTTGACGGTTCTATGCCGATTATTATCTCTTGCAGCTTGGTTGATAGCCTAGGCGTGCCGTTTGCGTTGAGTTTGTAAAGGTTTTCAAAATGAAAGGCGCGGTTTCTTATCGTGCGGATAATGCTGTAAATTATTTTTACTTTTTGATAATTGCGCCACTCAAATTTTATGTTCGACCCAGCATAAGCCCTAAAATCTATCTCGCTAAAATTTGCTACATAATTATGAATTCTCGCCTCATCCATCGCAGTAACCCAATAGCCTAAAGTTTGCCGCGAAATAAAGACGCTATCGCTCAATCCTAACGCGCTCGCCGTCTTGTTGCGCGTAATAATCTCGATCGCGCCTAGTTTGTCGCTTATGTTTTTGATGAGTTTAAAATTTGCTCTGTGTTCGTCGTCGCTTGCGTAGCTCGCTAGCCTATCGGCTGAAAATAGCCCTATCAAGTCCATATTAGCCCTTTTGAAATTTACCGCGCTATTTTACGTAAAACGGGCTTAATAATAGTTTCATAAGCTATCAGCGGTTATCACGCCCTTAGCTCTCTTTTGTTATTGTGCGCTTTGTATGCGAGCTTTGGCGGCTGCGCTTTGGTGGCGATGTCGAGTATTTGCGAAAAATCGCGCACGGCTTGGCGTAGTTGTAGCTCCAGGCGTTCGGCTCTAGATATTGGCGCGGGTTTGTTTAAGTCGATTATCGGGGCGGTAGCTTCTGCGCGATACAATGGCAAATTTAGATTATTCTTTTTGGCTTTGTCGTAGAAATAGACGCGCTCTAACGCCGTAAGCTCGGTTTTTAAATACGTCGTATCGCCTATTTGAGCTTTGTCGAATACGCCCAGGTTAAACGGCTCGGGGCGGTCGAAACATAAATCGATACTCGAGACGTTATTAACCGCGCTTAAAAGCTCCGCTACGATGTCAAAGGGCGGGGCGGGCTTGTGATATTGCTTTAGCCCGTAAAACTCAATCACGGCGCGCTGCCTGCACTCATTGGGGGCTTTTGTAGCGGCGTAAAATATGCTTAGATTTTCGAGTTCGTAAAGCTCGGTTATCTTTAGCCCTCGAAATTCATAACGATTGGATATTTTTATCTCTTTGGTATCTTGCATTTTTCGCCATTTCAAGCCGTGATTTTTGGCTATGCTTTTAAGTAGCTCTATTTTGGTGTAGTGCTTGCGCGTTATTCTATTTTTTAGGAAACTCGCGCGTATGGTGTCTATGGATATACTAGGCGTTTCAGCTAGTATTTGGGTAATTTGAGGTAATATTTCCACGTTTTAACATCCAAAGGGCGGTTAAACTTCGCTTGGCTTGACCGCCCTAAAATTCTTTGATTTACGCTACTTTAACGCCGCGCGCTTTTAGCCATTCAATAGCCTTTTTTCTTTGCTCGTCGTCTTTAAAAAAGGCTATTTTGTAGCCTTGCCTGTCGTGCCATTTACGGCTAATAAGTCCTGCGCGCTCTAGCTGTATCAAATAAACGTTTTGGTTACTAGCCGTGATATTACACGCCCTTATCGGCTCATCTCTTGCAATCATCTTTTGTAAAATTTGCTTTTTTACCGTCTGCGCTCTCATCGGTTATTCTCCTCTCTTATGCCTGCTTTTATCTCTAGCTCTTTTATGCTCTTACTCTGTGTCTGCACGATATGAAACAAATCATAAGCGCAATCTAGCAAAGGTTGAGCGACGCCGTCTAAGCTTGCCACCTTGTAGGTATGCAAATGCTTTTTAAAAGCTTTTAGCATAACCTCATCGCCTGCGCTAAAGCAAAGTTTGCTAGGCGTAAATACTAGCTTACTCATTATTTGCGCTCCTTTGAAAAAATCGCTCTCTTAGCCGTTGGTTTTCGGCGTGGAGTGCTTGGAGTTGGTTACGCTGTTCGTCCAGGACTTGAAATAAATTAAAGGCTACTACAAGCCCTTGATTTAATCCCTCTTTGTAGTCGCTAGGCTCGTCGCTTGTCGCAGATTTTAAGACGCCCGGATAAACTTCACCTAGCATTCGCGCAAAGTCTGAATAAAGCCCTTTTTCGGTTTCGTTTTCAAAGGCTTTCATATTACGCGCTCCTATCTTGTAAATACGCGTCTAGCTCGCTTTTTAAAAAGCGGATAGTGCGCTCTGTTAAGCGTTTTGGCTTCGGGAAATCGTCGCGCTTCATAAAACGCCATAACGTAGCGGTCGAAATGCCTAAATACTGCGCCGTTTCTTTCGGGCTTAGCGTGTTGTTCTTTGTGATTAATGGGTTCATAATAAAAACTCCTTACGAGTGATATTATTTATCCGCGTGCGCACTTGAATAAATATGAGTGAATATTAGCAAATAATACAGTGTGGGTCTAGTGCGAAAATAGCGTTAAAATCGATGTTAGAAATAAATTTTTAGCGTGAAAAATAATGTAAAAAATAAAAAAGTTTCACGGAATTTGATGTAGATTTTTTATTTCTTACATTGGTTGAGATGTAA
>ERZ773077.894-NODE-894-length-21484-cov-3.509123_pt1 | contig 21484 bp, 33 predicted proteins | sample MGYA00580612_ERZ773077 | MGnify/ENA primary metagenome ERZ773077 (study PRJEB29015, sample SAMEA2737971) | human oral metagenome | biome: human oral; feature: human-associated habitat; material: dental | place: China | collected 2021 ...
TCACTGCGTCAAAGAACGGGTCGCCGGTTTTCCATCTGCCGCCCTCAACCTGCCGCAGTTGTACGGGTTTGGCCGCTTTCGGGATGGGTGCTTCCCGCACCCCGCGCAGGTCGTGCGACGGCGCACCCATGCGGGTGTTGAGCAGCGCTACATCGGCGTCATTCATTTCCTGCCCGCCGTATTTCGGCATCCGCGCCAGGGTTTCGTGGACGGCATCCACCGCTTCCTGCGGGAATTTCCCCGCTGCTATGCTCGCCCGCGTCGCCTTATCGCCCCGATAGTAGGCGTCAATCGCCAGCGGCATGATGCCGTCAAACTCGCCCAGCTTCTCGCTGAACCGCGCTGCGCTCTGCCCGTATTCGTCCGCCCGCTCCGGCGCACGTGCGACGTGCGCGGGCAGGAGCGGGTTGTCCGCACGGTAGCCCGTCATCTGTTCGCCAATGGCTTGCAGGGAGCCGGTCGGCAGGTCGCGCTCGATTTCCAGCCCCATCGCCAGCGCACGGGCTTCCTGCGCACTCAGTCCGGCCATTATTGAATCCCCAGTTTTTCTTTTACCGCCTGTTGCGCCGCCAGTACGTCAGCTTCCGGCACCGGCTTCACCCGTCTGCGGGTTCATCCAACGGCTCGCGGCATTCATGCTCGGCATCCAGCCCGTGGCCTGCATGATGGTTTTGTTGATGGCGACGGTCTGCGCCTGTTGTTCCGGTGTCGGCGTGTTCGGCGGCGCGATGTAGTAGCCGGTCTGCGGCGCACCGATGATGCCCGCCAGGGTGGTGTCCCCCGTCGCTGCCTTGACGATTGCCGCTTCCCCAGCGTTCGCTGCCGTCTGGAAGTTCTTGGGGTCAATCCCCAGCAGGATAGCCGCCTGATACTGCATCTGTGCATGAGTGATCATGCGGTAGCCGCCACGTCCGTCCGATACCGGATACAGACCCGTCTTCGGATCAGCGTCCAGTACTTTCAGCCCGGCCTGCTCCAGTACCCTGTCCGGCGCTGTCACCGCCATCTGCATCTTCATCGTATCTACTTGTCCTGATTGCGGCTGCTGGATCTGTTGCAGTTTTAGTGCGGCCGCCTCTCTGCGCGCGTTACTTTCCTGCGGATTGTCCATGATGCCGTACAGGTATTGCTGGTAGTCCTGTGCGCTTATTTTTCCGGCGCGCACCGCCTCGCGGGTCAGGCTGTCAATGGTGTCCTGTAATTGCGACGCGCGCGCCGCACGGCTGGCGTCCTCCAGCCCCTGCCCAGCCGCCACCTGTTGCGCGTTGTCGTTGATTTGTCCCGTCGCCTCCTGTGTGTAGCCGCGCGTGACTTGCAGCCCCGCCCGTCTGCGGATCAGGTCTTCCCCGTTTTGCACCGCGTCGTTTTTTGCCCGTGAGAAGACACCCAGGGTTTGCGCGTTGGTATTCGCTGTCTGCGCGTCCACTGTCCCCGTCGCTGCCTGGGTCTGCGCCGTTCTGAAACGGTCGCCCCAGGTGGCACCCGCGATGTCCGATGCTTCCCGCTCCGCCGTGATGTTGTTCAGGTTCTTCCAGGTTTCTGCGCCAAGCCGTGCCTGCTCGCCCTGATAGGTCAGGCCGTCCAGCCCCATGCGGAAGCGGCGTTGTTGTTCGTGCTGCGAGGCGCTGTTGCGCAGTTCTTCCAGCGCCTGGTTGAGGCGCGCCTCGCGCAGGATGGCGTCGTTTTCCAGTTGCATCTGCGCACCATCCAGCTTGATGCGGTTTGCCGCCTGTGCCTGCCGCCCCTGGATCAGGCCGTCATAGGATGTCTGTCCCTGGTTCCAGCCCTTGAAGTAGTCGTCTATCAGGCTCATGTGTTATCCCCCCAGTGTGTTGGTAAAGCCCTGTGTGTGGTTGCCTGCGCCGAAGTCAAAGCCGGTTGCACCGGTCACGGTGTTCTTGCCCGTCGTGCGCGTACCGCCCAGCCCGTAGCCGTCATGTTCTTTTTGCACCATCTGGTTCCCCAGGAGGCTGGCGATGTTGCCAATCGCTGCTGCGTAGCCGCCGTAGGGGTTGATGCTGGCCGCGTTCGCCGCCGTCTGCGAGGCGGAAGTGAGCAGGTTGTTGGCGTTCGCGCCCAGTCCGCGCCCCAGTTGCAGCACCGCCAGCATCAGGTTTTCCCATTCTTTGTCTTTCATGTCCTTGCGCGCTTCTTCGGCACGGAAGCCCCGGTTGGTTGCCGCTACCGCCGCCTTCGCTTCTTCAATCGCAAGCGTGCGGCTGTTGTTGCAGTATTCGCCAATGCAACGCGGGTCAATGCACTTCGCCAGTTTTTGCCGCGCCAGGGCAAATTCACGCCGCACCGCTACCACCGCGCGGCTTTCTGCTGCGTCGTACTGCGGCACATAGGGTTGTTTCTTGCTGACGTAGTCCAGAAAAGCGATTTCGACCGGGCGGTATTTGTCGTGCCACAGGTCGTGGTACATCTCCGCCCAGCGTTTTTGTGTGCGCCAAATCTCTTTTTGCAGTTTCAGTTTGTCTTTTTCGACCTGCCGTTGCAGTTCGGCAATCGCGAGGCTTGCCCCTGCGTTGATGGCTGCCGCTGCCGCTTGTCCTGCGCCGCTCATCTCACAGCTCCTTGTAGAGGGCGACGGCGTATTGGGTGAAACCGTCGCGTTCCAGCATGGCCGCAAATTCGCCGTAGGACAGCGCCTTGATGCGCTTGCAGCCCTGCGCCCGTGCCCAGTCCGCGAAGCGGTGCCAGGCGCGGATGACTTCCATTTTTGCTGCCTGGTCATGCCGCAGGTCAGGCCGCAGGTACACCACCATTTCCTGCGCCACCAGTTCGTCGGATAGCAGCTCGCGCATACGCAGGCCCAGCACCATGCCGACCACGTCCCCATCCTGCATCACCACTTCCCCAAACCAGTCCGGCTCGCCAAGGAAAACTTTGTGCAGCATGTCCATCACCCGCTCCATCTTCGCCCCAGGGTAGCGGTCAATCTCCGCCTGGTGTTCGCGGTACAGTGTGATCAGGCTCATCAGTTGTTCCGTAGTTTCAAGCCGCATCTTCCGCCTCCTGGTATCCCGCCAGTATGGGCGCCATTTCGCTGCGCAGGTCGTCGCCGGCACGAAAGCTCTCGATGTAGTACGCCTTCCCCGTCACCGGGCAGGTGAAGAAGCACAGCACCTGCATGCCGGTAATTTTTCCTGCCCCGTCGCGGCGGGTCAGTACTTTCAGCTTGCCTGCCAGCCACGCCTGCACAAATGTGACCGGGAAGTACAGCAGCTGGTCATGCGCCACCATGTATGCCATCAGCTCTTCCATCTGCGCATCAAGGCGCGTTTCATCCGGTTTTTCGATTCTCACCGCAGTAACTCCCGTATACCTGTTGCCATCATGTATTCGCTCACTTCGCCCGTACCCCGTATTTCTACCTGCCATTCTTCGCCCGCATACCCCACCGGCAGACGGCAGGCATGGTTTCCTGCCTGTACCCGCTGGATTTCCCGCGTTCCCAGCCAATGCGTCACTTCGACATTCGCCGTCGTGCGCAGGCGCCAAGCACTCATCCGCACCGTCCCGCTCGTGCTTTGCACTTTGCCGCGCCAGCGGTAGGGCAGGGTTGTGTCCCCGGCGTTCCATGCATAGGTGCCGTCAGTCAGCGCGAGATACAGCCGCCCGTCCGCGCTGGTCGCGAGAGCCTGTGGGCGCAGGCTGAGGGTGGTCATTGCGCCGGTTTGCGCGTCGGCAAAGACGTCATCCGGCAGGTCGAAGCGGATAAAGGCGGTATCGGTCGCCCCGTAGTACACGCCATCACTGACTGCGCCACGCATGGTGTGCGGGCGCAAGGCCTGCCACTGGTCGGCGGTGTAGTAGTCACGGGTGATGATTTGCGCGTTGTTACCCTGCATCGCCACCAGTCCGGCGTGTGAGGCGTAGAGCGCCACTCCACCATGCATGGCCGCGCTCTGGCGTGAGATACAGGGCAGTGCTTGTGCCGCTTCGCGTATTTCGATGGGGTGGCCGTCGCCGCAGTCGCCGTGGATAACGAGTGCCACCGGTCTGCCGTCAGTCAGTACATAGGCGATGTCTTCGTCGGTGAGCAGCGCCACAGGGTGGTCGTTGCAGGCGACGGTGAATTTCAGCGGCCAGGCATGTGGTGCGCCCAGGGCACTCATGCGGAAATGGTCGCCGGTCAGTCCCGCCAGCCTGCCGTCGCGCCATGCCCGCACTTCGCGCAGGTCGGCGGGCGGTGCGTCGTAATCCTCGGTGTCGCAGGCCTGACCCGCCACTTTCACGCGGTCGCTGATAATTGCCGTGTCTGCCGGTCTTTCGTCCACCAGCAAGTACACGGCATCGGCGGCGGCGTCGTTCTGCTCGACGCCGAAGTCCAGTGGTGTCTGTGCGCGGTAGAGGCGGATAGCGGTGGCGTTGTCCGGCACGGCGAAGCCGCTCACGGTCACGTCATCCAGGCTGTTCACCCGCAACCATTCTGACGGCAGTGATGGCGCACTCTCCCAGCCCAAGCGGTTTACCACGGTGTAGTAGTAGCTGCGCAGTTCGAGGCTGAAGTCTTCCCGCCGCTTCACAGGCGCGACGCCCACGGTCGGCGCAGCCATGCGGCAGGGGAAACCCAGTGGCTCCCACTGCGGCGGGCAGGTGCTGGTGAAAACCGGCGCATGACTGATACCCGTCGCCACCACGATGCGGCCGCAGCCCGTACCGACTTCGGCGAAGCGCGCATGACAGCCCCCGGCAATCACGCAGCAGCCATCTACATAGATAGCCCCGCCTGTCGTTTCACTGATTTTTGCGGGTTGCCGCCACGGGCGCAGGGTGCCGCGCGCGAGGTCAACGTTTTCCGCGATATCGGCAAACGATACGTCTTTGTTCAGGTCGCTCTGGCGCGGTAGCAGGCCGCCAAAGCGGGTCAGGCTCGTACGCATCTGTCACACCCCCGCACGGTGTCATGTGCCGATGGTTCCAGCCGTACCACTTTGCCCTCGGCGTTGATTTCCACTGTGACGTTTTCGTACACCCCCGCTGCTATTTTCCCCGCTGGTAAGGTCAGTGGCGGTTTGTCGGCGCGCGGGGTACAGCAGGTGTCAATGCAGTTACCGGTCATGTTGCCCCCAGCTTTGCACAGTGTCAGAAAAGTGTTTGACCTGATCCACCTTGGCACGGTTCACCCCCGCGTTGAAGCGCGCCATGTGCATCTGGTACAGACCGGCGTTCTGCGGGATGATGTTGTCGCTATCGTCCATCGGCGGTATCAACGCCGCCTGTGCTGCCGCATAGGCAGTAATGGCCTCAAAGTAACGGTCATGCAGCAGGCGGTCACACCGGCTGCTTGTCTCCGACGGCACGGCGTCCACGGTAAGGATGACGGTGGCGCATTCGCGCGGCGGCGGGTGTATTTCCAGGCTGTTCGGCGGGTGAAACCAAAAATGTCCGCAGGACAGTTCCCACGAACAGGTATGCCCCACGGGTTTGTAGCAGTGTCCGCCGATACTGAGCAGGCGCACCCGATCGATACGCTCTTCCCCACCCAGGCACGGCCAGTAGTCCGCGACACCGTCCTGTATGTCCAGGCTGATGTTGCGGGTCAGGATGGCGGTACGCGTGGCGAATTCGATGGCTGCACGGCGAATGTAGTCCAGCAGGATGTTGTCCGGTACATGTGGTACAAGGATGCGCACGTTCGGTAGCCAGGCGGCATAGCAGAGGTAATCGATTTCTTTCTGCCGCCGGTATTCGACGACACGGTGCGGGCGCTCATGACGCGGGCAGCAATGTGTGGTTTGCGTGGTGGTGATGTGCTGGCTAAGGTCGCTCATTGTTTTCCCTTGCGCTCGTCAGCGCGGTTTGCTCCAGCCCAAGCAGTTGCAGGCAGCGCTGGTAACAGGTCTGCGACAAGGCCGCGCTGGTCTGGCTTTCCGTCTCGATGGCATAGGCGCGGTACAGCACATAGTTCAAGAGTGCCTCGTGATGCGCGCAACCGGGGATATCGTCTGTGCCGAAACGCACCGCGTCGGGCGGACGGGTACAGGTGACACGGAAGTACAGCGGCTGCTCGTTGGCAGTGACCGGCGGCCACACAGCAAATTCGTTATTGACGTTGGCGCGCAGTTTCACCGTGCGCATCACCGGATTAATGGGGGCCTTGTCGAACAGCGCTGCCTGCTTGGTACTGCCCTGGCGCACCATGTCCACGAAGTTGCCACAGGCATCACATACCGCATCCACCGAAAGCAGGCGGTCGCAACACGCGTCCAGACATTGCACGTCGCCCAATACCGCTTCATGCACGGTGCTGTGCGCGAAGTGTTCGGGGTGATACCGGTAGATGAAGCAGAGGCCGTCGTTGATGAACTCCGTCAGCAGGTCGTCGGGGTAGCCCAACCCTTCCAGGTCGTTTAACTGGTAGCGCAGTTCAGTAAGCAGGCTTTGGACTTTCATCGCAAGGCATGTACCACGGCGCGGAAAATGTAATCTTTCGCGCGCTGCGATTCCGGCAGTTCGTGATACGGCACAAAGCAGGGATGTTGCTTTTTATCGGGGTCTTTCACTTCCCCAAATGTCCAGCCCTCCGCTGCTTTTTGTTTGAGCCAGTTTTCATGACTGCCTTCCGGTGTCGCTTCAGGGTGTGCGAGGTGGTATTTCACGCCATTCACAGCGCTGTCTTTCTGCCAGTCGGGCGCGTCTTCCCATGCGGGCTGGCTGTTGTCGCCTATGGCTTGGCAATACGCGCGGTTGATTTCATGGGCTACACGAGCGATGTCTTGTTCTTTCATGGTTTTCTCCTAAATAAAAACCCGCATTACGCGGGCTTGATGTGTTGCAGGATGGCGTCATCAATTCGGTGATAGGACTGCTCAAACACGTCTTTGGGCGACCACGACACATAGCCGTTATAGCCCGGCAAGTTGCTTTCCTGCCCGATGTAAACGACCAGATAGCCTTCGTCTTCGCCCCTTTCATCTGCTGGTAATTGCCAGCCGCGCAGTTCGTTGTACGCAAGGCGCGTCATCGGGGTAGCTTCAATGATTTTGGTGCCGATGTAGATTGATTTGTTGCTCATTCCAGGTTCTCCTGTTTGTTGGGCTTTATGGGTTTGGTTGATTTTGGTTTACAGGGTTTCTACGCTGTCTTCTGGCGGTGGCGGGTCTTCCGCTTTCGCCTTCTTGCCGCGCCCCTGTTTTTCCGACGCGGCTTCTGCAACCGGTGCGGTTTCCTCAATTTCTTCCGGCGGCGGGTCTTCCGGCGGCGGGGCTTTTGCCATGACCAGCGGCGCTTGGGTCTTGCTGGGTCGTAATCCGGCCAGTTCCCCGCCCGATGTTTTCAGTACGTCGTCCACATGGGCGATGTGGCTCAACACGATGCCGTTGCTACGGCTGTAAATATGGTTCATGTTCTGTCCTCAAATAGACTGCGCCCCACCTTGCGGCAGGGCGCGGGGTTATCATGCGCAGCCCAGGAAAGCGGGCGGGCGCACCGTCTGCCGGAATTGCAGGCGGCTCTCGATATCGAACCCGCCTTTCAGCCCACCCGTCGGCAGTGCTACCACTTCCAGCCCGATGACGACCGGGTTGGTAATGCGCATCAACGCTTCACCCGGTTTGGCATAGCCCGCGTAGTAACGCTGCTTGTTGCCAATGTCGGTCAGGTCGGCAATGCCTTTGCTTTCGTCCACGGCCTTGTATTTCTTCTCCGTGTCACTGTATTCGTACACGCTGAAATCAAGGCCTGCCAGTGTGACCGCGCTGTCGTTTGTCACCACCTTCAGCTTCAGCCCTTCTTCTGCCGTAAGCACCGCCAGCCCCAGCGCGTCAATGACGCCGAAGGTCGGGGTGGTGTGGATACCGATCACGTCGCCCACCGCAAGCGACAACCCGGAACAGGTGAAGCGCTGGCGGTTAATGCGGATGCGGTCTTCCCAAGTTGCCGCCTTGATGTGGCCGTCGGCAGGACGCTGGTTGATGACCAGGCGGCTTCTTTCCGGATCGCGCGCGTCAAAGCCGCGACCGCCCCGGAAGATTTCAATGTTTTTTGCCATGTTTTTCTCCTAGGCGAAGGTGACGCAGGCAACGGCAATGTGCTGTGGCTGCACCACATAGCTGCCGTGGGTTTCTTCGCCGACCAGATAGGTGTCGAATTTGCCTTCCCACCATTTGAAGTTGTAGATGTCGCTCACGAAGCCACTGGCGTTTTTGTCGGCGGCGATGAGGTAGCGGCGTTCGGGTTCGATGATGGCGGCGGCGATGATGTGCGCGCTGGCGTCTATTGTCATGCTGCTGCTGAGCCGTGCTCAGTACGCGGCGGTTGGTCTGGAAGGCGTCAAAGCCGTACAGGGTTTTGCCCAGTTGCCCGGTGATGCGGATGTTGTTCTCGCTGCAACACTGGTTCAGGTCGCGCAGGATAGGCATCGCGCGTGATGCTGCCAGCGCGGGCAGGATCAGCGCAGTGTCCCCACCAAAGCTCATCGCGTTTTGCTGCACCAGCAGCAGTTGCAGGCTGGTGATGACTTCTTCCAGTTTTTCCGCCCCCGCCGCCATGCCTTGCGGGATGACAATGGGGTTGTCGGGACTGCCGACGTTCACGCCTGCTTCGCCTGCGCTGTTGCCCATGTTCAGCGGGTCGGCCTGTACCAGCATGTGTGCCAGGTGCGATTCGTCCCACATCAGCTTCAGGGATTGTTCCAGCGTCCGCTCCACGGTTTCGAGGTAGGGGGTCGCCAGCCCTTCGTGCTCCAGCTTGCGCAGTTCGTGGTACGGCACCTTGATTTTGAATTTGCGGTGCGCGCACAGTTTGATGGTGGTCGAGCACAGTTCGATGGTATCGGTTTCCGGTTCTTCGTTACCCTGCGTTTCCTGGAAAAGTGTCGTGTCTTCCAGGTCGCGGGTGATGAAAGTCACCGTATCCCCATACACCAGATTGTTCTCGAAATCTGCCTCCGCATTGGCGATGTTTGGCGTCAGCGCCTCATCGTAGTTGCGGTCGAATATCTGATGCGAAACTTTGTCCGCATAGAGTTGGTCGGGGACTAAACGTCGGTGTCCCAGACCGTCAATATTTTCTTTCGCCATATCAGCCCTCTTGCTGTTTGTGGTAGGCATCGATGATTTTCTGCGCGGCGGCGCGTCTGCCCGGGTGGCGCTTGTCCTTCACGGCTGCTGCGTACTCGGCAAAGGTGATTTCCTTCCCGGCTTTCGGCGGGGATGCGGGTTTGTTCCGCCTCACCGTCGGGCTGGTACTGTTCTCTTTTCCTTTGCGTCCGAGAAACTCGGCAAACAATTCGGACATATCGGTAACGGCTTCGTCGTCGCGGCCTTGTGCCGCCGCCTCGAAGATGGCGGTACGCTTGCGCGATTCCCGCAACCAGGCATCGAAAGCGGGGTTGTTCACCGCTTCGACGAAGTTTGTCCCGTGGGCTTTCAGCGCCTCGTCCATGCGCGTGATGAAGCCGCGTGTTTTCGCGTCGTCATCGCGCTTGCTCAGGGCGCTTTTCACGCTGTCATCCACGGACAGGGCGCGCAGGCGTTTTTCCTGGCGGATCGCCATCTTCTGCTGCACGTCGTCCATGTATTCCCAGTCGTCGCCGTATTCTTTGCGCAGGTCTTCAATCAATGCCTGCTCGCGCTCTTCTGCGCTCGGCTCTGCTTTCGCTGGTGTATCCACCTGCTTTTCCGCCAGTTGGCGGCGCAGCGCCGCGTTCTCGCTTTCCAGCGCGCTCATCTTCCCGCTGACCCGTTTGAAGCGGGTCTCGTAGTCCTCTTCTGCCTTGTCCTGCTTGTCGCCGGGTTCTGCTGCGGGGTCGTCTTCCTCGCGGGGGTTATCATCGTCGGCGTTGTAGGCCGCTTCCCGTGCCGCGATTTCTTCGGCACGGCGCGCCAGCCGTCGTTTCATTGCTTCGTTCATGTTTCGTTTCTCCTTGCGGGCGCGGTCATGCCGCGCGTGGCAAATATGGCGTCTAGAAGCAAATCGATTTCTTCCGCCCGCCCCTGTATGCGCGCAAGCTCGTGGGCATCACGTTGTGCCACCATTTGCCTGCGCAGCTCTTCCCGCCGCTCTGCCAGCACTTCACCGACCGGGGATATATCCGTGAGCCGGTCAAGCTGTTTGTAAGAAGCGGGGATTTTCATCATTTACCGCCTTTGCAACTGCGGCAGCCACCAAGGCGCGGCGTGACTTTCGTCTTCATGCGCTGCTCGGTGCGCTGCACACTGGGTCGCTCGCCCGCAGGCGTCATCCCGCGTTGCAGATGCGGTCTGTTTGCCGGTTTGTAGTCCATGTTTACCTCTCTCATGGTGCATAAGTCTTGCCGGTTTCGGCTTCGTAGGCATCGCGCCGGTACAGCCAAAAGCGGAAGGTGTTGTCCCGCGCTGCGCCGATGTCACGCAAAAACCATGCGCTGCCTACCCCTGTCTGTACTTCTATCCTGTCCTGGAATTTCTCGCGCTGAGTACGCGCCACCAGTGTGGTACCTTCGATGTAGGACAGGATGATGTCGCTGTTTGCCACTTGTTTTTCACGTTTGTCGTCCAGCGATACGCGCGGGGAAAGCACCGTCCCGTAAGGCTTGACGGTATATTTCCCCGCATCGTTGTCGTACAGGTACAGTTTCACGAGGCGGTTGTCCACGAAGACCACCACCGCCCGTGCGTTCTGGTCAACGGTGAACGAAACCTCGCTGATGTTCGTCCCGGCGATGGGCAGTGCTACCGCCGCTTCCGCCCCCGCCCGTGTGTCCTTGTCACCCAGGTTTTCAATAAAGATGCGTCTGCCGTCGGTGCGGCATTTCCAGATGTGCGCGTTTGTGCCCTGGCTGGCGTCCCCGTTCTTCACCCCGCCGAAGTCGTAACTTTCGGTGATGGGATGCAGCAGGGGGGCGTAGCGGTGGATATTCAGGTCGGGCGACTCCACCCGCCCCATCACTTGCGGCAGCATTACGCCCTCTCTTCCAGCGTGCCGCTGTAGCGGGAGACGGTGTAGCGGAAGCGGAAATCGATAGCGCTCAGTTCGTCTTTGGGGATGCCTTCGCCCGCGTCGTCCTTGAACTCGACGGCGTGGCTCATCAGGGCACCGCCGAACAGGCCGATGACTTTTACCCTGCCACCGCTGACGTTGATGTGCTCCGGCATGGTAATGAGCGGTAAATCGGCAACCGCTGCGTCGCCCTGTATCGCAATGTCGGTGTCTTGTGGCCGTAGTACCCGCTCTGCCACCGTCACACCGCCACTCGTGGCGGGCGGCTTGCCGTCCGCCGTTAACCCGGACGGGTAGGCATGAACTGTGAGGTAGAGATATCCGCTGCTGGTACTGAGGTTCGCCGGATGGGGGGCCGTATACAGCGACTTGCCATCCGGTTTTACCCATACCACCGTCTGCGTGTGATACGTTTTCTTATCGCTGCCTACCATAAATTCGGCATCCTTGCTGATAGGCGCTTTGTGATAATAGGCGCGCAACTCGTAGGTCACGTCCAGATACCAGCCCGGCTGCAAGGTAATAGGGGATGGTGCGCCGCCGGACTTGATCAGGGCGTGGGTGACAAGTTTGTTGGTATCGTTGTCCAACAGCCCCAGTTCTTTTACAGCCACTGCTGCCGTCCCGGTATTGCGCGAACGGAACTGCGGTACGCAATAGGTGTAGAACTGGCCGTTTTTGTCGTAGAGTTGTCCGTCTTTGTCGCCACTTGCCGACGCGTAGGTGATATCCGCCAGCGGCGCGGTCAGTTGGGTATCCGTCTTTTGCGGTTCGTTATCGCCGCTGCCGAGGCGGAGGGCGGCGATGTTATGCCCCTGCATCAGCGCTATCAGCCCGGCGTCCGTTATCAGGTTCGGCTGCATCGGGCGGTGTTCGCGTAGTTCCCCCGTCTCGTCGTACACATGCAGCTCGAATCGTCCTGCGATACCAATGTTCATAATGCCCCCTCGTAGCGTGCGTGCCGGATACTCAGCACGACTTCAAATACGTTTTCTGCCTGCAACACGACGCCTTTTCCGGCCGCCGTGGTCAGCCCTACCTGCCAGATGCCGCGCGTGGTCGGCAGGCGCAGTGCCTTGATGCCGTCGGCGAAGGTAATGCCCTGTATGGAGATGGTTGCCGTTGAGGTCAGCGTGGCTTCGTCAAACTGCCAGCGCCCTTTCGGCGTAGTGATGGCGCGGCGTTCGCCGCCGGGATGGTCGGCGATGCTGTTGCCGATGTCGCCCGCGAAGGCTTCGGCATCGGCGAAAAAGCGTGTGACCTGCGTGTTCAGCGTCTGATACGACAGGGTGCCGACATCGCAGAGTTTGCCGGTCACGTTGACCGCCGTTGGCGCGCCTTTGATTTGCGCCTGCACCTGATACGTCGTCGGTGCGGTATCCCACACCTGCACCAATTCGTAGGTCAGGGTCAGGTAGCCGCCCTTGCGTACCGTCAGCACGGTGGGTGTACCCGTCGCATCCCTGATAAGCGCGCGGGTCAGCAGGAAGTAATCGCCGCCGACGCCCGCGCCTAGACCGACTTCGGTCAGGTTCTGCGAACTTTGGAAGGGACCAAAGCGCGTTACCACTTGTTGCCGTGTTATGTACTGCGGTTTGAGCGGGTCGTAATTTACGGTGTGCGTCGGATTGCCTGCCGTCGCTGCACCGTACACATCGGCACCGATGCGTGTCTGTAAGGCGGTATCCGTCACCGCCACCGCCTTCTGCCCTACGCCGATGTAGAGCGTGGCAAATTCGCCAATTTCGGCACCGGCACCGTTGCCCAGGTATTTGAGCCCCTGGTCGAGGACAAGGTTTGTTATCCACCCCGTTTCCTCTACCACCCGCCTGCGTTCATCCTGCACGGCGCAGCGGAAGCGCCCTGCGTAGCTGATATTCATCATTTCACCTCGATTGCTTTCACCAGCAGCGTCTGCGTCTTGTAACCGTCCGCCGCCCTGTAGCCATCCGCACGCCGCACCGCACCGCCCAGTGGTTCGACGGCCACGCCGATGGCTTCCGTGTTTTCATGGGTAATCAGGCCGATACGCCGCACTGCGCCACCCAGCGGTTCGACGTCCACGCTCACGGCTTCCCTTTCAGCGTGTTGCTTCACGCCGTAACGGCGTAGCACGCCGCCCAACGGCTCCACCGCGACAGTAAGGGCGTCTTTCGCCCCCGTTTCTTCTTTGCCGCCGGTCACATGGATGCCCGTTACCCGCAGCCCGCCGACTTTGTAACCGTCCTCTGCGATGATCGGGAAGAAATCTGTGGCGATGACGTAGCTGCTGTTTTCATGGCAAGGGGCAGCGGCGTAGTACAGTCCGTCGGCGTAGGTCAGGGCATTGCCGGAATCGCGCGAGATGAAGGCGGCCACGTCCACATATTGCGCATCCACCACATCCCCGTCGCGGATGGCCTGATGTCCTGTGTGCAGGACGACAGGTTTTGTCTTCATGGCGCCGCCCTGCAACAGTTGTGGATGTACAGCAGGCCGTCCTCGCCAATCCGCAAGGCGTTGCCCCGGTCGTGGCTGATGAGGTCGCGCACATCAATCACCCTGTCCAGCACCTGTCCATGTGGGCGGCCATGCGCGCCACCGAAGGCGTTGTTGTACAAGAGCACCGGCGCATGACGTGAGGCCGCAGGCAGCCGTTGTTTCGTCACGTTGTAGAACGGATAGGGGACGTAGCTGTCGGACAGTTGCAGCGCCGCGCCTGCTTCCGGTTCCTTCGGGAACAGCGGTGAGGACGGTTTCGGATAACCCGCTGCGAACGGATCGGATGCCGCCGTCGGTGTTTTCGCGCTTGTCCCCCTGCACAGGTTGTTGACGTAGAGCAGCTTGTCGCTGCCCAAGCGGATGGCGTTGCCCGCCTTTGTCGAGATGTACCCCACGATATCCTGATGCCGCGCGGCAATGGTGTCGCCATCCTTGTAGCCGTCGTGGGTCTGCGCCGCCGTCCCTTCGCCGTAGAGGCCGATGGGGTTGTATTTAGCCATCATTTCACCTCATAGGCAGGGATGGCGTATTGTTTGCCGTTCATCGTTACCAGCGCCCAGCCGTCGGGTGCCGCCAGCATGGCTGCTCGTGCCTTGCCGTAGAGTCTGGTCGGCAGATCGGTGCCGTCGGTCGTGTGGACGTTGGGCGCGGCGGCGAAGTCCAGTGTTGCCCCGCCGCCGACGTCGAAGGTAAACGCTTCTGTGTACTTTTCTTCCGTCCCGATCACCGTGTGCTGGGTAATCGTGACGCTGCCGCCGACTTTATTGACCTCCTTGATTTTCGTCTGCGGCAAGTCAAAGTTAATCTTGCGCGGCTTTTGTCCGTCCACCTTCCCGCCGTTCTTGTACAGGATTTCTTCAAACCATAGCTGCGTCGTGTGTTCGGTCGCATGTACTGCCGTGCCGTAACCACCCACGCGGGTATCGGTGTCGTTCCCGCCCGGTACCGTAAACGCGGTAGAAAGGGTCTGGTTGTCGTTACGGGATAGCTGCACCGTGTACTGTGTGCCATCGTCAACGCTCTTGTGGGTGATGTTTATCCCGTCCACGAAAGTGTCCGTGCCACCACCGCCCTGTTTGTTCTCCTTGCATTTGCAAGTCACCGTATGCCATGCCATCTCAGTTCCCCCCGTTGTACAGAATGACCGCCGCCTGTTCGCGCGCGTTGCCGTGGAAGACAGCGCGGTAAATGCCGGGGTCGGTCAGCCATAGCGCGTTGTGGCAGTAGTCCAAGCGGACTTCTTCGCCGCATTCGTTTCTGACGGCTGCCGCTGCCGCAATCCCCGCCTCGTTGATTCTTGCCCCGCAGTTGATGTCATACGCGCCGTCGAAGAGCAGGCGCTCGAAGGTGATGTAATCGCCCGCCCGTTTGTTGCCCGTTTCTTTGCCGGTCACGTCGTCGGTCTCGTACTCATCTGGCGATAAATGAAAGCCCGCGATGAAAGCGGGCGTTGTGAAGGTGATGCTGGTTATATTGTGTTTTCCCAGCGGGAAGAGTTCTGTGTGTTTGGTTTGGTTCATGCTTGCTCCTAGGTCTGCACATCCGACGCTGCCACGTTGCGCCCGCAGTGAATCAGGCGTACCCCGCCATCGCGTACCGCTTCGTAGTTTCCTGCGGTGCGCAGACTGCCGTATTGATAGGTATAAGTCCCTGTCTCTTCCAGGCATACCACCCGCTGATGGAAGGGCAGCATCACCGTCGCCAGTTTCAGTGGGCTACCCGTGACGGCAACCGTCACCGTAAAACTGTCGTCATCCTTTCCGTCCTTGCGCAGAAAGGCGGTAACACCCCATTTGGTGGTGAAATCGCAGGCGCCACCCGTCCCCGTATTACCGCCACCACTTTCCAATGCTTCAATGCGGCCCGTCAGGTCGGTGATTTGGTCTTTGAGGGTCTTGATATCGCCTTGGATACCGTCAATCACCGCTTGATCAACACCCGGTAATGGCGACGGGTTCGGTGCCGGTGTTCTCGGCAGGCTTTCCACCATCTGCGTAATGCGGGTAATCTCGTTATGGATATCCGTGACCCGTTGCGATAGCGCGTTGAATTCGTTGCACGACGGCGCACTGGTAAGCGCTCTGCCCGCGCAGTCGGTGATGACGGGCGGCGCGGTGATGTCCTCGCGCAGTTTGTGCAAATCGGCGCAGGTCGCAACGGACGCATTCAGCGCCAGCGTGTTGCCGTCGCAGCCGGTCAGTTGCCAGTCTTTGCCGACAGGGCGGTGCTGAATTTCAGCAATTAGCCATTCCAGCCGCTCTATCCATTGAGTAATTTCAGTCAGGCGGTGTTGTATGGCTTCGTCGTTGCAACAGTTGCACGCTTCGCCGGTCGGGCGTTGGCAATCCGTCATACGATGCCCCGCATGGTGTTGTCCACCCGTGCTACGCGGTCGGTCAGCATGGATACCTGCACGTCGTGCCGCCGCCCGCCACGGTAGACGACGCGGTACCAACCCGCCGCATCCAGCAGGATTTCCGGCATGTCCGCCGACAGTTCGATGTCCCGCCCGCCAATGCGGTAGGGACGCTCGAACATTTCACCGCCGGGCAGCATCCGCCCGCAGGCATCAAAGCCGCCCGTGGATTGTGGCCGCCACACGCGCAGCACCGCCACACGGTCATCGTCGGCGAGGCCGAATGCCAGCAAACGCAGCGGTGCATCCACTACCGCGAACGGCGCGGACAGGTTGCCCGCGCGTCCTTTCGGCAGCAGTTCGTCGCTGCCTGCCGCGTCATGGTTTATCGTTGTGCGCAAGACGCGTCCCGTGTCAGGCATCGCTCGCCTCCCATAGTGCCAACGCGGTCTCGGCAAAACGGATAGCGTGGCGGTGGATGTTCTCCTTGCCCTTGCGCGGCGTCAGCGCCACGGGTTCGTACCAGTAAAACATCTTGCGCCCGCCCGCCTTGCCGCCGTCGTACATCGACAATACGCCGCTGTGCGCCATGCGCACCCGTGCCTCGTCATGTTCGATGGTCTCGACCGTACCGTAGCCGCCAGTGATATGCCACACGGTGTCGCCTACGCGCACCGCATCCCCGTCAAGAAACATTCAGCCCTCCCGTGTCAGTATCCGACCCAATCGTCGGCAGCGGTGTGGCGGGCTGCAATGACTGCACCGCCCCTGCCTGTTGCAACGCCAACGCTGGGTCGCTCATCAATTCATCCACCGGCATCCCGCCCTGTGCCATCGTCTGTTGCAGCAGATACTGCATGATGCGCTGCGTTTCTTCCGGCGGCAGTCCTGCGCCCTGAATAAGCTGCATCAACAATGGCAACACATCTGCGCGCTCGGCGTCGGCAATCTCTTTTTGCATCAGTCCTGCCGCACCACGCGCCACCACGCGCACATCAGCCCGGATGCCTTCCTCCTTGCTGTTGAGCATGTTCCAGCGCCACAACCACTGCATCGCCGGTTGAATCATGGTCTGATCAATATTGAGAAACGCCGCTTTCACCAGCGTATTGGCGCTTGCCGCCAGCATCTTCATGCCGCGAAAAGTTGCCTCACCGCCGCCAATGCGGTCGTTACCGGAGAGCAACCCCGGTATGCCGCTTTCGTCATCCGCCAGACGGTAGAACCAGTTGAAGAGGTTAATCAGCTCGCCACTCTTGCTGTCAAAGCGTGGCTGGAAAAATGGCTGCATCGTGCGGTTCACGGGGTCAGGGTTGAACGGAATCCTGGCGCGCTTCTTCAGCGTCACGTCGTCCGCATTATCAAAGGCCATCACGTCGTAGAAAATCGGCGGCGCGACGGTCAGTTCCAGATTCTGTGCGAGGTCATCCAGTAATCCATTCAGTGTGTCCTCGATACTGGCAAGTGTCATGCCCGCACCGATACCCCAGAAATTCCGCCCGGCGCGCTGGAAGTTCGCGGAAAAATACGAACGCGTCCCGTGCGGGTGTTTCAACACGCGGCAGCCAATCGTCACCCCGGCCAGCACCCACGCTTCCACATCGTAAAACGCGTTTTCGTCAATGCCCGCGTCATCATCCAGCCAGTCCAGCAGCGTGTCGCCACGTACCGTGCCTTCATGAATCAGCACATCCACCAGCGCGTCGTCTGCCCATTGTTGCGGCTGCTCCACATCTTCCCGTGCCAGCCAGCCCGCGTTGTCGCGCGCCTGCTCATAAGCCTCGGCAATCTTGTCTTCACGCATCCAGTCAATCTGCGCACAGGCGAACAGGTCCTGCTTGCGCATCGCGCCGCGCTCGATGAAATACGTCCCCTCCTGCGCACTTTCGCTGTCTGCCGACGGGTAGCAGTTACCGACCGGCACATGCCGCCACGTCATAATGTCGTCCGTGGATGGTGCCAGCTTGTCGCCGTTCCACTTCAACCCCTGCACGCGGCGCAACTCGCAGCGCAACACGCCTGTGCCGTAGAGGAACACGTCAAACAGCACGTCTAGATACGCGTCGCGCCAGCCACCTTCCAGCATCTGGTCCTGCATCAGCGTCGTGACCTGCTTGATGGCCTCGCGCGCTACCTTGCCCGCCTCGGTGAGGATGGTCTGCTTCTGCTCGACCGCCTGTTCTTTCAGCCACGCCGCCACCGATGGCACCAGCGTGTAACCGTCTGCCATGATGACCGCGTCGTAATTCGGCCAGACGTTGCCATCGGCGTCTTGCAAAACAATCCCCGCCTCCATCAGCTTCTCGCCCAGCAGGCGTTCCAGCACCTCCTGCACTTGCCCTGTCTGCTTTTTGCTGAGGGTCGGGATAGGTGTCGCTTCCACCACAAACGGCGCATCGGCGCTGTTCACCACCATGTCCTTCACCTTCGCATACAGCGCCCCCGCCTTGATGCGGGTCAGGTTAAAGCGGTTGTTGCAGGCCTTGCCGAGAAAGCGCTCGTAGGCTTCGCGCAGCCAGAAGTCCACCGACTGTGTGCGGTACACCTCGCGGCTGCTGCGCGCCGAGGCCGCGCGCTGATAGCGGTCTTGCACCAGGTCAGCCAGCTTGTCCGCCCGCTCGTCGTTCAGTTCGATTTCGTCCGTCATCAATACACCCCGGCGCCGCCATTGCCGCGCTTGACGGGATAGGCAAAGGTCAGCACAAACGCGTCAGCGAGGTTCGGGCTGCGCCGCATATCGCGCTTGCTTTCCAGTACCTCTTGCCCGTTGTTGTTAATGACCGCCCGCGTCAGCGACAATTCCGCCTTGAAGCCCAAATCATTAGGAATCCTGCCTTCGTCCACCAACCAGCGGCGCGCATCGCTGTACATCTCCACCCGCTTGTTCGGGTAGAGCGCGGCATTGCTCGCTTTCGCCCCGAACGGCACCAGCGTCAACTGCCGCCGCGTCATCCCCCATTGCAACAGCAAGTCGTAAATTTCCTTGCCGCTACCGCCCTGGTCAATGAAGGCATGATCGCAGCGGTGCTCCGTGAAAAAGCGTCGCACCACATCCGCGCGCTCCTGCACCGTCTCGCGCCGGAAACGGGCGAGGCGCACCACCGCACTGCCCTGCCGGATACACAGCCCCGTGTCGTCACCGTCTGCCGTCTGCGACGGGTCAACGCCCAGCACGCGCGGCATATCCGCGAATGGCTCATGTCTTCGCCCCGCCGCACGCTCGACCACCTCCGGTGAAATAAACGCCGCTTTTTCGTCTGCCATGAACGCATCCGCCGGTGTCGCCGGATACTCGCGTCGAAACTTCGTCTCGCTCGACAGCACCAGCTTCTTGCGCCGAAACGCCAGATTCTCCAGCGACATCCCGTCGTAAGTCCTGAGCAATTCCTTTTCCTCTGCCGTCGGCACCAGACCGGCGGCATCCGCGCGGTTGCGTGCCGATGTGTACCACGGATAAAAAATTGTGGCGAAGTCTCCCTCGCGCAGCGCCTTATTCCACAAGTCCTCAAAGTACGTCCCGGGGGCGCCGGTACTCTCGAAAATAATCTCCGTCCCCGCGACATCGCCGACCGTTTCCACCCCGGCGGCGACCACGTCTTCCGCATTCGGCCAATACGCTACCTCAGAACCGTGGAATAAATGCGTCAACTCGCCCCGTCCGGCATCACTACTGCGCGCCGTGGAAAGATCATAACGCCCGTGGTTCTTCGGGAAACTCAAACTGTTGGCGCTGTCCTCGCCTGCCGTTGGCCGCAGCCAGTCCGGCATCTCGCGGTGGAACAGCTTCACCATACGGAACAGTGCCTGCGTGGACTTGTCCAAGTGCGTGGTGATACGGGTGCGCAAACCGTCGCCGTACACCGTCTTGTGGAAAAAGCGCGCGCCAATGTAGGTGCTCATCCCCTCACGGCGCGGCTTCAGTACAATCGCCCGCACCTTACCCGTACAGCTCCGTTGCTGCTCAAGCCGGTTGTGCAAGTCCCACTGCGTCGCGTTCAGTACAAACGGCGCAATCCCGCCTGCCTCCATCGCAATCTTCAGACAATCAGCAGCAAACGCGGGCATGTGCCGCTCGTAATACGCCGCCAGCTCTAAGACCTTGTCGCCAGACATCGCTCCACCAGATGGGATAACAAATAACAAAAAGTCTCGTTCGCCAGCGCCGTGTCCACCCGCACATGCGCCGCGTCGCAAATGTAGAACGCCGCGTGTGCGCACTCATGCGCCACCGTCGCGGGGTTGCCATCGTACACGCCAATCAGGAACAAATGCCTGCCCCGCCACGGCAGCGCGAATGACTGCCCCAACGCCGTATCCGACACCAGCATCGCATCGCCGCCACAGCGGATAACCACGCGCTCCACCTCCCTGCGGTCGGTCGAAAACATCACCTCGCCAAAATCAAAAAGCGGCACCGGCCAGCGACGGCTACGCATCCCTGCCTCCAATCCTGCGCGCATGCAAACGGTCAATGCCGCTCGCCACCTCGCCGTTATTCACCTGCACCATCGTATCCGGCACCTTACCCAGCCGCGCCTCGCGCTGAATCCGCAGTGTCTCCATCACCATCTTCACATCAGACACCTTGTCGGCGGCCTCCAGCATCCGCATTGCCACCAATGCAGTAGCCTCCATGCGCGCATCCGACTGCGTACGGAATGCCACCTCGTCCGCAATCACACCATCCAGCACAGCCCGTTCTAAACTGTTTAGATTGGCCTGTTTAGTTTCGGCCTCCGCCTCTACTAACGCCATGACGGCATTAACCTTTTTTTCCTGAATCTGTTTAGTTTTTCCTGCCTGCCAACCTTCCGCAGCCGCCCATTGCGACACTGCGCCACGGCTTACCCCGTACTTGCGCGCAATTGCCGTCTGACTCATTCCGCCCACCTCAAAATCAACGCGGGCGGCGGCCCTCTGCTCCGGTGTAGGACGTGCCATTACGACCACACCCCAAGCAGGAAACCGACCACAAACGCGAATGGAATACGCATACCGATACAACAACGGCAATCCGTCCCGCTTGCGAACCAGGCGAACACATAACCCAGCCTGTCAAAACCGTCGGTGTTGTCCACATGACAAACACGGTCGAACGGTCTACGCAAAAAGCGGATAACCCGCAACAACTGCTCTTTCATAACACCGCCTTCAAAAAACCTAGAAATCCTGACTGCGAGGCGACCATGTACAACATGGCGCCCATTAGCACCCATTTCCCCTGTTCAACCGCGCGCAGAATCTTGTCAATCTTGGAAATCAACGCCTTCTGATTACTTTCCAGCTCACGCAGACGCGCCGCGTGTTCGTTCTGAACCAACTGCAAGGCGGCGATTTCACCAACGCGCGCTTCTACTGCTTCCAGTCTACGTTCGTATTCCATGAATAAAGCCGCCGGTCGTTGCGCCTCACTCATGCCGCCGTCCTCATCGCTCATCGTCCTCCCCGCAAAACACCTCCAACGCGCCGATGTGTTCGCGCAGGCGCAGCTCACGCTCCACCAGACGCTGATACGCACCGTCGCTCAAACAACCCAGCTCCGTCTCCATGACAACCGGCAGTGATGGCGGCACTGGGCACTTTCCAACGTCAAGAGGTACCAAACGCTGCTTTGTGGCGCAGCCAGCCAAAACACCCAATGCCGCCAGCAATGCCAGCTTATTTGTCACTTTCAAAATGATTCCTCCTGCCAGCGTCTGTGTTCCGCTGCACCTCGTC
>ERZ773077.897-NODE-897-length-21384-cov-3.348493_pt1 | contig 21384 bp, 5 predicted proteins | sample MGYA00580612_ERZ773077 | MGnify/ENA primary metagenome ERZ773077 (study PRJEB29015, sample SAMEA2737971) | human oral metagenome | biome: human oral; feature: human-associated habitat; material: dental | place: China | collected 2021 ...
TTCAACCTATCGCAGCTTGGTGGCGGCCGTGGCGATTGCCGTATGTTTTGCTATGGTCCCCAATCCCGTCAGCCACGGACCCTGCATCGCTGTCCGGCACATCCGCGTCGGTTACAGCACTCGAACCTGGCAGGAGACGGTTCGCGGCCTCCGCCGCAGCACCGCCTGGCTTCGCCTGGCCGGTGACGGTGTCGTTTGCGGATTCCGCTACGGCTGGCAGATCTCCCAGCCAGTAGCGCGTGCGCGCGTGCGGGGGCGGGGGAACGTGCACCCTGTGACCAGGCAGCGCGGTCGTCTCTGCGCCCGTCAGCCATGCGCGTGCGGCCTCCGCCGCGGCGTCGTCGCCGCTGACGTGGACCGCGTCGCCCGTGGCACCTCGCGGCGTGACGATGCTGGTGAACAGCACTCCCTCCGTGCTTGCCGCGGTGCCGTTCGCAAAGGTCTTCAAGGCCGTGGCCAGCTTCTCCGCGCTATCGGCGACGGCCGCCAGGCGGTACCGGTGTGGGTCCCTCCTCGACAACACCGACGCGACATCCACCAGCGCCCCGCGATCGCCGCTACGCAGATGCGCCGCGATACGTTCCGCGTACTCGCGCAGCAGTTCCTCCGTGCGAGATGCGAGCAGGAGCGCTACACGCCCACCGTCAGGACCGTCGGCGCCGAGAGGCCGTGGCGGCGCCTCCTGCAACACCACGTGCGCGTTCGTGCCGCTGAACCCGAACGAGTTCACACCCGACCGGCGCGCCCGGACCGCCTCGGCAGGCCACGGTTTCACCGACGTGGTCACGGTGAACGGCGAGGAAGCGAAGTCGAAGTGACGGTTCAGTTCGGTGACGTGCAATGTCGGGGCGAACAGGCCGTGCTGCATCTGCAAGAGCGACTTCTGCAGGCCCGCCAACCCAGCGACCGCCGAAGTGTGCCCCACATTGCTTTTGACCGAGCCGATCTCCACCGACTCCTGCGGCACGCCCGCGAACGCCTCCGACAACGCCTGCAATTCGATAGGGTCACCCAACCGAGTTCCGGTGCCGTGTGCCTCGATGTAGCCGATACTCGCCGGATCAATCCCCGCGCGCTCGTACACCTCTTTTAGCAGGTCACTCTGCGCCGCCAGGTTGGGGGCCGTGATGCCGTTGGAGTGACCATCCTGGTTTGTGCCCGAAGCGATGATGTAGCCGTGCACCGCATCACCGTCCGCCTCGACGTCGACGGCGCGGCGGAGCACGATCGCGGCAGCGCCCTCACCAGGAACGAAGCCGTCGGCGTCGTCCGAAAACGCCCGACACCGCCCGCCCGGCGCCAGCATGCCAGCCCTCCTCATCGCCTCGAAGCTGCTGGGAGACAAGTACAACGACGCGCCAGCCACGAGAGCGAGATCAACCTCGCCGCGCCGCAGCGCCTCCACCGCCATGTGGGTGGCCACCAGCGACGACGAACACGCCGTGTCAACCGAGACCGCAGTACCGCGCAGGTCAAAGAAGTACGACACCCGCGCCGCCGCCATTGCGCTGCCCGAGGCCAACACGTTGGAACGGTCACGACCCGTGTCGCGGCACAGTGCCCCGTAATCGCCCTCGACGATGCCCACGAACACGCCGCACCGAGAGCCCCGCAGATCACGGCGCGAGTAGCCTGCGTCAGCGAAAGCGTCGTATGCCTCCTCCAACAACAGACGGTGCTGCGGATCCATCACGGCCGCGTCAATTGGCGTCACCTCAAACAAGGGCGCGTCAAACTCTGCCGGGTCGGCCAGTGCGCCGAGCGGCGGCAACTCGAAGCCGTCAGGAAGGTCAAGGCCCGCCCACCGCTGCGGCGGAACAGTCGACACCTCGTCGCGGCCCTGCCTCAACGACTCCCACAACCTGCTCAGGTCACGCGAACCCGCGTACCGCCCCGACATGCCAACCACCGCGATCGCTCCGTCACCCGGGAGCGGTGCCGCCTCGGCGAGGTGGGGCGCCGCCTCGGCGGCGTCGAGCAACTCCCTAGCCTGGTCAGGGGTTATACGCCGCTGCGCGAGGAGTTCCAGAATCTCTTCCGACCGAGACATCAGCGCACAATCCCTTGGGCTCGTTCCAGAAGGTCAATTGCATCCGCCGGGTTGGTTTCACCCGCGTAAATCCGCGCTAGAAGATCGTCGAGTGGGTCACGCTGTACCTCAAACACGACCGCGGGCTGGGTTTGCGCGGAGCTCGCGCCCGCTGTCGCCTGTGATGCGATCAACTGGCTCAGGTAACCCGCAAACTCACGCACCGTGGGGTACTGATACACCCGCGTCGACTCAAGCGACACACCCCACTGCGACGACAACGCCCGCGTCCACTCCACACCAACAATCGAATCCAACCCCAAGTCCGTGAAGCTGCGATCCACATCAATCTCAGCCGCATCCACAAACAACGCATCGGCCAAACTCGCCACCAACGAATCCCGCACCTGCTCACAACCAACCGACGACGCCGAAGAACCAGAGGCGACGGGGGCCCAGGCGGCGGCCGGGGTCAACCCAGCAGCATCGGCCGGAGCCGAGGTCCGGGCAGCGTCGGTTGCCGGGGCCGGGGTGATGAGTTGCAGGGCTACGCCTCGTGGCTTCGGTAGTAACGGTGCGGCCGGGTTCGTGACCACCGATGATGGTGGCACCAAGCGAATCCGCGCGCGCTGCTTGGCCGTTGACGGCTGCGGTGTCGAGGCAAGGCCCTCGTCGCGGGGTGTGTTTGCTGCCGGGCCCGCCTCATTGGCCGGGCTTGTGTCATCGGCCCGGCTTGTCTCATCGGCCCGGCTTGTCTCGTCGGCCCGGCTTGTCTCGTCGGCCGGGCCCGGCTTGCTGGTGCGGCGGCCGCCTGGGCCGTGTTCTCCGACCCAGAAACGCCTCTGCGTGAATGGGTAGCCCGGGAGCGCCAGCGCCTCCACCTGCTGCTTCGCCATGCTCGGCCCCCAGGCCGGGTCGTACCCGGTCACGTAGAGAGCCGTGACGGCCGTTAGCCGGTCCGTCTCCTGGACCGCGTCCGTCTCGCCCGCCAGCAGCGAGTCGAACAAGGCCTGCACCACCGGTTCGGGACGGAACGTCGAGGCCACCACTCCTTCACGCGATGTTCGGGACAGTTGCTGCCGCGTCGGGGCCCGCAGCGCCTCCGCCGCCTCGGCCGCGGACGAGACCACCAGCGCTACACGGTGCGCGAAGTGCGTACGCCGGTACGCCAACACGTGCGCGAGCGTGCGCACGTCACACGTCTCGTGCTCACTCAGCCACGTAGCCAACTGCTCCGTCTGCACACGCAGTGCTTCTTCCGAGCGCGCCGACACCATCAGCACCACGGGCCTACCGTTCGCCTGCGGCTCCACCTCCGAGGCGGGATGCCTCGCGCTCAGCGGGACGACGTCGAGCACCACGTGAGCGTTCGTGCCGCTCATACCGAACGCGCTCACCGCGCCACGGCGCACCCCGCGGTCGCCAGGCACGTCCCACGCCGAGGCAAGCACCTCAACCGGCGCGTCGTTCCACCGGATGTACTCGCTCGCCGTCGAGAGGTGCAGCGACGGCGGCACCGTGCCCCGGCGCAGGCTCTCCACCAGGGCGATCACACTGACCAGCCCCGACGCCGCCAACGCGTGCCCCAACGCGGGCTTGGTCGAAACCACCCGCAGCCGCTGCTCACGCGGCTCGTCGCCCAAGGCGTCTACCAGTGCGTTCAATTCCACCGGGTCGCCCAGACGCGTGCCCGTGCCGTGGCTAAACAGTACGTCGAGCGACGACGGATCAACACCGCCGTCCGCCCACGTCGACCGCAGCAGCGCCGTCTGCGCCTCACCACTCGGCGCCGTGATGCCGTTGGTGCGCCCGTCGTAGTTCGCCCCGGCTGCCGTGACCTCCGCCAACGACTCCAGGCCGAGTTCCCGCACCGTCTCCTCCGACGCCAGCACCACCACAGCCACGGCCTCTGCCGGAACCATGCCGTCCGCGTCGCTGGAGAACGCCGCACACCTGCCAGTTTCGGAGAGCATGCCCGCCTGACGCATAGCCACCATCGACTCCGGCGCCAACAACAGGTTCACACCCGCCACGACCGCAACATCCGTGCGGCCCTCGCGAACCGCAGCCGCCGCCTGGTACATCGCCACCAAGCCCGAAGAGCAGGCCGTGTCGATCGCCACGCTGATACCGGTCAGGTCAAGGAAGTACGAGAAACGCGAGGCCATGACCGCGTTCGACGACGCCGTGATCGGCGCCCCGTCCGCAGCGAAGCGCTGGTAGTCGCCTGCCTCGGCCCCCACATACACGTCGACCCGCCGCCCCACTAGCGCCTGACGCGTCAACTGCGCGTCCTCCAGCGCGTGCCACGTCTCCTGCAGCAGCAATCGTTGCCGCGGGTCCATCGCGTCGGCTTCCCGCGGGGAGAGACCGAAAAACTCCGGGTCGAAGACGTCGGCGTCGCGCAGGAAGCCCGCGCGCAACTCGTCCAACCCTGCACTCGGTAGGCCCGCGCGGATCCAACGGTCGACCCGGTCGCCCGGAACCCCCGCGACCGCGCAACGCCCCTCAGCGAGGAAATGCCACAGTTCACCGCGGCTGCGGGCACCTCCCGGGAACAGCCCTGCGGCGCCTACGACGTGCACGCCGTGCCGCTGCCCGTCCGCACGCATGTCGGAGACACGAGCCGCCGCACCCGGTTGGCTCGCTTGCGAACCCGAGCGCGCATTCACGCTCGCGCTCTGACCCGACTGCGTGGCGGCAGGTTGCGGCGCAACAGCGTGCGTCGTCTCTTCTCTCATCACGATGTCGGGGTACTTCCGCACCAGGTGCTCCGCCAGGCGCTCCAACGTTGGATTACCGAAAAAGACGTCAGGCAACACGGTGACGCCGAGACGTTCGGTCAACACACGCGCGTACTCGGCAAGTGACAACGAGTCGAACCCGTACTCCGAGAACATCGCGTCCGGCGTCATCGCGTGTTCAGGGACCTGCAGCACCTGCGTAATCCCCGCTCGCAAGGCCGTCTCAAGCCCGGCGCGCGACCCTCCGCACTGGGCGCCGTCCCGCTGCGCATCTGGCTCCATCACTGTCGCGGAGGCGGTCGAGTCTGTACCCGCCGCTTCGGGCATGGCCTGCCGCGCCAGCGCTTCAACCAGCGGGGCCTCACCGGTGGGCCAGTAGGTGTCGGTGGCGAACGGGTAGCCCGGCAGTTCCAGGACCGGCAGAGGTTGCGGATCATCCTCGACAGGCGCGTACCCGGCCACGAACCACGCCGCTACCTCCTCCGCCGCCCCGGGCACACCCTCACTCATGCCTCGCGCCGCCCGCTGCACCGCAGCCTGCCCATCAGCATCAGCAGCAAAACCCGCTCCCACTCGCCCAGCCCACCGGCGAGGATGACCGGCAGTAGCCTCAAGCAGATCCGCAGCCGTACACGGATCATCAGCAACCACCGCCACCCGATAGGAGAAATGCTCACGCCGATACAACAACGCCCACGCACCAGCCCCAAACAACCCCCCACCAGACCCCCCAGACTCCCGACCGGCCCGGACGATACCGCGAAGCCACCCAGCAATATCACAACACCGCCGCCGCAACGCCGCACGAGTCTTAGCCGAAACCACCACCACCTGAACCCCACCCAAACCCGACCACCCCGCAGGCTCAACCACACTCTGAACCAACACATGCGCATTGGTCCCACTCATCCCAAACGCACTCACACCACCACGACGCACCACCGGATCCCCCGGCCACCCCTGCACCCGATCAGACACCCGCACCCGCGCCTCATCCCACCGCACAAACTCATTGATATCCCCCTGCCCCACACCCAACGACCCCGGCACCACCCCACGCCGCACCGACTCCACCAAACCCACCAAACTGACCACACCCGAAGCCGCCAACGCATGCCCAAAATTCGGCTTCGACGACGTCACCAAACACCCCGGACCAGCCACCCCCGCACACACCGACACCAACGCATTCAACTCAACCGGATCCCCCAACCGCGTCCCAGTCCCATGCGCCACCACATGCCCCACCGACCCCGCATCCACCCCAGCACCAGCCCACACCGACCCCACCAACTCCGCCTGAGCCCGCCCACTAGGAGCCGTGATCCCATTAGTCCGCCCGTCATAATTCACCCCACTACCCACCACCTCCACCCGCGCCGACAACCCCAACCGCCCCACCACACCAGCAGAAGCCAACACCACCACCGCCACCGCCTCACCAGGCACCAACCCATCCGCCTCCGCACTAAACGCCCGACACACCCCCGACGACGACACCATCCCCGCACCCACCATCGCCTCATACGCAAACGGCGCCAACAACACATTCACACCCCCCACCACAGCCACATCACACTCACCCAACGCCACCGCACGCGCCCCCTGATGCACCGCCACCAAACCCGACGAACACGCCGTATTCACCGCCACAACCGGCCCATCAAACCCCAAAAAATACGACAACCGCGAAGCCAACACCGCATTCGAATTCGACGTCACCGACACACCCGAACCAAAATACTGAAAATCACCCTCCTCGGCACCCACAAAAACCCCAACCCGACACCCAGAAAGCCCCCCAACCGTCAACCCAGAATCCTCCAACGCATGCCACGCCACCTCCAACAACAAACGCTGACGAGGATCCATCCCCACCGCCTCACGCGGCGAAATCTCAAAAAACAACGGATCAAAACCACCCACCCCCTCAACAAACCCACCACACACCCCATCCACACCATCAAACCCCAAACCAGACCACAAACCACCCCGCCAACCACCCAAACCACCCACCACACAACCCCCACCAACCAACACATCCCACACCCCACCAAAACCACACACCCCACCCCCAACACGCACCCCACCACCCACAACAAACACCCCACCACCAGCGGTGCTGAGGTCCGTTGCGGCAGAAGCGCGTGCCGTTTCCTGCGCCGGTGAAGCCGGAGCGTGCGTAACGGGTTCCGCATCATCGGAGGCGCTGTTCAACGATTCGCTTTCGGACATAGCGGTTCCGTTAAACGCAGCACCCATTTCGATAAGACGAGGCGCGAGACGAGAAATCGTCGGATGACCGAAAAATACGTCCGGGGTAACGCGTACACCCACCCGCTTTTCTAATGCGGTAGCCAATTCGACCAATGCCACCGAGTCGAAACCCAGGTCCGCAAAATTAGCGGTACGAAGAATCTCCTGCACTGGCGCACCAAGCACGGCGGCGATTACGTCACTCACGACCCCCTCGAGGGCCGCAATGTTTTCCCTCTCCGACTTTGCGCTGTATCCTTTGTTTCCGGCCACCGTGAGAGCGGGAGGGTTAGCGGCTGCATCGTTTGTTCCGTTTACCGTGCGGTCGACCGAGTTAACCGCTTCAGCAATGTGTGCCCTAGATGTGGCGTATGCGGGTACGTATCCTCCGACGCTTTCCACCAGTGCGTCCAACCGCTTTTCCTGGCCGACGAGCACGAGCACGTGGCCTTCACTCAGTCCGATGAGCTTCACGAGCAGGTCGAGGCCTTGCCTTATGGCCAGGGGTACCTGCCCGCTCGCGCCAAGGTACATGCGCATCTTGTCTTCGTCGCTGGGTCCCATCCCTCCTCCGGCCCACAGCGGCCACGAGACGACAAGCCACGGCGACGACAGCGTGCGCGCGCGCTCTACCAGGTAGCGGTTGGCGAAGGCGTAGTCGCCGCCGCCCATGTCGCCGAAAAACGCCGACGACGAACCGAAAGCGCACCGGACCTCGATGTCATCGCCGCCGAAGACCGTCTCCACGGCCTCCAAGCCCTCAATTTTCGCGGCGAGGACAGCGTGCACCTCCGCCAGGTCACTTTCCCACAGGTGCCCCGCGCTCTCCTTGCCCGCCAGAAGGTACAGGCCCACGACCGGGCCGAAACACCCGGTCACGTGCTCCCGCAGCAGACCGATCGTGTCCGTGTCGCTCACGTCCGCTTGCAGGTAGTGGGCGCGGCCATCGCGCACGAGACGGCGCACGCGCTGCTCACCGACCGCAACCGGCGCGCGCCCGACGAGAACGACAACATTGTCGGCGTGGTCGGCGAGAATCCGCTCGGCAAGGGCCTGCCCCAGCACACCGGCACCACCGAACACGAGGTGCACCCCGTGCGGCAGGCGCTCACCTGCTCCTGCCTGCACGATGTCGAAGCGCGGCAGGTAGCGGTCGCCCGACCTCCACCGCACGTCGGCGTCGTCTACCGACAGTTCAGAGGCAACCAGCGAACTCACGTCACCGCCGACCACGGACGCGGCGTCGACGCTGACGGTGCGCACCCGCGAGGCAGGCAACGACATCCGTAGCGACCGGGCCGCGCCGACCAGCGAATTCGCTGCGGCGCCGGTTGCGTCGCCGCCGCGTGTGAGCAGTACGACCTGGTTCACGCCGTTGGTCAAACGGCGTAGTGCGTCGACGATGCGACCGACGCGCGCCAGGGTCTCGACGGGTTCGGCCACGCCTGCCTCGTCAACCACCACGGCGTCGATCGCCCCGTACTCTTCGCTGATCTGCGAGAACACCTGCACGAAGTCGTCACTGGTGAGCGCCGCGTAGGCTCGCACACCGACGTGGCCGAGCGGACGGGTCGGGTCGACGTGCAGGGTGGTCGGCGAAGGCGCAATAGTGTGCGCCGCGTCGCCGATGACGACGACCGGCCGATCGAAAACGCGCACGGGCGGGCGCTGCGCCTGGTCCCAGCGTTCGTCGAGCAGCTTGACCACGGTGCCGCCCCCGGCCAAGGCTCCGGCGCCGCTCTCGCCGCTCGCAGACGCGGCGGCGCTACCTGCGTCAACGCGCGACGGGTCGGGTGCTGCACCGGCGGCGGGCGCGGGCTGGTCGCTCGGCCAGAAGCGTTGGCCACCGCGCGGGTAGGTCGGCAGGGTCGCTAGGTCGGGCCGGGGCTGGCTCCACAAGGTGTCCCAGTCGACCGGCGCGCCGTCGAGCCACGCCGACAGCGCCTGCGCGGCCGTGACCGGCTCGCTCGCGGTAGCACCCTCGGCGCCGTCCGCCAACCGCACCGTTGCGGTGCCGTCGGCAACCTCACGCAGTGCTTGCGCGAGCGACTCCCGGTCACCGCTCACCGTGCCCCACCGGTAGGGAAGCGGCTCACGCCCGAGCTGCAGCGTGTACGCGATACTCCGCAGCGAGGGGCCGTCGGCACAGGACAAACGCTGCGCCACGGGGGCTGCCAGCTGACGCAGGTCGTGCTCGGTGCGGGCCGAAAGGACAAAGACCTGCTCGTGGGTGTTCTCAAGCTGACTCATCGCGCTACCTCTCGCGGACGTGCGTTCGACACATCCCAGTTACGAACAATGACGTGTGCGTTGGCCCCTCCGGCTCCAAAGGCGGAGACGCCAGCAATCAGCGGCTCGCCGGCCTCGTGCGGCCAAGGGGCGAAGGTGGTTTGGACGTTGAAGGGCGTGGTTTCGATCCGCAAGTCACGGTTAATGGGTGTGGCGTGCAGCGTGGGCGCGAGGCTGCCGTGCTGCATCTGCAGCAGCACCTTCGTTACCGCCGCCGCACCCGCGGCCGCTTCGAGGTGGCCGATGTTCGACTTCACCGACCCGAGCGCCACCTTGGTGGCGCGGTCGCTGTTCCCGAAGACGCGGGTGAGACCACGCACCTCTAAGGGGTCGCCGAGCGCGGTGCCGGTGCCGTGCGCCTCGATACAACTCACCTGGTCAGGCGTGACGCCTGCGCGGTGCAGCGCGGCGCGGACGACCTCCGCCTGCGCGTTCGGGTTAGGCACGGCGTAGGCCGACGTGCGTCCGCCGTGGTTGACGGCGCTGCCCAGTACCACGCCGTGGATGCGGTCACCGTTCGCCAGCGCCCGGCTCAGCGACACCACCACGAACGCCACGACCCCTTCACCGGGAACCATGCCATCCGCGCCATCCCCAAACGCGCGACACTGCCCGTTCGGTGAGAGCATCCTGCGGCGCGAGAACTCGATGAACCCGTCAGCGTGCGTGTACAGGTTGACACCACCAACGATTGCGGCGACGCAGTCGCCGCGGGCGATACGCATCCCTGCCTCGTCGAACGCCGTCAGCGACGACGAGCACATCGAATCCATAGGCATGCTGGGACCGTTGAGATCAAAGAAGTACGAGACGCGGTTAGCTATCGAGGCGAAGTTGGTGCGGGGCAGGCTCGCCGAGGTTGGGGTGTGGAGTGAGTAGCCCCCGCGCGTCACCCCGGGGAAGACGCCGACCCGGCCTCCGAACACTTTCGCCAGGCGCTGCCGCGTGTAACCCGCATCTTCCAGCGCCCGCCAACTCTCTTCGAGGAAGAGGCGCTCCTGCGGGTCGATGTCAGCGGCTTCGCGCGGCGAGATACCGAAGCGGAGCGGGTCGAACTTGTCGATATCGGTGAGGAAACCGCCCCACTTGCCGTACGAGCGGCGCCGCGCCACGGCGGTGCCGACGTCCGCCTCGTAGAACCCTTCCAGCGGCCACCGCTCGGGCGGAATCTCGACGATGGCGTCACGGCCCTCTTTCAGGAGGCGCCAGTAGGCGTCCACGTTGTCTGCTCCGGGCAGACGTACGCTCATGCCGATGATCGCAAGCGGCTCGTCCTCAGTCGCCGATTCGGTGCGGCCACCGATAGCCAGCAACGGGGCCGTGCTGGCGGGTTCTGGGGGCTGCGTCGTTGCGTCGCTGGTGCCTCCGGCAAAAGCTGCTGCCTCGTCGGGGAACTCGGCCAGCAACGCAGCCGCCACCTGGCGCAGGGTGCGGTGTTCGAAGAACAGAGTTTTCGGCACGTTCGGGAACGCACGCACAAGGTGGCCGTGCATCGTCGTCACGAGGTAGGAGTCGAGACCCAGGTCACCGAGATCGGCGTCGGGGTCGACCTCGTCGCTCGGCACGTGCGTGACCGAGCAGAACACCGTGGTCAGAGCCAGGAGCAGGGCGTCGCCGGTGGACGCGCTGGCGCTAGAGGCACTAGCCTCAAACGGCTCGGCATTGCCGGTGCCCGCGCTACCGCTGGTGCGTGTATGGCTGTCGGCCTCGGCCTGGCGGACTTGCGTATTCGGCAGCGTGTCACAAAGCACGCCCGTGCACCGGGCCTCACCGTGCAGCACCGTGACGGCTGCGTCGTTGCATTTCAGCGCCCATGCGAAGGTGTCGAGGGCGATGTTCGTGGGCATCGGTACGAGGCCGGTCTGTTCCGTCATCGCGCGAGCGTCGACGCTGGAGATGCGCATGGTCCCGTCTGCCCATAGAGGCCAGCCGATCGACACCGACCGGCCATGACGCTCGCCGCGCCCGACACGGCCCGCGCGGAGTCGGGTGAAGGCGTCGAGGAATCCGTTCGCTGCCGCGTAGTCGGCCTGACCGGCGTTGCCCACTGAGGCGGAGAGCGAGGAGCAGGTGACGAAGAAAGTGAGCGGCATCCGGGCGGTTGCCGCGTCGAGGGCGAGCACGCCCGCAACCTTGGGTTCGAGCACGCGTTCGAGGTGTGTGAGGTCTTTCGTGAGGAGGAAGGCATCGTCGAGTGCGCCAGCCGTGTGCACCACGCCGTCGATACGTCCCCGGCGCTCGACCACCGCGGCGACCACGGAATCGACGGCGCCGCGGTCAGTGACGTCGCAGTGACGGTGTTCGGCGGTGGCGCCCGCTGCCTCGACAACGCGGAGGAGCCGCTCGTGCCCGGGGCCGAGCGCTCTCCGGCTGAGGAAGACGACGTGGAGGCCTCGCCGGCGCTCGGCAAGGTGGACGGCGAGGTGCTCAGCGATACGCCCGGTGCCGGCGACAAGAACCACCGCACCGTCCGGCACGGTGAACGCGCCGTTCGGTGTGCACTCGCGCCACGCGTACCGCGCGACGGGCCGATCGTCGCGAAGCACGACGCGTCGCTGGCCTGTGCCTGCGGTTCGTTCGAGCGCAACCGCGCTCACAGTGGTGGTGTCTCGCACGAGCACAAGCTGTCCGCGGAGCCGCGGGTTCTCGGCCTCCGCGGAGAGTGCCGCGCCGAGCAGGCCTTCGAGCGCACGCTCGGCGCCGTTTTCTGGAACCACCAGTTGCACGAGCACGTCTCCCGCGCGGTCGCGCAGTTCGCCCTGCAGGTGTGTAAGGAGGGCGCGGGTGGCCTCGATATATGAAGTTCCAGGCTCGGCTTCACGCCACGGCAGGAGTAGGTCCGCCCCGGCCACGTGAAGCGAAGAACAGGCCGCGATCAAGCGACGACGAGGCAGTGCGGAAGTGCTGGGGGTGCCCGGCAGCGGAGTCTCCGCGAGGGCGCGCGTGACGGTGGTGACCTGTGGCGTCGACCGCGCAGTGTCAGCGGTGTTGACAACCCAGTAGCGGTCGCGCGCGAATGGATATTCGGGCACCGGGGCGAATACACCACCAGCCGGTCGGGGCACATCGCTACTGATGTCGTGACCGTCTTCGAACCGCTGTGCAATGCGCTCGGCTTCCGTGTCGGCGTCGGTCCGGTGGCCGCCGTTCGACCGGGCAGCACGGGCGGTGATGCTCTCGACGAGCGGGTCGGCGAGTGCGCGAAGCTGTGCGAGGGCGTCGTTACGGTCGGTGACGACGAGGGCTCGGCGCACACGGTGCTGGTCTTGCCGGGCGGCTAGGGTGTACGCTATGTCGGCGATGCGTCCGTTCCCGTTCGGGTTCTCGACGAGGCGGCCGAGTCGGGCCGCGACCTCGTGCAGTTCCCGGTTGGTACGCGCCGATAGCGGCAGCACCCACGTACCTCGCTCGTCACGAGCGGTCTCGCGGTCTGCCGGTGCTTCGAGAACGACGTGGGCGTTGGTGCCACTCAGCCCGAACGCGCTCACGGCTCCCCGACGAGGAGTGCCGGACGGCCACGGGCGCGTCTGGTTCAGGTATTCAAGCCTTGACGTGTCCGCCACCAGCGCAGGGGCGATCTCGTGCAGACCCACCGTGCCGGGCAGGTACCCGTCGTGCATCGCCTCAACGAGCATGGCCAGGCTGAGCAGGCCGGACGCCGCATACGCGTGACCGAAGGCTCCTTTGGTCGACATCACCGGCAGGTGGGTGAGGCCGAGGGTGGCGGCGGCGCGGTCGAGGGCTTCTGCCTCGATCGGGTCGCCGAGGGGTGTGGCCGTGCCGTGGGCAACGACGAGGCCGAGCGGCCGGTCGGGTCCGATCCCGGCCTGGCGTTGTACCCGCGTGATGAGGTCGACTTGGGCGCCAAGGCTCGGCGCGGTGATGCCGTTGGTACGGCCGTCGGAGTTTGTGCCGGTGGCGAGGACGTGCGCCAGGATGCGGTCGCCGTCCCGCTCGGCGTCGCTGCGGCGGCGCAGCACGAACGCGACGACGGCTTCGCCGGGAAGAATCCCGTCGGCGGACCGGTCAAACGGGAGACACTCCCCCGCGGCCGAGACCATGCCCGCGTCTTCGGCCTGCTGGATGTGCTCGCTGGCAACAAGCACGTTGACGCCGCAGGCCAGCGCGGTGTCGCACTCCTGTGCCCGGAGGGCGAGCGCCGCCTGGTGGTACGCGACGAGGCCAGAAGAACAGGCCGTGTTGACGGTCAGGGCCGGGCCGTGCAGGTCGAGGAAGTACGCCAGCCGCGCGGCAAGCACGGCGCCATGGTTGGACGCGATGGGGGGCACGCCCGCCGTTAGGTGGCCGTAGTACCCGTCTTCGGCCCCCACGTAGGTGGCCACCGTGCGCTCGGCGCGCTGGCGCGGGCCAACACCTGCGTTCTGCAATGCCGACCACGCCGTCTGCAATACCAGCCTCTGGCGAGGATCCATCGAAGCGGCATCGACGGGGGCGACACCGAAAAACACCGGATCGAATTCGTCAATGCCTGGCATGAACCCTGCGCGGGTGCCTGCCACATCGGCCCGGGCCGGGCTGTCGTCGGCCGTGGTGATGAGGCATCGTCCGGCTTTGAGGGCCTGCCACGCCTCCGCGATCGAGCGGCAACCGGCGGCACGCCCGCTCATGCCGACAATGACGAGGTCGTTCGGGTCGGCACCAGCGGAGGCGTTGTCGGCAGGAACCCCGTCTTGCACGTGCTCGGCATCGTGCACCGGAGATTGGTCTGCCACGCGAGCGGTACCGGCGTGGCCTTGTCGCGGCGCAGGCTCGCGTGTGTCGTCGCCGTCCGGCTGCGGGCTGTGCTCGCCGACCAACGCGTTCGGGAACCGCTCTGTGAGGTGCGCCGCGAGGCGTTGCACGTCCGGGTATTCGAAAAAGAGGGTAGGGCTGATGCGTTCGCCGAGGTGTTCGCCCAGCCGCCGCGCGAAGGAGGCCAGCAGGAGGGAATCGGCGCCGAGTCCGGTGAAGGGGGTCGTGGGGTCGAGGCGCTGTGGGTCTTCGTGGAGCAACTGCGCGAGAGTGCGCGTGAGCGTCGCTTCGACAGAGGGGACCGCTTGGCTCTGGGCTTCACGAGTGGTGGCCGTCTGGCTCAGACCGTGACCGGTCCTCGCCACGGAGGCACGTTCCACCCCGATGGTCTGGACGTCGAGCCTGTCGTCCCTGGCTTGTACCTGGGCGGGTGCGGTCGCGGGGGTGCGCACGATCGGGGCTGGCTCGGGCCCGTACATGAGCGCGTCGAGGAGGGCGAGGCCTTCCTCGGTGGTCAAGGCGCGGTGGCCACTGGCGGCGTAGGCGCGGCTGCGGGCATCGCCGAGGCTCATCCCGCCGTCGGCCCAGAGCGGCCACTGGATGGCGACCGTCTGTCCGGCACCGCAGTGCGTGGCCCACGCCGCCTGGAATGCGTTCGCGAGGGCGTACGAGCCGACACCGAAGTCGCCGTCAACGGCGGCGACGGACGAGAAGAGGCACACCGAGGTCACGGGGTCGGAGGCGGTGGCTTCGACCAGCGCGAGCGTGCCGTCAATCTTGGGTCCGGTCACGGCATGGTGCGTGAGGCTGGGGTCGCCGATCCACCGGTCGTTGTCGCTGCCTGCGGCGTTGATCACGACGTCGATACCGCCGGTCTTCGCTCGCGCACGGTCCAGCGCGGCGCGCAACTGCGCGAGGTGGGTGATGTCGGCCTGTTGGGTCACTACTGTCACGCCTTCGCGACGCAACCGTTCGATGACGTCCGTCGCATGCTCACCGGGTGCGCGACGCCCCAGCAGGATGAGCGCGGAGGCGCCCTGCGAGGCGGCGTGCTGCGCCACGAGCAGGCCGAGACCGCCCAGTCCTCCGGCGATGCAGACCGTGCGCTCGGTGAGGTCGGTTCGCCCGGCAGGTACCGAGATCGCTTCGTCGACGCGACGCGAACGGCCTTCGGGGGTGTGCAGTGTCGCGGCCGGAGACGGGTCGGTCAGGTCTGCGAGCGCGTTCGTCACGGCCGCGAGCGCGCCGCCCGGCGATAGTGTGAGCGACACCGAGAGCACGGGGGCCTGGAACATCGCGGTCGAAGAACGTTCGAGACCGATCCAGGATTCGGCGTGCGCGCGCTGAACAGCAGTGTCGACGCTGGCGGCGAGCACGAACCGTTCGGGGATATGGCGCGAGGCGGCCACGGCCCCAACCCTGCGAAGAACCTGCTCGGGGTCGGTAACCGTCTCCGGCGCGAACACCGCGGTGAGGTCGAGCAGGTGCAACGCCCCGACGCGTTCGATCTCCGCGGTGAGCCCAGCCCCGGCCTCCTGCGTGAAGCGCGCCTGCCCGCCGCGCACGGCGATCTCGTGCCCAACGGCGTCAACGAACTCGGCTGGCACACCGATGACCAGCACCTTCCCGATCCGTTCGGCGCTACCGGATGAACTCGGGGCGCTGCGCCACCGTTCAACGCTCACCCGGGCTCCGGCGGCGCTACAGTTCCCAGCGGCGGACGCGTCGACACGCGGCTCGCCCGTACCGCGCCTTGCCAGCGGAAGAGACTCGTCGTCGATCCAGTATCGCGAGCGGGCGAACGGGTAGAGCGGCAGGTCGATCAGCGACCCGGGGATCGTCTCGGCAAGCCGCGTCAGTGAAACCTCGCCCCCGGCGGCCCAGTACTCGACGGCCGTGTCGAGGCGGCCTGAGGCGAGCCACCGGGTGAGGAGTACGTCAACGTCGTCGCGACATAGACGTCCGGCAGCGTTGCAGGTAACCCGCCCGCGGTGAACGCCTTCCGGCACCGTACCTTCGCCGAGCGCGCGCAGCCGCGCGAGCGCAACCTGCGGGTCGTCGGTGACGAACGCGGCGCGCTCCGCGAGCGCTTCACGGGAGCGGGCGAGGCTGTACGCCACATCCGTGAGAGGAACGGTGCCTGCGTCGAACAGGTCGGCCAGCCCGCGCGCGACATTGCGCAGTGCTTCCTCCGAGCCCGCCGAGAGCACCACCGGCACGAACTGCGGGGCACCGATCTGGGGGGCGGTCGTCGAGGGGGCTTCTTCGACGATGACGTGCCCGTTCGAGCCGCCGAATCCGAACGCGCTCACCCCGGCCCGGCGAGGCCGGTTGGCCGGGGGTGCCCACTCCGTGAGCTCGGGTACCGGCACAAACGGAGTACCGTCCAGTCGCAGGTGCGGGTTGAGTTCGGTCAGGTGCAGCATCGGCGGCATGGCGCGGTGCTCGAGGGCGAGCACCGTCTTCACCACGCCGACCAGCCCGGCCGCCGCCTCCAGGTGTCCCAGGTTCGTCTTGACCGAGCCAAGACCGATCGTGCCTGCTGACGCACCGAGTTCTGCTGCGGCGTCGGCGAGCGCGGAAACCTCGATCGGGTCGCCGAGCGAGGTGCCGGTGCCGTGCATTTCTACGTAGTCGACCGCCGATATCGAGAAGCCAGCCTGCCGGTAGGCGTCTACGAGCAGCCGCGCCTGAGCAGCCGGGTTGGGTGCGCGCAGCGAACTGGATCGACCGTCGTGGTTGACGGCAACCGAGCGGATCACGGCCCGGACACGATCGCCGTCAGCCACGGCGGCACGCAGGGGTTTTAGGGCCACGGCGACAACGCCTTCGCCGCGCACGAATCCGTCAGCGCCTTGGTCGAGGGTGCGGCATCGCCCGTTCGGAGAGAGCATGCCGGCGGCGGCGGCGACGGCGTAGCCGCGCGGGCTGAGGGTGAGGTTCACGCCGAGGACGATGGCGAGTTCGCTGCTGCCGTTCGCCAGCGAGTCAACGGCTCGTGCCAGCGCACTCATTGAGCTTGAGCAGGCCGTATTCACCGATTCGCTGGGGCCGTGGAAGTCGAACCAGCGCGAAACCCGGTTCGCCACCATCGCGGGGTGCAGACCCGAATCCACGTATCCGCCGTAGGTGTCGATCACGCCTGCCCGGGAGAGCACGATGTCGGCGTAGTCGACCGCGTGCACCGCAGCGAATACGCCTACGGAGCGTCCGCGCAGCGCCGAGGGCGGGCGGCCGTGGTCTTCGAGCACGTGCCATGTCGCTTCGAGCGCTTTACGCTGCTGCGGGTCGAGGCATTCGGCTTCGGCGCGGGAGATCGAGAAGAATTCGGCATCGAAGCGATCGGGGTTTTCTAGGAGGGCCGCCCACGCGGGCAGCGCGTCACGTGCGCCACCCCACACCGACTCAAATTCGGTGCGCAGCCACGGCCGCGTCTCATCGATGCGGGTGACGAGGTCGCGCCCCTCGCGTAGCGCGTCCCAAAAGGACTCGGTGTCGGTGATGCCGCCGGGCAGTTCAAGGGCCACGCCGACGATGGCGACCGCGTCGTCGAGCAGGCCGTCACTATGCGCGTCAGCCTCGTCACGGCTGTTCACGGCAGTGGGATCGGAAACACGTTCGGGAAGCACAGCTGGTTCACCGGCGCCGAACGTGCCATCGAGAAACTGCCCGAGCGTGGTGTAGCGGAACAGGTCGGCCGGGGTGATTTCGACGCCGGTGGCCTGGGTGAGCGCTTGTGCCGCGCGCACGTACCGCACCGAGTCCATGCCGAGCTCGCCGAACGAGCGGGCTTCGTCGATCTCACCGGCCGGGCGTTGCAGCACGGTGGCTAACGCCCCTATCGCGGTGGCGCGCAACGTTGGATCGGCGTGGCCGCCCGTGGCGCCGGGCGCGCCGCCGTCGTCTGCGGTGCTGGTCGCGTACCGCGCCGATAGGGTGCCAGCACGGTAGGCGGCGGCAGCGCGCGTGCGCAGAGCCTTACCGAGCGCGGTTCTCGGGATGGCGCCGCGTTCGCACACCACTACGTCGTGGCACAGCAGCCCAGCGCGGCGGGATACGACATCAAGCACCTCGCCAGCCAGGCGCTGCAACTCGTCACGTCCCGTAGCGCTCGTCTCCAGCAGTATCACGGCGCTCTCGGACTGGCCGTCGTCGTGCCCGAAGGCCAACGCGGCATCGATTCCGGGTACGCCGGAGCGCACGATCTCTTCGATGTCTGCGGGGTAGCGGTTCTTGCCGTTGACTATGATGACGTCTTTGCTGCGCCCGGAGACGAAGATGTCGTCGCGGAGCATGAAGCCGCGGTCACCCGTGACGAAAAACCGCGGCTCGCTCTCTCCGTGCAGCGTGGCGAACGACTGGGCGTACTGCTCTTCCTGCCCGAGGTAGCCAGAGAAGATGCCGGGGTGGTCAACCCAGATGTCGCCAACAGTTCCTTCGGCGCATTCGGTTCCCGTGTCGCCGTCGACGATGCGGATGTCGACCGCAGGGTGTCGTTTGCCTACGGCCACGACCTGCACCGTGCCGTCGTCGGTGGCGACGACGCGGCCCTGGCTCAGTTCGGTCTGGTCAACGCGCACCACGCGCGGCACATCGCCAGCGGGGGTGGAGAGCAGACAGCCGATCTCGGACATTCCGTAGTCACACACGATGACGTTGTGCGGGCTTCCGTACCTGGCCAGCTCGGCCTGCGTGTGCCGCAGCGTCGAGACGCGCACCGGCTCGCCAGCCGACTTGACCCGCTGTAGGCGGCTGAGATCGAGTTCATCCGGGTCGGGCAGTTTGCAGCTGAGCAGCAGTTCGTAGGCGAAGTTGGGGGCGCCGGTGTGGGTGGCCCGGTACTGCGAGAGCACGCGCAACCAGCGCACGGGGTCGGCAACGAACGAACTCGGCGACATCAACACGGTCGACGCGCCAGCCAGCAACGGCCACAGGAGGGCGTGGGTCAGGCCGAACGTGTGGGCAACGGGCAGCCAGTGCACGGCCACCGAATCCGCCGACATGTGTACGCCGCTCTCGGCAGCGGCGAGTTGACAAGCCACGTCAGCGTTCGTCAGCAACACCCCTTTAGGAGCCGAAACAGACCCGGAGCTGAACAGCACGATCGCGGCGTCCCTGGCAGACGCCTCGTGTGCGTCAGCCAGGTCGGTAGCCTGGATGTCGCTGGTGGTGACCACGTCCAGGCGCTGGTCTGCGTACGTTTTCGCCACGACGCCGTGCGCAGGCGCGTCAACGACCAGCATCTCCGCCGAAGCTCCGGTGACAAACATGCGCACCTTGGTGGCCACGTCCTCGGGCGTCTCCGACTCGTCGACACCGACCGGCACCGCGACGAACCCGTTGCGGATACAGCCGAGCATGACCGCGAACAGTTGCACCGGGTTGGAGAGAGCAATCACCACGGCACACCGCTCGCGGCGCCGTGCGAGCCCTGACCCGAACCGGGCGGCAGCGGCAACGAGTTCGCCGCTGGTCATGGCGTACGCTTCGCCGTCTCGACGGACGAAGGTGAACGTCGCCTCGGCGCGCGCCCGCTGCGCGGCCTCCCACAGCGTACCGATACCGACACCAGTACCGTGCTCGTTGGCCATCATGGGGTTTCCTCCGGGTAAACGTTGCCGCGTGGTTGGGGTTGTGCCTCGTAGCGCGTCAGGATCCGCTGGCGTACCTCGTCGGTGGGGAAGGTCTGGTCGTGCATCACCAGCTCACGTCCGACCGTGTTCGCCACCCGTTCGCGCAGTTCGGCACTCAGGTGTTCTTTCAGCAGCACCACCGAGGTGCGGGGTGCGTCGGCGATCTCGACGGCAAGATCAACCGCCCGGTCAACCACCTCGGCTCGCGGCACGACCGGGTAGGGCACGGCGCGCGTGGCCAGCTCGGCTCCGCGGTAGCGTCGCCCGCTCATCAACATCTCGCCACCGAGCACCGCGCCAAGTTTGTAGGGGAACACCGCAGTTGAGCCGAACCCGGGGGTGAACCCGTAGCTCATGAAACTCGCGGAGTAGTAGGACTCCCGGGCCAGCAGCGCGTAGTCGGACATGAGGCCGAGCGCGAGGCCCCCGCCGATGGCGTGGCCCTGCATGGCGCTGACCACGGGCACGGGGCAGTCGAGCGGGAGGCGGTACACGTCAACGTCATGCCCGCCGTCGAGGGAGACGAACGAGGCGCGGCCTTCCTGAATGGCCAGGAGGTCATCTTGGAGCCCGCCCGTGGCGAAGTACGGCCCATACCCGGTGAGGACAACGCACCGGATCGACGTCTGGCTCGCGATATCGGTGAACGCCTGTACCAAACCGGCCACGATGGCGTGCGAGAACCCGTTCTTGGTGACCTCGTCACGTAGACGAACCAGGGCCACGCCGGAACGCAGCTTTTCGACGGTGACCGCCTCATTGACGTGAACGCACGTCACTGGCTCTCCCACGGCGGCACCCCCTCCATCTGAAACCGGGTGATGCGCTGGATGGTCATCGGATCGCGGAACATGCGCAGGTTGGCCTCGACGGCGCGCTGCCGGGCGGCGTGCAGGTCAGGGCCGAGGGAGCGCATGTACTCCTTGTGCGCGGCGAGACTCTTCACCGGCACGCGGGAGATGCGTTGCACGAGGCGGCGGGTGAGTGCACCTGAGTTGTCGGCGTATTCATCAACGAGCCCGATGGCGGCGGCGCGCTGCACCGTGATGGTGCCCGCACGCAACGTCATCGCTTCGGCCTGCTGCCACCCCACGCGGCGGATGAGGAACGGCAGCACCATCGCGGGGAAAAGCCCAAACAGCAACTCAGACAGGCTGAACTGCGCGTTCGGCCCTGCTACGACGAGGTCGCTGGCGGCGACGAATCCGACCCCGCCTGCGTTCGCGCGTCCTTCGACGTGACTGACCACCACCATCGGTGCGCTGGTGAACTGCAGCCACAGGTCGTACAGGCCTGCAGGCTCGGCCGCTTCACTGGAAGGTGCGTCGGAGTCGCCGTGTGCCACGCCGTCGAGGTCGGCGCCGAAGCAGAACCGTGCCGGGTTGCCTTCTAGTACGAGCACGGGCGCCGCTACACAACTCTCCACCAGTTCCGCCAGTTCCTGCACGAGCGCGGGAACGATGGTGTTGGCGCCGCCAGCGCTGTGGATGCGTGCCCAACAGACAGAGTCGTGTAGCCGCCACGAGATGGCGGTGCCAGTCGCATCCACCACCAGCGGTGTCATACCCATGCGTATTCCCGGTGGAAGTCAGAAATACGCGTGAGTACGGCTTTGCCGGCGCCTTCGATGGCGGCGAGATTGCGCGAGGACATCGAGGCCTTTGCCGACGCCATCCAGGAG
>ERZ773077.898-NODE-898-length-21374-cov-7.134669_pt1 | contig 21374 bp, 23 predicted proteins | sample MGYA00580612_ERZ773077 | MGnify/ENA primary metagenome ERZ773077 (study PRJEB29015, sample SAMEA2737971) | human oral metagenome | biome: human oral; feature: human-associated habitat; material: dental | place: China | collected 2021 ...
CCGATAGCGGAAAAGTTCCGACTTTACATATGGCAGCGGTTGCGGTGGATATAGATGTTTTGTGTGTGTGGATGTGTTTTGTGCAATGCCATTTTTACGGTATCCCCGCGAAAATCATACATGGAGACAGTTTAAAAAACGAATTTCATACGGCATGGCGCACAGTGCATTGGTTACGTGGAGGTTTTGAAGACGATATGAGAGCTGAAATTGAAGCCGACAAAAAAGCCGCTTTTGACTCAAAACAACACAGCCAAGACGAAACGAAGATAACCGCCCCCTTATTGACATTAGAAGAACAGTTGGTTTTGTTTTAAAGAAAGGCAGAAGAGTGATGATTCAAGATGTGAAAGAAGTGAATATGATAGATAGAATTTTAAATGAAATTTCGGCGTTAAGCCCGAAAGAAATCCGAGAAATTTTTATGCGGATGTGGCGGCATATGGATGCACTGAATGACGGCTTGACGGCTGACGATTGTGTCGAACTTTTTGCAACTGCGTTAAAAGGCAGTTCGGATTTGACCTATGATTTGTTGAAGGATACCTGTCATGATTATAGCGTAGGCACGATGACAGAAACATTTGCATTATTGCCGCGTGAAACGTATGACAAAATGTTTTCTGAATGCCTTAAAGGTAAAATTCCCGCTGAAACGCGACTGGATACCGAAGCCCTAATTAAGTTTTTGATGTTGGATAATGTTTCTGAAATTGAAGTGAGCATCAGAAAAGGTTGTATTAGGGCAACACATTTTATAGGTTCTGACAAAAAATTTATCTATGATACGGGGGTTGACGATGAAAATATTCAATGGAAAATTGAAGATTTTCAGGCTAATTACCCGCAGACATGGTGGACGGTAGAGCAGGTTATTTACAATGACTAAGATATAAAGGCCGTCTGAAACGGCGATTTCAGACGACCTTTATATGCTGAAGGAAACTTAACGGGAAAAACGCCCGCCGCAGCCCCGTTACCGCCTCTCAAGGTTCGGCAGAAACGTCCCCACGCCCCCAAGAGAAAAACAGACTTAGGCAACTTTTCCAGCACCTTCGGCAGCCTGCAAAATTGCCACGCCTATTTTCCTCTTGCCCCCTACGGCGGGCTTTTTTTATTATCGGATCGGGGTATTGATGAGCATACCGTCACAGATGAAAAGAGAGCCGCTGATGGGCGGCGGAGAGGGTTCAGCGGTCTATTTCAATATCCGCGTCCTGCTCTGGGCGTTTGTCCAATGACTGAAGCTGACTGCTGTACAGGTTGATTTTAGCCTGCATTTGGTCGGCAGGCGGTAGGTTGGCAATTAGTTTTTCCGCCCCGGCGACAACTTGTTTTTGAAAATCGGAAAGTAGGTGCCAATGTTGTTCCATGTCGGCTTCCAGCGTTTTCAGACGACGTGTGTTGCGGTGCAGTTCATGATCGATAGCGGCACTCGGCATCTGTCCTTGATGGATCCGGCTGTCAAAAATTAGTCCTTCGCGGGAATACACTTTGAAAACATTTGCCTTGCCTGACAGAAATACGGTATCGGCATTCTTGGGTAGTAGTCCTACGACTAAATCATGATGTTCTTTGGGTGTTGCCCTTGGGGTTTCGCCTGCTTTTTCCATTACCCGATAGCGTTCCAAGGTGCTTTGCCAGCTTATTTCCGACGGGGCGGTTTGGATATGGACGGCGGTTTCGTAGCCGTGTTTGTGCATATCGTCCAGCGTTTTCATCGGCGTTTCATCGGTGCGGAATGTACCTTCTACGATGAGGTTGTAACCTTCAGACAATGCTCTTTCGATGACCTGCTCTGTCATTCGCCCTGAAAACTCTGCCGTGTACTTGGGCGCGTCTTTGCCGTATTGTGCTTGGATTGCGTCAAAATCGGGATGGTAGCGGCGGAACTCGTCGCCATTGGCAACCAGTACATTGCCTTCCAATTCCATATTGATTTTTCGGATCAGATTGGATTTGCCTGCGCCCGGCTGACCGCCCAGGACAAAACCCTTCGGCGCGCTTTCGGGTTTGATCTGATGTTCATCCATCAGGTCGTCCCATATGTTTTCGAATGCTTCTTTTTCCTGTGCGGTACTCATCGATTTTTCCTATCATGCAGAGTATTTCTGATAAATCTGATTGCATTCGGCAACTGTTTTGTCAAAATCAATATCTTTGGGATTGGAGGCATAGAGTTCCCGCCTTAGTGTGACGAGTCTGTGTTGTTCTTCAGTCCGTCCTTCGCTACGCGGGCGGTTGCGTGCAATCATCGCCAAAAGGGAGGCGACCCGTTCAATCAAAGCGTCTTTTTCCATTAATGTAGCCATTGCTTATTCCTTTTCTGATTCTGAAGTTTGGGATATTTTGTGTTTACGCATCACCAGTTTTACCAGCGATACGCTGCATCCGGCAAGCTTTGCAGTTTCCTGTAAGGTGTGGTTCGGGCGGAGGGCAATAATGCGTTCGTGTATTTCCGTATCCGCCTGTCTGCCTTTGTAATGCCCGTTTTTCTTAGCTTCGGCTATGCCTGCCATCTGCCGCCGCCTGCGCTGTTCATAGTCGTCCCGCGCCGTCTGCATGGCAATTTTAAGCAGGATGGCCTGTACGCCGTCCAAAACGATTTTGGCGATTTCGGAATCGGTTTGGATTTGGCTCAGGTCGATAATCCCGGGAATGGACAGAATCGCGCCTTTTTCCCGGATGCGGCCTACCAGTTTTTCCGCTTCTGCCAAAGGAAGGCGGCTGATGCGGTCGATATGTTCGGCGATGATTACGTCGCCTTCTTGCAAGTCTGCAATCAGTTGGTTCAGCACAGGTCGGTCGGCACGGATGCCGGAAGCCTTTTCTTTATAGACTCCCGCAATGTAGTAACCTTCAGCCTTGGCTTGTTCGATTAGGGTGTTTTGCCGCTCGAGATTTTGTTCTTCGGTGCTGACACGTTGGTAAATTCTCGCTGCTTTCATTGTCGGCCTCAGTAGTCGATACCGAAAATACAGTTTTGATACAGGAAGGCGGCCACATCGGTATCATCGCCGGAGCGGTAGAAAATTGAAAGTTTTTCGTTGAACTCAGGCATTTGTAGTTCGGAAATTTCCAATATACCGCAGCCTTTTTTGATCAACAGTGCATTGGCAAACAGCGTGGCCGTTCGTTTGTTGCCGTCCCAAAAAATTTGCTGCCGCATAAAGGACAACATGGATCGGATGGCAGTTTCAGTGGTCGAATGGCTTTGGTTTTCAATTTGACCAAACAGGTTCTGTACTTCAACTTCCGACATGGCGGGCGGTGTATAGCGCGATCCGTCAGCTAGGGTAACGCCGACTGTGCCGGTACGAAAATCTCCGGGAGCCAATGAATCTTCTTGGGCAACGATACTGTTGATTTTCTTTAGCAGTGGAATATCAATAGGAAGACCGTCTGAAATATGGCGTATCACATATTGATAGGCGCGTTTCAGGTTTAGGATGGTTTGAATATCGTTCAAGGATACCGAGGCAATATTTTGCCCGTTGATAATCTGTTCGGTCTGCAACAAAGTTGTCTGACAGTTTTCAAACCGGCTTAGATTGTGGATTTGGGCGACCAATACCTTTTTGGCCAAAAAGATATTTTCTTTCAGGCTGAGATTATATTTGTCGGGAAACACTGTTGCTCCTTATACGGGACAAGATGGGTAATTTGAGTATACTCTAAATGCCTGCTTTCAAAATCGCTCAAGTAATGGTTAATTTGAAATAATATGGACTCTATTTGTCTATATTTAAATTATCTACTCTATTTGTCCATAGCTCAATCTGATTTACACATTACTACGATTTGTACAGTAAAGAAGTGTACAAACTACGCTGATAAACACAAAAAGCCCTACGGCCATACAGATTTCTGTATGGCCGTAGGGCTTTTTTATCGGGTGCTTAACGCAAAGGTTCACTATCTTGGCTGTGCTCGTGTTGTTTTTCTTGGCCATTTAGACGGCCCTGTACGTTATCGTATTGTTGTTGAGCTTTTGTAGTAACCGGTTGTCCAGCCATATCCTTCGCCAGTTGGCTGATAATCCGGGCTTCACTTTTGTGTCCCATCTTATATAGTTCTTTGGCAATTAGGCCGTACTCGGCCAAGATATAGCCTCGAGTTTTCATAACTTCTTGAAAATAAGGGTGCTTCGGACGCTCGCTGTTTTGAAAGGCTTTTACCAGTTCGGCTGCTTGTTGTTGATGAACATTGCCGGCTACGCCTCGCTGCCGCATGGCGCGTAGTAAACCGTTTTCCGGTTTGATCGTCTGGCCACGGTGCTGCCGCCGTGTGGCTGCGCACTCTACACCTTCTTCCCTGAGTTTTTCGGCAAAGCGTACGCGCCATTTGAACAGGTCGTTTTTACGCGGGTTTAGCCGCTCGCCGAATGCGTCGCGCATTAATACGCATAGATGGACATGCGGGTGTTCGGGTTCATCTGCCTTTTCTGATTCATGGTGTAGAGCAAAAACGTATTGGTGATCGGGGAATTGCTCGGCCGCAAAATTTCGTGCAGCATTCAATACCGCCTCCGGCGGCGTGCCGGCCGGCATAGACAACACGATATTGAGGGCTTCACGGTGTTTGCTGTTGTCGGGGATATTGAGCTTTTTCCAGTCTTCAGTCAGCGATTTGACAGCTTTTTTGCCGTCCAACTTCTCGCCGGATTGGGTCTCCACAGTAATTTTGCCGTTTCGGGAAATATAGTCCAAGTGATTCACTACTCCTTGCATACCTTTGGAAAACTTGCTGAGCCGCTTGGGAATTTTCACCATCACTTCCGGGTGTTTTTTGGCGGCGGCAGTCAGGTTGGCCAAGCCGCTTCCCGGTTTTAGCGGTTTGCCCGATTTGCTGCGGTGCTTGGATCTGTAAACCGGCACACTGGAATCTCTAGCTTTAACAGCGCGAGTTTTGTAGCCTAAAAACCAATCGTCGATTTTTTTGTTGAGTGACATGATGAATCTCCTATTTGGCGGCCAAGCGTTTTCGGTTGGTTCGCAAGACATCGGCCACTTTTTCGGTGTGTTGGTTGATAATCCGGATCAGTTCTTTGATTTGTTCAGACGTAACAGACGCGCTTTCGCCCATATTGAGCTGCCGGGCAACTTGGTTCAAGTTACGACCGATACTCAAAAGCTGGTAGTTGGACTGATACAGCACTTCCACTTCGGCTGCCGACAAGGACGGATGCTTGCGGATATACGCCTGCACAATATCGCGCACTACATCGTTTACGCTGCTGCGGTGCTGCACGGCAGCTATTTCCAAATAGGAACGGTCTTTTTCGGGCAAACGAACGGTAATGCGTTTGCTGCCTTGTGGAGGTGGCAGTTTGACGAGTTCGGGTTCTTCTTGTTCTGCCAATTGAGCCTGCAACAGCTTTTTGGCCAACAGAGAAACGCTTGCCTTGCCGTATTTCTGTAAGGCAAGTTGGCGCAAGGTTTCCAGTTCGTTTTCGGTTAAGCCAAAAACGCGTACAGGGCGGCGTTTATCGGCAATGCCTGTTACTTTTTCCATTGGTTTTCCTCAAAAAACGAAGCCCGATAAGCAATGGCTTATCGGGCTTTCAGACAACCTCAAACCTTATTCAGCGTTCGGTAAACAAATCTGGTACAGGATTCAAGATATTTGTCCTGTTCCTCGTCATTCAATTCGAAAAACACTAACTGTTCTTGATGTGTAAGTAAATTGTCCCATTCATCTTGGAAAATTTCGGCGAAATCATCGGTTTCATCAAAACTCCTTATCGTGAAATTTCCAGCTCTTGCTCTTGGCTGCGTTCGGCGCGGTGCTGTGGCTCTGCCGGAGCCTGTGTAGGACTGGGAATCTGAATAGGCTGCGGCAAATTCAGTTTGCCATTCTTCATCATCTTGGCCGTATGCTCGTAGTAGTTACGCAATGCGTTGGTTCGGGTTTGTCCCTCCAAACCGCGTAGCGTATCCATCACGCCGCGCTCGTAAAATGCGAGTTTTTTCTGCTCGCTTTTATTGAGTTTCTGCGCTTTTTCTGTATAAACGGTTTTTGCCGAAACGAAACGTGTATCCAAAGCAGCAGCCTTCATATTGTCGGTTTGATGAACGACTTCAGCCGGCACTTCTTCCTGACCGATCGTGTGCAGTGGCACATCGATATCAGTATCGGCTCGCGGTGATGAATTAACTTGTCTTTCAGACGGCATGGTGCTTTGCGCTTTCATACGCTCGGCAGCTGCCAGGATTTCACGGTTGGGTTCACTGCGGACACGTTCTTCATGCTCAGGTTCCGGCTCGGACTTTACCTTTTCCTGCTCTGGTTTGGCTGTCTCAGCCTGCCGTTCCTGTTCACGCGTCAACACCGGCTCAATCCCGTTTTTGGCGTAACGTTCGCGTAAGGCCTCCACCTGCTGTAAATCAGCCTGTGTCGGCGTGTATCCGCTGGTTTTAATACCCTGTGCGGCAGCTTCTATGTACATTATCTGTCGGAATTCCTTACTACCTGAAATTTTGATACTGTCCCAACCTTTGGCTTTTACCACTTCCAGCATATCTTTCACCGTCTGCGGGTCTTGCAGCGGAGTTTTGAGTTGGCGGCCTTTGTCTTCAAACAAAACGGTCTTACCGTCAACCGCAGAATAAAACTTGCCGCCAATTGCGTGATAACGGGTTTTAAGGGTATCAGGGATACGGTATTCCAAATCTAAAACTGCTTTTTTTACCTTTTCAGACGGCATGGCCGCCATTTGAACATCGGGCTTTGGGCCAGATTGGTTCATTTCGGACGGCTGCTGCAGCGTATCTTTCAGCGGTGTTTCCCAACCTTTCTCGGTTTTGTTGAAGCGGACAAACGGTTCGCCCGGCTGTTGGTTCTTCGGTGCAGCCCAATAGGCTGTCGCGCCCAATTCGTCCGCTTTGGCTTGCATTTCTTCCGGTGTTTGGAACACCCAGCGGCTATCGGCGGTTGCGTCGTGAAACTCATAATGTTTGAAATCCGATTCGCGGTAATCGTTGTGGGTAACAGTCTGCTCGCGTCCGGCAAATTCAATCTGGTTGATTTCTGCCGCTGTTGCGGACGGGGTATCGGTTTTCATTTCTTGCTCCTGTTCGGGGATGGTAGTTTCCTGCTCAACAGACAGCGGTTCAGGCCGTCTGAAACGGTTTTCAAATGCCGCATACACGGCTTCGATACCGGCCAGCTGGTGCAAATCATTAAAGTCGCTCGGCAGTGGCGGACGGCCTTTGTCGTCCACACCTTTGCCTTTTTGAAACTGCTGAATCTGTGGCATGGAGAATTCAGGCTGTACCGTAGTGGCGCGGCCGTTAAAAAACTCTGCTGCCTGCTGCGCTTTTTTGATACCGGTTTGTGAGGCATCGTTGTCCACCGCAATCACCACCGGAACCTGATCCGGCAATGTTTTAGCTAACCGCTCTGCCACCGTTACCATATTGCCGGCGTTAAAGGCGATGATAACGGGCTTGCCCGTTGCCTGATGAATGCTGGCGGCAGTGGCGTAACCTTCTGCCATTATTACGCCGTCCGACACATCTTCAGATTTGCCGATAAAGGCATAGCCGCCTTCCACTTGGCCGCCGGATAAAAAGCGTTTTCCACCGTCTTGGTTGATGGACTGCAGATTTACGATTTCGCGCTCGTACAACACCGGAATCACCAAATTGTTATCACCTTTGTAATCGTTTTGACGCAAGCCGGTTATGGTGGCCGCATCGGTAATGCCCTTGGCGGCCAAATAAGGGTGGGCAAGTTCGGCCGGACGACTGTTTTTCCAAATCGTCTGCGCCGTTGCTTTTACCCGTTGCTGCGTCTGCCGACGTTCGGCTTCTGCTGCCTGTCGGCGCGCTTCCGATTCAGCTTTGCGCCGCGCGGTTTCTTCTGCGCTCGGTGGCGTATAGAGCTTGTCAGGCTTCCAACCGTTTTGCCTGGCCATTTTCCAAACCGTTTCAATATGCCAGATACCCGGCTTCAGGCTTTTCCAAGTTGCCTTTGCGTCGCGTGCTGAATAGTTGTCGCCGCGCCGAGACCATTCGTCCCACAGGTCAAAACCGTTTTCGCCCAATTCATCTTTGATCGCTGCGCCGACGTGCCACCAGTCATCACGGTCGTGCGGTTCGATGTAGCCCAATGCGCTGCGGATATTATCGATGTCGCTCATTTTTACTCCTTATCCAAACAAAAAAGAGAACCGGCCCGCTTGAAGCAGGCCGGCATAATCATGCCGTCTGAACGGCCAAATTATCTCCAATGATTTTTTGTACAAAGGGCAGCGTATCTGCGCCCCAGTTGTTCAGTATGGTTGGCATTAATGCTGCTACATAGTCAGGCGGGCTGCCGGGTGGAACAAGTGCTTCAAGAATGGCTTTGGCGATGTCTTCAGAGTTGGCCGCGTCCGTCCAATGGAAACTGTCCAATGCTTCAGGCGGAACAAATTCAGCCTTCGCTATGGTTAAGCCTGTTTTGCTTGCTGTATGGACTTCCAATGGCGGAATTGTCGGCAGCGGCCGGTTTGCGCGCTTACTGAAAACCGGATCCTTGTAATACACGATTTTCTGCGCGTAAATCGGCCGACTGTTGCCTATGCTGATGATGCAATCACCTTTAGCCATCATTTTCAGTTCGTCTGGATTCATCACCGCACGGCGTTGGTCGCTGGTACTGGTGCTGCGGCTGCCGCCTTTGCCTACCGAACGTGAAACCGATTTGGCTTTGAAGGTCTCATAGCCAATCAGCTTACTGTATTCTTCCGCGTCGTTCTGCTCGCGTGGTGGGTAGACGATTTGGCAGCCGAAATTGGTAAAGAAGGTGCGCGTTGCGTCGCGGCCGTACAGGTCGGTTACTTGGGACGGTGTTTGCATAATTAACAGCAGCCTTAATCCGTAACCGGCGATGTAGGATACGCCGTGCTGAATCGCCGGGATGACGCCAAGTGCGGTAAATTCGTCCATCAGCAGGCAGCATTGGTATTTCAGACTGTCGGGATTATTGGCCGGTAAGCCTTGCTGGACATTTACCGATACCAGCTGACTGAAAAACAGATTGGTTAGCCTTGAAAACACTGCAGCTTCCGTAGGCACAATGCCGATATAAATCGTCATGCGCTTTTTGCGGACATCATCAAGATAAAAATCGTCGCCGCTCGTGGCTGCCTCCACTACTGGATCGATGAAAATGCCCAAAGGCGCGGTCAGCGTAGCCAAAATATCTGTACCGGTTTTGGCGTTGCCGTTGGCAAAGCCCAACAAAAGGCTGCGGCAGTTTTTGCTCAACTGTGTGTGTGGCTGCTTATCGCGCAAAATCATTTCGTCTTTAATCCACTCGGAAAGCGTGCGGCCGTCTGAAGGCGTGGTAAGCCGGAACAGGTTGGCTAGTGTGGTTTTATTTTCCTGCAAAGATAAATCACGTTCGCCTTCGGTTTCTATCATGTAGAGCAGCAGTCCGGCAAACAGGTTTTGTGCGGATTCCTGAAAGAAGGTTGCGCTGCCGTTGTCCTTGGCAGGCTTTGGATACATGATGACAGCGATTTCCTTAGCATCTTTGTAGGTATAGACTGGATTGCGGCGGATGTAAGTACAGGGGTTCCAGCGGTGCGAAACCAACGGTGCATTTGGATTCCGTTCGTGTTCGGGCATACGTCCGGCCGGATTGAATAAAAACACCTCTTGGCCGTGTTCCGCACGGTAGCCGCCAGAGATAAGGTAGTTTTCCAGCTTCGGATCAAATACCACCATACTGTCGCGGTAGTGCAGGCAGTTGGGAATCACAATGCCCACACCTTTACCGGAACGCGTAGGCGCGGCTAAATATAAGAACTCATTGCCTGCCCAGCGCAGATAATCGCTGCCGTATTTGCCGATCAGTAAATCCGGTTCGTCATTGCTGCTAAATTTCTTTTTTAACAAACCATGTTTGGCAATTTCAGAACGGTTCGCAAACCGAGCAGAACCATGCAATTCACGTTTTGGTTTCATCAAAAAAGCCATGCAAATGATTACGGCCACAACAACCGGAATCAGCAGGGCAATAAAGGCTGATACTTCAAAGGCCGTCTGAACATCAGGTTTCAACCGGCCGTAGTTTTGCCAATATCGGTAAAGCATACCAACAGAAGGTTCTGCTTTTAGGCTTAACCATGCGGTCATAACGGTACTGCCCAAATACAGGCCGCCGGCCAAACTGAGAGGAACGAAGATACCCAGCGCAGCCAGTAGACCGAGAAACTTGTTTTTCACCTTGCAATACTCCATGAAAAAAGCCCGCACGTGGCGGGCATACGGTTATTAACTTTTTCAGACGGCCTTACAGATAATCCAAACCCGCTGCCGGTTCATTTTGCTGTTTGGTATGGATAATCTGCATTTCACTGGCGATGATTTCATACACCGTTTTTTCAACACCGTGATGGTCGTAGCGGCGTGATTGAAGCTTGCCTGCTACCCACAGACAGTCACCTTTTTTCATATAATTGCAAACTGTTTCCGCCTGTTTGCCGTACAGCACAACAGTAAACCATTCGATTCTCTCGCGCAGTTCGTTGCTGGCTTTGTCGCGCCATTTTTCGGTGTATGCCAAAGATATGCTGCTTACAGGGGTTTGGTTGGGCATATAGCGCAATTCCGGGTCTTTGCCCAAATTGCCCATGACTTCGATACGGTTTAAATATGGCATGATTTTCTCCTAAATTAAACTCTGCCACGCATGGCATAGAATTTTTCCACTGGGTCAAAATACAACTCAGTCATGTAGGTTTTGTCAAAGAAAGCCACAATGTCTATGGTAGCCTTTACCGAATTGAGGATGTAATCGTAATCCATCGTTTGGCCGGTGGCTGATTCTTTGGCCAACTGAGCAATACGGTAATGCACGCTGCGCGCGTCGTTCGCATGTACCGAAGTCAGGCCGCCGGGGTGGCCGGTATTCAGTAGAGAAAGATAGTCCCACGCTTCGTCACCGCGCAGCTCAGTGAGAAAAACACGGTCGGGCTTCAGGCGCATACAGGCGGCAATCAGTGTTTTGGCAGTTATGTGGCCTTTGTAGAACAGATGGGCATGGTTGGGATGTTTGGGTAAATCCAGCTCGTGCGTGTCTTCCAGCGTGATGATCCGTGTTTCAGACGGCACTTTGTCGGCAATAGCTTTCGTGAAGGTCGTTTTGCCTGAACCTGTACCACCTACCATGCAGATGTTCAACTTGTGCTTTATGGCCAGATCAAAAAACGCGTTCATGTTGCGGTTCGCCTTGTGATGAAGCATTTCATATTGCCAATCGGCCAGTGGCACATCGTGCGGCAACTTCATCTTGTCCGCAATATCACGGAAGCGGCTGCCGTCAATTTCAACTGAACCACCATTCAAGCCGTCTGAAAATCTGCTGTATGCGGATACGTCGTTAAAGGTGTTCACGCGGCCGCTTTCAATATAATCGCTTAAAGAAAAGCGTGTTTTTGATGGTTTACGAAAGGCGTATACAATGGTCTTGTCTTCGCACGAGGGTGGAATCATAATATGACCGCGCTCGCCATCGGGTAGCGTAACCGAATGAATTGGATTATCAATCGTGATATGTTTGCTGTTGTAGGTACACAGCGCGACGGATAACTGTTGCAGCACTGGCAGATCGAGACGTTCGTCTTCTATCCGCTGAAAACCGGCCGATGTTTCCAAAAATACTTCGTTGGGGCGGTTGATGATAACTTCGGTTACGCCTTCGGTATTTAAATACACGTCCAAACCGGTTTTTTGCAACAGATTACGGACGGTTGCGTCCGATTGGATATAACTCATATTTATTCCTGCAAACAAAAATCAAACGGCCCGTCTTTATCGAAGACAGGCCGTCAGAATCAGTATCCGTAAGGATTGACCAATTCATAAACATTGCTGAAATCAACATCGCGCGCAACCATAATATTAATCAGCGAACCCTGATTAATTGTGCCGGTAGGCGGGATATTGATACTGTTTTTCAGGGCTTCGGTTGCCATTTGCTGCGCCGAATCCACCGAATTTTCATAGGTGATGTGGTTGTTATTGCCGGAAGTTTTGCGGTTGTTCAGGCTATCGGCGGCATCACCTATCAAACTGATCATCATGGCGCCGCCGAAACGCTGCCAGAAATGATAATTTACATATGCACCGTGGCCGCTTTCGCCCAATGAACCTGCACCCGGGCTGCGTAAGGAAACTTTCACACCCGACGGCGTTTCCACCTCATTCCACAACACAAACACGCGTGCCTGACCTTGTAGCAAGGCGGAAGTCTGCTCCCCAATCACCTTGCTACCGCGCTCGATTAAGAGCGTTTGGCCGTTGGACGAATACACGTCTTTCGACACGATACAGCGTGTAAAACCCGGTTGAGTAGTAACGATTTTGGTATCTAAACCGCAGCGGATATTGGTTCCCTTCGAGAGCAAATAACTGCTGTCACCACGCTGCTGAGCGCGGACCGAAGTCGTAACAGTGGGATTCAAGCGTGAACCAAAACCACCGGCACCGGTTGAACTTTCGCTGTTTTCCGAAGATACGGAGCCGCTTACCGTCATGAATTGTCCATCTGAAGAACCAACACCTGATGAAACCGAAGTTAAGCCCGAGTCTACATTAACTAATACTTCACCCTCCAGCTTACGGTCTTTGACCGTTTTTTCAGGTGAAACGGCAGAGGCAGGCTGCGAATAGACGTTTTCTGCCTGGGCAACCGGCTGTTGCTCGGCCACAGTTTGAGAGGCAGCGACTTCCGCGGGAGCGGATGCCACACCTTCCGGTGGAACTTCAGAAGCGGCTTGTGCTTCTACTATAGCCATTTCATTTTTGTCACGCTCAAAATCTTTGCTTTGGGTAACTTTGGGCTCTGAAGCAGCTTGCGTCTCTATATTCTGCGTTTCATCACCACCTGTCATGCCGATTAAACCCGATACCACTACGCCGGCCGCAATCAACCCAACACCTGCCAATGCCACTTTTCGCATATTGCTGTTGGGAGCAGACGTATCAAAGTTAAGCGGCATACCCGGCTCGACTTGCTTATTCTTAACCGTTTCGGCCAGTGTTTCCGGCTCAGTATAATTTCCATCTGAAACCGTATTGCCGTCATGAAACGGATCTGTATTTTCGCGTTGTGGTTTTTTGAAAATATTCAATTTCATTTGCCTTCCTTCTCTTTGCTAAGGCGTACAAAATCACGGTTGCCTGAGCCAGTGCGGTTAAACGAACCATTTTCGTTATAACCGCGGTTTTCCAAACCAAGCACCGATTTGCCCAGACGCAGTACATAGCGTTTGGCTGTTTCGTGAACCACTACCGTATCGCCGTCTACATGGCTGTTAAGCAGGGCTTCGGTACCATCATCCATCACTTTGTAAATCAGTGGCAGTTCGCGGCCGTTGTCAAAGCTGAAATAAGTAAAGCGGCCGTTGTCGTAGGCCGCTGTCGGAGCAAGAGCTTTATCACCTGTACCCCAATAGTCATAATTATGCTTGGCATTAGGCCCCTGTCCGGCAAGCCTAAGTTGTTCCAAAGCACGTGCCTGTTTTTCTGCTTCGGCACGCGCTTTATAGGCTGCTGTATCAGGATATATAAAGCGTAAAACGTATGTAGTTGCTTGTGCTTTCTTGCCTTTCGATGCAGATGTAGACAAATCGAAAACATACGTCCGTTTCTTGTTGGTGGTAATAATCATATTGGTGTCAGGAGAAGCAGCAGCCGGTTTGAAGATAATGTTGTTACCTTTAACCGATAACTTCCATGCTGACGCGTCGCCCATACCTAAAGCTGCCGTTTCATCGCCGTTAAGTCGTTCATCGTCTTCTAATTGCACTAAAACCGCGTTACCGATACGCGCACGCACATGTACGACATCATTCGGACTGTACATAACCGTCTGTATGCGGCTATCTTTCACCGAAGCCGTCGGTACAACAACCGCTGACGCACTGGCCGACAACGCTGCTGCCAATACCCATATTGCTGATTTGCTGTTTAATTTCATCGATTACCCCTTTTCATGTCTACGGCGCAGTTTCTGGATCGACACGATAGCTTGTTACTTGGAAACCAAGTGGATTGATCCGGCGCGCTTCTTCACTCATCGGCTGATTGGCATATTCATAGCCTACTGTTGCAATCATGTTTTCTGTCGGAAATTCCTTGGATAAATCGCCTACTACCGGAATCATGCGTTTTTCAAAGCGGATTTGTGCGGTATTACCGATAAAAGTAATTGCCTTTACTTTCGCTACTACCTTATATTGATTTTTCAGGATCTTGTGCGGTGCCTGCGGATTGTCGTTGTAGATTTTGGCAAAGGCTGCCTGAATTTCGGGCGAGCTGAACAACATGGTTGCGTCGTAGCTATCCTGAATCGTTACCCAGTCGTAGCTTTCACGGTATTGGATATACTGGCTAAGCCAATGTTTATCGATGATTTCACCGTAGGTCTGTTCTTTGTTTTTCATTACCGTAACAATTTCGGTCAGTCCAGTATTGTTATCTACCTTCACCACATATGGCCGCGTTTCCTTAAGTGGCGTGAGTCCGGCCACGGCACCCACTGACAAGCCTGTAATCAGCAGACACGCGCCGCAAATACGCCATGCAATCTTTGCTGACTTGTGGACGCGTACAATCTCTGCGCTTTCAAATGCCTTTGCTGCCCCGATAAATTCAATGGCCATTTTGTTGTTTGCAGCTTGGCCAGCCATTTTTTTGCTATTTACTTGAGTCATTATTTAACCCCCTGAATCGTTGCATTAATTGGAAATGCCGAACCATGAGGTTGCGGCAGTTTTTTGCTTGAACAGCCACACATTACGGCGGCGGTGATGGTGATAAACAATAAAGTTTTCATGGAATTTTCCTTTGTGGAAGACATAAAAAAACACCTCGCAAGGAGGTGTTTTTTTATAAAAGGTTAGAAAGTATCTACACGATAACGTGTTTTAGAGGTGTTCATCTTTTCACCTTTAGAAGGGTCAAGCGCATAGTTAGCTGTCACATCGATTCTGATTTTTTCCTTCGCGGGTATGGTAAATTCCGCTTGTACATCGCCTGAATGATACCCTTGAGGGTCATAAGTCGGAATAAAAACCATAACCCGGATACGCTTGCTTGTCCGATTATAAGCCTGTCCAGTAAACATAGCAGAAGTATCCCTACCTACTGTAACCAATGAAACTGACAAATTTCGAACTTCATATTGAGAGGTTATTTTATCAGGTAAGGAAAATTTATCTGAAGAACTGCCGGATAATGATCCCAAACCAGAATTGGCTTTAGCCAACGTATCATTCACCATTTGAAGGCTGTCGGAAAGTTGAGCACATCCAAATAAGCCAACACTTAAAAGGGCAATGGATAAAACCTGATTTAATTTTTCATAATGCATACATAGATATTTTTTCATTACTAATCGATACGAACAGATGTAGGACGGTCAATAAGTAGTTTGATGATCAAAGCCCAAAATGACAATCCAGCGGAGAATCCTGCAAGTGGTGTCAAACTATTTCCCTGATCATTACTAAAGAAACCACTCAATATAAGAGCAGCCACACTGAGTAAGAACATACATAAAAGCAGTTTTGTAACAAAAGTCATAATAAATCTCCTTTTGGATTTGCCTTATTTGGGTTTGACACTATTTTTAGATGGTAGTTTCACGCCTTTTGCCATTCTTGCTATAGACATTATGGTTCGACTGAAACCGTTTGCTGACGCTCCACCTGTCAAAGCAGAAGTAATAGAAGGTATGCTCCACGCAACTAAAATAAAGATGGTCGTAGAGACGAAAAACAGAGGAATCAATCCTGCTACTTGTGCGACCGACGATATTTCTCCGACTACCGCACTTTCTAAGTGATTTTTGAAAAAATCATTTTGTAAAGTTCCCAAAATTACAAAAAATACTATGGTTATCGAATAATTGAGGATTTGCCCAATCCAGTTCATACCCCATTGCCGCGTAGAAGGAAACAGCATAGATCCTATAAAAACCGGACCGATAACAATAACCATCGCAAGCGACAATTTGGTAATTAGATAATAGGCAAAAGTTACAAGGAAAAACACATATGCCATCAGAACAGCAAATGCACCACCAATATACAGTGTGAGTTTATCAGATACCTGAAGCATATCCAACTCAGCGGCATAGGAAAAAATATTCTCCATCAGCATTAGGATATTATTACTCTGCGTATCCAAAGCACTTGCAGTATAGTCCGACGTACCAAGTAGGCCGCTTAGATTTTCAGGTAACATCCACAGTATATTGGCGAGCTTCAGATATTGGCTTGAACTGAATGCAAAAGCAATAATGAGTAGCCAGCCGATAATACGTTTTGCTAAATCTATTACTTTCTCATCAAGGCCGCGGTTGTAATAATCTAGTGCAACTAACAGAATATAGATTCCAAAGCCAATTTGGAATACTGGAGCAATGCCACTAATCAGATTACCCGACTTGGTAAACAAATCGCTGCCCATACCATTTAACAGGCTGTTAGCAATGTCAGAAAATGCAGATGTTGTATGAGCCATAATTTAACCTTTATTTGACTGCACCCGAAATCGGGTGCAGGTTAATGAGCAGTTACTAATTACAGGCAGAGTAGTTGCCATCACGGATATGCTTCGCCATACAAGCCTCACGTGATGCGTATTTGCGCCGTTCTACATCTTTCTGTTGTGCATATAGACGGTCAAGCATATCAAGCTTAGTCTGATTATTGGCAATTTTTGCCTGCTCTACTGCAATGCGATTTTGTAAATCAGCTGCGGCTTTCATGTCTTGGGTTTGGTTAATCTGATTCATCAGCCCAGTCAAATTGTCTAGTTGGGTTTTAGTTGATTTGAAAACCTCTTCCATATCCTGCAGATTTTTCACAGCCATACGGTCAGCAGTTTTTGAATCATAACCTTTGCTGTTGATTACCGACTTATAGTCTATGTTTTTAGCTCCCTTATAAATTGCACTCCATTCTGAAGGCACTTGGTCTTTTACAGTATCCTTCAAAATATTTCCCAAATTACGCGAACCGGTCAAAGACTTAAACTGCTGAACCTGTTGTTCGTATTGGTTTTTCATTTGGGTAAGCTGTTTGGCGTATTCTGCCATTTGCTGGACAAAGTTTTGGGCGCGTTGGGTGGCAGCAGCACCATCAACAACCGGAATACCGCTGGCTGTAACCGTCAAAGGTGTAGTTGCCAAACCTACAGTCAATAAAACCGCAGTAGACACCTGCTTCAGTTTGCTTTTCATCATAAGCTCCTTGTTAAAAAGCCGCTTAAAGCGGCAAAAGAAAAGGCCGTCTGAAATTCAGACGGCCTACATTAAATTGAAAAATTGTTACGCAGCACGCACATTCTTCTTCTCTTCGCGGCGTTCATGCAAAGCTTCCACAAACGGACGATACCATATTTCGGGATTTTCGCTGCCCACATCTTCCATTACTCGGTGCAACAACTCTACATTGGCGGCTGTGCCGGAAAGAAAAGCTATTTCATCTTGAAAACCGTACAAGTCCAGCATGGCAAAGGCCGACTGTTTCGACTGTTTTACCAAGAAAGTGCGGCTTTCAACTGAGAGCTTGATAAGTTCATTGAACTCTTTCTCAGTCAAGCCGCAACGTTGATAGCTGTTTTCGTATTCTGCGTCCGGATTGGGTAAGAAGATTTTGGTTGGAGTCTGCTGAACAATGGCAGGGAAAATCGGACAACTAATTGCATCTTCCGGCGATTGCGATACCAAAATCAGCCAGCCGCCCAATTTACGGTCGGTTTTCAGAATTTTGAGCATGATGTCCTGCAAGGCTTCAAAACGAGCCGCATACCAAAATTCTTCAATCACCGTGGCCAAAATACCGTTTTCCTCAGCTACTTTGTCCATCATGATGTTACGAAGATGGAACATATATGCCAGTACCGGAGCTGTCGGTGGATAGTTGTCTTTCAGAATATCGGTCAGGTCAAATCCTACACGGTAAAACTGCTCAGGATCAAACAGGTTCGTCGGATTGTCTAAGCACCATGCAAAACGGCCTCCCTCACTACGACACCATTTAGACAGCCGAACACGCAATGAATTAGGATCGGTGGTGATGGGTATACTTTGCAACAAGTGGCTAAAATGGCGGTTTTCAAAATCCAAGCTAAACACAGTATCCACCGCAAACTGAATTTCTTTCTCTTCAGTGGCAGTGAGCTTACCGTTTTCGTCTGCGCCGCACATACCTACCAAGCCATAGAGAAATTCACGGTTAACCGGCGTGTCAGGTAATTGAAACGGATTCAGACCAGTCGGCGTCCCTGCCTCGAGTGCGAAGTATGAGCCGCCTATTGCACGTATAAAGATTTCCATTCCCTTGTCCAAGTCCATTATGAACATATACGGCTTGAAGCGTTCGGTAAACGCCATCATTGATGTTTGAAGCGTAGTTTTACCTGTACCGGTAGCACCGAGAATCAAGGTGTGGCCGGCAATTTTGTCACCAACGTTATCCTCTTTCGGATTGGAAAAGTGGAAATTGAAGTCGTAAATCGTTTTGGACGTAGTTTGCAGCGGCATGATGGCTGTACCATCACCAATCGGATTCCCCAGTTTCTTACCATGTGAATAGTTGTGAATACCAAACGTCGTGGCAAAATTGGTAGTTGTTTTGGGAAATGAGCGTGGTTTTTCACGACTGCCCGGTACTTGGCTGAAAAAAGTTGCCGGCGCGGACAACCCTGCTTTGGTAAAACGATAGCCGCCCGAGTTCAGGAACGTAGAATAGGCACGCGCACCGTTGGCCGAAGCTTCTTCCGCAGTTTTTCCGTAAACAACCAAAGCCGCGTGATAATCGCCGAACATCAGCTCCCCCGATGTTAGCAAACCTTGACCTTCTTCCAACTCTTCAATCTGGCCAGTGGCTTTATCATTTACTGAAGTCAGATTGTTGAGTTGTTTACGGATTTCTCCTTGCATTTCATACGGATTGATAAAGACAAGACTTTGCGTGAAAGTGAATTCGCAGGGCAGCCGTAGAATTGAAGTGAGGATTTTAGGCTTACTCAGACCAAAGTCCTTCAAGTCGAACATCTGTGCGAATTTGCGTGTACCGTTTTGCGCACGGATTTCGCACAAGTCCGAACCAAAATGAAGATTACTGCCGGCAATGGTCTGATATGCGTCCACCGCAGACAGCGGAATTTCTTCGTATGAGCCGTTAATCAAGCTACCAAAGAAACTGTATACCTCAGAAAAAGGCACGCCGTCTTCGTTTTGATACGCCGTGAGCAGATATGGTTCGTATGGCTCCAAAGAGCGCATCAAGATCTGTATCTGCTCTTCTGCTTCCTTGATACCCGAATCCAAATAGTCGGTCTTAATCAAAACCGTCAAATGATAGACGTTTTCGTAGTAATTCGCTTCTTGGAATCGTTTCAAGTATTTATCGGCAAACTGGCGGGTGAAGGCTGTCTGAAAACCGTATTCGCGATCGAACACGATTTTTTGACGTTGTAGTGTTCCCCACACCGCCAAACGGTTTCCCAAGGTCTTACCCATACCGGCCAGCAAGGTACGCAAACCCACAAACTGCGTGAATAAATGCTTATCGTCCACACCATCGAAGGGAAGCCCTTCCATGCGGATAACAAAAGCCAAATGGCCGGTTTTATAGTTAACGATGTTATTTGTGACGTGTTGGCAGATTTTCGGCAGAAAATCCGACTGCGCCGGTTGAGCCTTCAGCGCGTTGCTCAAAAAATCGCTGATAATCACTTTGTTGTCTCCCGAATTTTGTAGCGAGTATGGTATTTGTGCCGTTAAACATCTTGATATTGCGGCGGCGCAAAAAATACTTCACTTCGTAAAAGTAAATTCTTAAGGCTTGATCGTCATTGGCGCAGATTGTGTGCAAGAACGCCAAAAACGGTAGCGGTAGCAGCAGAAAAAACAATGCCCTTCCTTGAAGGAAGGGCAGTGTTGCCATTGTTGCCATCACGCCGATGAATAAGGAAACCGCCAAAGCAGGCAACGGAATACCAAATACCATTGCCTGACGACTAAGACCATTAAATGTAGCTTGGGCAGTATTTATATCTTCTTTTTCCATCAGCATTAGCTCCTTTTATTAGAAAGACATCGAACCGCCTTTGGTAAACAACCAGGTAGCCAAGGCAATCGCCGCACCTGCACCAACAATCCATAAACAAGTTTCAAAAATGTCGCCCCATGTTTTGCGGCCACTAAAACCTTGAACCATCTGCCACAATAATGCAATAGTTGCTACGACACCGACAATCGTATAAATACCTGTACGAATATTGGTAATCATAGTAGTAGCTTCTGATGAGAAACCCCCTGCTAAAACAGTTTGAGAAGCAGCAGCCAGCAATGCTACCAATACAACATTACGATTAGATACTGCCTTCTTGATGATGTTCATCATGATTTTTTCCTTTAAAAGAAATACAAACAAAAAAAACCGCATATAGCGGCAAACAAAAAAGCCCGAAGGCTACATTTAAAATTCTTGGAACACGTCCCATGCTTCATGCTGACGTTTCATTACCACCGGTACTGTTTGAGGCATTTCCGGTGATGACATCGCGACAACATTTGCAGTCTGCTTTTTATCGGCAGATTTAACAGTGACAGGCGAAGTATAGGTAGCTACCATCAGCGTAGGATTATTGCTCAACCGTGAATAACGGTATTTCACATTTTTTACATACGCGCGTGTTTCTGCATAAGGTGGAATCCCCCGATACTTATCAACTGCACCTTCGCCAGCGTTGTATCCAGCCAAAACCAAATCCATATTACAGCCAGTCGGGTGGCTTTTATCGGGATAGCGGTTACATAAAAAACGTAAGTAACGCGTGCCAGCAATCAAGTTAGGTTCAGGTTGATATAATTCTTTTGGGTTTACACCCATTCGAGCTGCTGTTGATGGTATTACCTGCATTAAACCGCGCGCGTCTTTTGGTGATAATGCGTTTGGGTTTCCGGAGCTTTCACGCCCCATTACAGCCCATATCATTTTCGGATCCAATCGTTGAGCCGCAGCATGTTTTTCAACCAATGATGCATAATGCGGAAACGTTAATTTTTCAGCATGAGCGGCCGAAGCCATGAGAAGTATAGCTATATACAGACCTTTCCTCATTTAAACTCCTGTTCTCAGAAATCAAAAAGCAATATTTAAATCACTTTTAGTAAAAGGATTTAAATATTGCTTCTATTATGTGTGTCTTATTTGTGCCTGAACACACTTGAATTATACTGAACAAGACTGAGTTTGCAGGCTTCACTCTTATTTAAAAACAAATACTTAAATTATTCTTTTACAACTCATCCGCCAATATTTCCCCAAACAAACCGATTTCCGAAACATCAGTAATCGG
>ERZ773077.901-NODE-901-length-21345-cov-7.645561_pt1 | contig 21345 bp, 17 predicted proteins | sample MGYA00580612_ERZ773077 | MGnify/ENA primary metagenome ERZ773077 (study PRJEB29015, sample SAMEA2737971) | human oral metagenome | biome: human oral; feature: human-associated habitat; material: dental | place: China | collected 2021 ...
ATGCTGCGGCGGCTGCCTCGTCTACGATCTCAACCATCGGTGCACCCACCTGAACGGAGTCGCCTGCCTTGACGAGGATGCGGCGAACGGTGCCGGCAAAGTCGGCCGTGATGTCGTTCTCCATCTTCATGGATTCGAGCACCAGCAGCTTGTCGCCCTTGTTCACTTTCGATCCCTCCTTGACCGTCACCTCGATGACGCTACCAGGCATGGGGCATTCTACCATGCGGCCCTTGCCGGCGTCAGCGGCCTTGGGCGCGGGAGATGCTGCGGCGGCTGCCTCGTCTACGATCTCAACCATCGGTGCACCCACCTGAACAGAGTCGCCTGCCTTCACGAGGATGCGACGAACCGTACCGGAGAAGTCGGCCGTGATGTCGTTCTCCATCTTCATGGATTCGAGGATCAGCAGCGTATCGCCCTTCTTCACCTTGGCGCCCACTTTCACGTTCACCTCGATGACATTACCCGGCATGGGGCATTCTACCATGCGGCCCTTCACGGAGTCGTCCACTGCGGCCGTAGCCTCTTCCTGCGCCGTTTCCTTACCGCCGCAAGCGCAAGCGCAAGAAGACTTCTGCGTCTCGTTGTACTCGGCTTCGCGTTTCTTGCGCAGGAAGCCAGTGGCTACGTTCGGGAAGAGCTCCAGCAGCAGCATGTCCTTCTCGTCCTTGGCCAAACGTACACCGCCAAATTCCTCAAGCACGGGGTTATCCGGTGTCTTGTGGGTGGTCGTGTCGTACGGTGTCTCAACAGGCGAACCTGTGATCTGCTCGCGGAACTTAGGATCAACCGGAACCGGCGTCTTACCATATTCACCCTTCACCAAGTTCACGAACTGGCTCGAGGTGTTGGCGTACTTATCCAGCCCTTTCTTCAAGCTCAGCGCGCAAGACACGGCCTGTGCACCTACGATCTGGCTAGTCGGTGTTACGAGCGGCGGCAGACCGGCGTCGAGGCGTACGCTCGGGATGAGCTTCATCGAATCTTCGAGCAGATCCATCGCGTTGAATTGCTTCAACTGAGCCACCATGTTGCTGTACATACCGCCGGGGATCTCAGCATTCTTCACCAGCTCGTTCGGCTTCGGGAAGTTGAAGTAAGCCTCGATGGCGTGGCAAGCATCCAGCAGCGCGGCTTCGTCTTCCTTGCGGACAGCCTCGATAGCCTTGTCGAACAGGGCATCGATCTCAGCCGGCAGCGTGTCGGTCAGCGGGTTGAACGGATTCGGGAACAGCTTCGATGCGTCGTAAGCCTCGAGCTCCTTACGGATCTCTTTCAGCTCCTTGCTGATCTTGGCCACGGCCTCCATGTTCACGTCGAGCTCCACACCGAGTTTCTTGCAGAAGATGTAGATCAACTCAATAGCGGGAGCACCCGTACCACCGGCGAAGTACCAGATGTTCGTGTCCACGATGTCGGCACCGCACATGATAGCCGTCAGGACGGAAGCCAGACCGAAGCCCGGCGTACAGTGCGTATGGAAATCTACGGGCACATTGAGGTGCTTCTTGAATAGCGGCATCAGCTTGGCTACGCGTGAGGGCGGGATGAGTCCGCTCATATCCTTGATGGTGATCATGTCAGCACCCAGTGCCAACATTTCCTGTGCCTTGTTCAGGAAATAAGCGTCGGTGAAGACCGGTTCGCGATCGTCATCATACTTCGGATCCACGGTGTAGCATACGGCGCAGTCGGCCATACCGCCATACTTCTTAATGCTCTTCACGCTCGACTTCACGTTGTTCACGTCATTCAGGGCATCGAAGATGCGCATGATGTCCAAGCCGGATTTTACGGCGTTACGGAAGAAACCGTCGATGATCTCGTCGGGATACGGAGCATAACCATAGAGGTTACGGCCACGGGAGAGGGCGGTCAACTTGGAGACATCGCCTACAGAGGCCTTGATTTTCTCCAGTCTGTCCCAAGGGTTCTCGCCAAGGTAACGCATCACGGAGTCGGGCACGGCGCCGCCCCATACTTCCATTGCGTAGAAGTTGGCGTCCTTGTAATAGGGTAAAACACGATCAACCTGCGATTGATTCATACGCGTTGCAAACGAAGACTGCTGTCCGTCTCTCAATGTGAGATCTCTGATCAAAAGTTTCTGTGTCATGATTAAATCTGTTTCTTATGAGATGAATTTTTAATTGGATAAAATCGATTCCTTTTCTTCCACGTGGATCTCCGGATACGACGTCAATGAGCCATAGGCGCCGGCGGAGTGGTCGCAAAGAAAAGGCTTTTCGAAGAGACCCCACCTGAATTACGGAAATATTTCCGCAATTCGGGCAGGGGTCACTTTTTTCATTGGATTCTGGGCATTAAACTCATGAAAGTCATGCAGCAAAATAGACCATCAAACCAGCCAGAACGATGTATCCGATGGCGTAAGGCAAGGCGCTGCGGAGGATCTCACCGTCACGTCCAGGCATGTTGCAAGAGGCCGTGGCGATGGCAATACTTTGCGGCGAGATGATCTTACCACCGGTGGCTCCGGCCGTATTGGCACCCACCAACCAGTTCGGGTCGGCGTAGTTCAACTTGGCAGCCACATTGGCTTGGAGCTTTCCGAAGAGGATGTTCGACGAGGTATCGCTACCCGTAACGAACGTACCAATTGCACCGATCAGCGGAACGAAGAGCGGATAATAAGCTCCCGTTGCATTGGCCAAGGCCTCGGCGATTACGAGGATCATACCGGCGTAGTTCATTACCGACGCAATGGAGACAAGGCTCATGATCGTGATCACCGTCTTCCCGAGGTTCTTCACCGTACGCGCCAACACGACGATCAGTTTCTGAGCGGACACACCCTGTACCAGTCCACCCAGGAACGTGCCGAGGAAGAGCATCAGACCGGCGTTGGAGATCCAGCCAAACTTGAAGGCTTTGCCCTCAGCATAAATCGGCAAGTGTACACTGCTGACCAAGTGCGTGCGGAGGAACTCGTTGACGGGCTTTACCAGCGGGCCACTGAAGATGATGAAGAAGAGGATGAAGCCGTACACACTCCAAGCGCGGAGGGTCTGTGCCATCGTGAACGTCTCTTTCGGTGCTACGTCTTCAGTATCCTTTTCGCCAAAGAGGCGTGCGTAGAGGATGATCGCTAAGATGGCGGCCACACTACCGAGGATAGCCGGCGTTTCTGCTCCGAGATAGCGTGCGCAGAGGTACTGCACGACGAGCGAGATACCACCGATCCAAAGGGAGAGTAGGATGTGCTTCACGATCTTCTTCGGCGAGCTGTCCGTCAGTGTGAGGATAATGAACGGGATGATCAGCATGAGCGGCGAGAGCTGGATGACCACCTTGGATGCGATGTCGCAGATGGCATCCGGCGTGGCTGCACCAGAAGGAGCCACCTCGTTAGCCAACGTGATGACAGGCACACCCACGGCACCAAAGCCCGTCGGCACGCTGTTCGCGATCAACGACACCAAAGCACTGAAGCCGGGCTTGAAGCCGAGGCCGATCAGAATAGCGGCAGGAATCGCTACGGCTGTACCGAACCCGGCCATGCCTTCAAGCAAGCCACCGAAGCCCCAAACAAGGAGCAACACGATGATGCCACGGTCGTTCGTCAGAGAGGTAAATTGCTTCTTGATCACTTCGATCTCGCCACTTTCGAGCAACGTGTTGTAGCTGTAGATGGCCATCAAAATGATGATCAGAATGGGGAAGGTGGCCTTCAGTAGACCCTCGATGAAGGCCCAAAAGACACCGAACTGCGTGTAACCCTCGGGAGCGAATCCGAGTGCAGGCGCTGCAAACACAGCAACGAGCAAGGTGGCCACAAGGGTGATAAAGGCGCTCTTGTGTCCGGCCATTTTGATGCCGAGCATGAGCACGAACAAGAGCAAAATCGGGAGAATAGAAAGAAATACGTTCATGGCAGGAATGCTATTTATAGAGTTAGAATATCATTTCGATACATGTTACACAAGCAAGACGACCACTTGCTTCGGGCCGTGCGCACCTTTGACGAGCGACTGCTCGATGTCCGCTGTCTTTGACGGGCCGGACATGAAGCCGCGAAACTCGCCCGGATGAGCCTCCGGCACGCGGGCATAAGCATCGTGCATGGTGTCTACCAACTGATCCTTGGGGAGGAGAAAGACAAGCGCCTCGGAGATAAAATAGATGGCGCGCTGCAGGTATTCCTGCTCGTAGTAGACGGCGGCGTTCTCGCATACGCCAAAGATGCCGTGGCAGACAACGAGATCCGTGCCGTTCAATTCGGATGGTGTCTCGATCGTGTCCGGGTTATAGGTGGCACAAGTCACCTCGGGAAAATTGCAGGCGATGCGTTTGGCTTCGGGGAAGAGGCGACGGATAGCGTCGTCCACACTTTCACCCTTGCCCAACTCTTCGGCACTGCCGCCTACTCCGGCGGAGATCTCTATAAACTGCTTGATCTTGTCCGGATAGACGGTGTGAGGGATCTTGATTTCAGGGCGGGGAAAGTGTTCCTTGATGTTATCCCTCAGGCTGTTCAATATAAATTCTTTGCTGCTCATACTTGATTCTTATTTAGCGTTCTTCTCCTTTTGATTCTTCTTCCACCAAGCCTCAAATGATTGCTTGGCAAACTTGGGCAGCTCGCGTTCTTTACCCCAATCGTTCAGCCCATTGTAGAGCATAAAGCGCGGCATGGAGTTGACCATCGGTGCCATCTTAAGTGCTGAGTGGAACAGCTTTGGGCGATCCATGAGGTACTTGATGCCTTGACACATCACTTTCTTCTTCGGATCTGCCTTGCCGAAGCCGTCCAGCTTCTGGCGCCAGATATAGATCTGCTCACCGAGGTCGACCATGGCGGGGCAGACGAACGAGCAGGAAAGACAGAGTGAGCACGCCGAGACGTTGCCACTGTGCTTCTGCGGATCGTTGAGCATACCGAGGTTGATGCCGATCGGACCAGGGATGAAGTAAGAATAGGAGTAGCCACCACTGCGACGATAGACGGGGCAGGTATTCATGCAGGCACCACAGCGGATGCAGTTCATCACCTTACGATGCTCAGGCATACCGAGGATTTTGCTGCGCCCGTTGTCTACGATGATAAAATGCTGCTCGCCGCCTTGGTGCGGACGACCGAAGTGCGACGTATAGGTTGTGATCGGTTGGCCGGTAGCCGAACGGGCCAACAGACGCGTAAAGACGCCCAGCGAGCGCAAGTCGGGAATGATCTTATCGATACCGAAGGCCGTAATGTTCACCTTCTGGCACGACATACCCATATCGGCGTTACCCTCATTGGTGCAAACTACGACCTCACCGGTAGCGGCAATAGCGAAGTTGCCACCCGTCATGCCGGCCCCTGAATTAAGGAAGTCTTGACGCAGGGCACGACGAGCCTGGTGGGTGAGATACGTCGGGTCGGAATTGCCCTTTTCGCTACCCAACTTCTCCTCGAAAAGCTCACCCACAGCTTGGCGCTTAATATGGATGGCGGGCATAACGATGTGGCTGGGGTGGAGGTGCATTAATTGCAGGATGCGTTCGCCGAGGTCACTTTCGATCACGTCGTAACCCTTCTCGATGAGGTAAGGGTTGAGTTTGCACTCTTCGGAGAGCATGGATTTACTCTTGACCAGCTTCTTCACGCCGTGGTCGCTGAGGATGCCCTCGATGATGTGACGATACTCCTCGTCGTCTTTGGCAAAGTGCACGTGGCAACCGTTCGCTGTGGCGTTTTTTTCGAACTGCTCGATGAGCTCAGGCAGGTGCGAATTGCTGTAGAGCTTGATGTCGCGGGCGGTGTGGCGCAGGTCTTCCCATTCGGGGATGGCGTGCGAGAGGAGGTCGCGTTTGTGGCGAACCATGTAAAGCGTTTGGTCGTGCCAAACGGCATTCTCTTTATTGGCTAAGAAGGCTTTTGCAGCCTTGGCATGTGCGCTCATAACTGTGCAGATAGGATTTCGAGGTAGTGAATGGTTTGGATGGGGTAATGTTCGCGTTCGATGACGCCATTCATATGCATCAAGCAGGAGCTGTCGGCTCCGGTAATGTATTCGGCTCCGGTGGACATGTGATCCTTCACTTTGTCACGGCCCATGCAGGCGGATACTTCAGACTCCTCGACGGCGAATAAGCCGCCGAAACCGCAGCATTCGTCGACGCGCTTAGGCTCTACGACCGTGATACCGGGTACACGCTCAAGCAGCGAGCGGATCTTGTTGAAGTAGGGCACTGTCAGCTCCGAGGGAGAAGAGAGGCCTAACTCGCGCACACCGTGGCAGCTGTTGTGAATGCTGACCTTGTGGGGGAATTTGGAGGGGAACTTCTCGGGCTTGATCACGTCGTGCAGGAACTCGGTGATGTCGTAGATGTGTTTCGCTGCGGTGCACTCGCCCTTCTTGGCTTCGGCCAGGAGGCGCGGGTGATTCTCTTTGACGAAGGCTACACAGCTGGCTGAGGGGCCGACGATGTAGTCGTACTTTTTGAATAGATCCTCGAAGCGTTCGGCCAGATAGACAGACCCGGTTTCAAAGCCGCCATTGGCCATTGGCTGGCCGCAGCAGGTCTGTCCCACGGGATAGTCGACATCCATTCCTAAGCTGACGAGCAACTTGTAACAGGCTATACCTACGTGCGGATAGACCGCATTGATATAGCACGGAATAAATAATCCGATTTTCATAACCACATAAGTTTAGTGTCAAATAACAATTGAATATTCTCGCTTTAATAGGTTCGATAGAGGGGAGTGAGTCAGCGAATAGTCGGGGGGGAGGAGTAAGGCAAGAGCCATCATCCCCCGCCCCTCCCGACTATCCTCTTTGATTCTCTGATTCGTTCATATTACAGTTTATACATCAGTTCGAAGCGCACCCAGTTGAAGTTGTCGGCACCCTTGAAATAGTAGTTGCCGGGGTTGAAGTGCTCAAAGTGTAGGTGGCCCGACCAGTGCGGATTGATTTGGTAGGAGATGCGGGCGTAGTAGAGGTCGCCGCGCGTCTTGCCTCCGCCAGAGGTGAAGGCCGATCCGGGGTGCAGCTGCATGGCCATGAGGTGCATGTAGTTGGCATTAAGGTGCACGTTGGGGGCGAGGGTGGCCTTGAATCCGGCGTTGATGGAGCCGATGTTAGACCAGTAGCTGATCTTGCCCGTCTCTGTGCCCAGGGTGTAGACGTAGCTTTCGCCCCAGGGTGTCCAGCGGTTCCACATCGGGTCGAAGCCTTCGACGGTGGGTGTCGAGGGGTCGTCGCCACTGAGATAGATGCCGCCGATGGAGAGTTGATCGAGGACGTAGAGATAGCGCCCGATGTTGTACTCCAACCGGGAGTAGCCGCCCCAAGAGCGCCGATCGTTGTTGCCCACCTTACCGAACTGGTAGGCGAACTCACTGATGAAGTGGAAGTCGTTGCCCGGTAAAGCCACATTGGCGCGAGCACCTACGACGTGCGTCTCGGCATCGGGGGCGGTAGCGTTCTTGAAGTAATTCTTGTAGAAATAGTAGGCCGAGAGGTCTACGGGGTTCAGGTGTCCCTTGTAGTAAAGGGCGGCACCGTTGTTGGTTTGCTCCTCGAGGGGCTGATAGTGGTCGCCCTCGTTGAAGACGGGCAGGAGCTTGTCGCGATGGGGGTTGTAGACGAAGACGGCGGAGAGGTTGTTGTTCTCATTGAAGCGGAAGGTGGCCTTAGCGGCGTTGAAATAGTCTGACCGGGAGCCTACGAGGGGGTTACCGTCTACCATGATAAAGCCTTCGTCAAACATGATACACTGTCGTCCCACGCGGAGGTCGATCGGCAGGTCGGCGATGTCTTTCCAATCCACATAGAGTTGATTAAAGAAGATCTCGTTGAAGGCCGTCTTAGCTGTCGGGGGGGTGAGGTAGATACGGGCCTCATTGCCCAGCTCGGCTCTGAACTCAAAGTGTTTGCTGGGGTTGTAGTAGGCGCCGAGATAGGTGCGCCACCGGGTGAAGGTGGTTACGGGCGCATTGTGATCCAGCGTGGCGGCTTCACCGACGGAGGTCATTCGTGCGCGTTCGGAGAAGGTGATGCGGAAGGGCTTCTGCTCCGGCTCTTCCGTTTGTGCTGTGGTCATGCCGTACAGACCCAGCAGGATACCAAGGGTAAGGATAAACTTTTTCATTTTCTTTCGGTTTTCAGGTTGGTGGATGCTGTTTCTCTTTTTGATTCGGTAAACCGTGGGAGCGATCCGGCTGCACAAGTGTGGGGGGTGTGGGATGTGTTTCCGTGGGGCGGGTGTACACCTATTATAATAGGTACGCGATGAGCTGCGGCGGGAGCGGACGCCGAGTTGCATCGTGTACACCTATTAAGGATAGGTAAGGTGCACCAGCCGGCGAAAAGGCGTCCGACATGGTGGTTTGGATGCGGTTGTGAATTGTGTAGACCGAATAACATTCCCTTCGATTTTGCCCCCAAAATTAGCGTTCCTTGAATCTAATGCAAGCATGAGGTGAAAAAAATGCACCGTTACCCCGCATTTTCTCACGGATCGTAAGTGCGAAACGGATGGCTGAGGGGCTCATAGCCAACCTTCATAGCCCTCAAAAGCATCGTGGTAGGGGGTGCACGGGCGACACCTTCGGGCGACTGTAAAAAGGGCATCCCGCTTCGGTTTGGGGATGCCCTTCGAATGCTTCATGCGAGGATTCGCTGGTGGCCTCACTCGCGGCTACGGCCGCCGGCGGAGTGAACCGGGAGCGCTACTCCTCCGGCAGGTGGATGTCCGGCCCGCCGCCCTCTTCGGGCTTCTTGGGATCCGGCTTTTTGGGCCCCTCCTCCGGGAGCTTGATGTCCGGCTTATCGTCGGGCTTCGGCTTGTCGGGTTTCGGATCCTTGGGGTCCTTCGGCTGCTTCGGATCCTTGGGCTGCTTGGCGGCACGCTTCTGGGCGAGGCTCTCTTTGTGAGACCGCTTGAAGTCGAACACCACGCGGTTCATTTTCTTGACCAAATCCTCGATCAACGTGCGCTCATCGTCAGAGGTTGCAAAGAGGTAGGCGGCCTCGATGTAACGACAAACAAAGTCGTAGGACTCGTCCGTCTTGGGGCGTACCGCCCTGATCGCGTCTCGCTTAGAGACGACCGTATCGGAGCGGCGCTCTTTGCTCAGCGCCTCATAGGCCTCGTTGACGGTCTTGAGTTCGGACAGGGTGTCGGTCAGCCCCAGGGTCGTGATTTCAGCCGTATACGGGGCCGCATCTTTCAATAGGCCCACAATGTGCCCACTCTCGTCCTCGAATCCCTCCTCGCGAATGTTCTCCGCGATGTACTTCCCGAAGATGGCTTCCATCTTCTCAGCGGCTGCGGCCGTAGCCCGGGTAGGCGAATAGCGGTGAAAGCGGATGATGCCGAAAAGGTGCGTCAGCAGCCGGTCGCGCTCAGCATCCTTTTCGAGCAATGCTTTGGTGTGCACTGACTTTGCGACCGTCTCGTTGAGGTCCACCTCTTCGTTCACCTCGCTGTCCCACTTCTCCATGGCCACCTCGGGGATCTTCAGCTTCGTTTTGTCTGCGCCTTTCACCAAGTCGATCTGATTGCGGTGGAACTGCACATGGTGAATAGCCGTGTAACTGCTGCAATTACTTGCGTTGATCTTTACCGTCTTCGGTAATTTCTTCTCTTCTGTTGCCATTTGCAATACGTTTTTATGAGTTATGTAATCGTTGATCTACGGAAAAATATTGGCAGGCGGCCTGCCAGTATGCGGAAGCCATATCACAGCAAGGAGGGCCTACAAACACAAGCAAATCGCACGACAGGTAACCCCGACAGCCCCCCCCGAAAAGACGCGGTGCACATTTTTTTTCGACGAGGAGCCACATTTTTGCCGCATCATGCGTCAAGGGGGACGTGTGACGGTTGCAAACGGTACGCAAGGAATCAGATTGAATGGATGAAAAGCAACTCATAGCCGATTGTCTCAAGGGTGAGCAAACAGCTTGGAAAGCGCTCTACGACGCGTATTCCGGCCGCATGCTGGGCATCTGCCTACGCTACGTGGCCGATCGTGAAGTAGCGCGTGACGTGTTGCAGGATGGCTTCGTCAAAGTGTTCTCGTCGCTCGACAAGTTCCGGGGCGAAGGGCCGCTGGGGGCATGGATCCGGAAGATTTTCGTGAATGAATCGCTCGAATATCTCCGGCGTACACAGACCCTCCGGCATGACACGGTCAGCTTGGACAGCGCCACCTTCAGTCCCTCGGAAGAGGCCACGGCCCTTTCGCAACTTTCGGCGGAAGATCTCCTATCCATGGTCCGCGAACTACCGCCTAGCCTACGCACCGTCTTTAATCTGCTTGCCGTCGAAGGGTACTCGCATAAAGAGATCGCAACCATGCTGCAAATAGAAGAGAGTACATCGCGAGCACACTATATGCGAGCCCGACGATGGCTGCAAAAGAGAATTAATGGGGAGAATATGTGATGAAAAAACAGGATGAATGGGAAAAGATCGTTCGATCAAAGCTCGAAGACTACGAAGTGCAGCCCGATCCAGCCGATTGGGAAGCGATAGTCGGACGATTGACGCGCCGTCGGCTTTGGCCGCGGCGATGGATGTACGCAGCAGCGGCTGTAGCGCTGTTGATACTCCTTTTTGAAGGCGGACGAAGGCTGTGGCGCCCAGACGAGCCGTCGGAACGGATGGCAGACGCTAAGCCCGTACCGACGGCACCGATAGCTACGCCGTCAGTTGCCATGCCGAGCGTATCGTCGCTCCCCGCGACGGTTGCGACACCACCGCCCACCGCAGTCGCACAGGTAAGGACGCGAACGAAAGCGGCCCCACAAACGGTCGCACCGGCCATGACGCGTCTCCACGCAGCCACGCCGCACGAAGCATCGCTCCCGCCTACTGATCTGCCGACGGACGAGCCATCGATGCCAGACAACACCTGGCTGGCCGAAACGACGATAAGCACGGCCGACAGTCTGTCCCTCTATGCGGCAGAGATCCCGACGGCTGAGGAAATCGAAGAGGCGATCGAACATCCCTCCGATCGTATGGCGGTAGCGGCAACACGACCCGCCCGACGCTGGGGCTTCGGCATGGGGGGCGGTGGCTACACGACAGGTCTGCAAGGTGGAGGCGGAGACTTCAATGCGACGTTTATCCGCGATGACAGCCGTGCCGATCTGCCACCGTACGACTACGGGGAAGGCACCGCGGACGACGCCCTCGCCTACCATCGGAACGAAACGGATCGCATCGATGTCAAGCACGCGCGCCCACTCTCGTTCGGCCTCGGCGTGAGCTACCGGCTGAGCGATCGCTGGGCATTGCAGAGTGGCCTGACGTACACCTGCCTCACTTCGCGTTGGCGCACAGCCTCCATCTTCGATGGGCACATCCGACAGCGATTGCATTTCGTCGGTATCCCAGTTGGGGTGGCCTACCGAATAGCAGACTGGCGGCGTGTGCGATTTTATGCAGCTGCGGGCGGCGCAGTAGAGTGGAACGTGGCGGGCAGTCTCCGCACGGTTCACAGCTACGGAACCGGGCGACGCAGTACGGAGCAGTCGCAACGAATGAAAGAATGGCAATGGTCAACCTATGCTCGCACGGGCGCCACTTACCCCCTGTTGCCATTCCTAAGCCTCTACGCCGAGGTGGGCGCAAGCTATTACTTCGACAACGGGAGCTCCATTGAAACGATTCGATCGGCGAAACCCTTCTATCTATCTTTGCAGACGGGTTTGAGATTAGGTCTTTAGAGGCCGATGTGCCGCCCCCCATACATTATATTATTGCATCAAGAGCTACGGGAGAACCTATCGGCGCTCCCACTCATAATTACTAACGACTTATTACTACCGCGGCCCTTAAGCCGCACAATTCCCACTAATAGCTTATTCATAATGACATGAAAGGAATGAACAAGACAATGGCATGGGTAGCAGCCGCGCTGCTGCTGGCATGCACCACCTCCTGCCTTGAAGGCGGAAGCAACAGCGTAGAATCGACCACCGTAGGCATCATACGGCGCGAATCGAAAGAAGGAAAAATGGTCATGGACAACCCCTTCCCCTATGGCCCATTCTACTCACCGACACTCTCCAAACTGAACGAAGGCGCATGCGTCCTCGTGCACTTTACCCTCAACCGTGATGCGGCAGAAAACTCCTCCACCGTAGTCCGATCGCGCGGCTATAGCACCGTGACGATCAGTGCGCAGGCGGAGGTCGAGAAGTACCGCATAGCTCGCTTCTCCGATCCCGGAGCCCCGGATACGGGAAAGGTACTGAAGGACGAAGTGCCCATCAAGAATCCCGTCAACTTGGTGCGAGGTTATGTGCGCGGCTACCTCTTCGTCGAGCACGTCCTGAACCAACCCAGCGACCAGCGTAACGAATGGTACTTGACGTACAATCCGGACGCCAAGGCCCAGACGTATCTCGGGAAACACACCTACGACATCTATCTCCGTACCACCAAGCGCACGACCGGTACAAAGACCGCTGTCGACATGGCTGTCAACAGCGCCTATTTCATCAAGAGCTACTTCGAGGAGATCGCCCGCAAGGAGAAAAGCAGCGGCAACAACGAAGCCTTTTACGTACGCTTCAATTACGTCTCAGGTTTCCAAAACGGTAAGCCAGTCTGGTCAAGAATCGAACGAGCAATGCCAGTCCAGATTTCTGACATCCTTCGCAACAAAGGCTGACGACCGCTGATCGGCCATGCGACAAGAAGAAGCTGTCCGGGAGAGATGATCCCGGGTAGCTTCTTCTTATTGTCAAACGGCAAGGAGCAATCGTCAGCTGAAGTATAAAACGCATCGAAGATGGAGCTTCAACTGACGTTTAGGCGACTCACAAGTCACGTTTGACGTCTAATGTTTGAAGCCTCAGACACGCCTCATTGGCCCCTCTACAATCATAGAATGCTCTGACAAGACATGCTTACCCTCCAGCTACACGATGAAGCGCTTCCTCCTCACCCTATGGAATGACCTGCTTGGGCTCTTCTACCCACGCATCTGCGGAGCTTGCGGCGCGCCCCTCATCGACGGCGAGGAGCTGCTCTGCCTCTATTGCCTCTTCGAACTGCCTCGCCTGTCCTATCACCGCTACCCCGACGATGAGAATCCTCTCCGGAACATCTTCGCAGGCTGTTCCTCCGTGCGTCAAGTGATCGCCTACCTACACTTCCAAAAGGAGAGCTACGTTCAGCATCTCATCCACGAATTCAAATACCACAAGAACGAACGCTTAGCCATCTACATCGGCCGATTAGCTGCCGAAGATCTGCAAAGAGATGGCTATCTCACCGACGTCGATCTATTCGTGCCCGTCCCTCTCCACCCACGGAAGATGCGGCAACGCGGCTACAATCAATCCGAGCGCGTAGCCCGCGGTATGGCTAGCGTCTACCACCACCCTATCGATACAACCTCACTTATCCGTCACACCTACACCAAGACGCAGACGCGTAAGTCAGCCTACGAACGGCGCCAAAATGTGAAGAACGTCTTCACCGTAGCTCACCCCGAACGCCTCGCCGGCCATCACATCCTGCTCATCGATGACGTCCTCACCACCGGCTCCACACTGCTCAACTGCATCGATGCCCTATGCGAGGTGCCTGATCTGCTCATCAGCATCTTCGTAGTCTCCACGGTTATCTGAGGAACGCAAATTGAGATCGGACAGTCCCTCATCGGACAGACTCAGCGACATGGCCACCCCTCCCTCTGAGAATCCGCATCCCAAGCGCCTTCCTGCTCATTTCGCAAGCCATAAAACGCACTGCGCCAATTGGAAAAGATTTCTACATTTGCCGCCGTTTTTTCGGATACAATAAAGCCTTGGGAAAATTCAGAGCATATTGGGTTGATTTGAAGGATATAAATCCAGCGGAAGTTCGCACCTATGAATATCTGCTGGATGATCAATTTTTCACAGACATAGACGGCACGGAAGTTCGACAAGGACACGTCAACGTGCAACTCAAAGTCGAGCACAAAGCATCTGCTTTCCAGATGACTTTTCACTTGGAAGGCACTGTCATTCTGCCCTGCGATCGCTGCTTAGATCATATGAAGCAGCCGATCGAGACAAACAACCGATTGACAGTGAAGTTAGGCAAGGAGTATACGGAAGAGAGCGACGAAGTATTGGTGGTGTCCGAAGACGAAGGCGGTGTCAACCTCGCATGGTTCCTCTACGAGTTCGTGGCGCTGGCTGTACCGATGAAGCATGTCCACGCACCGGGCGAATGCAACCGTACGATGGCGGCCAAGCTGCGTAAACATGCAGCCTACAGCCCCGACGATGAGGACGAGCCCGACAACGCATCAGACGAAGCGGACTCCGACGCGGAAGACATCCCAACCGACCCACGCTGGGACGCTCTCAAGCAACTGAAAGACGAAGAATAGAAGTAAAACAATAATCGAAATTTGAATTATGGCACATCCTAAAAGAAGACAAGGCAGCGCAAGAACCGGCAAGAGAAGATCGCACGATCATGCAGCGGTTCCGACTTTGGCCCTCTGCCCCAATTGCGGTGCATGGCATGTATATCACACCGTTTGCAGCGAATGCGGTTACTACCGAGGCAAATTGGCGATCGACAAGGACGTGGCTGTCTAAAAAAGACAGACAGCCCGCTCTTGCATCAGTACATACACACACCGGACACACACCATCCAAGAATCAAATTCTACACTCATGCAATGCAAGCAGCCCCGATACACATTCTTGATCGAGGGCTGCTTCATTTTTTTCATCCTACATATCAAAAGAACAATGGACAAGATAAATGCAGTCATCACCGGTGTCGGAGGTTTCGTCCCGGACGACGTACTGACCAACGACGACCTATCTAAGATGGTGGATACCACCGATGAATGGATCATGACACGCGTCGGTATCAAAGAGCGACGCATCCTCAAAGACCCCAACCTCAGCTCTGGCTACATGGGCACGCAAGCCGTCAACGACCTGGTGCAGAAGACCGGAATCGACCCCATGTCAGTAGAGGGCATCGTATGCTCCACCTCCACGAGCGACTATCACTTCCCCAGCACCGCGTCGATCATCGCCTATGAGTCCGGCTGCCGGAACGCCTACGCATTCGACATCCAAGCGGCCTGCGCCGGCTTCATCTTCGCCCTGGAGACGGCCGCCAATTACATCCGTTCGGGGCGCTACAAGCGGCTGATCGTCGTATCGAGCGAAAAAATGTCCTCCATGACCGACTATACCGACCGCGCCACCTGCCCCCTCTTTGGCGACGCTGGAGCGGCCGTCTTGCTGGAGGCCACGACAGAGGACTACGGCGTGATCGATACCCTCCTTCGCACCGATGGATCAGGCAAATCGCATCTGATCATGAAAGCGGGCGGATCGCTACGCATGCCGAGCCACGAGACGGTCGATCAGCGACTCCATTTCGTCTACCAAGAGGGGCAGGCCGTCTTCAAGCGGGCCGTCATCGACATGGCCGACGCGGCCGAGGAGATCGTGCGCCGCAACGGGCTGACCAAAGATCAGATCGACTGGATCGTGCCCCACCAAGCCAACCTCCGCATTATCGACGCTGCCGCACGACGCCTCGGGGTGAACAAAGACAAGGTGATGATCAACATCCGCAAGTTCGGCAACACCAGCTCCACCACCATCCCCCTCTGCCTGTGGGAGTGGGAGGGCAAACTCCGCCGCGGCGATAACCTGATCTTGGCCGCTTTCGGTGCCGGATGGACCTGGGGAGCCACCTACCTGAAATGGGGCTATGACGGAGCGAAAGCATAAGTCCGGCTTCGTCAACATCATCGGCAACCCCAACGTGGGGAAGTCCACGCTGATGAACCGATTGGTGGGCGAACGCATCTCCATCATCACCTCGAAGGCCCAGACCACACGCCACCGCATTCTGGGTATCGTCAATACGGACGATATGCAGATCGTCTATTCGGACACTCCCGGCGTGCTCCGCCCGAACTACAAGTTACAGGAGACCATGCGCGAAAGTTCCGAATCTGCGCTGGGGGACGCTGATATCTTGCTCTACGTGACCGACATGGTGGAGAAAACGGACAAGAACGACGACTTTCTGCAGCAAGTGCGAGGCATCGAATGTCCCGTCTTGCTGCTCATTAACAAGATCGACCTCACGGATCAGGCGGGGCTGACCCAGGCCGTCGAAGCCTGGCACACGCTCCTTCCTGCGGCCGAGATCATCCCTATCTCCGCGCTCTCGGGCTTCAATGTTGAGCCCGTCAAGCGTCGCATCGAGGCACTCCTCCCCGATTCGCCTCCCTACTTTGAGAAGGACGCCCTGACCGATCGCCCGGCGCGTTTCTTCGTGACGGAAATTATCCGGGAAAAAATCCTGCTCTACTATCAAAAAGAGATCCCCTACGCCACGGAAGTCGTTGTCGAGGAGTTCATTGAGGGCGCGGAGCAGATACACATTCGCGCGCTCATCATCGTGGAACGCGACACGCAGAAGGGCATCATCATCGGTCACGGTGGGCAGGCGCTCAAGAAGGTCGGCACGACGGCGAGGCGTGACATGGAGCGATTCTTCGAGAAAAAAATCTTCCTCGAGCTCTACGTTAAGGTCGAGCCGGACTGGCGCAACCGCGACAACCTCCTCCGGCGATTCGGATACAAACTGGATTAGTTGCCGTTGTAAAAAGCGCGTCACAAGTGCCGGATACTTGTCTTTAGCAGGCGGACAACACCCTCCCGAGGACAAGTATCCGGCATTCTTTTGCTGACAACTTGTCACATACGGCCACTCCTCGTCGCGTGCAGCCTATACATTGAACCGCGGAGCCAACACTCCGCCACGCACAGCTCGCCAGCGCGGGCTTGCAACAAACCATTCGTAGCGTATAACATGTAAATTAGAAGAATATGGGAAATGTAGTAGCCATCGTAGGGCGCCCCAACGTGGGTAAATCGACTCTCTTCAACCGCCTTATTGGTTCGCGGCAGGCGATCGTAAATGATGAAGCCGGAACGACCCGTGACCGACAATATGGCAAGGTTGAATGGGCCGGACGGGAGTTTTCGGTGATCGATACCGGAGGTTGGGTGGTGCAATCAGATGATGTATTTGAAGAAGAAATCAACAAGCAGGTCAAGATAGCTGTCGAAGAAGCCGACGTGATCTTATTCGTGGTCGACGTAATGAACGGGGCGACCAGCTTAGACGACGAGGTGGCGCATATACTCCGTTGCAGCGGCAAACCCGTCATATTGGCGGCCAATAAAGCAGATACTTACGATCGCCACGCCGCAGCCGCAGAATTTTATAGCCTGGGATTGGGCGATCCCTACTGCCTCTCGGCCGTGAATGGATCGGGGACAGGCGAGGTGCTCGACCGCGTCGTGGAGCTGCTACCCTCGGCGGGCGAAGAAGCGCACGACGAGGAGCTGCCACGTATCGCCGTGGTCGGCCGACCCAACGCCGGCAAGTCGTCACTCATCAATGCCTTCATCGGAGAGGAACGCCACATCGTGACCGACATCGCGGGCACCACCCGCGACTCCATCTACACGCGGTACGACAAGTTCGGCCTCAACTTTTACCTCGTCGACACGGCGGGCATCCGCAAAAAGGGCAAGGTGAACGAGGACCTCGAGTATTACTCCGTCATCCGTTCGATCCGCGCGATAGAAAACTCGGACGTTTGTTTGCTCATGCTCGACGCCACGCGGGGCATCGAAAGTCAGGACCTCAACATTTTCTCCATCATCCGGAAAAACAAGAAGGGGTTGATCGTCTGCGTCAACAAATGGGACTTGGTCGAAGATAAGTCCACCGCGGCGATCAAAACCTACGAACGCGCCATTCGGGAGCGTATGGCGCCGTTCACCGATTTCCCCATCCTCTTCATTTCGGCCCTCACGAAGCAGCGCATTTTCAAGGTCCTCGAGACGGCTAAGGCCGTCTATGAGAACCGTCGCCGACGCGTCACGACGGGGCGTTTGAACGAGATCATGCTTCCGATCATCGAACAAACGCCGCCCCCCGCATGGAAGGGAAAGTACATCAAGATCAAGTATATCACCCAGCTTCCGGCGGGCAGTGTGCCCTCGTTCGCCTTCTTCTGCAACCTGCCGCAGTGGGTCAAGGAGCCGTATCGGCGATTCTTGGAGAATCAGCTGCGCGAGCACTGGGATTTCCACGGGACGCCCATCCAAGTTTTCATCCGCGAGAAGTAACCCGCGCGGGGCAGTTGCCCGACGCATCTCAACAGACAGTCCTGCCGGTGGCAGAGGTTCCCAACGCCTCTCCGCCGGCAGGACTTTTTTATGTCGACCACTAAAACGCGCCTCATTTTTCTATACCCTACGATGGATGTCTCCAAAATGCGCCGCGTTTTACTCATATCCAGAACGGAGTACCCCTAATTTTAATCCGTTTTGCTCTCATCCGTTGTGGAGGGTATCTAAATTTGATCCGTTTCCCGATTCACCCCAGATGGGGGGGTGTTTGTGGGGCGTATTCAATACGCCCCTACAGCAGGTGCAACTTCAAAACGCGATCCATTTTGGGACTCTTTACGATGGATGACTTCAAAACGCGCCGCGTTTTACTCTTATCCGTTGTGGAGGGCATCTAAATTTGATCCATTTCCCGATTCACCCCCGATGGGGGTGTTTGTGGGGCGTATTCAATACGCCCCTACAGCATGTGAAACTCCAAAACGCGATCCATTTTGGGAATCTTTGCGATGGATGGCCCCAAAACGCGATCCATTTTGGGACTCTCCGCGATGAAGAGTAGATAAACGAGGTCCATTTTAGGACTCTCCGCGATAGATGAACCCTAAACGAAGTCCATTTTGGGACTCTCCGCGATGGATGACCCCTAAACGCGATCCATTTTGGGACTCTTCGCAATGGATGACCCCAAAATGCGATCCATTTTAGGACTCTCCGCGATGGATGACCCCAAAACGCGATCCATTTTGGGACTCTTCGCGATGAAGAGTAGGTAAACGAGGTCCATTTTGGGGTTCTTCGTGCTGAAGAGTTGTAAAACGAAGTCCATTTTAGTACTCTCCACTCTGGAGAGTACCAAAACGCGATCCATTTAGGATCCCTCCGTCGTGGATATGTCCAAAATTTGATCCATTTATGGTCACTCCGCTCCGGATATGCCCAAAACGAGGTCCATTTAAGGTCACTCCATCGCGGATATGTCCAAAATGAGATCCATTTAGATCAATCCGCGATGTAGCGCGAAAAAATGAGGCTTCTGAAAAATACACTTTTTAGAAAGTACTCTCAAGCGCACCTCGTTAGGTTACTCTTTTTTCAGTGGATGAGGATCAGTCGATGTCTTCTGGGGCTTCTATGTCGTCGTCCTTCATGGCCCGGATACAGTCAAACACTGCGCTGCGCTCGAAGCCCTTACTCTCGGCGTAGCGAAGGAGTTTCACGGCCCGATCGGTACTCGACGTGGCGCGGATGGCTCTTAATTTTCGGCGGAGTAGCTCGTCGAGGACGGCGCGATAGTCCTCCTCGTCGATCAGTTCGCCAAGGGCCTCCTCGATCAGACTCTCCGGCAGGTCGCGTCGGCGCAACTCAAAGCGAATCTTGAACCGCCCCCAGCGGTTGAACCGCCATTTGTCCTCCACGAAACTCCGACAGTAGCGCGCTTCGTCGAGGAACCGTTCCGCGGTGAGTCGCGCAACGATGCGCTCCTCCACGTCGCTCGTGGCACCCATCGCCGCCAGTTTTTTGCGCACGTCCGACGGGCAACGCTCCGTCCTGGCACAGTAAGCCGCCATCTTGTGCAGCATTTCGGTCTCTTCGGTTGTATTCATGTCGTAAAATTAGGGTTTGTCGATCATTCCCCGGATAGGTTATTGGGGCAGCGTCCGAAGTAGGGGCGTATTGTATACGCCCCACATGTACCCGGCCCGCGGATCCATGCCTCGCGGACGTCTCGAGAGGCGTATGCAATATGCCCCTATCCTACCGGCCGGAGTGGCTACTCCTAAGGATCGATTCGGATTCATTTTCATTCCTATCGTGTGTATCACCGACCCCCGGCACCCACTCTCCCCTCTGCGAACCTATTTTTTCCCTCCATGTCACGACTGATCCGAACGTCGGAGTAGCCTTCGGCGACGAGCAACGCGACCGTCTCAGCTGATAGGGCGGCGTTGATCTCGAAGTAGAGCCATCCGCCGGGCGTGAGCCACTCGTGGGCGCGTCGAGCGATCGCTCTGTAGAACAGCAGGGGGTCGTCGTCGGGGACGAAGAGGGCCGCGTGCGGCTCATAGTCGAGCACATGGGCGGCCATGTCTGACTTCTCGCTGTCGCATACATACGGCGGATTCGAGACGATGAGGTCGAAGGGCCCGGGAAGCGTCAAATGCGGGTCGAAAAGGTCTGCGCAGACGAAGCGCACCTCCGCGCCGTTGCGCTCGGCGTTAGCCTGCGCCGTGCGGATGGCCTCGGCAGAGAGGTCGAGGGCCATCACCTGCGGGTGGAGTAGCCGCCGCGAGAGCGTGATGGCGATGCACCCGCTGCCGGTGCCGATGTCGAGCACCCGCAGGGAAGGCGCCGCGCCGTGGCGTTGCACGATGCGCTCCACCAGCTCGCCCGTCTCGGGGCGGGGGATGAGCACGGAGGGGTTGACGGAGAAGGTCAGGCCGTGGAATGTGCATTCGCCGACGATGTATTGGATCGGCTCGTGCTGTTTTAGCCGTCGCACGATCATTCGGACGGCTTCTCGCTGCTGTGGGTCGATCGGAGTATCTTTGGCCAGTATTTGTTGGGCCGGAGTGTAGCCCGTGACGTGCTCGATGACCCATCGGCTGATCGCGCGTGTCTCTTCGGGATCGTAAATGGCGGCTAATTGCTCGCGGAGGTAGGCTATTGTTTCGATCATAGGGAGTGTATTTGAAAGAGAGGAAATGATAGAGGCTAATTAAGTTCTTTTCCAATCTTCTTTTCTTGCCTTGACGCAAGAAAAGACCCCTTCCGGGGCAGGGAAGTAGGCCGACGCCCTCGATTGACCGGATATCCGGAAGGAGGTGTTAGAAACGCCGACCCATTAAGTTCTTCTCTTATCTTCTTTTCTTGCCTTGACGCAAGAAAAGAAGCAAAAGAAAGTCAAGGCGTCAGGGACGCCGGCCAATTTTCTAAGTCTCAGAAAGGACTATCAAGGACGGCGGCCAAACTTCCCCGCCCCCGGAAGGGGGCCGTCAGGGACGCCGGCCAATTTTCCAAGTCTCGGAAGAGACTATCAGCGACGGCGGCCAAACTTCCCCGCCCCCGGAAGGGGGCCGTCAGGGACGCCGGCCAATTTTCCAAGTCTCGGAAGAGACTATCAGCGACGGCGGCCAAACTTCCCCGCCCCCGGAAGGGGGCCGTCAGGGACGCCGGCCAA
>ERZ773077.902-NODE-902-length-21323-cov-3.617689_pt1 | contig 21323 bp, 15 predicted proteins | sample MGYA00580612_ERZ773077 | MGnify/ENA primary metagenome ERZ773077 (study PRJEB29015, sample SAMEA2737971) | human oral metagenome | biome: human oral; feature: human-associated habitat; material: dental | place: China | collected 2021 ...
AAATTTGTGAGATAATAGCTAGCAAAGAGTACGAGATCGTGCAGCTTTCAGCCCTTTTGGTGCTAATTAGCGAAAAGAGTCTCTATCCAAAAAGCCTCGCTGCACTTGCAAAAAATATCTTAAAATACTCGCAAACCTACCGCGACGATACGCCTATGATCGATCTTTGCGGCACTGGAGGCGATGGCTTTAAGACGATAAATATCTCAACCACGGTGGCATTTATTCTTGCAAGTCTTGGCGTAAAGGTCGCAAAACACGGCAACAAGGCAGTTTCAAGTAAGTCTGGCAGCTCTGATGTGCTTGAAATTTTAGGCGTAAAAAGTGAAAAATCACTGGCAAAACAGCGTGAAAATTTAGCTAGTAAAAATTTAGCCTTATAGGCTACATACCTTATATTTGCTAAATTTTACGCCGCTTCCGCTTGCAGTTGCGACCGCAAGGGAAGCAAAGCGAAGTATAGAGCAAAAAGCCGCCGCTCAAGTTTTAAAAACTAGAGTGGAAGCTGACAAACACCGCCCTCCCCGGCGCATGCACCACCGCAGGATCTAGCGCACCTACGTGCTCGCCGCTGATAAACTCGGCATAATCTTTATCAAAGATATTTGTGACCCCAATCCTCACACCCCAGCTGTTTTTAAACTCAAATCCGCCGTAAACGTCCATCGTCGTAAAGCTCTTTGCGGCTTCGCGCTTGTCGATACCAAAGCCGGTGGTTTTATCAAAATCTCCCCTATTTTGCTTTGCCACGTAGCGCACCGCAGTGCCGATGTTGTAGCTACCAAAGCTCGCGTAGTCTTTGTAATCAAAGGCTAAATTTGCCTCAAACGGGCGAATTTGATAGAGCGGTCTGCCGTCGGTTTTGTTTTGTCCGTAGTTGTAAAATAACGAAGTTTTTAGCCCGAAATTTCGCGCGAAATTATACTCGCCGCGCAAATTTACGCTGTAAATCCTAGCATCGACGTTGCGCGTGATGACGGCGTTTTTATTCATCGGCGCGGCAGCGGCCGAGTGGCGGCGATCGTAGATAACCAGATCCTGCGCGTCGTCTGCGATAAAGTGCCCGCCCACGCTAAAGCTATCCTCGCCCTGACGCGAGCTCATGTACCCTTTATAAAATTCGCTCTTATAAGTAAAGCCCAAATTTACGCGGTTGTGGCGCTCCGGTTTTAGCAGCGGGTTGCTCACCCAGCCGTTATCCATCGGGCCGTAAAGCGTGTTAAATCGCTCCATATTGCCGGGTATGCGCTGCAAGCTCTCAAGCGCCGCGTAGTAGCTATCTAGCTCATTTGGCGTGAAGTCGTATTTTAGGCTGGCGCTTAGGCCGTCTTGTTTGACGCTACCGTCAAAATCATATCCATAAACGCTGCGGATAAGCCCCTTGACCGTCCTAAGCGGCGCGGCAGGCGCAAAATATGGCTCATTTAGCCCCTTTAAATTTGACCTCATCCAGTCGTAGTTTAGAGCTAGGCTAAGCTTATGAAAGTCGTTAAATTTATAGCTCAGCGTATCAAAAATCCTCGTTCGCTTATTTGTCACGTCGGCAAACCTATAGCCGTTAAAAACCCAGCCGCTAGGCTGTTTTACATACCTTTTGCCCTCATGATTATCGTGCTGATAGCTGATGCCGGCTAGATTGTGAAAGTCGCCCAAGTCCGCGTCGTATTTTAGCTCGGCGTCCACGATTTTTCTATCCAGTTCGACCTTGACCGTCTGCGCCGCGCTCCTTAGATGATAGTTATCGGCGTTTCTGCTCACGTCGCGTAGCATCAACTCGAAATTTAGCGTATTTGATAGATCTTCCGCGCCGATGCGAGCGTTAAATTTACCGACGTATCGCTCGGTTTTGACGGCATCCATGAGATGGTGAGGCTGCTTGTCGTCGTCAATGTTATCGTGCACGAGCGTAAATCTAAACTCGCTTAGCTCGCTAGGCACAAAACCCACGACCGCGCTTTGCCCCTGCCTGGCGTAGCCGTAGTTCCACTCCCTGCCGCCGCCGTCTTTGTAGCGGTTGGCTTTAGAAAAGTTCGCGTTTAAAATCGTATAGAAATTTGCGCCGCGGTATTTAAAAAGTCCCGAGCCGTAAAACGTCCTGACGTAAAATCCGCCCGCGACGTGAAATTTATCCATAGAATTATCAAGCAAATCCGTCACGAAAAAATAATCGTCCCTAGGCGCGCGGTCAAATTGATTTTCCGGAAATGCGCTTTGAGCGACGTTTGGCGTATAAGGCGGAGGAGGCGTAAAATCCTTTACCGGCTTTATGGCGTCGGGATTTGCACCATTTGCAAATAGCGCCGTCGCAGCCGTAGCCAGACTGATAGCTAGTCTCATTTAGTATCCTTTATGATAATTTTGATTTTTTATATCACAATTATATAGAAAGGTATTTGAATATTTCCTGATTTTCGTTAAGATAAGATTTATAAATTTCGCGCGGTTTGGTTTGTGGACGGCGGCAAATTTGACTCTAGCGAAGTTAAATTTGATAGACGTAAATTTTAGGCAAAGAGTGAATAGTCTGAATCGATGTGTAAAATTTAAAAACTCAAATTTACATTTTCAAGGTGCGGGTCTCGGTGGGTAAAATTTGAAGCCGAAATTGACAAATTTGACTTTAAATTTGAGCGTAAAACGATAAGGTGAAGTATTTTTTCTTTAGACGAGGCGGAAATGAGCCGAGCGAGGGCGCGTATATAAAATACGTAACCGAGCTTCGGCGAAATTTCCTTCTGCTTGCAGTTGCGAGTGCAACGAAGCAAAGCGAAGTATAAAGGAAAAAGACAAGCCGTTTAAGGATAAAAGAAACTAAGTATCTGCGTCGCCGCCTTTTCTTCTATGTATGGGATTATATAACTTGGCGAATAAAGATTTTGGCCGCTTTCGATCTCGAGATTTGTCCTTTGCTCGCTGCCGTTTGCGCGGATCATCACGCTGATATAGGCTCTATAAAGATAATAATCCGTCCTGTCGTAAAAATCATCGTCAAACGGGTCGCCAAAAAGCATGCCAAAGCCCATACTTCGTGCGCGCCCATAGCTGCCAAAGCCATATCCCATATTCATATACACTCGCGGGCGCTCGCGTCGCTCAAGGCGCTGCAAACTCGCAAAATCGCCCATTATCACGACGTCTGCGCTCTTTTGATCCATGCTTTGCGTAAAGCCGTTTTGCAGTAGCTTGTTTCGCACGGTGTTTTCTAGCGTGTTTGCGTAGCCGCAGGAGTTTTTAAAGTAAACATAGACGCTACGCGAGGCTTTTTTCACGTCGCCGTTAGTGATAAAAATAGGCACTGTGCTTCTAGCATAAAGCTCGGGCGTACGCGGCTCGCCGCAGCCTACGAAAAAAATCGCAAATAGCAAAATAGAGAAAATTTTTAGTTTCATTTTGCGTCTCCTTATTCAAATTTGACCGCCGCAAATTTAACGCGGTCGGGTCAAATTTAGGATCAAATTTAAGCGTATTTTACTACTAAATCTTTACGTTTGAGTAAATTTATAACACGAGCTTGATCTCGTTTTCAAGAGTTGCTTTTGGCGTGAGTCCGATGAAGCGCTTTTTGAGATTGCCCTCGCCGTCAAAGACGAATATCGCGGGCACGCCCATCACGCCGCCGACGGCTTTGCTGAAATAATCGACCGAAACTTTATCGCTAATGACGTCGTAGTCGATATGGTGCTGCCTAACCATGTCGATATCTTTATCAAATCCGAGGCTGGGTCCAAATATCCCGTAAACGCCGAATTTGTCCTTAAATTCGTAGTAAATTTCATTTACGATCGGAGCTTGCGCTACGCAGGCGCCGCAAGAAGTGCCGAAGAAAAATAGCATGTATGGCTTGCCGTCCGTTTTGAGTCGTCTGCCCTCGGGAAAATAGTGCGTATCGACGCCCTTTGGCGAGTTTAGGCTAATGTGGTGTTTATCAAAGCCGCTATTTCCGCAGCCAGCTATCATCGCCGCCGCAAAAACTAAAAGTATATATTTTTTTATCATAACTCTCCCAAATTTAAACCGTAGCAAAGGCGGTTTGACCTTTTGGTTCGCTTGCTAGCCTCTCGCATGCCTCCGCACGCTCGCCGTCGCTCACGTAGTGGATATTTTCCATCTTGCCGTGCCTTAGATAGACGATCTTGTCGCCAAACTGCCCAAGATCGGGGTTGTGCGTGATGAGCAGGATGGTTTTGCCTTCGCTTCGCAGCTTTTGAAATAGCTCCAAAACTACGCGCTCGTTTGCTTCATCTAGGTTGCCCGTCGGCTCGTCGGCTATCAAGATATCAGGATCGTTTATCAGGGCGCGCGCGATGCACAGACGCTGCTGCTCGCCGCCGCTAAGCTGACTCGGACGGTGATCTAGCCTGTGTCCTAGACCCACTCGCTCGAGAGCCTTTTTAGCGTCCTCTTCGTCCACGCTGCTGTGATAGTACTGCGCTATCATCACGTTTTCGACGCAGTTTAGGTAGGGGATGAGGTGAAACTGCTGAAATATCAGCCCGATCTTTTCGCGGCGAAATTTGAGCGTCTCCTCGTCGCTAAGTCTGCTAGCGTCGTCTCCGCCTAGCGTGTACGTACCTGCGGTTGGCACGTCCATCAGCGAGAGGATATTTACCAGCGTACTTTTACCGCTACCGCTTGGGCCCATTATGCTAACCCACTCGCCGGCGTTTACGTCAAAGGTAATGCCCTCCAGCGCCCTTACTTCGCCAAATCTTTTTTCTATCCCGTTTAATCTTATCGCGTATTGCATATCATTCTCCTCTTAAAATATCGGCCATCTTGTTTTCCAGCGCCCGTTTGATCGGATAGATCGAGGCCACGCCCGCAAAAACGAGCGAGATAACCATCGCTATCGGTATGCTCATAAATCTAAAATCGATGCTCGAATCAAAAATCGCGTAGCCTAAAATTTGCGCCAAACCATAGCCTAAAATAGCACCCGCCAAAGCCGCCGCAAGCGCCGTGACGAAGGTCTCGACGCCGAACAAATTTAACACGTTTTTCTTACTAGCTCCAAGTGCTCTAAGCAGCGCGATCTCCTTTGAACGCGAAAACAAAATCGCGCTTAGAGTCGTGTTTACGCACATTGAAGTGATAAGCAAGATAACAAAGCTAACTAGCGCCATCAAAAGCTTAATTTTGTCTAAAATCAGACCCTCTGATTTTGAAATTTTAGCCACGGGTTTAACCGAAATTTGCTCGTCGCTAAGGCTCTTGCCAAGCTCGCTGATGTAGTCAAATTTGCCCGTCACTACGGCCTCGGCATAGTTTAACGCATTTGGCTCGTTTGCTATCTTTTGCGCTAGAGGTAGCGAGATGATGAGTAGCGAGTCCTCTTTGTCGCCGTCTTGCACGATGCCGCGGATCTTTACCTTTTCGCCCGCGTTCGCGCCGATTTGCCTTACTTCGATCGTGTCGCCGACCTTAAAGCCGCTTTGTTTGGCTAGATCGGTGCCGATTAGCGCGTTTCTCTCGTCAAAATCTAGCGTTATGCCTTGCCCTTCTTTGACCTCTAAAAACGGCTTAACCCGCGTTAGGTCGCTAAATTTGACGCCCATAGCGATAGCAGTCGTTGGGCCTATGTTTACCTGCGTGAAAAGATATCCGCTCTGACCGATTAGTTTGTCGCTTGGTATTTTGGCGATCTTTTCGTTAAATTTAGCCTCGTCTATCGCGTCACTAACCGGGTCTGCGGGAGCGAAAACCACGTTAGCACCGTAGCTTTTTAGCTCCTTGCTTACTTTTGAGTCGATATCCAGATATACGTTTACAAACGCCGCCGTCACGCACGCTCCAAGCAGGATAGAGACGATGATGACGCCGACTCTAGCCGCACCAAAGCGCAGGCTTTTAAAGATGACGTTATAAAAAAAGCCCTTATTTGCGATCATATAGCACCTCCGCAGGCAATAGTTTAACGACGCTTCTCATCGGCACGAGCGAGCCCGCGATCGAGATAAGAAGCGCAAAAGCGATACTAAGCGGAAGCACGATCCACGCGATGCCGATACCGTAGCCAAAGATACTGTAAGCGATTATGTAGCTTAGCGCATAACCCAAAAACGCTCCCAAAATGCCCGCAAAAAACGCCACGACTAGGCTTTCGCTCGCAAAAAGGGCGTAAATTTCAAAGTTGCTCGCACCTATGGCTTTTAGAAGGCCGATCTCTTTTTTACGTCTGTAAATTTCGCTAGTCATTAGCGAAGTAATGCCGATAGAGGAGACCGCCAGCGCGATGACGCTAACGATACCCATTAGGCTTTGGATTTTTTTTACGATATTACTCTCGGCGTCGCTTACCTGCATCATCGCTTTTGCCGCTACGCCCGCGTAGTTCTCCTCGATCTGATAGGCTATAGAGCTAACATAGGCCGAGCAGTACCACATATCGTATTCGGCGCTATCTAGGTTATCGAGGTTTCGCCTAGCCTTGACGGAGAGGTCGTTTTCTGGGATCGTCATCGCTGAAACCTCAGCTTTTGAGTATTGTCCCGGCTTACCTAAAAGCTCCTGGGCAAGCTTTAGCGAGGTTACGATTTTATAGCTCTCTTCGCCGGCTCCTTTTAGCACGCCTGCGATTTTTACGTTACGTCCGTTTAAATTTAGCTCGCCGCCAACGCTCAAATTTCGCTTCGCGGCTAAATTTTCGCCTACGAGCACGTTTTGCGTATCGTCGTCCTCTATCCATTTGCCCTCAACCGCCCAAAAGCCAAATAACGTTTTTACGCCCGTTTTAAACTCCGGCTCGTCGGCCACGTTTGCAAATTTATCAAACCAAGTGCCCGTGATTTGGTATTTCTCGCCGTTAGCGTCCTTTACCTCGCCGTTTAAAAACGGCGCAAACGCCACGATGTTATTTCGCCAAAAAATTTCCTTTACCTTATGCAAATCCTCTTCGTTTAGGTAGTTTTGCGATTTTAGTGGGGTGAAGTTTTTACCCTCGATCTCGATAGCTAGCGCTTCGCCCTTTGGCAAGACGACGATGTTTGAGCCGTAGCCTCGCAGCTCACTAGCGATCTGATCGCCGATTTTTAGCGTGATATTTAGCATACAAGCGATCAAAACCGTCGCCAAAAGTATGGTGATAAAGGCCATACCTTTTTGCACCTTTGAGCCGGTGATCGAGCTTTTTATAAGCCTTAGTTGCATATTTTTCATTTTAAAGTCCCGTTTATATCGACGTATTTTTCAGGGTTGGCTTCAAATTCCGCCTGAGTTTTTTCGTTTTCAAAGAAATACGTCCTGTTGTAGTATAAATAAGATTTCGAGCCGATATTGCTTACTTTCTTGCGGCTTACCGGATCTAGCACCATTTTTTCGACGACTTTTGAGAAATAGTTCGCACCGCTTTGGATGGTATCAAGCGTTACGGTTACGAATTTGCCGTCAAATTCAAACGGCATAGGTATCGGGTTGCAGCCGCCCTCTTTGCCGACTGATGGCAAGAAAATGCGTACATTGCACGAGATGCAGATGAGATCGCCGCCCTTTTTGACGTAGCCCATATCGCCACATATCGCGCACGCGTCAAAGACGATGATCGGCGAAGCGCGGTCTGAAAAGCGGTTTAAAAGAAAAAACCTTATCTCCCTGCCTTCGTCGTTTATATAGGCGTAGCGGTGAAGTTCGTTGTCGGCGAGTTTTTCGACGTCAAATTTAAACTCGTTGTTTATGGGCTCAACAATGATAGGGTCTGAGATCTCAGGCGGCTTAGACGCGTACAGGTCGTAGTAAAGCCCGAAAATAAGAGCCGTAACGACGATAGCTATGCTGCTTTTGGAGTTTGTCGCCATGAAATTTCTAGCCGCGTTGTTAAATCTAAATTTGTTTGAGCCCACGACTGATTTTACGAGCGGAGCCGGACGTTTTTTGAAATTTATAACCGCCAAAATCAAAACCGAAAAGATGAAAAAATACTGCGCAAACGTCGTATAGTAAATGCCTTTAGCCACGAGCGAGAGCGCCCACGGATATGTAGGTATCATACCCGCCCGCATAAACTCAAGCCCCGTGTTTGAAATAGCTTGCACTATCAAAACTGCAAGAAAAAGAAGCGAAAACGTCCATAAGACATGCTTGCACAGGCACTCTTTTAAATTTGAAACGACGAAAAATAAAATCAGTAAAAGCAAAAATGCAAATATCATCAAAAATAAGCTGATGATGGACTGCGTATCGAGTAGCTCGCCTGCAAATACCGGAAAATTCGCGCTAGCGTGAGCATAGGTTAAGCCGTAGCCTGCGCCTAAGGCGAAAAACGTTATCATCTTTGCAGGGTTAAATTTGATAAAAATCCAAAGCGCGCTAACTAGCAAAAATACCAAAGTAGCCGCGTCAAATACCATTTTAACGCCCGCGTCGTGAAGCGTGAGTCTAGCGATCTTAAAAACGACTATGCCTACTGCGATACCCAAAACCGAGGGTAGAAACAGCGCTTTTAGGCTCTTTTTGTCGTTGTTTAACGCTGCAAAAAGGACAAATCCCAGTAACGATGAGATAACTTGGACGAAATATATAGACATGATCAGCCCTGTAATTTGAGAATTTGAATAAAATTTAGAGCGGACTTAGCCGCTCTAAGCCCGAATTATTTAGCAGGCGCTCCGGTATATTGGAATTTATAGGTCGTGGTAAACGGCTCGAACCATTTACCTACGCCCGTTTCTTTGTCTGCGTGACGACCGAAGCCTTGTTTTTCAGGATTTTCTATATGAAATTTTAGCTCGTAGTTGCCAACGCCCGTATCCATTTTTAGGTTAGCGCCGTAGTGAGGGCCGTCTTGAGCAACCATAGGCATAAATGTGCCTTTTTTAACTTTGCCGTTATCTAGGTTTTTTAGCTCGTAATTAACTTTTAGATAAGGGATCCACTCACCGGCTGCAAAGCCGTTTTTATTTCCCTCGATAGCGTGGATGTCGGCCTCTAGGTGGATGTCTGCTTTACTAGGAGCTAGGTCGATGCCTTTTGGCTCCATGTCGATCGGCTCTAGATAAACGGCAGCTATCTCCATGCCGTTGATCTCTACCGGATCGCCGATAGGAAACTCGCCTGCTACGGCTACTGAAGCAGCAAGGCTAAATGCCAAAGCTGTTTTAACAAATTTGTTCATGTTCTCTCCTTTAAATTGGTTTGTAAATTTATTTTTAAGCTTCGCGGCAACCCGCGAAAGCTAGAAACGTCAAATTTAAGCCTCTTTGGCTTGCTTTTTTTTCATTATGATCACGCCGATGATTAGCGCCGCTACCATGATAGTCTGCGGTACTAAGCTCTCGTAATACGGATAAATACCCAGCCACTCGATAGTTGGGAAGCCTTCGATCTTGGTCGGAACGAAAATTTTACCCTCGACAAACTCCATAAGCCCCTTGCCCACAAACACGATCGACATATAAAAAATGATCGCCGAAGTGAACAAGAAAAACGGCTTGATCGGGATTTTTATAGCAAAAATTTTAAACACGTAGTAAGTGACGAGCAAGATGACTAGCCCCACTATAAATCCCAGCGCGATCATCGAGTAGCCCGCGCTATCTTTAGCGTCAAAAATCAGCGCCTGATAGAAAAGCACGGTCTCCGCGCCTTCTCTAAATACCGCTAAAAATACCGTCCACCAAAGCGCCTTAGCAGAGCCTGCGGATATAGACTCGCTGACGTGGCTTTGGATATATTTGCTCCATTTTTTCGCGCCCGCGTTTGAAAGTAGCCAAAAACCGACGTAAAAGAGCAGTCCCACGGCAATAAGCATCACCGCGCCCTCCATCACCTCTCTTTTTTGACCTGCAGCGCCCGCAAATATCAAATTCATAATCCACGCCATAACAAAGCTTAACACGATCGCTACGGCAAGCGAGCTGTAAACGATGCTCATGCGCTTTTCGTTGCCGGTTTTTAGTAGATACGCCACGACGGCCGCTACGATGATGAGCGCCTCAAATCCCTCGCGAAGTATGATCGTAAGCGCGTAAACAAATAGCGCCCAAGGCGAACTGCTGCCGCTTGTTTTTTCTAACGCGGCGTCTAAATTTGCGCCTAGATTATCGGCTGCTTGCTGAAGTCTCTCGACGCTCACGCCCGCCTTCATCAGCGCGACTACTTCGCCGAAATTTCCTTCTATCTTGGTTTTTAGACCGACGTCTATCGCGCCTACTTTGTTTTCCATGCCGCTACCTTCGAACTCGTCGAAGTAAATATCCTGAGCATCGCTCATAGCTTTAGCTACGTCTTTTGCGGCGTAAAGTTTGATCGCGTCGGCGATTTTTGCCTTTATGTTTGCAACGACTGGCGCAAAATCAGTAGCCGCGTCATCCTCGGCGCTATCGGGCAAAACCACGTTGGTAGCTAGCGAGCCAGACTCCATAGGCAGCTTGGCTACGTTTTCGTATATCAGCGCGTCAAGCTCGTCCAAATTTGACTTTAGCACGTCGACTGCTACGTCGTTGTTTATCGCTATTATCGCCGAGCCCATTCGCTTTTGGATGTCGCCGTCGATGCCCTGACCGCCGTTTATAAATCTACGGATAGCCTCTTCTAGCTTCGTGTTGCGGTAAAGCTCAAATTTGGCTTTGTTGTTTATCTGCTGTTTTGCTGCGTCTTTATCACCCTTTTCGTAGGCTGCTGCGGCAGCGCTAAGAGCTGTTTTTATATCGTTATAAACCACCTGCCAGTGCGGCTCGATAGCGGCGCTACTTGCAGGTTGCGCCGTAGTTTGGCTAGCCTCAGTAGCCTTAGCGGTCTGCGCGGCGTCTGCGTTTTTAGGATCGGAGTACTCGCCCACTAGCTTGTGACCGGTGTTTATGACGGGCAAAACCTCATCCATCTCTTTGTTTAGCTCGTCCATTATCGCTTGTATCTCTTCTACGGATTTTTTAGCGATGATGGCTTTGCGGATTTTGCCAAATTTAGACTCCATCGAGTAGGCTTTTTTCTGCCCCAAATTTACCCTGATCGCCGCTTCGATGTTTTCGAAATGCCCAAAATACGCATTTTGCGTAGCGGTTTTTGCCTCGTCGATCTTGCCCTCTTTATACTGCTGCATAATGCTTACGAACGAATCTTTTATGCTCTGTATCTCAGGGCCATAGTCGGTATCCGCTGCATTTAGCATAAAAGGGATAAAAAGCGCGAGTATAAATTTTAAAAATTTGCTCATCAAGCCCGGGGCGAGATTGCGTAAAAATCGCGTTTTTGCTAATGTGTTTGCGGATCAAAAACCACGTAAGCGCCATCACGGGCGAAACCAAAATGATCAAAACCAAAGCCGCCGTAAAATCGAGCGCGCGCTTTAAAAAACACCTATACATCGATAAATTTCCTATAAACCTCTAAATATTTTTCCGTGACGATCTTTTCGTCGTAATTTGCAAGCACCATCTCGCGTCCGTTTTGCCCGAGCCTCTCGCAAAGCGCAGCATCGTCCAATAAAATTTCGATCTTTCGCGCAAGATCCTCTGCGTCGCGAGTGCGGCAGATTAAGCCGTTGACGCCATCTTGCACGGCTTCTACGCAGCCGCTGCAGTCGCTTACCACGCAGGCTCGCGCCATGCTCATCGCCTCTAAAACCGTGCGCGGAAAGCCCTCCTTGTAGCTAGGCAGCACGAACATATACGCGCTTTTATACAGCTGCCGAACCTGTTCGCTCCAAGGTATCCAGCGCACGAACGGGCTTTTTAAAAAGGCTTCGTCCGCGCTGCTTTTATTGCCCGCGTATCCGCTGCCTACGAAGACGAAGCTTACGTCCGTGCGATCTTTTAAAAGCTCTGCCGCTTCGTAAAATTCCTTAATCCCCTTGTGCCAAAGCGCGCGCCCCATCATCAAAACGACCTTCCGCTCGCCCAGATCCGCCCCTTCGCATACGTCCGGATCGAAGTAGCTCGCATCCACGCCCACGCTTTTGATGCGGTAAATTTTATCCTCGCGGCTCAAGCCCCTAGCCAAAAAATAATCAGGATCTGCGTCATTTACGAAGATACAGCCGTCGCTAAGCGCCAAGGAGCGCCTGTAAAGCCGCTCGATCACGGCTCTAATTAGAAGCGATTTTAGGTCGCCGTCCACGTAGAAGCTGCCGAGCCCCTCGACTAAATTTAACACGGTTTTGATGCCCGCTTTTTTCGCCGCGAAGGTACCGAAGACGTTTGATTTATGCGCGGAGGTCTGAAGCATATCTAGGTTCAGATCGCGCAAAACGACAGCCAGATCCTCGCTGTTTTTAAGCACCCTAAAAGGGTTGATCGAGGCCTTGTCGAGCTCGTAGGTCGCGGCGCGAAATTCGCTCGCAAGCCTTTGCGTGTAATCGCCCGCGGGCGCGATGGCGTAAATTTCATGCCCGCGCTCTTTAAGAGCCCGCATTATCGGCGCGCGAAAGAAATACAAGCTCATGCTTTCATGCGAAAGAAACCCTATGCGCGCCACGGCTCACGCTCCGTTTTGAAATTTTGTGACTTAAAATTTATATGATTTTGTGCGCGGCGTGCGGAATTCTCGCCGTCCTGATTAAAATTTCGCGCGAAATTTTGCATTCTAGAATTTTGCGCTAAATTTCGTATTTTGAAATTTAGCGCTATGAAATTCGGCGCCGCAAAAAACCCCTGCTCTTTTTTAAAATTTACCGCCGAAAAAAGCGCTCGCGGCGCTTGAAAAAATTTCATTCGCTCTCCTTGAAATTTAGCCTAAATTTAATCCCAAATCCGCGCACGGCGGTCAAATTTGGCCCACATACCGCGATGAAATTTAACCCGCGCGTAGCGGCAAAATTTAACGCTTTAATTTATACACCTTTACCGCAGGATTTAAGATCACCGGCTCAAACAGATCGCTTTTGTAGCGCTCAAATACGAAAAGCTGCACGTAGCTCGAGTTTAGCATCGCTCGATCCATCAGTAAAAACCGCCCGTAATCGCGCATGAAAACCACGTAAAATTGCGCGCTGCTGTCCATATTAAGCTCCTTGACCGCTAGCTTGCCGCTCGCATCGTAGCTCGTTTCGTAAAAGGTATTGATCGCGAATTTTCTGCCGCTATACTCTAAATTTAAAAGGCTCGGCGAGATCGAAAAGCCGTTGTCCATATGCACGCCGCTTTGATCCTGAACGAACCTATCGCTCGTTATGAAAAACAGCTCGCCTAGCTGCTTGCCGTCGGTGATGTCGATGTTCGAAAACTGCGTGACGACGGGGAAGATATTCATCATGCGATCGGGCAGGATGTAGTAGATGTCGCGCGTAGGCTTCGGCGGCTTAAAATCAGCCAGCCCCAAGCTTAAGATAAAATCATTTACATCGGTCGCATTGTAGTCTTTTAAAATTTGCTTTAGCTTGTTTGGAATTTTTTCGCTATATCCGCGCTCGGTATATTCGACATCCAGGCGTGCCATATTTGCAGAGCTCATCTGATCTCTAAAAAGCGCGAAGCTAACGGGGAAATTATCGTTGCCGAGGTGTTTGCCGCCGTCGATGAGTGTTTTTACGTCGCTGTAATAGCGTATGCCATATCCGTAGTCCCACCATGAAAGCGCGTAATCCTCGCGCTGCGCTTTATCTTTGAGCTCGTCAAACACCCGCACCTCGCTTTGATAAAAGACCGTATCGACCTTGTACGAGACGATGTGCTGCCACGCGGGATAGATCGCAAGCGCCGTTAAAATAAGCAGTATCGCGCGTGCAGCGATCTTTGGCAGATCCAAGCGCTTTACGCAAAAATACAAAATATATCCGAAGCTTAGCCCCATTACGCCCACGGCGTAGATCGTAAATCTAAGGCCTGCCTTGTTCGCCGCAAAGCCCAAAAGCAGAAGCGGGATGGAGAGCAAAAATTCCTTATGTCTAAAGCAAAGCACCGCGTATCCGATCGCCGCGATCACGAAAACCGCGACGTGCGAGCTGATGCGCTCCATAAATACTTTAGCCGGCACGATGCCCGATTCTTGGATCGTTTGATTGACGTTGAAAAAATGAAATGCCGTATCGGCGTTGTCCGCAAAGGAGCGGAAGATATAAAATTTCGCCTGAAAGATGATCGGGCTAAGGCCTCCGTTTGCGATGAAAAACGCCACGGCAAAGCCGCCCAAAAGGGCTAGGGATTTAAAATTTAATAGCCTTCCTCTAAACGCAAAGAGCCAAAATAGCGTAAGCGAGATTAAAATTTTAGCTACCAGCGGCGTGGAGCAAAGCGCGATCAAAAAGATGATCATCGCTTCGTAATTCACCCTGCTTTTTCGCTTAAAAATCAGCGTATAGGCGAAAAACATGGCGAGCATCATGGAATTTAGCGAGAAGCTGGACGGATACCACCACATATAAAATATCGTAAACGCGCCCAGCCAAAACAGCGTGCTGCGCGAGCCGCGCGTGCAAATGCGGATAAGCGCCCACAAAATACACATCGCAAGCACGATATTTAGCATATCGGTGTCGTAATACCCCGCCATCGTGCGGTTGTAATAGCTATTCGCCACGCTCGCGACAAGCGCGCCGATGAAGCCCGCGCGCATGCAGCGAAACTCGCTTGAAATCAGCAAGATCGGCACTACGATGAGCGAGCTGCAAACCACCGAAAGATAAACGAAAATGCTCTCCAGCGAAAACGGTAAAATTTTAGCCAAAAACGCAGTCAAAATCGAAAGCGACGCGCTAAAATAGCTAAGATCGTTCGGTTGATGAAAGCCCGCGAGACGGTCGCGCGCGCCCTCTGCGAAGGCGTAGCCGTCGTTGGTGTTTATCATCAGCTCGCCGTCCCAAAAAAAGTAGTTCGGAAATCCGCTCGCCCAGTAAACCCACCACATACGAAACGCCACGCTAAAGGCAAACGCGAGCAAAATCATCAACAAAATATGCTTGGAAAACTCATAATTTTTTATAAAGCCGAAAATTTTGCGTTTCGCCCTACCCGCGCCGTTTGCGCTCGCGGCACTATTCGAAGCTGCGCTATTACGGGCGCCCTGCTCGCCGCCCTCGCCGCTGGCGTTATTAAATTTACTCTTGCCGCTTGCATTGTTAAATTTATTTTTACCGCCGCGCTTGCATGCGACGTTAAATTTAGCCGTACCGCAATTTTTGTTCGAAGCATTAAATTTAGCTGTACCGTTTTTATTTACGCTGTCAGCTTTACCTGCGCCGTTAAATTTATCCGCGCTTGCGTATCCGTCCGCGCTTTTAAATTTACCTTGGTCGCGAATTTCGCTCGCGCCGTCAAAGTCATCAAATCTGCCCGTATCCGCGATATTTTTATTAAATTTCTCCGGTTCTTGCTCTAGCGCCTTAATGTCAAAAGCCCTCATTCTCTCCGCCACGCCTATTTTCCTTCGTCGATTTGTTCTATTTTTGCGATCAGCTCGCTTGCTATCCGTTTTTTATCGAAAAACGAGGCTCTAATTTTAGCCTTTTTCTCATAAAATTTTACATAATTTTCATCATCCAGCGCTTTTTGCATCGCCGCTTGAGTGCTTTCTAGATCGTTTACGCCCACCAGTACGCCCCATTCGCTTTGCCCCATAAGCTCGCGCGCGCCGCTTTGATGATCGCTTGAAATCACGAGCTTGCCGCACGCAAGAGCCTCGATGAGCGCGTTTGAAAAGCCCTCAAAAAGGCTTACGAAGACGAACGCATAGCATCTGGCCATATATTTATACGGATTTGCGTCAAAGCCCAACAGCTTCACGCGGCCGCTTAAGCCGAGCTCCTCTATCAAAGCCTCAAGCTCATCCCGCAGCACGCCGTCGCCTAAGATCAGCAGGTCTTTGTCGTTATTTTTTAAATTCGCATACGCACGGATCAAAAGCGTGTGGTTTTTGCCCGCATCGAGCCTGCCAACGCTTAGGAAAAACGGCCGCTCCTGCGCGATAGGCTCGCTCGCTTTACGGCCGATCTCATCCAAATCGATCGCGTTATACAGCACGCTCATCTTGCGCTCATCGATTCCAAAATTATCCGCCAGATCGCGCAAATTTCCGAGCGAGTTCGGAAAGACAAAATCGGCCTTCGGATAGAGTTTGCGCAGCAGAAGCTTTGAAATTTTGGATTTGAAACTCGCATCTTTATACAGCACCGACGGCGTCGAGCATTCGTTAAAAATCATCGCTCCGCCCAATCCGTAAACTCGCGCCAGCGCCGCCACGTAACAAGGGCGGTTCATCCAAACAAAGTGAATATCAATGCCCAGCCTCTCGCATAACTTTTTGTAGTGCATCGCCAAAAACGGCAGCTTTGCGAGCTTCAGCAGCCCGTTTTCAAAGGGGGCTGATTTTTCGATGAAATGGATCTGCACGCCGCTTGGAATTTCATAAAAAATCCTCTCGTTCATCAGCACCAGATGCACCTCGTAGCGCGCCGTAAGCTCGCCTAAGAGGTTGCTTACGACGCGCTCGGCGCCGCCGCCGCCCATCGAATATATAAAAACGCTTAATCTCTTCATCCATTTACCTTTTAATATTGCTGTTGCGCTCTAAATTTAATCTTTCCGTTTTTCACGCGAGCGCCGCCATACCCGCCGTTTAAATTTAGCGTATTTTACGCCGCTCTAAGCGACTAAATTTCATCGCGCGATGCGGCTTTGTAAATTTAGCCGCGCCGATATGCTCAGGCGCAAGAGCCTATCTTAGCACACGAAGTTTAAATTTAATCCCTGCGCGCTGCTAGGGCATCGATAAGCGGCTGCTATTTGCGCGCAAACCGATCGATCAAGCCCTGCCAGAGCTCGACTATGCGCTCCTGCGAAAAATCGTCTAAATTTTCATTTGCATTTTGCACGAGAGTGTCTCGCAGCTTCTCGTCGCGCATCAAATTTTCAAGCTTGCTCGCAAGTTCATTCGCATCGCCGCATTTAAACAAAACGCCGCTAAAGCCGTCTTTTATGAGCTCTTTTGCGCCCGCCGTGTCGCTACTAAGCCGTGCGCAGCCGTAAAATGCAGACTCGATCAGTACGTTCGAAAGCCCCTCGCTAAGCGAGCTTAGCACAAAAATTTTAGCTTCTTTATACAGCTCGCTCACGTCCTGTTTATGCCCTAAAAATCGCACTTCAAGCCCAAGCCGCGCCACGAGCTCGCGCAAGCTTTCGCGCAGCGATCCGTCGCCTGCGATTAAAATTTCCCACTTAGTAAGCAGGCTTTTATCGATCTCGCTTAGCGCGTCAAAGTAAATTTCATACCCCTTTACAGGCTCAAGCCTGCCGACGCTTAGGATCACGTTTCGCTTAGCGCTTTTAGCGCCATCAACCTCGCCGAAAAAGGGGTTGTGCACGACGAAGCAGTTTTTGACAAATCGCGAATAGTATTCAAAGTCCGAGCGCGTAAGCACCGTAAGCGCGTCCGCTTTTTTATAGCACAGATCGCGCACGCGGCTAAAAAGCCCGCTTGGCAGATAATCGTGCGCGTTGTGCTCTGTCGCGATGAGCGGGATGCCTAGCCCGAAACTTGCGATCACGCACGCTACGTTCGTCCAGTCCATAAAGCTGATGATGACGCTTGGGCGCTCGCGCTTGAAACACTCGCGCAAAATTCTGTATTTATCGAACCTGCCGCCGTTTTTATAAACATCCAGATGCAAAAATTTTATCTTTTCGCTAAATTTATACCTGCCCTCGTCGTTTTCCAAAATCGCGATCGTAACGTCGTTTGCGCGCGCAAAATGGTTCGCCAAAACCTGGAGCACGCGCTCGGCGCCGCCGTTTCTAAGAGCCGCGATGACGAATAAAATTTTCATCTAAGCCCCTTGTAAATTTTATATAAAACCCGCAGTAGAGCGGGGTTTGCGTAAAACAAAACCATTAAAATTTTTTGCACCCTATTTGCGTGGCGCATGAAAAATCTGAAATTTAAATTTTCACTTACGAAGCCGTGCAGCTGCGAAATGACGGCAGCCGCTTCGCTACTGCTCAACGCTTCATTGCCGTCCGATACCTTGTCGCCACCCAGCGCCTCGTCGCTATTTGGCGCCTTCTTGCTTGAAATTTCGCCCGCGCCCTCTTTCGCGCTCGAATTTATGGCGCCGCTAGCAGGCGCGCTCACCTGCGATCTTATCACCATAAACGCCGTATTTAGAGCGGATTCGCAGCGCGTGAAGTTCGCCTCCTCCCTTAGCTGCGGATACGCCGAGACGATGGAGTCCGTAAATCTGCGCACGGCGGGGATTGCAGCCAGGTGGCGGCGCGAGAACGAATTAACGGTCGAGCCCGCGCGGATGCGGTAAAAATATAGCGTCTCGCTCGTGCACGCGGTAGCTCCGTGATTAAACATATCGAAAAAAATCGCCACGTCCTCGTAGATCTGCCCCTGCGGAAAGCGCAGACTTTTAAAAATTTCGCTTGCAAACAGCGCGCGGCAGGGACCGGTGCTAAAATATGGATTTTGTAGGCAGCTTTGTCTAAACAGCTCGCACGGCTCTATAATTCGCTCGCGGCTCGCGTCCTTTTGAGCTTTGCTTTGCGCGGAGGTCTGCGAAGTGCAAGCTTGCGCGCCGTTTTGCAAGCTACCGGTTTGCTCGCTATTTTGCGAAGCGCGGTCTTGCACTGCGGAAGTTATGGAGCTATCAGCGCCGCGCGCATTAAATTTAATATTATCCTCCGCAGAGCCGCTAAATTTAGCCTCATCTGATACTACATCTTGCTCCCTTGATAAAATTTCGCTCTCTGTTTCTTTAAATTTAGCTGCATGCGCCCTGATCTCCGCAATCTGCGCCGAGCTTTCAAACGCCTTATATCCGCACATCGCGATCTTAACGCCGAATGTTTTGATTAAATTCAAAAGCGTCCGCACGAGATCCGCATCCGCCACGTCGTCGCTATCGACGAAGGTCAAAAACTCGCCGCGCGCAAGCTCAAGCGCGGCGTTTCGCGCGCTAGCCTGTCCGCCGTTTGACTTATGGATGACGCGCACGCGGGCGTCAGAGCGCGCATACTCATCGCAGATCTCCCCGCTAGCGTCGTTCGAGCCGTCATCGATCAGTAAAATTTCCAAATTCGAGTAGCTCTGATGCACGACGGAGTTTAGGCACTCGCGCAAAAAATCCTGCACGTTATAAACGGGGATTATCACCGAAACTAGCGGGTTTTGCCTCATTTTTGCTCCAAGCTCAAATTTATAAAATCGGTCCATTTTTTGCCGATCGTCTCTATGCTAAAGTCCTGCGTGCGCTTGTTTGCGTTTTGCACGAGAGTGTCTCGCAGCTTCTCGTCGCTCATTAAAATTTCGAGCTTTTTGGCGATCTGCGCGCTGTCGCCTACCGGGCATAAAAACCCGTCCACGCCGTCGTTTATGAGCTCACGCGGTCCTGCGACGCAGTCTGTAGAGATGCGCGCGATGCCGAAAAACAGGCTCTCCATCAAGATATTGCAAAAGCCCTCGACCCTGCTGGTGACGACTACGATTTTGGCGCGCTCGTAAAGGCTCTCGATATCGCGCACAAAGCCGATAAATTGCACGTTTACGCGCAGTTTCGCAGCGAGACTTTCAAGGCTTTTTTGCTCCGGCCCATCGCCCGCGATCACCACCTTCCACTCTTTTAAAAGATTAAAATCCATAAGCGCAAGCGCCTTAATCAGGGTATCAAAGCCCTTGTAAGCGTTGAGCCTGCCCGCTGCGAGGATGATATTTTCCTTGGCGGGGCGCTCATCTTTGGCGTGAGAGATCTCAAACATCGGATTAGGCATGATCGCGCGATTTTGCACGTAGGTGTAGTGGTCGAAATCGAACTTGCTAAGCACGCTAAGCCCATCGGCAAACGGATAAAAAATCCGCTTCAGCGCCCGCCACATCGGACTTTTTAAAAAACGATGGTTGGTGTGCTCGGTGATGATAATCCTGTTTTCAAGCCCCAAATTTGCGATGAGCGTAAGCACGTTGGTGTTGTCCAAAAAGGAGATCACGACGTCAAACTCGCGCCGCTTTAAAATTTTACGAAGCGCGAAAATTTTATTAAATCGCTTCGTAAAATTTCCCAAAATCCCCCGCTCGCCGACGCCCAGATCTAAATTTAAAACCCGCGCCTTGGGCGAAATTTTATAAAACGGCTCCTCCGCGTCAAATTTTATCACGCAAACATCGTGCTGCGCGCAGAAATAATTAGCCAGCACGCTTAGCACGCGCTCGGCGCCGCCCTTGCCCAAAGATGAAATCACTAAAGCTATCTTCATTTACGCCCTTAAATTGCTGATCAAAAACTCGCGCGAAGCCTCACGCCTGTGCGATAAAATTTCATTCACGCGCGCCCAATCGACCTGCTTACCTAAGCTCACGTCGCTTGCGCTTTTTATGACGCGATCTTGCAGCTCGAAGCTCTCAAAAAGCGAGTAGAAGCGCGAACTGCCGCGGTTTTCATTGATAAACGCGAAAAACGGCTTGTTAAACAAGATCGAAAACGCGCATCCGTGAAAGGAGTCGGTGATCACGAGCTGCGCGCCCGCGATGAGGCTTAGCCACTCCTCGATGCTGACGCGATTTGCCTTGTCGTTCACCTCGCGCACGCCCAGTCCTTCGCGCTCGCTCACGCTTTTTAAAATTTCGCTCTTGCGCTCGTTTTGATCCAAAATGTAGGCAAAAATTTGCCCTTTTTGCGCGGTGTTTGCTGCACGAACGGCATTCTCGCCGGCATCCTGCGCCGAAAAAGCCGTACCCGCAATATCCGCTGCGGCGCCGTTTAAATTCTGCGCGGCGCCGCGTGTTTTTGCAGCTTTTATTTCTTGCGATGCGGCACATATTGCGATTTGCACGCCGTCTGCTTCCGCGCGGCCTGCGTCGCTTTGCGCGAACTCTGCGGCGCCCGGTTTTATGTTTTTTGTCGACCCCTCAGGCGAGATAAATTTTTCAAAAACCTCTCTGCCCGCCAAAAGCGTAGGATCGAGCACGAAAGCGGCGCCCGAAATTCCAAACACGCTTTCGCAAAGCGCCGTGGCATTGCACTCGCGCACGCTAATCGCTTTAAATTTAGCCAAATTCGCCTTATGAAGCTCTAAATCGCGCGCGCCTTTAAAGCTCTCGCCGCCGAAGCTCGCTGCATAGGCGATTTTGATGCAGCTCTGCGGCGCAAAACCCAGCGAGAAGTCGTTTTCAAACGCGTCAAAATACGGCGGATTGAAGACCTGATCGCTGCCGAGCACGCAAGCGCCGAATTTCTCCTGCTCAAATAGCCGCTTTAGCGCCGCGGGCGAGTAAATTTCGCGGGTCGTTTCAATATTTTGCGCGATAAATCGCTGCGTGTCGGCGTAGTAGCGCAGCGTGCTAAATTCGGCGTTTTTGTATTTTTTAAAATAGATCAGCTTCGCGAGCAAAAATTTTAAATAATCGCGCGAAAAAAGGCCTCTTTGCCTGATCTTTAAATTTACCACGGGCGCTTCGAAGCCGTA
>ERZ773077.903-NODE-903-length-21322-cov-10.498284_pt1 | contig 21322 bp, 20 predicted proteins | sample MGYA00580612_ERZ773077 | MGnify/ENA primary metagenome ERZ773077 (study PRJEB29015, sample SAMEA2737971) | human oral metagenome | biome: human oral; feature: human-associated habitat; material: dental | place: China | collected 2021 ...
GTCCTTCGAGGTTGTGGACGCCGCCTCTGCGATCGAGTGGTGCGACTCGCTGGAGACTGAGGCCAGCTTATGGCCGGATGCGAGCCGTGTGGCTGGGCACGTACCTGCCGTATCGATGTTCGCCGACTCTGCAGTGGCCGCGGGCTTCGACTGCTGCCGCGTCATCAACATCCTCACCTTGGCTCGCGCGGCGGGCCATATAAAGGTGCTTGAGAACGCGGACACGGATACGGGGACGTTTCTGCGTGCACGTTCCCTGGTGCACGAGGTCTTCTGGCGTCCTGTCGATGCAGCTGGCATCGGGGGCGTCTTCGAGGATCTGAGAAGCGCCCGTGTGCCTCTGTGGGATCTGCCTGCTCGCGGCGACGACGTTCTGGACCGACTCGAGTCTTGATCAGGAGCACTGAAGCAGCGTGTCTTGCGTACAAGTGAAGGGGCTCGGCTTACCGCCGTGATGACTGAGAATGCCTGCTTCCTGGTCTCCCGAAAGACACTGCGCCGAGTCTTCACCCCGATCCCCTGAAAGCAGGTGAGGTTCACGGTGTCGGTGATGCCGGGGGAGGACATCGTCTTCTACGCCAACGGCAAGAAGCTTGGCACGCTCTTCCCCGACTGGGACGTGGTGGGGGTGGTCAACCCCGACCTGCCGTTGCGCCTGGAGGCCTTCATGAATGGTCTGGGACAGCGCGTGCGTGCCTTCAGCGCCTCCTACCCGCTATGAGCAGGGGGGTGTGCCGTCGAGGTCAACAGATCAGCCTGGTTCGCCCAGGCTCCAGACCCCTCGCGCAACTTGCCCGAGGCGGAACCAATTGGGAAAGGAACTCCGTAACGCGTCTACGAGTCAGTGATGAGGGTTTGTGTAGCGATGCTGTGGTGCCCCCGGCGGGACTCGAACCCGCACGCCCGTAGGCAGCGACTTTTAAGGTCGCGGTGTCTACCGATTCCACCACGGGGGCGAAGTGTCCTGATGTTTGAGTATTGGGCACACGGTACACCTGGGCAGCATCAATTCGAACAACTGGCTACCCCTGCTCGCCTTCCGCAAGCGCTTCCTCGCGGGTGAGGTGGCTCCGGAGACGAGCGCATCTAGCGTAGCGCCTACCGAGCAGGACAGCGAGACCACGACGGCCCGCGGCATCCGCAACACGGCCTGCCGCCCGATCAGCGCGGCGAAGAAGCAGCAGATACTCGACCTGGAGTCCACCGGTATGTCCGCCCGAGCGATCGCTCGGCAGGTCGGTACGTCTACCTCTACGGTGAAGGCTGTCTGCCGCCAAGCCAAGCAGCTACCCCGCCGTAAGCGACGCTTCACCGACGACGATCTCCGTCGTGCTCAGCAGCTCCACGCCCAGGGCCGCACCTACATCGAGATCGGCCTGGAGCTTGGCTTCGGCCGGGATACGGTGAAGAAGCATCTGGCGGCGGCACAGGCCTGACTGATGGGTGGGGGAGTGGAGACAGGACAGAGTCAGTACACCACTACTGTCTTCTCGTGTTGCTGCCGCTGGTTATGCTGGGCAGTCGCTATTGCGCTGTCAGTGGCAATAATTTCCAGAGGCAGAATTGGGATTCGGAAGGAATACGTCACAACGTCCATCTGTTCTGATCGCCAGTCGATGTAAATCCTGAAAATCACTATTGACATTACCAGCGAAAAGCATATAATCATAACTAGACACAGGCCAACACCGTGTCACCAGAATCTCCGGCGAGTGGTTTTCAGGTCACACTGCGGGAGATTTTTGTTTGATTTGAATTATTGCGGCTTTCGTGCAAATACCGACATGAAGTCTCTTCGGCTGCTTCGCTTGTCTTCCTTGACTTGGACGCAGAAGTGCTCACCGTCTTTCGTCATTCCATAGAAGCGATAGAGCACGATAGTTCTATCGTCTGCACTGAAGGAAACTTCTGGTACTTCTCGCGAGCTGCGCAGCAGTTCGATAGCCGCTTTGTAGAAGCGCAGCCGCTTCCGCCGCTCCTTTGGGTGCTTCTGCATCAGGTGCGTCCAAAACACGTCGAGAAAAATCTTGCTGCTATTGAAGTACTTCGACCGCACATACGGCTGCCGTTTGCTCGATTGCGCGACAACCTGGTACTCGGCTCTGGCTTGCTTTAGCACTTCATTGTAGGACGATCCAGGCAACCGCGGATATTTTGATGTATAGACATGCATTACTCCATTCAGTATACAATGATTGCGGAACTATGAGAAGTCACTGAACCCTACATATGCTGAAAATTACCGATACTTCCGAGCAAAACCGAAGCAATATTCGTAACCAAATTGAGATAAATAGCGGAGTAGATGGCAGTAAGTAAGCGTATAATATGTGCAGGTGCTTTGGCTGTCTGGCGCACTTAAAAGTGGTTCAGACGTCGTGTTGTGCCTGATTACTAAATTAGGAGAAACATGAAGAATCCAGAACTCATCACCGCCGATGATCTCAATTCTTGGCCAGACAATGACGCCCGCGATGCGCAGGAGAACTTTCCGCGGCTTATTCGGCATCTCCTCCATGAAACTCCAGGTATATCTGAGGTCTCGGTGCGTGCTGGCAACGGCGTGAGTGCGCCTGGCTACGACGGAGTCGCTCAGTCGGACGAAACGGTCTCTGTCCTCCCTGCAGGGTCATTAGTCTTTGAGTTCGGGACGGACAAGGGAGTCGGATCCAAAGCATCAAAAGACTATCGTAAGCGAGCTGAGAAAATTAATGCCGTCAGTCATGTCTTCGTATTTGTGACTCCTCGACGCTGGAGTGGCAAAGACAAGTGGCTAGAAGAGCGACGAAGTGAGGGAAAATTCGCTAATGTATGGGCACTTGACGCTGATGATTTGGAAGCGTGGCTGGAGATATCTCCATCTTCGCATTACTGGATCTCTCAGCACCTTGGCAAGCAGCCTGACGAAGCACAAATGCTCGAGCAGTGGTGGGACAGTTTTCATCAAGCGACTCATCCGGAATTGCCACTCAGCATGTTTATAGCTGGGCGAGAATCGACTCGAGACACACTCCGAAAGTTGCTTGCCGAAGCACCGCGAACCATCACGATTCAGGCGGACTGGCGTGACGACTGCCTCGCCTTCGTATACGCGAGTCTCGCGGCCGACACTGAGAATCAACTGGATGTTCTTGACCAGTCAGTCATCATCGTTAAGTCTGTAGCCGTTTGGCATCGGATCGCTCGGCAGGCTGGGAAGTCAATACTGATTTCGGCATTCGATGGTGCTGAAACGAAATCAGCGATTGATAATGGCCATCGTGTGATCAGAATCGTTGACCGTGAGCAAGTTGTGCATGGAAAGGTGGACGTAAAGCTGCCGCGTGTATCGCGACCTGACGTGCAGTCATTACTGAATGACTGTGGCATCAACTTCCAAAAGGCGAATCATCTTGCTGGGCTTGCCCGGCGGAATATGCCATCATTTGTCCGAGCATTGACTCGCGATTTTGAGATCCGAACGCCCGCATGGGCCACCGATACCTCCGCGCCAATGCTGGCGGCGCTGACACTCGTTGGTGCGTGGGATGTTAATAATGACAAGGATACGCAGGCAATAGCGGCGCTGGTCAGTAGTGACTACGATACGGTGACGTCGCTCTGCCAGCAGCGTTCTGGCGGAAACGACCCCGTGATGAGTCATTCTGGATCGGCCTGGCGATTTGCTTCCCTTGAAGAAGCATTTCGCTGTCTATCGTCGAGAATCACAGATGGCGTCATAGAGCGGTGGAAGCAGATGACGCTTGATATCCTGGGTGAGGTCAATCCGTCATACGGTTTGAACCTGCTAGAAAAGCTTACACAGCAGCTCAATGAGCCCACGTTGCGGGTGCAGTACTCGGAGGAGCTGAAGAGCGGCATTGCGCGGAGCCTTGCGATGGTTGGCTCTATGGATGGAGACGGTGTGCTGTCCGGAAAATTGAGGGATAGTGCTGTTGATATTGTCGACCAACTGCTTAGTCAAGCAGTAGAAGACGACTCCGGTCGCTTCTGGAACTTGATAGGGCCACGGCTGCGATATCTTGCAGAAGCTGCACCCCAGCAGTTTGTTGACGTTGTGATAGATAATTTGGATCAAGATTCCTCGTCTTTACTGCGCGCGTTTAATTCTGACAGCAGTGATCTACTGTGGGCGCTCGAGGTACTCGCTTGGTCTGAAGAATACTTCGACGACGCTATAGAATGTCTAACCTTGCTTGCTGCCAATCGGGGGGATGACAAGCAGCGCGGCAATCGGCCTGATGAGAGTCTCACCGCCATACTATACGGTTGGGCTAATTTTACGACGGTTCCGTCTGGAAAGAGGCTTGCCGCGCTTGATTTCGTCAAACGGATATCGTCACCTGTCGGGTGGGATCTTCTGTTCACATTATGGCCTGACTGCTCAGCGACAATTACGCCGCCAGCCACGCCTCGCTTCCGAGCAGATTGGTGTCCACTGACCGACGCTCCGGTGTTGCAGCGCGACTGGATTGCGTATCGACATGGTCTCGTTGAGCGCGCACTCACCTGGAGTCATATGACCCCATCAAACCTTGCGCAGCTGGTCAATCACATCAATATTGCAGTTTTGTCGGACGACAGAGCAAAGATTATCGATTACCTCGGCAAGCTTTCGTTGTCCGAAGAGTTTGATGACGACGATCGTTACTTAGTGTGGCATACGTTGCGGCAGCTAGCTACCAGCCACTATCACCACAGGGCTTCGGAGTGGTCGCTGCCGGAAGAGGAAGTCGATCGCCTTTTGGAGTTGTCTGACAGGTGGAAGCACACCTCACCTGTTCTGCGGCACCTCTACTTGTTCGATCACAATCCTGATCTGCTCGATTGTGTACTGCACCGCGACATCGATGACTATGACCAAAAGGTGGAGGCGCGTCGGCAGGAGGCACTTAGTGAGATACTCGCGGACCCACAGGCTATCGACGACCTTGCTCTGCTTGCGTCGAGGGCAGATGCGTCATTGGTGCTGGGATGGATGCTGGCAGATCGGCAAGAGCTCAATTTCTGGGACATCGCGTACTGGGCGGACAGCTCTGACAGGAAGCTGGTAACTGTCATGGATGGCTACTTGTGTCGATCACTAGACCAACGTGGTGCGTCTTGGCTGCAGACTGTGCTTGACGATTCAAGGCTCACTGCCGCGCAGCGTGCTGCTGTCCTGCGCTGCGTGCCAGCTGAGTGGGACTACTGGGAGGTTGTTGCGCGCAATCAAGACGATGACAACGCGTATTGGCAAACTGCTGAGATGCGGGTGTTGCCACCAGACCACATGCAGTATGCGATTGAACGACTGGTCGCGTGTGGACGCGCCTGGGATGCGATCGACAGTGTGTCGTTATCGATTCGCCCCGCCAAGCGGAATGGCGTTACGACCGACTTGACGGCGGATGTATTAATCGGTCTGCTTCACGTCGCATGCACCCAAGAGCCGGTAAAGATATCCTCGCTGTCATATAAGGTCGGTCAGTTGCTCGATCATATTGTTGAGCTAAAAGCTGATCAGGTGGATGTTGCAAGGCTAGAACTCTTGCTTTATCCGCTCATTGGCCATTATCGAGAGCCGATAGTTCTCCATCGCACTCTTGCGACTGAAGCTCACTTGTTTGTTAGGCTTATGGAGGTGGAGCATCGCGACAAAACCATGCTCGGGATGGATCGCAGTGCTTCATTTCGCATAGCTATGAGCGTGCTCAACGGCTGGCGTGGCTGCCCAGGCATGACGGCGGATGGGAAGCTTGACGTGGCGGTGATGCAGCAATGGGTCGAAGCTGCGCGGCAAGGATTGGCTGCTGCCGAGCTTTCGGACACTGGCGATTACGAAATCGGCAAACTTCTTGCCAACAGTCCAGAAGATGAGAATGGGACGTGGCCGTTGCCGGCTGTTTGTGCACTCATCGACGAAGTCGGAAGCAAGAATCTTGACGAAGGCTTTATCGCTGGAACGTGCCGTGGCCTTATGTCGAGTGTGCGAGGAGTCTACGACGGTGGACAACAAGAACATGAGAGCGCACAGCGCTACCGCACGTTGAGTAAGCAGATCCGATCGACATCGCGGCACACAGCTCGACTATTGAAGAAGGCGGCTGACCGATACGAGGATAGAGCAACAGAGGAGGACGAACAGGCCTTGGCACGGCAGGACGCGCTGTAAGGGCTCGCTGGTTGTCGTTGTCGGGATCGGCGCAGCGCTGTAGGAGCGCTGCGCCGATTCTCCTCCTACACCTCCAACCCACTCACCAATCCGCCGGCGTCGGTGTCGAGGGCGTGGGCGATGCGGAGGATGTTGTGGAGGCTGAGGTTACGTTGGCCGCGTTCGACCTGGCCGATGTATGACCAGTGCAGGGTGGTGCGCTCGGCCAGCTTCTCCTGCGACAGGCCCAGCTGCTCGCGGCGGGTACGCACACGCCGACCGAACTCACCAGTGGCTGGTGAGAGCGGCGGCTTGCGGTCGGTGGGCACGGCTCCATCTCAACCGGCCGAAGACTCCCGATCCAGAGACGATGTATCTCAGGACGATGTATCCTGCGGCTGTTCGTAGCGGTCGAGCTGGTGAGGAGGTGAGCCTGATGGACGGTGGCGAGTGACCATTCGCAGAGATCCTCTACCCCTCTCGGGAGGATGCTGCTGCCTCAGGCTGCTCGGTCTGGGGCAGCTCCTCGTCTAGTGTCCAGGTGAAGGCAACGCCAGAGCCTGGCATGAGCCAACCAGCCGACTCGAGGGCGATGACCTTGCCTGGGACGGCTTCTGGCGATCGGACAATGCGGGCCGCTGGTGCTGTGGCCACGGTGTCATTAACACGCATATCGCCGATATTGGTGTCGGTGTAGTCCAAGTGCAGCGACCAGCCTCGGGTTGGTTGTCTGACAGCGAAGTACAGCCGGTGGCTCCACTGTGGGGTGATGGTGCGGAAGACCTGGCGGATGCGAACCGGCTCACCGCTCCTGGCTTCTTCGTCCAGGTCGACGCTGTAGGTCTGGCCAGTAGCACGGGTACTGCGGCGGATGGGCTGTGGCCGGCCATCGACGGTCAGCTCCAGCAGCTCGTACGTCTCCCGGCGGCGAGCGTCCATGCCGGGGCGCGGTGCCATGAACCAGGTAGAGGTAGCGGGCACATCCTGGCGGAGTTCGTTGTACTCATCTTGGTCAGACACACACGCGAAGCGCCGGGTGGCACTGCTGGGCACGGTGGTGTACTCCCACTCCACCGTGACGTCGAACAGAGGAGTACCTGCGGTACTCCTCTCTACTGCAGTAGAGAGCCGAACGCGCACCGCCACGTCGTACCACCGCTCAGCGGCGCGGATGGCTTGGTCGCGGATGTCGCGGTAGATCTCACGGGCGAATTGCTCATCGCCCAGGCGCAGGGCCATCACGTTGGCGGCGATGTCGTCCAGCAGCTCCGGCGTGGCCACACGCTTCAAGTCCTCGGGGTGGATGGCGAAGCCCTCCACCACCGCATCACGCATCGCCGGAGCCTCCTCACGGATGATCTGGCGGAAGCGGGCAAGCGTGTGCGCCTCCTGATCCCGCCGGAAGGCGTACTCAAAGAACGTCGACAGCAGTCCCGCACCAAACAGCGTCCCACCCAGCTCACCCAGCGGCAGGGCATGCAGCCACTGCCAGTCTCCCAGCCGCAGCGGAGCAAGCCAGGCGTTGAGCATCATGAGGAGGATGCCAGCCAGGGTGAAGGAGACCGCAAGCAGCGCGGCTTTGAGCCGACCGAGGCGGTGGTGGGGAGAGGGCTCGACATCGGACATACATTATTAATTTTAGCACTTTTATGGGATGTCTTGAAAGGTATGTTGAACTTTTGGTCGCACAACTCTGTGTATGAACTAAAATTGAGTGCTATGACAAGATGATCATCGCTCGGGATACAATAGAAGGGCCGACGCGCCAGTGGTCCAGAAATTGACCTTAGGGTCAGCTCGGCGTGTTGTCTGCGACGAAATGAAACAGATCGCCTGTGCGCGACTAACACTGCATTATAAGGGAGAGCAAGATGACTGTCCCAACTCTCGAAGAAGTCTTCGGGGTCGACCGCTGCCAAGTGCTATGCGAGTCCATGACTGAAATGTCTGACAAAGCTGTTGCTTTATGCTCAAAGTACCTTGAGAAGCCAAGTACGCAAATGAAGAACTGGATTAACGAGCAAGATTCGTCGCAACAGTCAGCACTTAATCATCTCTACGCTCTTGGTTCATATGCTTCAGCCCACTATCTTATGAACGTCGAGGATCACACCCAAACAATAGTTCACCTACTGAGTTGCCCTTCAGGTATGGCTCATCTGTGGAGCTACATGTCGCTGGCGAGGGTGGTGGCTGAAAGCGCTTGTCATTTTGCTGAACTGGAAGATCAGAAAGTCGATCCAGAACTTCGCTTACTGCGTGGCATCGCCTGCCACATTAACAATATAGCGGGCTCCAAACAAGTAGTTTCCGATATTAGTAGCACTACCGAACATCCCAGTCTAGCGAATACTATTGATGGCTACTTGGATGGCACTGAACAACTGCTTAAGGAAGTTGACATTTCATTTCGGCGCGGCAATCGTGGAAGAGTTAGTGCTCTTGTTAAAGGTGAAACAACATGTCCATTGAAAGTCAATATGACAGATATACAAAATAAGCGCTTAACGCATGTCCCAGCAGCCTATCGACTTGGATCTGCGGTGACTCATGGGCAGCACTATACGTTGTCGACGAAGTATGTTGGCGGAGAAATTCACGCCAAGTACGATATTGAGTTGCTGGTGCATGCCGTCCTGATTTGCCTTGATGGACTGATGGCCATGGTCGTGGCTTGCTGCGATGCCCCAACTTCTTACATGAAGCGCTCATCGGAGTTGATGAAGCGAATTATTTCCGTAAAAGCGAAGTAGAGAATGTGCGTAGGTGGCATTGATTGCTTTGTGAATCACATCTCGCGTTGCTTTGACTTATCTACGCTGGCGAGCCACACCTATTAATGCGTACGAATATTGTTATACTATGTTAGCAACAAACTATATCCACAACCAAGGAGAATTCAATGGGAGACATCGCGTCGTTCATCAGCGCCGTCATCGCAGCGATCTGCGCTGTCGGTTCGTTGGTCGGCTGGTTTTTAGCGCGCAAGGAGGCCAATAAGGCCGCAGAGCGTGCTTCGAAAGCATTGGAAGCGTCTGAACGAAAAGCGCAAGCTTTGGAGGGCCTCGTTGTGCAGGGACGAGATGCTGCAGAGCGGGCCGAACTAGCAGTGAGCACTGCTCAAGAGCATGCAGAGTCTGCCCTGCGGTCGGCTGAAGCAGTCGAGGCTATCGCCGCTGCCTTCAAACCAGCTAAACTCACCATAGAGTGGAATTCTCGCAACTTATTTGTTCTGCGAAACACATCAGGAGCACCCATTACTGTCACAGCCTTTTCAGACCCCGATGCATTCGTCCGACTACCTTTTGATGTGCCGGTAACAATTTCGCCCAATCAATCCATTCAATGTCGAGCGCTTTCTGTTCACGGACGTGATTTTCCTAGCGAACTTGTGTTGGTCATTGATGACGATTCTAGTCCTGTGGTCGTCCCAACGACAGGCCGGCCTCCTTTCTGAAGTATCGGCAGAGGGGCTTTTCGTGTTTGAGGGTGCCGTAGGTCTGGTGTATTGATGGTTTGGGGTGGGTGGGTCGTTGCGTGGGTAGGGGTCGAGGTCCCCCGATGATGGGAGCTGCTACACACGCCACCTGAGAGACCTCAACGTGCCTGAGACTACCTTCACCGACCCTGATCTGACGACCTTCCTGGGTCTGGACGCCCTGGGACTGACCGCGGTGGGCCAGCTCCTGACCTCGACGAGAGCCATTGTGGAGTGCCGCATGCCGATCGGGTTTGAGGATCCGTTCTGCAAGGCCTGCGGCGCCCAAGGAGTATCCCGTGGGACGGTGGCCCGGCACCTGGCCCACGTACCGGTGGGGTGGAGACCCACGCAGCTGGTGGTACGCCTGCGGCGCTTCGCCTGCACCCACTGCCGCCGGGTGTGGAGGCAGGACACCTCCAGCTTGGCTGAGCCCAGGGCGCGGCTGATCTACGCGGCGGTGGAGTGGGGACTGCGGGCCCTTGCCCTGGAGTGCATATCCGTCTCCCGGGTAGCAGCCGCCCTGGGGATAGGAAATGAAATTAGTTTGACGACCAATCACCAACGGTTATATCATCACAAACCTCACTCCAATAAGTGCCAGATTCTATCGCCTTTGAGTCGATATTTTTGACTAAGCTTCTTAGTTTATTAGCCGACCGTGCAAGAGATTCGATGTCATCCCATGCCTCGTCAGGATTGTAAGGGAGGTCTCGTACGAACTGTGTAAATGTCTGCACATATTGCAGTAAAGAGGAATTTACAAATATCTCTGGTGCTGCGTTGTTAGCATCTATAATCCTTACAATATGATGACTAGACAGTTTGATAGCAAGATAGTCTATTGTATCGAGTATCCCAAACTTGAGGTAGTCTCCTGTAATGATGAGTGTTGGCAGTGGAGTAAATACATCTGCACCGCTTAAGAACGGGATTCCGCGAGATTCAAGGATCGACAGGTCTAAACTGTTTAACTTGAAACGAATTTGATCTGGGACCGTGAACGTTTGATTAAGTGTTTCCATCGAAAATCTTTCTAACTTCTTTGACTAAAGTAATGTTTGATTCTGCCCGCACACTTCCTGGGTTCCAGGGGACCGACCAGGTTATGTCTGAAATATTTTGCCCCTTGAGGGCTGGTAAGCATCTGTTAGAGCACGGCTCCCGCTCAGTGTAGATGGATACAATAGCTCGTCCTTTGAGTTGACTTAATAAGCGCATTTCGGCGTGCATATCTCTATTCGACACTCCTACAACAATTTCGCCGTCGTCGAGCAGTGCTGCTGCATAATTATGACTTCGATCGTGAGTCGCTAGCCGCATTTTCTGCACAACTCTACTTAATTCAGTAGAACCATACTGTACGCGCCTCCCTGACTCACTAATATTTTCGGCTGCTTCGTTATTATTGCATGCCGACATTCCATCTGTCAATCCATCACATTTTCCTCCAAGGTTTGCTTTAATTTTTTCTACAGCATTTCTATAGCGCTTAGAATCAGCGACCGCGTCTTTGAGCCTCTTAGATGCGTGCTTGATTCGACCTATTGCGTCAAGAGCCTTTCTGTGTTGACAGGAATTCAGGACGGATATCGCTATTTTTAGATTATCATTAATCTTATCTTGCTGTATCGAGGGGCTTTTAGGTCCACTGAGAATCGAATCGAGTTGTTCTAGTTGCGTTATTACCTTATTGAGGCTGTCGGGCATGGTTGTTGCCTAACGAGGATAATTGTGGTTGCTCACGGGGATCTCGTAAACAGTTTCGGTTGCCAAAGTTAAAGTGTCACGACAATCGCTTAAGTGTTTGACTAGAGTATTGGCGCACTCTTTTAAATCTAGCCCGTTCCGCGATTCACTGTCGTCGAATAATTGACGTGTCCCCGTTTCAACTTGCTTGCATGTGGCAAGTAGTTTGTCGATTTGCTTTCTTGAGCGCTCAAGGGCGGCGGTAGCTTTCTTTATGTTTGAATCTGATATGCCTCGTGTCATTTTCACTTTCATTTCGGTGCCCCTATTACTGTCTTGTCATCTGTATAAACTGCTCAACAGCCCTGCCGAGCTCTGCAAGTGCGGCGCTGCTGTCTTGAAGGCTGCGTTGGGCGGTGGTGACGGCTCTGGCGGCCGCAGCGCCGCTCTTGGATGGGTGGGAGACGGCGGCGAGCTTCTGACCCTTTTTGCCGAGGGTGGTGGAGGCAGCGCTGGTGCGTTGGCTGAGTTGTGCGGCGCTGGAGCCGATCTGGCGGGCGGCGGTGATGACGGCGTTGAGATCGTCTCCGGCATTGTCTTGAGCCATGGAGCTGTTCCTTCCTGGAAGTGGCGCGATTGAGATTTGTGTGGTGCGCAAGGCCGCTAGATGTTGGTGACTTTCTTGGCGGACTGCTCGGCCTGGCGCAGAGCCTGCTGAGCTTTGTTGAGGCTGTCGTCGGCACGGCGGAGGGCAGCGAGCATGGTCTGCTCGTGGCCGGCTTGGCCGCCTTGGAGGGTGCTGGTGACGAGGGTCATGTTGTCGCTGTTGGTGGATTTGAAGTCGTTGATCAGCCCGTTCTGCTCATTGATCTGGCTGATGACGGCGTTGATGGCGGCTTTGATTTGGGCAAGTGAGGTCACGGTGCACCTTCGTTCTGGAGTGATGGGTGTGGGAGCTGGGCGTAGGGGATGACGAGCTGCGGCCTGCTCATCTCGGCTGCGTCCCAGACGAGCATGCGATTGTCAGCGCCGCGCCAGCGCAGCAGGGCGTCGTCGAAGAAGTCCACGGCCGACGAGGCGTCGAGCTGCATGGCGGCTTTGATGTCGAAGTAGGTGCTGCCGTTGTAGCCGACGCAGTTCTCGAACGATGTCTGCTTCTTCCACCAGAGCAGGAAGTGGATGTGGCTGACGGGCGCTGTCTTGAACAGCTCCTGGACGGCTTCTTCTCGTTCATCGGAGCTGGCACGCCAGCGCTCCAGGCCAAACCCGACGACATAGACCGGTGGTGCACTGGCGTCGTCGGCGCGGTCAGCGACCTGCTCGGCCAGCTCATCGACGAGGGCATCGGCCTGGTGCTTGCCGACAACGCGGTATGTGCCGCCGATCTTGGTGAGCTGCTGCGTGAAGGCGGCGCGCACGGCGTCGCGGGCCGGTAGGTGCCAGTCGCCGATCAGGTCGAGAAGAATGAGCTCGGCAGCGGGCGTGCTGTGCAGCAGAGACAGCGCGGAATTGAGCAGGACGGCGTGGCCTGGGCCGGTGCCAAGCAGCGCCAGGTTGCGGCCGACGTCAGTCGTGAAATCGACCGTGAGCGGGGCAGTGCCGACGCTGATGCGTCTGCCGAGCATCGCCTGGCCGGCGTGGAGCGATGGCAAGACGCGTGCGTCGTCGTGAAGGCTGAGGCGGCGTTCACCCTCGAAGACCTCTGGTGGAGCGACGGTGCCTCGGGCCTGCTGCCACCAGGCGGTGCGCAGCTCGGCCAGGATGGCGTCGTCGGCGTAGGCAATGGTGGTCTTGCGGTTGGAGGACAGCTCGCCGTAGTCGAGGTTGACAATGGCCTCCCGGGAGCGTAGGTGGCTGGCGGCGTCGTTCTTAAACCCCAGCGTGGCGTGGGACTCCGCCAGGGAGTTCTTCAGAGCGATGCGCACCGGCACCTGGCCGAAGAGCCCTTCGCCTGCGGTGCCACCCAAAAGGTAGCCGCTGCTGATCGTCTGGGAGGCCAGGATGAAGTGGATGCCGCAGGCGCGGAAAAGCCGGGCACCCTTAACCAGCAGGTCGACCGCGCTCTCGGCGGTGTCGTCGTCCTCGCCGAAGAGCATCTGGAACTCGTCGATGACCACCACGATGCGGGGCATGACGGCCTCGGGATCAGCCAGGCGGTACTGGCGGATGTTCTGCACGCCGGCGGCCTTGAAGGTGGCCATGCGCTGGCGGTAGATAGCGAAGAGATGGCGCAGGACGTTGACGCCGTACTCGCGATTGGCGTCCAGCCCTAGCACACGGGCGTGCGGCAGGAAGGAACCACTGCTCGGGTCTGGAGCGAAGGCCTGGAGGGTGACGCCCTCCTTGAAGTCGAGCATGTAGAACTCGACCTCGCTGGGGGAGTAGCGCTGGCACAGCGAGTGCACCACCACCGAAATCAAGTTGGACTTGCCCTGCCCAACCGCGCCAGTGATCAGGGCGTTGTGGCGCTGGTTGAGCTCGTCGCCAAGGGTGACCTCGATAGTGGACATCCCATAGGTACCGACCGCAAAGCTGATGCCATCCCGACTGGACTGCGACCACGGTGCATCCAGCGGCTGCACCTCGCTGAAGGCCACCGGCTCAACCTGCGCCGACGCAACAGCGGACGCCACGCGGCGGCTGACTGAGATCAGCTCGTCGGCACTCAGCGGATCGAAACGGCCCCGCACGCCACTGCGTTCGTCAAGAACCGTGCTTCCGTCGACCTGGCACTGCTGGCTCAGGTCAAGAACAAGCTCGTTGACGTCCAACGTCATGGAGTGGATGAGGAAGGTGACACCGGCGGCGGGGCCGGCCTTGAACAGGACGGTCAGTTTGTCCTTGATGTCATCACTAAGCAGCTCATAGTCGGTGGACAGGACGACCAGCTTGAAGCCCTCTACCTTGGGTGAGAGCTGCTGGCGGAAGTCCAGCAGGCTGTCTGTGCGCCCCTGGATGACGTTGAGGACGGCCTGAATGTGCTCGTGCAGGTGGTGGATGGTCTCGGTGAGCTCCTGCGTGTCGTTGATGTGGCGCAGGATCTTCTCCCCACCACTGTTGACCTCCTGGAACGGCGCTGCCATACCCTTGAGCGCATCATCGAAGATCAGCACCTCTAGTTGTCCTGGCGCAGTCTCTTCCAGCGCTTTGGCCATGAGAAACTGGGTGAACCGCACCGAGTCACGATTCACCAAGGAATCCTCGACCCATATATTGCTCCGCCCGATAAAGCCCAGGATGTCATTGCCAAGAGAAATCGTGTCGGCTACCTGACTTTGCATCGTTGATCCAATCGCGGTTAGGAGGCTATGGTCCTGGAATCACTTCTCCAGGATGGCTCGTAGCTCAGCCTTCACTTTCTTGTGCTCAACGACCGAGCGATCGTACGCCTCATCCATGCGCTTGAACTCGGCATAACGGACAAAAAAGAATCCGACCCAGGTGCTCGGCACTGCGAATAAAAGCAGAGTTATAACATGAGGGTATGAGAAAAATGCGATCAAGCCAATGACTGCAATCCCGATTGCTATGAACGGAAAATTAGGGACTCGATTCGGGTCTGCAGGTGGAACCTGCAGCAACTCGATGCGCTTGATGTAGAGATCGATGAACGTGATGATGCGTTTCGTGAGGTGGTGCGGTACGTCAAGACTAGTGAACTTGTCCCGCATGTTGCGGAACCAGTTCTTCGACTTCTCGAGCTCATCCGCGTCGAAGCAGTGTTCCTCAAGGGCGACGCAGCAATAGTGATTGATAGCATCACAGGTGTCAGGGTCCATCTCGGCGTCCGCTTTGAGGCCTTCAATGCAGATGTCTATAGCTCGCGTGTATTGCTCCATCTTGATGTAGCAGGCAGCCATGCGGAATGCGATGTCGGGAACCATTTCTCGTGGCGCCTTGGCCAGCGCGCGTTGGTAGCACTCGATTCCCTTTTCGTACTTATTTGTAAAGTAGAATGTGACGCCACGCACGCGATAGACATCTACTGTGTCTTCACCCAGTTCATCAAGAACATATGCCTCGGCTGCATAGTCTTTAGCTGCGTTGTAGTTGTCCTCAGCGAGCTCGATCCAGGCGGAGATTACATAAGCGTTTGGATCATCGCCATGATCGCTCCGTGCCTTGCGTGCGGCAACACTGGCTGCCCCTGGGTCGTCGGCGAAGTAGTATGTCCAGGCGCGGCCGATCCAGTCGATATCCTGCTCAGCCACTTCGGGGAGTGTGCGCAGAGAGCGGTCGTATGCATCGCGCGAGTCTTCGTTTGAGAATACGTTCGAGGCGTTTTCAATCATCTTGAGCTTTGCTCTTGCCTCTTCGCCGCGGTTGCCGTTCAGTGACGCGCGTTGCCGCCACTGCATGCGGATCTTATTCAACTGCACCTGAATGTCAGGGGTGGCGTCGTCCTTGTCCAGGTTCAGTTCCTGGTAGTAATCGACCGCGGCGTTCGTCTGCTCATATGCCATCTTAAGGGTTCCTAACTCAACGATTCGGGATTCGGAGAGGAAAGCGAAGCGAGTGGTAGACGCATCGTTGCGCGCAGGCGCTGGTGCTGCGTCTGATTTGCACTCGCTTGGCGGAACCGAGATTAGTGAGACCGTGGCGTAATCGACCAGTATGAGTGTTGAGACTAAGAAGTAAGACTTACCAAGAGGTGCTGATGTGTGGTATCGCGTGTGCGATACCGAACGAACAGACCGTGTTGGTAAATGAGCACAAGAGTGGTGGGCTCATGTTGTGGCAATTCACGGCAGCCCCATAGTTATTGCCGAAGCGGAGCCACTGACTGAGAGGTAGTGCGTCAATGCCGCGTCTCACTATGTGGTTGATTGAGATGCGGGTGGGCGATACTGAGTCGCCGCCATCGGTATTGAGGCGTCAACTGAAATGTCGCTTCACATACGATTCTTGTTGTGATCGCTGGGAAAGATCGTTCCATTTGCCTGCTGAAAGATTCTCGAGAACTACCTGATAGTCGCAATGGAGGTGTTGGTAGCGCTGCGCCGTAACTAATCTGTCTGCGGGTGTTGGCCGGACGTGTGCGGTGGACGCCTGCTGAATTCATTTGCAGCGGTAGGGAGAGTGTTGTGGATCAGGCGTGCTCGATCATTGTGGTTGACGACCACGACATCATTGCCAAGGGCTGTCGGCTGGTGTTTGAGGATGCCGGACTGCCATGGTCGGTGCGCTGGTACGCCAGCTTGCGTGATGTGGAGTGGCCTGATGGCCGGGTGCTGGTGATCCTGGATCTGCGGCTAGAGGACGGCTCCACGCCAACGCAGAACCTGCACGAGATCGAGCGGCGTGGCCTGCCCGTCATCGCCTATACGTCGGCGGAGAGCCCGATCCTGGTGCGTGAGGCGATTGCCGGGGGAGTGCTGGCGATCGTGCGCAAGTCTGGGCCGTCGAGCGACCTGGTGCTGGCGATCCAGGACGCGCTGGATGGCAGGCCGAGTGCCAGCCTGGACTGGGCAGCGGCACTGGATGCTGATGAGGACTTCGTCGGCGACTACCTGGCGCCGATAGAGGCTGACGTCCTGGCGCACTACGCAGAGGGTGAGAAGTCTGAGACGGTGGCCCGAATCCTGAGCCTTTCGAAGAACACCGTCAACACCTACGTGGCACGCATCCGAGACAAGTACCGCGCTGCTGGACGCCCGGCGGACACCCGCGTCGACCTCTTCCGCCGGGCGGCTGAGGACGGATTGGTGAGCTACTATGGCTGACCGCCTCGGTAGGGCCGCTGAGCGAGTTAGCTCCCCAGGTGAGTACCGGCTGCATGTCCGCCGTCTGGTGGCGTTGTTCGCCGGCCTTGGCGTCCTGGAGATTGGCATCCTGTCGGGCCCCACGGTCTACTTCACCGAGGGCGTGAAGCCGATTGCGGCCGCCCTGCTCCTGGCGCCGATAGTGGTGCTGGCGGTGGCGATAGCCGGCGTCGCGACGGGCACGATCTATCTGCGCCGCTGTGGGACACCTCGGCGAGACTTGCTGCGCAGAGCCGATCGGTTGCTGGCCGGCCTACTCGCAGCACTTCTCAGTGTCTATGCTGCTGTCGCCTGTGTCCTTGCTGCGACGCGGCTGCTGCCGATTGCGGCGCCGGGCGACGCGCTGGCGCGGATGCACCCGATGCTGGGGTGGTACTTCGTCATCGCCGCGGCAGGTGCTGTGGTGCTGACGCGGCGGTGGCGCTTCACGTTCGTGGTGGCGCTGGCGCCGCTGCTGGTCATGGTCAATGCCACGGCGATCGGTGAGCTGCAATTTGTCTCGGTAGAAGACGTCATGCTCGATATGACAACCAACCTGGCCACCGTCGGCGCACTGACCTGGCTCCTCCGACTGGCAGAGACCTCGGATGCCAGCGGTACCCAGCAGCGTGCACAGGCCGTGGAGCTGGCCGCCCACCAGGCCAGCACTCGAGCCCAGCATGAAGCCAACAGCTTCATCCACGATCACATCCTCTCTGCCTTGATTGCCGTCGCCAACGGCCTGCCCGACCGGGCCGCTCTCCGCGGTAGCGCCCGCCAGGCGCTCGACTCACTCAGCACAGAGACGGCAGTGACCAGCCCGGTTACTGCCAGGACACTGCTGAACGACGTAGCCGGATGCGTCGGCGCCATGGCTGGCGATATCTGCACCGACGTCCTTCTCACCCGCGAGCACGAGATACCGCCCGAGGTAGCGCAGGCGATCACCGAGGCCACGCTGGAGGCCGTGCGCAACTCACTGCGCCACGCAGGCGACGATGCTGCGGTGACACGCACGGTGACTCTTACAAGCGAGGCCTACGGCGTCACCATCGAGGTGAATGACAACGGACGCGGCTTCGACCCCGCTGCGGCCGGGCGCGGTAGGCACGGTGTGTCCGGCTCGATCATCGCTCGCATGCAAGACGTCGGCGGCCGTGCGACCGTTGATTCAGCACCGGGGGAGGGCACCTGCTTCACCTTGCGATGGCGACCTCTCCTGGATTCGGCCGATCAACAGCGACCCGAGCGCGATGCCGCCCAGAGCGAGGCGGCCAGCTGGGAGCGGTCGCTGTCTGCCTCCATGGAGTCCACTGGTGCCCGTGCCATCGCCGCAGGGCTCGCCCTGGTGCATTTCATCCTGCTTGTCTACGAATGCGCCGTGCACAGCTATTGGCATTGGCCTCCAGCCGCACTGAGCTTCATCGCACTGCTGCTGCCTGCTTTCCTTCTGCTCAAGACATGGCCGGACTCCCTGCTCCCACGCTGGGTAGCGCAGCTAACTGTCATCGTCATCGCTGCGGTCAACTTTCTCGTGCTCCCGCAGATCATCACCACCGGCTGGCCCGGCTACGCGTCCTGGTGTACCGGCGCTGGTAGCGATCTGAGCCGTGGTCTGTTGATGCGGGGCCGCCCCGTGTATGCCTGGGCAGGCAGTGCAGCCACGACACTGGCCACCGCCTACTGGGTCATCTCCACCGGGCGGCCACTATTCATGATCTTCACCTACATGCTCGGCCACTACTTCACCCTCGCCAGCTGGCACGGCGTCGCCCACCTGTCCACCCGAGCCACCACACAGATCGCCGCCACCCAGCGAGAAACCGCCCGGCTCCAGGCGCAGCAGCACGCCCACGAAGAAGCCGACCGCATCATGACCAGCCGCATGGCATCCGTCCGCCAACGCGTCACACCCCTCCTGACCCGGATCGCCGACGGCACAGCACCAACGCCAGAGCTATGCAACCAGGCCTACCTGCTCGAGGCCGAGCTGCGTGACGAGATTCGGGCGCCCTTCTTCACAGACACCAGCATCGTGACGAGTGCTCAGGCTGCCCGGAGACGGGGCACCGAAGTCATCCTCCTGGACGACTCCGGCGACAACACCACCATCGACGACCGCGCGCGGGCCAATGCGGTCAACTACGTCACCAACTTCCTCGACCTCACCCAGAGCAACCGCGTCGTCATCCGCCTCAACCCACCCAGGCGCCCCACACTCCTAACCATCGTCACCGACGACACCCGATACCGGCTCGACAGGCAGGGAGAGTTGATGGTCCAGAATGATGCGTAGATACCATGGCGTGTAGTTCATACCGATAGATACCTGGAGGAGGAATGTATGGATCAGGCGTGTGCGATTATCGCAATCATCAATAACAGCATTATCGCCTTGGGTTGCGGGAGTGATTTAGGGGCTGAGGGGCTTCCATGGACTGTTTCGTGGTATCCTAGCCTTTCGGAGGTCGAATGGCCCGATGGTCGGGCAGTCGTTCTTCTCGACCCTGTTCTGCTGGATCGCTCGAGTCCGGTGGAGAATATTCGAGAAATCAACCGACGGAATGTGCCTGTCATTGCCTACAGCGAAACGCTCGACGATCGCGTCATGAGTGAGGTCGTTGCTGAAGATGTGGTGGCTTTCATTCGCATGTCGGCTCCACGAGGTGAACTCGTCCAGGCGATTCGCGATGCGCTCTCCGGCAGGCCTCACGAGAGCCTTGGTCGTATGAAGGTCCTGCTTCGTTATGGCAGTGAGAAGGCTGAGAGTCTGGCGTCCACGGAGCTCAAGGTGTATGAGCGGTACAGTCGTGGCTATACCAAAGCCGCTATTGCGCGAGAACTGAACATGTCGCTGAACACTGTCAGCACCTATCTAGCTCGCGTCAGGGAAAAACTTACGACGAGTGATTCTGAGGAGTAATATCTACGAACCGCCCTTGAAGTGTCTGTGGCCTTTCGCTTGGTAATTCCCCGCCCGGCTGCGCCGCCATGTGGGCTGGGTAGAAGTGGACAGTTGTTTTGCTGAGTCTGGGAATAGATTTCATTCCTCATCCCTGGCTACCTCCACCATCACGATGGTGCGGTAGGTGGTCATGCGGGTGTGGAGGCCGGGGGTGAGGTGGCTGTGGTCTTGGTAGAAGACGGTGCGCATGGGGGCGTCCTGGCCGGTAATGGACACAGCCAGGACGGCGTCGTCTGGTTCGACGGCCTGGGTGCCGGGCAGGTCGAGGGCGAGGCGGTGGCGGCGCATGGTCAGCCCGTCGCGTGAGACTTGGGGGCTGGTGATCTGCTCCAGATCAAGCGTGAGCTCTCGTGGGCTGTTGCTGGAGGGGTAGTGCCAGACCTGGATGAGGGGTGCCTTGGCGGGGAGGTCGCTGTTGGTCATCTGGTCGATGATGACCATCAGGCTGGTGCCGCTGCCGCCGAGCTGGATGCTGAGTGTCTCGGTGCCGAGTCGTCCGGCGACTTGGGCGAAGTAGACCAGGTCGCGGGCGAGGATCGGCATGCCGGCGTCGCTCCAGCGGCGGGCGGTGCGTTGGTCGCGCCAGTCCTGCTCGGGTGAGAGTGCTTCGGCGGTGAGCTGGAGGCGGTCAAGGACGGTGTCGGCCGGGGCGGACAGAGAAAGGGCGGCGGCTGCTTCGTTGCGGCCGCTGTGCTGGTAGCGGGCCAGCTCACGCTGAAACAGCAAGAAGGCGTCCAGCAGGTCGTCGCCGCCGCAGACCTGCCGCAAGGTGGTGAAAGCGCTGAACTTCTGCACCGTCAGTTGCCCGTATGCCTTGCGCAGGGCTAGTAGCTCGGTCAGGACCTGCTGCTCCAGTGCGGCGCGTTGCTCGGCCTCATCCGTGGTGTCGCCTATGGGGAAGACGCCATGTGGTAGCGGGGTGGCTGGCTCCGGGGGCGTGCTCATGGCCCCTATTCTCACCGACTGGTTTGGCACCGTGCTGTGCAGATGCAGCACGGTGCACTTTTCTGTCACGACACCACCAATGGCGGCGAGTTCTCCTAGATGTGCCAGGTCAACCAGACACCAGCGCGGCAACTGTCCTCGGGCGGTGCGGCAGGCAGATGGCGTGATCTGGGCGGCCACCGGGCCGCATGTGTCACCCCAGGCGGTGGCAGCGGAACCGCTCCAGGGTGAGCGACTGCCCCAGCCGTCGTCTTCTCTTCCTCTCTTCTCGAAAGGACTCCTCATGGCTTCTACCAATCTCAGTCTCTTCTCGTCCCAGCGCACCCGGATGGGGGTGGTGCTGGGCAATGGTCAGGCCCGGGTGACCAGGC
>ERZ773077.905-NODE-905-length-21284-cov-13.000565_pt1 | contig 21284 bp, 29 predicted proteins | sample MGYA00580612_ERZ773077 | MGnify/ENA primary metagenome ERZ773077 (study PRJEB29015, sample SAMEA2737971) | human oral metagenome | biome: human oral; feature: human-associated habitat; material: dental | place: China | collected 2021 ...
AACTACCACGTCGCCACCAACACCAAAACATGGGTCCTAGTCCACAACAACGACGACTGCATCCCCGTCCCAAGGAAACCAGGACGCGACTTCGACTTCGACACCCAAGAGGAAGCCTACGAAGCTGCCCTGCGGGCTCACGGCGTACCTCCAGGTATTGACCCTGAAGACATAGTGGTCGTCTCGGAGCTCAAGTACGGGAAAAACCCCAACCTTGTGGGGCCCAAGGGAAAGCCTTGGGAAGAAATCGAGATTGCGTGGAAGAATCCTGATGGTTCCACGGGGATCTCAACGATGGATCATCACGCCAGCGGACATCGGTTCAACGATAGGACGCCACCTGAGGTAGCACCACCGCACTACCATGGCCCAGACGGCTACGGCCACTACTACTACCCAGCAGGAGAATGATGAACGAGCAAGACTTCTACCCCGAAGGGTTCCCCCTCAACGGAGCCTTCATCATCCACGACATCCAACGCAAGGACTGGTGGCCCTACCGGCCCATCGATGGTGTCGTCGATGCCCTCTGGCTACTCGGTGAGGACTCCAAGCCAGAGGGGCTGTTCGGTCGCCTGATGGAGACGTGGGGTGAGGCCATGGATTGGTTCGTCGCGGGGTCGAGTTACTTCCAGCCCGATGTGGAACCATCGAGTTGGACCGCTCAGCACAAGGTGCAGGGCAGAATGCTTCTTGGAACTCTGACTTATCAGGATAGTTTCCCGTTCCACCGATTCATGGAGTGGTGGCAGATCACGCCAAGCGCGCAGGAACTTCACAACCTGCTTCAAGGCCCGCTTCTTCACCCAGGTAGGGGCTGGTGGATGGCCGCGTCCAGCGATAAAGATGCCGGCCCTCGTTTCGTGAAGTCAACCACTGGTCTACTGTGGTGGGCAACACGGAGGTACAAGCCCTACCAAGGGCGAACCCATGAAGTTGTTGATGACTCAGTCATCGAAGCCCTACTCGGGTTACTACCCCAGATCGGGTTGATGTCCGTAGTTCCCCTCAACAACCACCCCGTCAGCGGCGTGGTGATCTTCGGCACCCCCGACGCCATTCAGGAGGCCGCATCGTCGGTAGGCGGTATCCGGGAGAGCCAGGGCGAGGAGGTCGTCAAACTCTGGCACCGAGCTGGCTGGCTCGCCACTTGGTAGTGTCGAGATCGGGACATGGCCAAGCCCTGCTCCAGGAATCGAGGACCACGCCGGAGGAGTGGTGGTGCCATGAGCAGGCGTGGACGTCATCAGGCTCTCCAGGGAGGGGGTAGACCGATGAGTGATCTGTACTCCCGGATTGGCCACGTGGCGGACAGGCTCACCTCCGAAGGGCATGATGAGACCTCCAGTCGACTCACTGAAATGGTGGCTGCTGGTGCGACAGGGAATGAGATTCTGATGGGTGTTCGACATGTCCTCTCCCAGTTCTCAGAAACACATGCGACCCTCCCACAAGACCTACTGGCTGAGGTGAATGATGTGACACTTCGGATCAATCGGGCTTTGAGGGATTGATCCTGACACACCCCCAACCATCGCAATCAACGTCCCAAGGTGAAGAGCATGACAGAATTCGAGGAACTGAAAAACCTTCCGACACTCATGGACATCGAGCAAGAGATCGACGTCATGTCGACACTCATGGGCATGACCGTGGAACACATCGAGAGCAATGTCGAAGCATTCCGCCACGTGATCAACCACCTTGCTAATTCACACCAATTAAGCGGATACATGGAAGTCAGGCCCGGCAACCAAGAAGAACTCATTCGTTTCTCGAACTGGCTGGAGCCCCTGCTCTCCTGCTTGGCGATGGACACCTCCATGATGGGCACCTTCCGCTTCACCTACGAAGATCTACTGAACACGTACCCGCAGCTGCGCAGGATTGACACCGAGGACAGCCCTTCGTCCACGCATAGCGCGACCGGTTCAGGACACCCACGATCACCCAAAGAGCTTCACATGCTCAGGGACATGCCCCTTGAGATGAATACAACAGCAGAGTTGGCCGCGATGAAGATCTTGCAAGCCATTCCACTGAAGCAGTTGATTGCCCATCGGGACGAGATCACCGAAATCGTGCAGCGCCTGGAACGCTCCCACGGCAGTCCCAAAGGCGGACTTTTCGGCCTGACTCCCCACAATGAAGGCGCATTCCATGACTTCGCTGATTGGCTTCGTGGACTCGGACCGCTGATGGGTTGGCCCGCAACAAAGCGTTGGTCGTTCGATGTGACCTTCGCCCAGGCCTCACGCATCCATCCGCATCTTCGTGACGAGGCGGCTGCTGGGCCACAGCCAGGCTCCCCCGTGGTGGTACAACTTGGGGAGCGGGTCAAGCAAACAGGACCGTTGGAGATCCTCGGCTCAGGAGCAGCGTGGAGAGGGATCAGCCTGGTCGGCCAAGGCTGGGCCTTCACCGCAGGGCCGGGCTGGCGTGTGCTGAACCCAGATCACACCTTGGCCTACTCCTGGATGACACCCGATGTGGACTCCTACGTGACCGACCTCGTAGGGCTGCATGTAGCGGTAGTCACCCCACAGAGTTGCACAACCCCGACTGATCCCGTGATTCACCTGTCAGACGGCAGATGCATGGAGGTCTTCACAGGCGACCTGTTGACACCCTGGATCATGCGGCTACCCAACGGCACCTTTGCAGGAGCCCCGACAGAGGCCGCCCCGCTCCCTGGGAACGAGTAATGAGTTCATGCAGCGCGATGAGCTGGAGAGCAGCCGTTGAAGCCGAAGCACGGTTCACCGACTGTGTGACGGCGATCCCAGGGGAGGAACTGGTGCCACTGCTCGTGGAGGCGCTCGGTTCTCTGACGTCGAGACGGATGGCACTCAGGATTCTGTTCGGCGCAGCTGCCTCACTCACTTCAGAGGTTCTTCCTGCCTTGGAGCCCTTGCTACTGGTGTACCACACATATCTGTTCCACTGCCGAGACCTGGTGCGACGCTTGCCGAGAGAAGACAAGCATCGGTTTCTCTCAGATCTCACCGAGAAGGTCATTGCGGACCCGGACAGCGACTATGAAGCGTATCGACGCTTGGCCGAGTTCTTGAAGGAGGTCCGCATGTGGGAGGTACTCGAGGTGTTGAACAACGCGGCAAGAGCTTCCGAGGATCCAGACATCCGCGAAGTCGGGATGGATTTCGATGTCCCGGCCCCGCACAGAACCGTGCCTCCACCCACCTGCCATGGCCCAGGTGGTAGCGGCCACGACCACAACCCGGCACGAGAATGATGGACAAGCGCGACGGACTGCCTGAAGGATTCCCATGAGCTCACCACCCTGTAGTGTCGAGACCGGGACAACGGAGGTGAACCCCATGGTGAGAACCGTAGGAGTCGCGGCATCCACCGGGGCCGTGCTCGAGACCGACCGGTGGGTCCCGCTGATGCTCGAATGGGACTGCGTCATCTCTGACGCCCCCCTGAATCTGTTCATCAAGGCCCCCACCCACGGATTCGTCGAGCTGAAAATCGATCCCGACACCGGAGCACTGATCGGCTTCGTCATCATCGACCTGCCGCACGAGGACGGCCAAGGACGAACCCTCCACAACATACCCACCCAGCCAGGAACCCCCATCATCGATCGGGACCTGTGACCCTGGACCGTCACCCCGGACTACAAAGAACCAGCCAAACGCGACCTGGACATGTCCCTCCCCCTCGCCAGCTCGGTGAACGACAACCGCCTCACCATCTGGATCGGCGACGGCCAGCCCGATATCACCCTGACCACCGAAGACGTCACAGTCACCATCGGACACCATGGTGACCTGCTCGCAATCTCAGTGCCATGGCCGAAGGAGTCAGCAGACCTGTGGCCACTGAACGACGCTGATCCCGCATATTCCCCACACCACCAAGCGACAGCGCCCAACCCAAATATTTGACCTATCGGTCTAATACAGTTAGTCTTCACGTCATGGGCAGGCCTCGGACTTTCGACGATGACGCGGTGATCGACCGCGCCATGGAGGAGTTCTGGAGCAACGGCTACCACGCCACATCCCCGGCCCGCCTAGCGGAGGCAACGGGGCTCGCCAAGGGAAGCCTGTACAACGCCTTCACCAGCAAGCGGGCCCTGTTCGACAAGTGCCTCGACCGGTATCACCAGCAGATCACCGACCTTGCGAAGGGTCTCTTGGATCACCCCGGCAGCACCCGCGAATGCCTGGCCGACGCGCTGCGGTCCGTCGTCGACTCCGACCTCGCGCAGCCGCAGCGCCGGGGCTGCCTGATCGGCAATACTGCGGTCGAGCTCGCGGGCCACGATCCCGAGATCGCCCGCACGCTGCGGCGAATGCAGGACGAGTCAACAAGCTGGTTCGCAGACCGCATCCGTCGCGGTCAGTCCGTGGGCGACGTCCGGCCCGACCTCGACGCGAACGCCTTCGCCCAGCATCTCGCCACGACGCTCGCAGGCCTGCGGGTGATGGCCATGACCCACGACGCCCCAGCCCTCTACGGGGTGATCGACACCGCACTCACGGGACTCTGACGTCATGAACACAGGAGCCCGCGCTTTCACACACCCACATTTTGGACTGATAGTTCAAAAAGAAAGGTTGAACATGGACCTGCACCTTGAGGGAAAGACCGCACTCGTCACTGGCGCAAGTCGGGGCATCGGCTTGGCCGTCGCCCGGACGCTGACAGCGGAGGGCGTTCGCGTTGCCGGGGCCGCCCGGACGATCACCCCGGAGCTGGCCGAGGCGACCCAGACCGCCATCGCCGCAGATCTGTCGACGCCGGAAGGTGCCGCGGCCGCGGTCGGGACGGCGCTGGCGGAGTTCGGCGGCATCGACATCCTGGTCAACAATGTCGGTGCCGGCGACCCCGACCGCATGGGCCTGGGCGGGTTCCTGGACACCGATGACTCCCAGTGGCGTTACCTGCTGAACCTCAACCTCTTCAGTGCGGTCTGGACCTCCAGAGCAGCACTGCCGAGCCTCGTCGAGCGACGGGGCGCGATCGTGAACCTGGGATCGATCAACGCCCGCTTCCCATCCACCGGCCCCGTCGGCTACAGCGAGGCGAAGGCCGCGCTCGTCGCTTTCGGCAAACGCCTCAGCGAGGAGTTCGGCCCGCAGGGCGTGCGGGTCAACACCGTCTCCCCCGGCCCCGTCGGGACCGGCCTGTGGCGCGACCCCGAAGGCTTTGGCGCTCGGGTCGCAGCCGCGAACGGCGCGCCCCACGCCGACTTCCTGGCCGCCATGCCCGCCGCCTTCGGTATCACGTCCGGGCGGATCAGTGATCCGGAGGAGGTCGCGGCGCTGATCGCCTTCCTGGCCTCCCCAGCGGCCGGGAACATCACCGGAACTGAGATCATCGCCGACGGAGGGATCATCAAGACCACCTGAGACATCACAAACGGGGCGGCTGGGACTATTCCTCCCAGCAACCCTCCCCCGGCGGCAGTCCGACTGCCTCCAGCAGACCGGGGAAACGCCGTCCGACGACGTGGTCGCGGCGGGTGATCCGACGATGCTTGCCCAAGACCTCGGTGTGCATCAGCCCAGATTCCCGTAGCACCCGCAGGTGATGCGAGAGGGTGGATTTCACGACGTCATACTCCAGATCGCCGCAGTAGAGCGGCCCTTCGTCGGCGATGCGGCGCAGTATGTCGCGGCGGAGCGGATCGGACAGCGCGCCCAGCACCGCGTCCAGACTGAGGTCAGCCGCAGCCGGATGGGATACCTCCCTGGCCATCTTCACACGCTCCGATCCACCGATTGTTCGACGAGAACCCAACCGTTGACGCTACCAGCTCGGCCCTCGTGCGACACAACCCATCGCCGCACCGGGTTTGACTACTCCACTCTGTTGAACAATTCTTAGTTCGACGAACATCGAATGAAAGGAGTGGTCGTGCCCAGCCATCAGAAAACCGTCAGCGAGCCTGCGATGGGGGTGCTGTCGTTCTTCACCCTTTTCGTGATCGGAACCGACACTTTCCTCATCACTCCCCTGCTGCCGCTGCTGCAGCGTGAGTTCAGCGTCCCGCTAGCGCAGGCGGGCTGGCTGGTGTCGGCCTACGCCCTTGGGTATGCGCTATTCGCCCTAGTCGCAGGCCCGGTCTCGGACCGCAAAGACCGCCGCGCAGTCCTACTGGCCGGGGTGGCCGCCTTCACGGTGTTCACCGGCGCCTGCGGTCTGACGTGGAACTTCTGGTCCATGTTCACCTCGCGTTTCCTGGCGGGTATGGGAGCAGCCTTCGTCAGCCCGCAGATCTGGGCGACCATCCCGATGGTGGTGCCACGCGGGTCGGTCATCAGGGTCATGGGGTATGCGACGGCAGGCCTGGCGATTGCCCAGGTGGCTGGCATTCCGATCGGTTCCTACCTGTCGGCTCAGGACTGGCGGCTTCCCTTCTTCGTGATCGCCGCCGCCAGCGTCCTGCTGTGGATGACGCTGTACGCAGCGTTCCCGAACGTCCGGCCGTCCACCAGCTCAGAGAGGATCCTCAACCCCTACCGGAGGGTCCTCGGGTCGCGGGTCCTGCGGTGGTCGCTGGCGGCGTATCTCGTCTTCCAGGCGGGCTGCCTGGGTGCGTTCTCGTTCATCGCCTCGTGGCTGGCCAGGGACTTCGGCGCGACGCAGACCGAGCTCGGCACCTCCATGATGGTCATCGGCATCGGGCAGGGAATAGGGTCGCTCATTGGCCCCAGGCTGGTGGCAAGGATCGGCGAGCACACCTCGCTGTGGGCCGGGATCATCGTCGTCGGCTGTGGTTTCCTGACTGCCTCGGCGATGCCGTCCCGGTGGAGCGCGACCGCTGCGTTCGCCATCACAATGCTGGCCGGGGGCGCGCTGCTCCCGGTGATGATGGGGCAGCTGCAAAGTCACGCGGGGCAGGCCAGAGGGACAGTGTCGTCACTATCGAATACTGCGATGTATTTGGGAACCTCCGTCACGGGCGCGATCGGTGGCACCCTGCTGACCATTCTGCCCGGCTACTGGGGTATCAGCGCCTTCACCGCAACAACCTTCGCCCTGGCCCTGGGCATCTACTGGCAGGCAGGGGCCTTTCAGCGTCAAGAGCAAGGCTACGAGTGAAGCTGCGTGAGCAGGGCGGCCTCCAGCTCGTCCCGAGCCTTGAGCATCGCGGGGCCATACCAGAACAGCGACCTGCCCTTCACCGCGACCGGCCGCACCGGCCCCAGCGCCTCCGGGCCGTCGGCTGCGGTGAAGGGGTACGGCTCGTCGGGAAGCAGGGCCAGGTCGGGGTTCCGACGGAGGGCGTCGCTGATTTTAAGATGCGGATACCGCATCTCATCGACGACGTTGGCCAAGCCCAGGCGGCGCAGCACATCGCCGGGGTAGGTGTCTGCGCCCACCCAGATCCAGGGGTCCCGCCACACTGGGAGCGCCACCCGCCCGGTCAGTCTCGGCGGCCGGTCCCACACCTCGCGGGCCTCGTCGATCCAGTCGATCTGCCGCAGGCCGAAGACCTCGCAGAACAGCCGGGTCAGACTGTTGAGAGCCTCGGTAATGCTGTCGATGCGGATCACCCACACGGGGATTCCGGCGGCCCGCAGCCGGTCGACGTCGAGGCGGCGGTTCTCCTCCTGATTGGCCACCACGAGGTCGGGATGAAGCGCGGCGATGAGGTCGCGATTGGGGTTCTTGGTGCCCCGCACCCGGGTGACATCGAGTCCTGCGGGATGGGTGCACCAGTCGGTGGCCCCGACGAGCACCCCAGGCACGGTAACGGCAATCGCCTCCGTCAGGGACGGTACCAGGGACACCACCCGTTGAGGTGGCCCGCTCAGGGCAACATCCGCACCGAGATCATCCAGCATGAGCCACGCTCTCTTTTCGTCGGATTGCCGGGCTCCAGCCACTGGACCTGGCTACAGCTGGCTGCCCGGGGACGATCTCCGATTCCTGATTCCGGCAGCAATGGCGCCCACCATGCCGACTGCCGCCAGCCCACAGCTCATGTAGAGGAATGTGCCCAGCCACGTCGACAGCGAGTCGCCGAGCTGTCGAACAGCCCGAGTGCCCACGGCGGAGACCAGCTGGCTTCCCGGATAGGTGAAGGTCGCCGCCCCTATCAGGCCTCGCAGGATGAGCACAGCGACGATCCCTAGTCCCGCGAACACCGTCAGCATCACCCAGCGGGCGACCCCCGTCCCCAGGGCGATGCCCAGCACCAGCAGCACGAACGCGAGCCCGTAGGCCAGGCCCCAGTTGCCGACGGAGTTCAAGGTCCTTCCCGCGAGCTCTGCCTGTTCCGGGGTCAGGTCAAAAGCCTTGATGCGGACGTCCTGCGGCATCTCCACCCGGGACAGCAGGGTCTGCGTCGCGGGGTCGGCGGTTTGCTCCACGTTCGCCCATAGGAGACTCACCAGCGGGTCCAGGCGAATCCACACTGACGGCACCTCCCCGGAGGGGTGGGCGCTGTAGCTGGTCAGCTCCGTGATCGTGGAGCGGCGGGTCTCATCCAGCACGGATCGCCACGCGGTGTGGGCCTTGTCGTTGCTGATGGCTTCCTCGACGCCCTTCTTGAGCAATGCGGGAAGACGCTCCTGGAGTGCGGGAATCTGCTTCGCGGTCTCCGGGAGCCGAGCGTTGATGGCTTCCCCAAGCTGCTCGCTGACGGCGGCGAGCACCGCCTTGTCGGTGATGATGCTCTGAGCCAGCTGTGCTGTCGGCTCGGGCGAGCGCACCGTGTGGTCGATCCAGTTCATGATGGCCCCCGTCAACCCTGCCAGGAGAGCCCCCAGCAGGAGAAGGCTCGCGAACACGTTACGCACGGGTACTCCTGTCTCGACGGTATGGAACGCCAGAGATTCTACGTGTGGGATCTGCACCAGCCTGGCCGGTGGGGGCGGGGCCCGACGCAGGGCTCAGCCCTGTCCGACGCCATCTGTTCGATCTGAGGTGATTCGCCGAGCCGCCTGTAGGGGTGAGCTCGTGCGCTCTGGATCCGTTCTGACCTCACCGGACACAGGCGGGTATGCAGAATCAGCATCCCTCCGGGTGAGGTTCAACGAAACGGGCACAGGCAACCCGCCGCGGCATCTCCACCGTCCGCAGGGGTGCTCGGGGACGTTCGCTCAGCTCCCCTTGGGTGATGGCGGTTGAAGGTAGGAGCTGATGCCTAAGGAGCGTCTCGTGGGCACGGTATTTACAAAACCCATAGCACTCCACCACATCATTTGTCCTCAAAGTACCCTTCGATCACATATACTCAACACCCTGCGGGGAATACACTTTCAGGGCTACCCCGAAGCTACTAGCTATCAAGGTAATTACCGCGCCATTGGAACGTTTCCACCAGGCTTCCTTCATGCTCCCCGGAGTCATTTTATCAGGCTTACCAAAGGCTTCCTTACCCGCCGTGACGTAAGCAACAAAATGGTCGTTAATAATCGGTCCACGACCTTCGTGACGCAGGAAGTCGGTCAGATTGAATCTGACGTCTTTCACCATGCCCGTAGGTTCGGTGTGAAAACTTGCCAGATCAGATTGAGCCCCAATTCCAGTAACAAACTGATTCCGTATATCACTCGGAACCCAGCCAAGACTTGCAGCCACCTGAGGAAATTCCTCCCCACTGATCGGCCAGTCCAAGTCAGCCAACCGCTCAGCCCAAGCAACGAACTCTTCTACCGGTAATGCCATGGTAACCTACCTCTCTTTGGGAAACTACATGTATATCAGACCCGACGTGATAGAGAGAAGAGATTCAACAAAATAATCGCTCGCCTATAGGAGGTGTTATTCGTAAACGCCTCATGAAGAACACGCTTCCTCGGCCAAGGCGAAGCTACCCACCTGAAGCTATGAATAACTCCTGAGACTCTACTATCTCCCTCCAGCCAGTCACTTGAACTGAATCTCTTGACCAGTATGATTGTCAAACCAGCGACGGCGGCCATCAGGATCAACCACCAACTGAATATCCGACCCCACAGGCAGATTGTAGATACCGATGAGCGCGGGCTCCATGCCACACATGGCGTTGAAGTCAACAACAGCCATGTTGTCAGGATCCGAAAGGAACTCATCGGTATCCGCATCAGAGAGAATCCGCCATCCATTGTCAGCAGGATTCACAGACTCCTCTCGATTCAGCCATTTGATGTTTCCACGCCTGTCCAGGATATTACGCGATACTAGCGACCCACCAGCCCCCTTGATGAACTCGGCAGGACTCATCAGCAGCTCTCACCTTGACAAAAAGTAATCATTTGATGCCGTTTTTCTGGCTAGTTTCCATAGGTTTCTGGGGTTTGGACGGTGATGTCGAGTTCTGGGAATATTACGACGTTCTCGCCTGGATCTGGCGTCCACCAAACTCCAGGTCTTACGGGCTCTGGATTTCGCCAGGCTCGGTACTGCAGCCGACTGGGATCTGGCACTCCGCCGATGTCCCGCAGCCGAAGCACGAAAGCAGCAGCAACCTCCGCAACCACAGAACTCGGAGTAGGCCAAGAAAGATTTCTTTGCCATAAACCCGCAAGATTTTCTGGAAGCTCCTCAAACCCAAGCTCCTCTAAAAGCGCAACCCGCTCAACCGAGAAGTCCTCACCCTCACGACGCGGCGCCAGGTCGGCCTCCACATCATTAATATTACGGTCAGGCTCTACACCAACGAACTGCACAAAAAGACTCTTGGCATTCTCCTTGTCTGAAATATTGACATACGTGCGAGGCGCCACATTCATCAGCACCATCCTCACAGCAGCCTCAAAATCATCCCACACGACACACCCTCAATCCTGATACCTCAAACCCTGCGGAGAAACCACCTTGAACAAGACCGCACGAGATCCAGAAAGCAGATCAACAAGAGCACCGCTTGGACGCGTCCACCAGACCTCTTTCCGGCTACCCGGAATCACCCTGACCGGATCTCCGAAGGCTTCATTTCCCGCTGCAAAGTAGATCGCAAACCAATCATTGATCTGGACTTCACGACCCTCATCACGAAGAAATGGGGTTAGACTCATGGCAATCTCAATGACAACTCCGGAGGTGTCAGTGACAAACCTCCCAATATCAGAGGGGCTGCCGATTCCCGTAACATACTGCTCAGCCACCCCCCGATGCCGCCACCCAAGACCCTCTGCAACCTGAGAGATCTGCTGTTTGCTAATAGGCCATTCAAGGTTTGCCAACCGATTGGCCCAAGCAATAAAATCTTCTGTCGACAATATCACATCATTCCTCACTTTCTTCCCCGGGTGGTAAATAATTCACCATTCTCGTCGATGCCTAGATATAGTTTATCACCTAGATCTGGTCGCGAGGGGTCGCTGAGATCATAATGATGAACTTGGATATCGCCATTAGTTCGGCCATTAACACGCTCATAAACGATCTCCACATTACCATTACGTAAATTTTCGAAGAATTTGTCGTGCGTACCTGCCGCTCGAAGATCGTCTAGAGCCATTTGAATCCTGGGATCAGCATTCTTCCCAGTCAACAGATCAGTTAGATAGGGCGCTGATCCTTGCTGAGCGTATGTTCCATCCGCGATCTCCCTATGACTGGTTCCTGGTTTATCTCCACCTTTGCATTCGGTTGGAATAAGTTGGTCCTGATTGCTATTAATCGCTAAGCGATCAATTTCGTTAGGGCCGGTGCGGACATACTGATCTAAAGTCGGGGATGCCTCGCCAAACAGAGTGGTGCGGCCCTGATCCATAGAAACCACATCTCCTGCGCGATGGCCAGCCCATTCACCAGCCCTAACTTGCTCAGCAAAAGCATCTCCGTGTCTTGCGTCACGGAGCTGTGAAGAAATATCCTCGGCTTTTGCTACTAGCTCCGGCGGTGTTGCTTGATCCAAGACCAATTCATCGACATCCTGCTGAACATCTTTAGCGCTTCGTTTGTCTATTTCAATTCCTAGCTGTTCGTTGGCCTGCTGCTTTGCGTTGCTTACTGCTCCTTCCTTCCTATTTCGAGCTTCACTCCATTCGTGCTGCGTATTATCCCACATGTTCTTTGTTTCAGCATTTTCCGGTACATGGTTTTCCTGTTTCTCCAACCCCTGCATCGGATGGTCAACCTCACGGTTGGGGCCATGGGCATATGGGTCACCACTAGCTAAACCACCTTGATTGTTGTAAAGGCGGTCATTCTTATCGGACCTGAATGTTCCTTCTGGGTCGTTTGCGTAGTGTTTTTTGCCGTCGCTGCGGTCTTCGAGGAGGGGTTTGCCCTCAGTGTCGTACCCGGGGCGTTGTGGATCCGGGGTTTGCCCAGCGTGATTAGTTGTGGGTGTGGTGCTGTCTCCCGGCTGGTTAGTGGGGCTGGGAGTTTCTCTTGGCGTTTCAGTATTACCGGGCTTAGGTTCCTTTATTGGGATGTCGGTGTCTGTTGGTTTGGCTGTTCCTTCTGCGGATTTGCCGGTATCGATTTTCTCCTGCGGGATTTTCGACTCAGGAGCACTACTGCTGCTGGTACCCCTAACTTCGCCATCAGCATGCGTCTTACCTGGATCGGTACCGCTCTCAAATCTGGGTTCATGCTCGGGCAGGTTCCCACCCCCACTGCTGCCTCTCCTTGGCTCGTGGATGCTGGGGTTCGCCCCTCCCAAGCCATGACTACCACCGCCGGCGCCCACACCCGCGTAGGCTGGCTGCCCGCCAAGAGCCCGGCCGAAATCATCGACAGTCTGCCGTACCCCATCCGAGATGTTCTGAGCTACCTCACGGGCTCCTTTGAATAGGTCGTCGAGTTTGCCTTTGAGTGAGTTGAATAGTCCTTTCAGGTCGCGGAGTTTGGCGACGAGGTTACGGGCGCTGGTGATCAGGTTCTTCATGTTGGTGCCGACCCGGGTGATCATGGAGGCCACGCGGGTTGCGATCTGCTCCAGCACCACAGGAAGAGCCAGACCAGCGGTGCATAGCAGCTCTCCAGCGTACGCGATGATCGATCCCAACACCTGGCTGATGGCGTCTCGTACCATGTCATGGACGACCTGCACAATAAACGCCATCACATCCAAAGCAGTGCCCATCGCACCAGCCCAGCTGCCGGCCCCCGCGATGGCTTTAGCTACATCACCGGCTGCGCCACGGTAGGCATCCATCGTCTGACCCGACATATCAGACAGATCTGCATTGACATAGGAGCTCATCTGCTCAGCCATGTCCGCCATCTGCTTCTGCACATTTTTCCAGGTCGCGGCATGCGCCCGCACCTGATCAGCATCCCCGGCGAGCTGCTCCAACCAGCTGGTGAACGGCTGCACATGATCGATCAACCACCCCAGCCCCATACCAATCAACGTGCCAATCGGATCCGATACCATAGCCGCAGCATCAAAAACCCCGGAGACCACAGCCAGACCACCAGCAACCCAGCTCTTAGACTCGATCGCCTCGACCAACGACTCCCCATCCTCAAGAAGAAACGTCCCAGCCAACGGCGTAGTGGTGTCTTTACGCTCAGCAACTAATGGATTCGACATGATCTACCCCCCAAGCCTTCTCGCAATATTTATGCTTACTCGCGGATTTACATTCGGAGACGGCTCACCGGAAACCCCTGAGGCGACAGGAGCATCAATCGAATCCCTAGTTTCATCAAAGGTTTTACCGATCCCACTCTCGTTGCCCTCGAAATCCTCAGCAGTCTGCTGCAGCTGCTCAGCCAAACGCTCCACCGCATCAGAAGCAGAACTAATCGTTGTCTTCGCCACCGTCTCAGCCAACAAAAAAGGTGGAATCACCAAGGGGCCGATCAACATCCCCAACGAGCCGTCGGTGATGCTGGCTTGCCCAGCAGCATCTTGGGCCAGATCCACCCCAGCAGCCACCTCCCCCAAATGACCAGCATGTGTCCGCAACCCGGTAGGGGATACCTGCAACTCACTCATAACGAGCCTCCCGGACGCAACAACCCCCTGCCGCGTTCAAAGCCCTGGCCCCCAACCGGCGCCTCCTGCCCGGATGCGACCCCGTACACATCCTGCAACCGGGCAACCGAAGCATCATCCTCACCAAAAGCATCCTGCGCCAGCCCAACCACTGCCCGACCCACCTCTCTGCGAGCCTGCTGGTAGGCAGTCAGTATGGCCTCACGCACCTCCGCCAAGTCCCGTCCCAGGTTCACATCCACCAACACCCCAGACGAATCAACCACCACCTCAACACCATCACAACTCCCCCTGCCCCGCACGGACTCCACCCCCTGCCGGAACACAGAAGCAGAAGCCGCCCGCTTCCGCGCAGTCTCCATATCCGCATCCAACGCCGCCAGCCGCTGATCAAACTCATCCATCACAAGTCACTCCTCACTCAAAACCCCCACACCATGCTACGCAAGAACCCCACCACACAAAACCACCCCTCCCCAAACACCCAGCCAGAGGCCTGCGGGAAGGCTCCCAGCTCCTAAAGACGAGGCAGGTACTCAGGATCAGCATTTCCTTTCGGAGAGACTCAACCAGGACCGACCCCTTCTGGACCCCACAGGAACGGCTGACTGACCTCAGCTGCGGGTAGCAAGCACGGATGGCCGTCTCGATGCGCTGGTGGAGGGTTTTTCCTGGGGCCGGGCAGTCCTTGCAGGGCATGGACGAAGAACACCAGCAGGGCTGCAACCATCGGGGGCGAATACCACCTCTTCTTCCTTGCATGGCTCATCCGTGTAGGTCATGTGGTCAGTTCCACGCCTGCCCACACGAACGACACAGCTCGGGGGACAGCGGCGACGACTACACTTCGGTCATGATCGTGACCCTGCCTGACCAGCGGCTGTTGGATGCGCTGACGGCCCACACCCCTGCGGAGCAGCTCGGCGTCGAGTTGCGGATTTGGGACTGGAACTCCCCCGTCCGCAATGTTCTGGGCGATGAGGCCGACGACGTGGTGGCCGCTGTCATTCCCTATTTCCGGGCCGCCCCGGAGTGGCGGTCACTGGCCGACCTGCCGAGGCTGCGGCTGGTGCAGGCGCAGTCAGCCGGCTACGACAATCTGCTGCACATCGTCCCCGACGGCGTGGCCCTGGCCAACGCGCGCGGCGTCCACGAGGCCTCCACCGCGGAGCTGGCGGTCGGGCTGATGCTGGCGGCGCAGCGGGAGCTGCCGCGCTGGTCCCGGGAGCGCCGCTGGCAGTCAGCGTCCACCCGGGCGCTGGCGGATTCGCGGGTACTGATCGTCGGGACGGGTGCCATTGGCGAGGCGATCCGGGCACGCCTTGCCCCGTTCGAGGTCGAGATCACGCGGGTCGCGACCACCGCCCGCGACGACGAGTACGGCCACATCCACGGCATCGACGAGCTGCCGCAGCTGCTGCCGCACGCCGACATCGTCGTGCTGATCGTGCCGCTGACCGATGCCACCCGCGGCTTGATCGGGGCGAGGGAGCTGGCCTTGATGCCCGACGACGCCCTGCTGGTGAACATGGCGCGCGGCCCCGTCGTCGACACGGACGCCATCACCGCGGAGGTGACCTCAGGGCGGCTGCGGATGGCCTCCGACGTGTTCGACCCGGAGCCGCTGCCCGACGACCACCCCCTGTGGCAGGCCGACAACGCCTTCATCAGCCCCCACATCGGGGGCAACACCACCGCGATGCTGCCGCGGATGGTCGCGCTGCTGGCCGATCAGCTGCCACGCCTAGCCGACGGCCGGGAGTTCATCTTCGTGGTGAAGTCGTGAGCGCTCTCCTGACCCAGCCCACAGCCCGCCCTCTGCTCTGAGGTAGGGGCGGCCGCACTCCGGAGAACACCCAATGACCACTTCCACCGACCCGCTGGTCGACATCTACCCGCCGTTCGGGCTGCGGATCAGCCACGGCGACATGACGCTGCGTGTATTCCGTGACGCCGACCTGCCCGAGTACCTGGACCTGCTGAGCGGCCCGATCTTCGCCGACGAGGACGTTGACTGGGTCTTTCCCTGGTACGAGTCGCCGGTCCCGGAGCGGCGCCGCAACGCCGTCCAGGCGCACTGGGGCTGGCGCGCAAGCTTCCGGCCGGAGGACTGGACCCTGGCCTTCGGGGTGTATGTCGGCGGGGTGCTGGTCGGCTGCCAAGATGTCTTGGCGGAGAACTTCGCAAAGCGCCGAGTGGTGCACTCGGGGTCGTGGCTGGCCCTTGAGCATCAGGGCAAGGGCTGGGGCACATGGATGCGCAAGCTGATGCTGCACTTCGCGTTCGACCATCTGGGGGCACGCCGCGCCGAGTCGGAGGCGGTGGTGGGCAATGAGGCATCACTGGGTGTCTCCCGCAGCGCGGGCTACGAGCTGAATGGCCTCCACACCGAGGTCCTGGGCAGGCACGTCGTCAACCTACAGCACATCGCCGTCACACCGGAGCAGTTCCGCCGTCTCGACGGTGAGGTCGTGGTTGAGGGGCTGACCGACGACCTCAAGGCCATGCTGGGCGTCAGCTGACCGTGGGTCGCACAGGTTCACATCTGGGGCGGGGTCGCAGGATCTGCCCCGTCCACTATGGCTTTGGCTCTTGAATGGTGGATCTTCTCCATCACCACAACAACCCAGGTGGCGATCAGGACCGGCTGCAGCACGAGATTCATATTGGCTGGTGAGAGGATGACAGAGAAGTAATGCTCTATTGACTGGTTTTCCACCAGAGATTTAATGATCGAAGAGAATCCGTCAAACACTATCTGATACACCACCAGATAGATCGTCACCCATTGGATGTAGTATTCACACATCGTGTAGTCGTCCTCATTCATCTGCAGCATGGCGCGGATTCTCGCAGGGAGTCTCTTTCGGATGTGGAAATGAATCATCGCGGTCGCCAGGATCACGATGAGGATGAGCAGCAGGAGCTGCCCTGTGGCGAACTTCTCCTGGGTGTCGATGACCAGGTTTCCGTCTTCAGCACCCAGCGCCAGCCCGACACCGACTATCACCACCAACAGGAAAGCAAGTAAAACAGACATGATGACGGCATTCACCATCATAATTCCCATGAAGTTCGCCAGAACGACGAGCAGACTGAATTTCCTGCCTGTTCGCTTACCATAGATGCTCTGCCCAATGAAATACAAAAGCACCAGAACCACGGCGAACTCTACAAAAGCCATGGGTGGATGGTAACACGGAGAACCCGAGGCCCCGGCTTATTCGACGGGTTGCTCAGGCTGTGCTGCTATCCGGTTGTCTTCCTCACTCGCGGTTTGCGTGGTTTCCTCGGGGGCGGGGTAGGAAGGGCGTCGGCTGTGGCACGCACCAGATCGCAGAGGGTCTCAGAGCTGCCAATATCGATCAGGAGGTAGTCCTTCGACCCCGGGTAGGCGGGAGCATATTCAGGTTCCAGGTCGTTCTCCGCAAGCACTGCCAGGCCCTCCGGTGTGGGCTTGAGGAAGAGCTGGTCGTCACAGATGAAACCCACCACCTTCATACCCGCGTAGAGGGCGAACTCTCCGAACATGCGCCGCGTCGAGACCTCCCCAAGGTCATGCAGCTGTTCGACGATGTAGGTGGCGAACTCAGCGGTGGAACCCATGCGCCCAGTCTGTCACGACCGCAAGGGCATCAGCCGACACGAAGGCATCAAGCATCTGGGTAGCACTCCCACAGCACCTGATCGGGCACTACCCTGGAACAAAGCCCACAGAAGCATCTGACGTGAAGGAAGGCACGCTGATGAGCGAGCGGCAAGCACCCGATCCCATGCGGCAGGCGACAGGGACCAGCAGACAGCAGCACCTCAAAGCCAGACGACGCTCTCCGCCAAGGCCCTGACTTCACCTTCGGTGCCCCGCAACCACCCACGGGCAGCAACCCTGGTCGCGAGAGGCCGACACCCTGGGCGGGCCAGCCCCATCAACAGCAGGGACCACAACAGCCACAGGCTCAGCCCTATCACGAACAGTCACCTCAGCCAGGACAGCGCTACGGCCAGACTCCGGGTCCTGGAATGCAGGCCTACCATCCACTTCCCGCCGAAGGCAATCGACGCCCTGCCATTGCGACCGCAGCAGCGGTGCTCAGCATCATTGATGGCATCCTAGTGGCGTGGCGTTTAAATAGCTTTACGGTTTGGTGGGGTAATGAAGCATGGCGAACAAACCAGCCCCGGCCCTGCCGCTTCGTGATGGTGACCAAGCGATACTTGAGAAGGTGGTGCGTTCAAGCGCCACAACCGCAGGGGCAGCGCAGCGGGCGAGGATCGTGTTGCTGGCCTCCCAGGGAGTCGCGAATGCGTTGATCTCTGAGTTGGTGGGGGTGTCTCGACCGACGGTGAATCTGTGGCGGGGCCGCTACCTGGAACACGGTCTGGAGGGGCTGGTTGACATCCCACGTCCAGGCCGCCCGAAGGTGGTTGATGATGCAGCGATCATCACCGCAACGTTGAGGCCTCCCCCGAAGCGTCTGGGGGTGACTCACTGGTCGAGTCGGCTGCTGGCTCCCCGCCTGGGGGTGCACAAGTCCACGGTCACCAAGGCCTGGAAGAAGTACGGGATCCGGCCATGGAAGGCCGACACGTTCAAGTTCTCCACCGACCCGGAACTGGAGGCCAAGGTCACCGACATTGTAGGCCTGTATCTGAACCCGCCGGCTAACGCGATCGTGTTGTGCGTCGATGAGAAGTCCCAGATCCAGGCGTTGAACCGCACCCAGAAAGTGCTTCCGATGCAACCTGGCCACAACGAGCAACGCAGCCACGACTACGTCCGCCATGGCACCACCACCTTGTTCGCCGCCCTGGAAATCGCCACCGGGAAGGTGACCGGGCTCTGCAAGGACCGGCACCGCCACCAAGAGTTCCTCGGTTTCCTCAAGCATGTGGCCCGTGCCTACCCGGAACAGGAACTACACCTGGTGATGGACAACTACGCCGCGCACAAGCGAGTCGAGGTCCGCAACTGGCTTACAGCAAACCCACGCATCAAGGTCCACTTCACCCCGACGTCGGGGTCATGGTTGAACCTGGTCGAGGTCTGGTTCGGCATCATCGAACGCCAGGCCATCCGACGCGGTACCTTCGTCTCAGTCCGCGAGTTGATCGGCAAGATCCGCGAATTCATCAACAGCTGGAACAACCGGAAACACCCGTTCATCTGGACCAAAACCCCAGACGAAATCCTCGCCAAAATCAACCGCAAACGTAAACTCACCTCAACGCCACGCCACTAGGTCTCCTCAAGGCCGGGATCATGATCTTCACCCTGACGGCATTAATCCAGTTTTCCGCGGACGCCGGACTCAGAGGGCGATCAGATCTAAGCCTCGCGAACCCCGCGACCTGGACATCCTACGGCGAGTCATTCATCACACTTTGCATTGCGTTGACTTTGATAGCCGCCGGGGTCAGATTCTTCAAAGGCAGAGGCCACACCGCCTTGGCAGCCGCCTCAATCGCACAATTTATCCTCACTCTCTGCGAGTTGTGGTTTACCATCGCCCAGACCAGAGCATCGCAGTATACGCCTCCAATTGTAGCCGTCGTTATCATCATACTGGTCATCGGTATGGCATTGGCTGCTGTCAGCATAGCCTTCCTGTTCAACAGGAGCTCAATGATGTGGAAGAAAACAGCAGGCAGACAAACCAGGCCATAGAAACCCCTCACATCATCTTTGCCACCTTGATGGTTATTCGAGATCTGCCCTTCACGGCAATATTTCCCCCAGTGATCACAGGCTGAAGGAGACTTGACTTCACCGCTGAACAGACCTCCTTGATCTTGCCCAAGAGATGAGCAGCTCACAGACATCGCCAATCCCAGTGAGCCGGATCACGATGCTCTGCCCAAACCTCAGACTGTTCGACCATCGTCTACAAGGGGTTCCCCCAAAGGTCGCAACCCAGATTCCATCCTGCGTTCGTAGCGGCCGATGTGTCGACGAGGGAAGAGTGGTGACGTCTCCAGGCCGTCGCGAGCCTGCTGGCAGGGGGAGGACATCGCGTGATGTCCGTTCAGACAGCTGAGGAAAGGACGATGATGATGAAAGCTGTTTCACGTGTGAGGAGGGTGCGGTCTGTGGCTGCGGCTGTGGTGGGGTGTGCGCTGCTGGTGGCAGGGCCAGCGGCGTCGGCTTTGCCGACGCACAGTCCTCCGCCCACGGCTGGGCCTGATGGTTCTGGACGTGTGCCTGCGGTGCCGAAGGAGTTGGCGTCGTTCTATGGTCAGGAGATCTCGTGGTATCCGTGCGGGGACACCGGGGGTGTGGACAAGACCGAGGAGCAGGGCAAGTTCTCCTGCGCCATGGTGACGGTACCGATGGATTACAACAACCCGGACGGCACAACGATCCAGATTGCTGTGAAGAAGCGGGCGGCGGATGGCGAGTCTCGGGGTTCACTGTTCATCAATCCCGGCGGGCCGGGCGGGTCCGGTGTCCAAACAGTTGAGGAGGCGGAGCAGAGTTACTCGAAGGAGCTGCTGGCCGGCTACGACGTGGTCGGTTTCGACCCGCGCGGGGTGGGTTCGTCTACCGCCATCACCTGCGGAGATGCCACCCTGGGCATGGAGGCCAGCAAGGAGAAGCCGCAGCCGGGGGAGGCCTTTGAGACGTGGGCTGCGAACTACCTCACGAAAGTCCGTGAAGCCCGGGAGCAGTGCGAGGCCCACTCCGAACCGGGCCTGCTGGACCACGTGAACACCGTCTCGGTGGCAAAGGACCTGGATGTGCTGAGAGCGATATCAGGGGAGAAGTCCCTGAATTACCTCGGCTTCTCCTATGGCACCGAACTGGGCTACACCTATGCCGAGCTCTTCCCGAAGAATGCTGGCCGACTAGTCCTCGACGGTGCAATAGACTCCACCATCTCTCATCAGGATTTCGACCTCGACGGGGCCGAGGGGTACGAGAATGCCCTGCACAGCTACGTGCAGGCCTGTCTGGAAGGAAAAGCCGGCGACACCTGCCCCCTGACCGGCAGCGTCGAGGACGGGGTGCAGCAGATCCGCGACCTCATCGCCTCCGCCGACGCATCGCCGCTGAAAACCTCCGACCCCGATGTGAAGATCACCGGAGCCCAACTCAAGGAGGCCATCAAGGGTTATCTGCACGTTGGCCAGTGGCAGCAGCTGACCACAGCCCTCACGCCGGTCATCACCCAAGGCGATGCCTCTGGCTTCGCCGAGGCCCTCAAGCAGTCCTCGGGTGGTCTCAACGTGATGGCAGCCCTGGCTGTCCTGTGCCAGGATCGTCCCTCGCAGGGCGGGGTGGATGCCTGGAGGGCTCAGTATGAGAAGGCCCAGGAGATCGCTCCCACCTTTGCGGCTGGTGGCGGTTTTGACATGATCTGTGCGGCGTGGGGTCACTACTCCGAGACCGACCCCATCCCGCAGAACGTGCATGCCAAGGGCG
>ERZ773077.906-NODE-906-length-21281-cov-13.833789_pt1 | contig 21281 bp, 20 predicted proteins | sample MGYA00580612_ERZ773077 | MGnify/ENA primary metagenome ERZ773077 (study PRJEB29015, sample SAMEA2737971) | human oral metagenome | biome: human oral; feature: human-associated habitat; material: dental | place: China | collected 2021 ...
CTGCGCAGCGCGTCCCTATTGTTCCCGCATAGGATTGCCTCCCGTATCCGCTCCGATACGAGGAGCACCTCATGGATCGCCATCCGCCCGTGATATCCGCTCCCATGACAAAGTGCGCATCCGTGTCCGCGCACGAGAGTCATCCCCTCATGATAGTCCGCGCCAAGCCGGATTGCCTCGCGCGATCCCGGCAGCACGATATAGTCTTCTCGGCAGTGTGTACACATGCGCCGTACGAGCCGCTGGGCAATCACGCCCGAGAGTGTCGCCGCGAGCAAATAGGGAGGCACGCCCATCTCGATCATGCGAAAGACCGCCGAAACCGTATCCTCCGTATGCAGCGTTGAAAAGAGCGCATGTCCTGTGAGCGCAATGCGCACGGCCATCTCCGCGGTTTCCCGATCGCGGATCTCCCCGAGCAGAATCTTCTGCGCATCCTGTCGGAGCGCTGCACGCAGTCCCGCAACAAAGGTCAGACCCGCCTCCGGATGCACCTGAAACTGACTGATGCCCTCGATGCGCCGCTCTACCGGGTCCTCAAGCGTCATGATATGACAGCTTGGATCATTCAGCGCCGAGAGCGCCGCATAGAGCGTTGTTGTCTTGCCCGAGTTCATCGGGCCGCAGAGGAGCAGCAGCCCCGTCGGCCGACGAATCAGCTGCTCGAAGATCTCCTGATTGCGCGGTGTAAAACCGAGTTCCGCACAGCCGAGAAAACGCTCTGCCGCGTCCATGATTCGCACGACCATACGCTCCCCGTCCACTACAGGCAGCACGGCCGCACGCATATCGATCGTGCGTCCGCCGTGCACATAGCGGATCTGTCCATCCTGCGGGCGATTGCGCTTTGCCGTATCGATGCCCGCCATTACTTTCAGCCGCGCAATGATCACCGGCGCAAGCTCCGCCGGGAACTGCACGGGATGCTCCTGCAGCAGTCCGTCCACACGCATGCGGATGCGCAGCCGACCGCCCATGGGCTCGAGGTGAATATCGGTCGCCTCTTCTTCCAGCGCCGTATCCAGAATAACATTGACCAATGTAAGGACGTGACTGCCGCGGACACCGTCCTCAGATGTACCGCGCCGCACCTCGCGTGCAGCTTCCGTCACCAGACGCTGCAGTGCTTCCTGCTCCATGCCGTTCTCCCTTTAATCCGCCGCTTTTTGCGGCGCCGCATCATAGTCCACGTGAAGGAGATAGAGTCCGCAGGCAGGCGCCGTCGGACTCGCAAGACGACGGTCGCGCGCAGCAAAAATCTCCGCAAAACGTCCCACAGAGATGCGCTCCTGCCCCACACTGACGACCGTGCTCACGATATTGCGCACCATATGGTAGAGGAATCCGTTCCCATGCAGATAGCATGACAGGCGGCCTTCTCCCTCATCCTCCAGCCGTATCTCATCGATTGTGCGCACAGGCGGCATTGGGGCGCCGCCCGCCGCACGAAAGGAACTGTAATCATGCGTCCCCACAAGCATGGCAAGTGCCGCACGCATCGCCTCCACATCAAGTGGACGAAAGATCTGCCACGCATAATTGCGCGTGAAGGGATTCGGCACTGTGCATTGCTCCATGCGATAGACATATGCCTTGCCCTTCGCGCTGTGCCGCGCGCTGAAATCACGCGCCGCCTCCCATGCATCCGTAACGGCAATATCCGGCGGCAAGAGGCCGTTCACCGCACGCGGCAGACGTTCCGTCGGGATGCGTCCATCCGTAAAGAAATTCACCACCTGCCCGCAGGCGGAGCTTAAATGCTTCGGCGGGGCGGAGGAGACTGTGTTGGGCACGCCCCCGAATCCTTCTTCGATGAGTTGGCGGAGCGACCAGCCGGCGCAATATCCAGAGAGCATGTCGAGGTCGTGGATGTGGATGTCACCGTCCCGGTGTGCCTGCCCCGCTTCGGGGGAGAATACTTGGTCAAGCCAATAGTTGGCTATGGCCTTGCCGGAGGTGTTGAGGATCAGACCACCGAGGGAAAAGTCCTGGTTGGCGTTGGCGTTAATGCGCCAATCGGCGTGGGATAAGTATTCGGTGATGCTGGAATGGTCGTAACTCTGCATGGTGAATAAGATTACCGGATCAACACCCGCAAACCACTACATATGTATAGATGAAATATTATTAATCCCATATCTTGTGGTATGGGTGGGTTTGTTCCCGAGTTTCAATCCAGATTTAGTATAAGTGCAATTCGTTACATCGGCGTGTCAGGGTGATTCATGAAATTATTCCCACCGAAGTATCCTGGGGTCACGGATTTCCGCGCCGTCGGGCGTCGTCAAGCGGGAACGGTGCGGGAGGGGGTAAACCTCGCCCGCGGCGAATGACGCTAAACCGCAACTAATATTTCCGTTAGAGATCGTGCTAGCATGCGCATATTTCTTTAAAAGCCGCCGCCCGCACACATTTTTCTTTTGTTTGTTAACCTACCCCCGAATTTTGGGTGCGGTAGCGTTGAGGTATCTTCTAGCTGACTTAAACCTCATAAGGGAGCGACAAGGAAAAGAGAATCGGCATGGCTCAGGCATTGATCGAAGGACAAATCGTCATGTACGTGTTCTTTGTGCTCGTTGTTGTGGCGGCGGTTCTCCCCTGGGTCACCGACGACCCCACCCGCCTCAGAGACTCCATTGCCACCCGCTTACGGGTCTCGTTTGTCAGCGCCGGCATCATGACATTTCTCATGCTGTGGATCCATGTTGGCGACGCCTACACCACCCACGGCTACGGCGATAAGGTTTCCTGCAACTACGGCTACCCCAACATGCTGGACACCAGTGTGCAACGCCTCATCGGATCCTACGAATGCATACTCAATAGCAGATTCGCCATAGCGTTGTTTTTCTTGTCAGCCCTCGTGATCCTCATGCTGGAACGCAAAATCCTGCGTTACTTCATTACGCAACGCGGTTAAAGGGGCACCAATGAAGCACAAAATCCTTGCCTTGTGTGGGCTCATTCTGATGTGCTACGCCTGTAGCTTATCGACGGCTACCGCAGCGCCACAGTCCGCCACCACCGATAACGCCGCCATCACCACCGCCGTCAAAACATACCAAAGCGTCCTCGACGCCCAATGGACCAACACCAGCTGCACCCTCTCCCGGTGCCTCAGCTCCAGCAGCAGAATCGTCGGAACCCCCGCCGGCCGGGACACCTTCACCCAGGTGGAGCGCGAAAACCTGAAAATCCGTGACGAACTCCTCGCCGATGGCACCTGGTTCGCGGTCGCAAAAAGCGACGTCACCATCACCCAAGCCACCCCCCAACCCGATGGTAGTGCCTTCGTCATCGCCACCATCACCACCACCCTCACCGAGGGCGGCAAAGACGGCAAACCCACCCCCGGGAACCTGAGCGACGCTCACACCATCACCCTGAAGCAGGTCGACGGCAAATACTACGTCATGGCCGACATCCGCAATGATTCCGGTTCCACCTCATTCCTGAGCTCCATCACCATCAAAGGCCAGATCGTTACCTACGTGTTCATCGGCCTGGTGGCGCTCGCCGCCCTTCTGCCGTGGCTCGCCGCATTCCGCGGTCGCGGCAAACACCCCATCGAAAACAAACTCTTCGTCTCCCTCACCAGCACCCTCATCATGACCTACATGTGGTGGCTCACCCGCAACCACGCCCACGTCACCGGCGTGAACGGCGCCCGGCGCGTCTGCAAGGGCAGCTATTCGTTCATGCTGAACCCTCGGGTGGCGAAGATTCTCTCCTGGTCGAACGACTGTATCACCCACAGTTGGGTTGCCATGGTCCTCATCACCGCCGCGGCCCTTGCGCTCCTCTTCCTGGAATTATGGGTGACCCGCCGCTATATCGCGGCGCCCAGCGTCGCAAAGCGGGCGGCTAGGCGGCGGTAGTGATCGTCACCGCCGGCACCCCCGAATGCTCGTCGGCGATTTCAAACCCGGCAAACCGAGGGTGGTCCCCCAACCGCTTATTCGCCTGGAGGCTGTGGGCGATCCACAGGAGTTCGCCGGCCGAAAACGATGTTCGGTTCGTCGCCATGATCTCCGCCCGGATGTCCACCGAAAATAGTCCGTCGGCCGTCGGGTCCGGCCGGAGCACCGCGTCCGCGTGGGCGAGGTTTTCGCACGGCAATAACTCGTCCAGGCTGGATATCAACGCCGAATATTCGAACGCCACCTTGGGGTTATTCATCACAATCTCGTCGTGCGGCCACGCCGACTTGTTGACCCTGGACACCTCGGTGACGAACTGTTCCAGCGACAGGTATCGCCGCGACCCGAATTCCCACCGTATATCATCCAACATGGGGACCTTCCTTAAAACCGTAAAAACTCGTGATTCCTCCCCATTGTTCAAGGAAAGCCGGTGAAGCCGGGGAGCAACTCGCGGGCGGCCGCGAAAAATCATGCCACAAACCAATACCCCAGCATGATGTGTGATGGTTTGTGCCTTATTAACCTCAACAGTCATGACTGTGCATAAACGATGGCTCATCCCGTTTTCCGAGGAGCTGGTTACCTGGCGCCAATATGTTTTTATCGCGTTGATGATTGTGCTCATTTTGATTGTGGGGGTGGGTGATCCCGCGACTCGGGAACTGATTTACCCTGCTTCCGTGGCCACGTTGGTTGTTGTCATGGAGGTCATTGGGTTTGCCCTGTTGGCCTTGGGATTGGTGGTGCAGCTCACCCGGTTTGAGTTGGGGCTGGGGCTTGTGGGCCTGGGGTTGTTTTGTTCATCGTTTGCGGTGCTTCCCATACAATTCGTCGCCTATCCGATTGTGTGCTATCAAACTGCGGTTGCGGCTGCCCGACTGAATTTTCGCCGCCGCCTGTGGCTCACCATCATTATCGTTGGCAGCCTCTACGCCAGCGCATATATTTTGATCGTTCCCGAACTGTTCCAGGCCAAGAGCGGGCCACACTGGTGGCAGACGCTGCACCTCTATAACGTCATTCTCATCATTGGTGCTGTTATCGTTGGGGTCCTGGTCACCATCGGGTTTTTCTGGCTGGTCGGCTCCGGGATTCGCCGCCGCTACCAGCGCATGCAGGATCTCGAAGCCAGGGCCGACTATGCCGTGGTTCAGGAGCGCAACCGGATCGCCCGCGAAATGCACGACATTATCGCCCACTCGCTCACCGTCATGATCGCCCAAGCCGATGGTGGGAAGTTCGCCGGTAAAAAGAACCCGGACATGGCGATCACAGCCCTCGATACCATTGGGGATGTGGGCCGGTCCGCCCTGGCAGAAATGCGTCAACTCCTCAGCGTGTTGCGGGAAACCGAAACCCCGGAACGCAGTCTTGCCACCACTCCCGGTGTGGCCGGTATCGGTGATCTTATTAAAGAGACCCGGCGCGCCGGGGTGGAGGTGGACTACACGGTGACCGGCACGCCCCATGTGGTGCGGGAATCGTTGGGGTTGAGCGTGTTCCGCATCGTGCAGGAGTGTCTCACAAATGCCCTCAAGCATGGGAGTGCGAACATTATCATGTCGCTTGACTGGTTGTCGGACCGGTTGATTATTGTGGTGAAAAATGACCTGGGCGGGGGGTTGGTGGACCCCCAGCAGCTTGCCGACGTTCCAGGTGGTCGCGGCCTTATTGGTATTGCGGAGCGGGCAAAAATTCATGGTGGTGCTGCGCATTGGGGGCCGCATGCTGGACAATGGGTTGTGGAAGTCACCCTACCGTTAGGAGAATAATGATGTTTACCGTTGGGCTTGCCGACGATCAGCAGTTGGTGCGGGCCGGGTTTTCCATGGTGTTGGGCTCCCAGGATGATATTGAGGTGGTGTGGGAGGCGAATAATGGCCGGGAGGCCGTGATGTTGGCGCAAAGACAGCCGGTGGATGTGATTCTCATGGATATTCAAATGCCGGTGGTGAATGGGATTGATGCGACGAAGGAGATTGTGGCGCAGCGGCTGCGGGGCCCGGCGGGGGAGCTCACCCGCATCGTGGTGTTGACCACGTTTGATTCGGATAATTATGTGGTGCAGTCGATTGAGGCGGGGGCCAGCGGGTTTTTGTTGAAGGATACTTCCCCGGAGGAGTTGATTTCGGCGGTGCAGAGCGTGGGGGAGTCGTCGGCGGTGATTAGTCCGGCGGCGACGGCAACCCTGTTTAAACGGTTGCGCACCCATATGGCGCCGACGGTGGATCCGATGGTGGCGCTGAATCGGGGGTTGGTGGAGCCGTTGACGCATCGGGAGGCGGAGATTTTATTGCTGATCGCCCGGGGGTTGTCGAACACGGAGATTGCCGACCATTTGGTTATTTCCCTGCCGACGGTGAAGACCCATGTGGGGCGGGTGTTGGCGAAGACCGGGTCGCGGGATCGGGTGCATGCGGTGCTATATGCGTTTGACCGGGGGGTCATACCCAAAAATGAGACCGGGGCATGATGTAGCACGGGGGCCATGGTGCCACAATAGGAGGCATTGGCGATAACGCAACAGGGTTTTTAGTAGAAAGGTGGTTGTTGTGATTATTGTGGAGGGCCTCAGTAAGAAATATGGTTCGAAACTTGCGGTGAATAATGTGAGTTTCACCGTGCCGGACGGCCAGGTGACGGGGTTTTTAGGCCCTAATGGTTCCGGTAAGTCCACGACAATGCGGTGCATGTTGGGGTTGGATGCCCCCACCCAGGGTCGGGTGATATTCCGCGGTGAGTGTGGGGGGAAGGCTTATGATGACGAGTTCGCTAAGCTGCGCAATAAGCCGGCGGTGGCCGGCGCGATTTTGGATGCCGGGTGGTTTCACCCGAACCGGAGCGGCCGGAACCATTTGCGGGTTATTGCCCGCGGCGCCGGCATTTCCGACGATCGGGTGGAGCAGTGCCTGGCGGTGGTGGGCATGACGGAGGCCGCCGACCAGCGGATTGGCGGCTATTCGTTGGGCATGAAGCAGCGCATGGGGGTGGCGACCGCCTTGTTGGGGGATCCGCAGCACCTGATTTTGGATGAGCCTATCAATGGGCTGGACCCGGAGGGGGTGAGCTGGATGCGGCGTACAATCCGCACCCTGGCGGAGCAGGGGAAAGCGATCGTGGTGTCGTCGCATTTGCTTGCGGAGATGGAGCAGACCGCGGACCGGTTGGTGGTGATCGGCAAGGGCACCATGATCGGCGAGTATTCGATGGCGGAGTTTTTGGCGGACGGCACGATCGTAGAGGTGGAAACCCCCCAGGCGGACGAGTTGCAGCAGCGGTTGGCGGAGCGGGGGCTGACGGTCGCCCGTCATAGCACGAACGCGCTGGCGGCGCAGGGCGTGTCGGTGGTGCGGGTGCCGGTGCCGGCCGACCACGACGACATGAAATTGCGCACAATCATCGCGGAGGTGGCGTTGACGAACAGCATTCTGGTGGTGGGCATGGCCACCCACCGGGAGAATCTGGAGCAACGATTCCTGGAGGCAACAAAGAACGTGCAGGAATACCACACGGATGATGCGGTGGCCGCCCCCGCCCCCACGAACTAAACCATTCACTTACTCAAGAAAGAGCATTATCATCATGTCTGCTTTTTTCAACGCTGTGCGTTCGGAAACCCTAAAATTCACATCCCTTACATCCTTCTGGGTGTATCTGGCGGCGCTTATCGCCAGCCTGGTCGGCCCCATTTTCATTTACACCATGTTTGCCGCCGGGCCGAAACCGGTGGGGTGGGATGTGGTCACCATGGGTGGTCCGGTGTTTACCCTGATCGCCACCGTGTTTATGGCGTCCGCGGTGGCCGGTGAGGTAGAGACCCACATGAACGCCCACGCGTTTTTAACCCAAGACCGCCGCGGCCTGTGGCTGGGGGCCCGCATCCTGGTGGCCATGGCCATACTCTTGGCCGCCTACATTGCGGCGATGGTCTTGACAATCCTGGTGCTGCTGGTCATGGGCCTGAACCTGGATCTGTCGAACCTGGTGCCGTTGTATTCCAGCGTGGGGAGCTTGATTATGGTGGGCCTGTTGACGGCTGGGGTTTCGGGCATGCTCGGCTCCCGGCTGGGTGGGATGACGCTTATGGTGTTGTGGAACATGATGCTCACATCTTTGGTGAGCTATGCCGCCCACATGTCGCCGAAGCTGGTGTTCCTGTGGTTGTTGGAGCCGGCGAACCGCATGGAACAGTTGGCGAACCAGCTGGTGCACACGTCCGGGCTGCCATCCGGTTGGGATTTGGCCAGCATGCAACCCATGGTGTTTAACATTGGGGTGATTCTCGTGTGGCTTGTGGGCATGGTGTTCGGGGCGTTTGTGGTGAATGCGCGCCGAGATGTGCGCTAGATGTGCTACCGGTTGTTACCCGCAATGGGGTAGTGGCCTCGGGTGCTGGTACGTTCGTATTTTATGGAGCAACAACAAAAGCGTGCAAAACCGTATAAGTTGATTATTGCCTGCATCATGCTGGTGGGGTTCGTGGCGGTGGGTGCCGTGGTTGCTTATAAGTGGCAGCCAATCATGCACAAGGTGCGGTCCGCCACGAACACGTCGGATATTGATCGGACCCGGGGTGAGGCAGAGTTTCCACAGGTTGATACGTCACAGTTAAGCCCGGTGCGGCAGCGGATTTTATCATTGGCCAAAACCGAGTTTGAGGCGCAAAATAAGGGCACGAAATACAGTGAGGGCACCGAGGAGGCGTGGTGCGCGGATTTCGTGAGTTGGGTGATGCGGGAGGCGGGGGCGCCGCTGAAGAACGGCAACACTGGCGGGTGGCGGATCCCCGGCACGTTCACGTTGCAGGAGTATTACGAGTCGATCGGGAAGTTCCAGAAGGCCGGGAGCGGATACCAGCCCAAGCCGGGGGACGTGGTCATGTATAACGGTTCGCCCATTTTCGGCGACCACACCAATATTGTGGTGCAGAATAACGACGGGGCGTTGGTGACCGTGGGCGGCAACGAGGACGGCCGGATCCGCGTGTATAACAACACGAAGAAAGAATACGACGGCCTACTGGGGTATGGTGTCGTGGACTAGGCGATGCTGGCTTTTCGACGCCGGCTAGACGTGCACCACCTTGATCTCTATCTCGCTGAGGGCGTTCGTGCCGGTGAGAATGAGGGTCACCGGTGGTGTGGGGTTCGCCTGGCCGCTACCGGTGTTGGTGGCGACCGCCGAATAGTCGGTGGTGGTTTCCGCAAGAATATCCGTAATATTATTTTGTATTCGAAACTGGTCTGGGACGATGAGTTTCAGGGCGGCCATCACCAGCGTGATTTTCAATTCCACCTGGGGGCTGGTGAGGATAACATTGGTGAAGTCGAGAACCAGTTCGGAGCACACACCGGTGACGGAGTGGGTGGGGCCGCATGTCCAGGTCCCATACCGGTCGGTTTCGCTAAGAAACGCGTTGGTTTTCACGAGTGCCTGCCCGGCCGAATTGGTGGGCACCAACCATCTTGCTTGGGTGGGTATGTTCGCCACGGCGTTGGGGGTGGGGACTGCTAACGCGTTCGACGCGGCTTGTTGCCCTTCGGGTGGCGCGGAATGGATCTTGTCCACCTCGTCCGGCATGATCGGCTGCGGGAATCGAGCGGACACCTGTTCGAGGAAGTTATCCGCGTCGGGTGCGGGAAGATGCGGCCCCAAATCAAGGTCGGCGACCAGGGGCTTGAGCTCGTCCCGGTAGGTGGCACCCAGGGCCGTGTTGCTGCGCTCCGTGTATTCGGCGAAGTCGAGTTGGCCGTCGTCAAACGCAAACCGGAGGGCGTTAGCAATCGTTGATCGTTGGAAACCGCTGGCGCGTTTACGGATGTCATCACTCATAACTAATTTTATCTCTCAATATTTGGTGAAAACACGACAAATTCATCTTACTCTGATTAAATAGAACATAGTCGTAATCCTGCGGCGATAAGCTCCCGGATAATACGGGAGACTTCCACTCGGATCGTTCGGCACGTACCTGCCGATGGAGGATTTTTATTATGGCATCTGTGACCTATGAAGCCGTCACCCTGGTGTACCCCAACGCCAAAGCCCCTACTGTTAATAATTTTGATCTGGAAGTCGCCGATGGCGAATTCCTAGTGCTCGTTGGCCCGTCGGGCTGCGGCAAGTCCACAACCCTGCGCATGCTGGCCGGCCTGGAGGACGTGACCGCCGGCCGCATCCTGATCGGTGACACCGATGTGACGACCGCGCCACCGAAAGAACGCGATATCGCCATGGTGTTCCAAAACTATGCGCTCTACCCCCACATGTCGGTGCGGGAAAACATGGGGTTTGCCCTCAAGATCGCGGGCATGCCCAAGGATCAGATTGATAAGCAGGTGGAAACCATGGCGAAGCGCCTGGACCTGCTGCCCTACCTGGATCGTAAGCCGAAAGCACTCTCGGGCGGCCAGCGGCAGCGTGTGGCCATGGGCCGCGCCATTGTGCGGAAGCCGAAAGTGTTCCTCATGGACGAGCCGCTTTCGAACCTGGATGCGAAACTGCGGGTGCAGACCCGTACCGAAATCGCCGCCCTGCAACGCGAACTCGGCGTCACCACCCTCTATGTGACGCACGACCAAACCGAGGCGCTCACCATGGGCGACCGCATTGCCGTGCTCAACGGCGGCATCCTGCAGCAGGCCGGCTCCCCCCGCGAGCTTTACGACGCCCCCCAGAATGTGTTTGTGGCCGGATTCATTGGCTCCCCCGCCATGAACCTCCTCGAATGCACCAAGGACGAAGACCACATCGCCCACTACGGGGACGCCCGCATCCCCATCCCCGCAGTGTCCGAAACCGAAGTGACCGTGGGCTTCCGCCCCGAATCCATCGAATTGGTGTCGGATTCCGAACCGAACACCATCCCCATCAAACTCGATTTCGTGGAGGAGTTGGGCTCCGACTCCTACCTGTATGGGCACATCACCGGTGCTCCGGAAGATTCCACCCATGTGGTGGTTCGCACCCTGCCGAACAGCGCGCCGGCGCCGGGCTCGGTGTTCCACGTTCGGATCAATCCGGATGAACACCACGTGTTTGCCACCGCTACCGGGGAGCGCCTGCCGGTCTAACCCCCAGCGGTTTTCGGGCATACTCGCGCACATGCCGGCGGGAGGGGTAGCCTCGTACTGATTACCCCGCTATCCGTATCACGGCAGAAAGGAGTCTCGGGTATGCCCCGCTACACCATTGGCGAACTGCACTCTCCCGAGTTTAATAACCGGTACTTTTTCGACGGCACCCTAGGTGCATTGCACGCAGCCGACGGCACAACGTTTCGGCTGTGGGCGCCGACCGCCTGGCGGGTGGTGCTGAACGTGCACTCCGGCCCTGCTGCGGGAACCTACCCCATGACCCCCGACCAACCCCATCCGGGGGTATGGGAATGTCGGCTGCCGGGCGACCAGGACGGCGCCGAATACACCTACACACTGGTGTTCGAAGCCGGCGGTTCGGGGACCGAGTCTGTCGACCCCTACGCCCGCGCGGTCACCGCCAATGGGCAGCGCGGCGTCGTAGTAAACGTCGACAAGCTTTTGGGGCAGGCCACCCGCATGCCCAGCTTCGGGCCGGCATCGGACGCCATCATCTACGAACTACACGTCCGCGACCTCACGATCGGCCCGGGAAACGGCATCACCCACAAGGGCAAATTCTTGGGCCTCACCGAGGCCGGCACCCGCACCGCCGCCGGGAACCTTTCGGGGCTGGACTATATTGCCAGCCTGGGGGTCACCCACGTGCAGCTACTTCCCGTTTTTGATTTCGGTTCGGTCGACGAGACCGGGGACCTGCGGTTCGGCGCCCAATACAACTGGGGGTATGATCCGGTGCACTATAACGTGCCGGAGGGATCCTATGCCACCGACCCCACCGACCCCACCAGCCGCATTAGGGAGTTCCGGCAGCTCGTGGATGCGTTTCATGCCCGTGGGATTCGCGTCATCATGGACGTGGTGTACAACCATGTGTACGACGTTGCGGATTCCCCTCTGGGACGCACCGTGCCCGGCTACTATTTCCGCATGCGGCCCGACGGCAGCTTCTATAACGGCACCGCCTGCGGCAATGAAACCGCATCCGAGCAGCTCATGATGCGGAAATTCATTGTCGACTCCATCACCTATTGGGCCACCACCTTCGGCCTCGACGGGTTCCGGTTCGACCTCATGGGCATTCACGATGTGGACACCATGAATGCGGTGCGGGCCGCCGTGGACGACATCGACCCCGGCATCATTCTCCTCGGCGAGGGCTGGGATTTGGGCCACCACCCGGACGGGGTGGTGCCGGCCCACCACGGCAATAGCCGACTCATGCCGGGGGTGAGCTCGTTCAACGATTTCTACCGGGACATCATCAAAGGCTCCAATTTTATCCTCTCCGACCCGGGCTTCGTGTCCGGCTGCGTCGGCAGCTATGATTGTGTGCAATCCAATGCGGGGGCGTTATATGATGCCCTGTTGGGCACGCCCACGAACCGGCAATTCGCCTCCGCCGCCCAATCCGTGCTCTATAACGAGGCACACGACAATTGGACCATGTTCGACAAGCTGCGCGGCACCTACACGCTCATGTGGGCGCGGGAACCCGATATCGTCAAACGCCACATTCTGGCCACCGGCACCCAATACATTGGTCGGGGCGTGGTGTTCATCCATGCCGGCCAGGAGTTTCTGCGCACCAAAAACGGGGTCGAAAACTCCTACCGTAGCCCCGACTCCGTGAACGTGTTCGACTACGATCGGGCCGGCCGGTTCGCCAATGAGGTGCGCTACTTTAAGGACCTGAATGCGTTCCGGAAAACCTGGCCCTGGCTGCGGGAATCCGACTATGAGGTGATTAAGGCCTCGGCCCAACTCATCACCGCAAAGGGCCTGCATCTAAGCTACCGGGTGGCTGGCGCGTTCGGGACCGGCCGGGACGCCCTGGTCATGATCAACGCCAACTATTCCTCCTGGCATCACTCCCTGCCGGCCGGCACCTATAAGGTGCACATCAACGACGGCGTGGTGCATTCCGACCCGAAAGCGCAGGAGATCAATAAGAAACTCGTGGTGCCGCCGCTCCGGCTGGCGGTGGTGGAGCACATTAACTAGGGCAAGGCAAAAGCGTCGAAAAGCTTCGCGCGGGTGTAGTAGTAAGCTTTTCGACGCCCTGTTAGCTCAATTGTACGTATCCCAGCCCCGAGGAGACATGGGATTTGTCACGAATTATTCGGCGGTTTCCAATTCGGCCCGCAGCGGCACCTCCTTGAGGAACATGACCGTCACAAACCCGGCAGCGATCATGGGGATGAGCAGCAAAAACACCGGTGTCAGCGCATCGTTATAGGCGCCCACAATCACGTCGTGGATCGCGTCCGGCAGCTGGTTCACCCGGGCCGGGGTGAGCGAATTCATGTCCATTTTCCCGCCACCCATTGCGGAGGCCACGGCCGGGCCCAAAGCGGACATACGTTCGCTCAGCAGATCCGTCAGCCGGGTCGTGAACTGGGCGCCCACGAATGCCCCACCCAGGGAAGCGCCGATCTCGCGGAAGAAGTTATTCGACGCCGTGGCCATGCCCACCTCATGATCGGAGAAGGAATTCTGCACCACAAGCACCAGGATCTGCATGCCCAACCCAATGCCGGCACCCAGCAGGAACATATAGCTGAGCAGCACCCACAGCGGGGTTTCGACCGTGAGGGTGGACAGCAGCCACAGGCTGATCGCCAACACCACCATGCTGGCGATTGGCATCCACTTGTATTTACCGGTCTTCGAAGCGAGCGCCCCCGTGGTCATGGCCATGCCCATCAACCCGACAACCATGGGGAACATCATCAACCCCGAACCGGTCGCATTCACCCCGGTCACCATTTGCAAATAGGTGGGCATATAGGCCAGCACTCCGAACATGGCGATGCCGATAAATAGTCCGGTGATAGTGGCCAGCACAAAGTTTCGGTTCCGAAATACCTTCAGCGGAATGAGCGGATCCGTGGCCGTCGCCTCCGCCCACACAAACAGGGCAGAGAACACAATGGCGGCGATAATGAGGTTAATAATCGTGGCGGAACCCCACTCGTACTCCACCCCACCCCAGGACGCAATAAGAATGATCGAGGTCACGGCGACCGCCATGGTGAGCGTGCCCCACACGTCGAACGTGAACTTAGTGTCATGTTTGGGCAGCTTTAATACGGTGGCCGCAATGGCGATGGCGAGTACCCCAATGGGCAGGTTCATCCAAAATACCCAACGCCACCCGATGCTCTCGGCGAACCAACCACCCAGCACGGGGCCGACCACACTAGACAGGCCGAACACTGCCCCCATCACACCCATGTATTTCCCGCGGTCCCGGACGGGAACAATGTCCGCAATAATGGCCTGCGATAAAATCATGAGCCCGCCGCCGCCCAGGCCCTGCACCACGCGGGCAAGAATAAGCCAGGTCATATTGGTGGCGAACCCACCAATCACCGACCCGATGAGGAACACGGTGAGCGCCCCCAAGAAGAGCGGCTTCCGGCCCATCATGTCGCCTAATTTGCCGTAAAGCGGCATCATAATGGTGGCGGCCACCAGGTAGCCGGTGGTCACCCACAGCATGTGGTTCACCCCATCGAGCTCACCCACAATGGTGGGTAGCGCCGTGGAAAACACCGTCTGGTCTAACGCCGATAAAAACATCGACACGATGAGTCCGGCAAAAACCATGAATATTGTGCGTTTATCCGCCTCCTGTCCGGTGGGGGATTGCGGCGGCACCACCGGCTGGGACACGTCTTCTGTTGCTAACTTCGTTGTCATAGTGGCTAATAATAAGCGGCCGATTAATAGATAACATCGCCTGGTGAGGTGATCTTTTCACACCCGCGCCTACCCCCACAGGGGTATATGGTGGTGGCGTTATTAGCCCCCCGGCGCTACTAGGCCGCTTTCATAGCCAACAATCACCAACTGCGCCCGATCGTGGGCGCCCAGCTTCGTCATAATATTCCCCACATGGGTTTTCGTCGTATGAATGGAAATAACCAGCTCATCCGCGATCTCCTGATTTGACAACCCCTTGGTGACCAACCGCAACACTTCCCGCTCCCTAATCGTGAGGGCATCAATAAGCTCCGGGTTTGCGTACGGTTCCGGGTCGGACTCGGTGGGTTGCAGCATGCGGGTAATCAAACTCCGGGTCGCCGAGGGAGACAACAACGCATCCCCGTGCGCCACCGCCCGCACCGCCCGGGCAAGCTCCTCCGGCTCCGACCCCTTACCGATAAACCCACTGGCCCCGGCCCGCAGCGCCGCCACAATATTCGTGTCATTCTCAAACGTGGTGAGAATCAACACCCGGGTGGCCGCCAAATCCGGGTCACCACAAATTTTTTCCGTGGCCGCAATACCATCAAGCTCGGGCATGCGAATATCCATGAGCACCACATCGGGCTGGAGCCGCTGCGCCATGGCGATGGCATCCAACCCGGTATCGCCCTGGCCCACGATAGTGATGTCGTCGGTGGCGTCAAGCATGACGGAAATGGCCTGCCGGATGAGCGCCTGATCGTCGACAAGTAAAACCCTAATCATAGGATGCTTCCTTGAAACGGGAGGGTGGCAGTCACCCGCCAATCATCATCCACCAGCCCGGCGGCGATAGTGCCCCGCACGCTGGCCGCCTGCTCCTGCAACCCGATCAGGCCGAAACCCTGCCCGGTGGTTTCCGGCTGGGGGCTGGCCGGGTTCGTGACAGTGATAGTGAGGGCGGAATCCATGAGCCGCAAATCCACCACCGCGTGCGTGTTATCGCCATGCTTATAGGCGTTCGTCAACGCCTCCTGGACGATCCGGTACGCCACCCGCCCCACCGCGGCCGGCACCCGATCCAGGTCGTCGGGTTTCTGCACCACCACCCGCATGCCCACTTGGCTGAACTTTGCCACCAGCCCATCAATGTGGCTTATCGACGGTTGGGGCGTGGTATCCAACTCCCCGGTGCCGCCGGCCTCCGTGCTGCGTAAATGCTCCAGCAGGTTCCCGATCTCCGTCAACACCGACCGGGCGGCATTCCGCACCGTCGCCAACGACTCTCGGGCCTGCTGCGGGTGCTTCTCCATCATCTGGGACGCCACCCCGGCGTTGAGGCTAATCACCGAAATTTGGTGCGCAACCGTATCGTGCAAATCCCGGGCGATCCGCAGCCGCTCCTCCGTGACCCGCCGGGCCGCCTCGGACTCGCGGGTTTGCTCCGCCCGAATCGCCCGGTCGGTGATGGCCTTAATATAGCGGCGGTGCATGCGCACCGAATCGCCGGCGGCACCGGCAAACGCCACGCTGAAAATCGGGTGCAGCATGTGGTAGGTAAACACCGCACCCACAAAATGCCAGGTAGCCACCTCCATGGCAATGAGGGCGCCGATCGCCACGGGAATGCCAACATCCATGCCCCGCCGGTAAAACAACCCAGCTATTGCGACAGCAACCGCCAACAACAACCCAGGGTTATGGTCCCGCGCCCACACCGACCCCACAACAAACAACCCCACCATAGCAATGGCGATAAGGATCGGCCGGCGGCGGCGCATCAACAATAATCCCGCCGCCGTCACCGACAATACGATCGAAAAGGCCGAAGGCGGCTGATACGGGTGGGCGGGGTCGGCAGTGAACGTGACGCTAATGACCAGGATCGTAACCAGCACATCCCGTAACCAATCAGGCATGGGTTGGGGTAGGGAATCCGGTCCAGCACGCATGCCGTCATTGTACTACCCGAAACTATTACCGCCCCATCCCGGTGTAACGCCAACCGGCAGCCCGCCAAGCTCTAGGATTGAGCGCGTTCCGGCCGTCGATAAGCTGGGGGCGTTCCACCAAATCAATCGTCGCCTGCGGATCCAAGTGGGAAAACTCCTGCCACTCCGTCAGCAACAACACCAGTTCAGCGCCAGTCAAAGCTGCGGTAATATCCGACTCGGTGTGCAAATGCGGGAAACTCCTATGCACCCCAAACAGCGCCTGCGGATCCGTCACCGTCACCTCCGCCCCCTGATCGTGCAACCTATCAGCCACCTCCAGGGCGGGAGAATCCCGAATATCATCACTATTGGGCTTAAACGACGCGCCCAACACCGTCACCTTCTTGCCCTCCGGCTCATCGCCCAACAGCTGCAACGCCCGATCCACTACCCGGTCCCGACTGTGCTGATTAATGGCATCCACATGATGTAAAAACGACACGGTATCATCGACTCCTAGTTCGGTAGCACGAGCAATAACTGCCCGAATATCTTTCGGTAAACAACCCCCACCAAATCCAATTCCTGCGCGCAGAAACAGCGGCCCGATGCGAGCATCCAACCCCAATGCCTCTGCCAGCAATGTCACGTCCCCACCAGTGCATTCGCATAATTCCGCCATGGTATTCATAAAACTAATCTTTGTGGCCAAAAATGAATTAGCCGCCATTTTGACTAGCTCCGCCGTGGCGTAATTCATCGTTAGTCGCGGCACGTCAGCCGCCAACATAGATTCATACACTTGATCGAGAACATTTTGGCCGCGACACGCCGTAGTCGGATCATCCGGTAGCCCATACACTAACCTATCCGGGTGTAGCATGTCCGCGACCGCGAACCCCTCCCGCAGAAATTCCGGGCTCCACACCAAAGCCCGCCCACCAAGCTTGTCGACGAGTCCCGCCGCCGTCCCCACCGGCACCGTGGATTTCCCCACCACCACCGCATCCAGGGAAGCAACCGGAAGAATGCTATCAATTGCGGCATGCACAAAACTCACATCTGCCGCCAGGCCATTCGCCACCTGTGGGGTGCCAACCGTGAGGAAATACACCTCCGCCGGTGTAGGCTCCGTGGCAAACGACAACCGGCTCGACCCCAGAGCCTGCGCCAACAGCTCCGGCAAACCCGGCTCAAAAAACCCAGCCTCACCACGAGAAAGCCGCTGGACTCGGGCCGCATCCGTGTCGACGCCTACCACCTCGTGCCCGAGCGTCGCCAAGCAAACGGCATGCACCGTGCCTAAATAGCCGCAACCAATAACATTAATCTTCATAGTGTCTTACGAAAACGTCGCAATCCACTTCGTCAACCACGACGACGCCTGCGGCCGGAAACTATACACGCACGCCATCCGGTGCCGCGCCGCCTCGTAATACGCCGACAATCGCGCCGGATTCACATGCAGCGAATCCGCCAACGCATGTACCGAATCCACCATCACATCCCGGGTAGCATCATTAATATTGCCCTGATACCACCGCAGCTCCGCATAGGCCAACACATTGCCCAAATCCGCTGCGGCTTCACCCCGCGCCAATGTTTCCAGGCTCACCAAACCCAACCGGGACCCATCGAAAAACAGGTGCTTATCATGCAAATCACCATGCAGCAACACCTCCGGGTCGGGAGTACCATTGGTCAAACCAGCAATTGCCCGATCCACCGAAATACCTGGCACCTTATCGGCCCACCACCGCAACACCCGTGCCTCATCCGCCGCCGTGTGCTTCTTCACCGGCAGCTGAAACGTCGTAAACTGCGGCCACAACTGGGCAAAAATCACCCACGCTGGTGCCGCCTCATCACCAAAGTCATACACCGTAATTCCCGGCAGCCGATTCAAAATCACCATCGAATCCGTGTGCGACAACACCCGGGCCACATTCAAATGCGCCACCGTGCATTTTTGCGCCAACAACGAATGCGCCCGAATGATCGCCCGAGTCTGCTCCGGCAACATATAGCCGTACACCCGATCCGCATCCATAATCACCGCATGCTCATGCCATTTATGGCTCACAATCCCATCGTGCGGTGTCAAATCCGGCAGCTTCTCATCCACCCCATAGTCGGCCATCTCCCACACCCCATTCGGATGAATCAGGCCGGCCCGCACCCGGGAATCATCGTCGACAAGCTCCACAGTGATACTGCCATCATCATGCGGCCAACTGCGGCGCACCTTGGGCAACTGGCGTAACGTGTCCAACGCGCTCATAATACAAGCTCCTTTACTGCATCAAGCTCAGCAAAAATTTCGGTTTCCCAATCAGCATGGCCTTGCCGCAATGGATCCGCAATACGCAAAAGCTTTGCCTGGGCCCGAGCATGCCGCAACGCCCGCGCATTCGGGAGCTTGCCACCAGCCCGCATATAACCAGAAATGAACCGTTCACCAGCTTCTGAGTCACTCGTCTCCACATACGACCCCACATCCACCGCAGCCGGCCCACCACAAGCACGCTCAAAATTGGTCAACCACAATTGCGTACCATCAGTCAGCACCCGTGCAGGAGAAGCATCGCCATGACTAAATACCGGTGTACCACCTAATTCCTCAACATGCCCCGCAATCCAATTAAGCCGCGCCGCCAAAATCGGATTCAAATACCGAAACAGCTGAGCCAACGCCGCCAACCGCCGAAACACATTCGTGCACGGACCCTCCGGCGGCGGCAACCGATGCAGCCGCGCAAACACCATCCCCGCTATCGCATCCAACTCCGGGGCATGCTCCGACGACAAATCCCGATCCGCCACAAACTCATGCACCACCAAATGCGGATCCGCCACCGGCCCTAACTTCCGGGGCGTCGGCACCCCAGTAATCTGATGCTGCGGAAACCGCCGATGCGACACCTCAATCACATGATTACCATGCCGCAACACCACCCGCTTCGACGGCGTATACCGCAACACCCGGGTCGAACCACCCATCCCCACCAAATGCGGCGCCAACTTCTCATCCGCCTTCAACTCCCCCTGCTGCAATAAAATATCCCGCGACAACTGTGTCGTCGACTCCCACAAATGATAATGACGCGCCCAATCCGCCACCCGCTTCGCACTACTATGCTGCGTCGGCCACAACACCCGAGCCCACCGATTATCCGCCAACCCCAACACAATCGACGTATCCGGCGCAACCTCCACCTGCGTAATTGCAGTATCCCGGCCCAACAATTCGGCACGGTCTTGATCGTTCAACAACGTACGAAGCACAGTCGAGGTATCCATGATGCGGTTATTCCTACTTCTTTATAATTCCTGATGATTGTTCTGGCTGGTTATAGGGTTATGGGTTGCAAAAGGTGGCGATGAAAAGGTTCGGCTAGCTCATGACGCCGTACCCCGCATATGCCGCCCTCTATGCCCCCTATGCCCTATATGCCGGCGCCACCCCGACATACCCCGTGACTGGCTCACCAAAGCTTGAGCCAGGGCGCTGGCATTAGAGCCCGGAACCAGCACCCCGGCGTCCCCCACCGCATGCGGAATCTGCCCAATACTTGAAGCCACAATCGGCAGACCCGCGGCCAAATACTCATAAACCTGCAATGGGGAAAAATAATGATGCGCCGACACCGTCTCCGGGTACGGCGCAACCCCAATCGCCGAACCACGCAACTGTCCCGGAATTTCCGAAGGGCTCACCGCGCCCCGAAAATCCGCATCCACACGCAATTTCTGCGCTAAGTCCATCAACGGCACCCGCTGCGGGCCATCCCCCACAGTCCGCAACTGCCACTGCTCCTGCTCCCGCTTCACCGCTGCCGCATGATTGATAGTGGTTTCAATGAGCTCGATGTCGGCGAGCTCGGCGAGCCGGTGGCGCAGGTCGCCGCGCCGGGTAGTAAAAATGGTAACCTCATGCCCCTGAGCTGCAAATTCGCGCACAATTTCTTGGATGTGGACGCTGGCACCATGCGGACCAAAGACCGACACCCCGGGGTCGACACTAACGTAAGCGATACGCATCGGTCATAAACCCCCGCCGTTCATAGGAAAAACCATTTTATTAATGTGGCGTGCCGGCGGAACTAGGCTAGGGCCCGCTAGGGAGTCCGTAAAACCGGTAGCACTCATAATGATCGTTATTCCTCAAAAACTATTGTGTAACAGGTCGGTAAATATTTTTCACCGAGATTAATACGAAGATTAATCGGTGAGGTTATCCACTCTCCACGCTAGTAACTAGGGGAAATAAAGTACAGGATCATGAAAGAATTAAAATATACCGAAATGATCTCTATGAATGTTTATTTGTTCGTTATCCTTGGTCACGGCGAATTAGCAAATCTGCAACACGCTTGGAGTATGAGGGTTTATTAATGTAGCAAAAGGGCTTTTCATGTGAAAATAGCCACGGAATGGGCCGTGGCAGTGGTGTGGATAGGTCAGACTATTTATCTGTATCAACAATCGCGGCGGCGGTGGGCGGTAGGTGCAGCCCGGCCTCGGTGAGTTCAGCCCCGCCGATCTCTGCGACCATGGTGCCATTGGCGTCCGGGTAGTTGAGCGGCTGCGCGCTGGGGTTGATGATAATGGTGAGGTGGGAGCGTCGATAAGCG
>ERZ773077.908-NODE-908-length-21264-cov-3.428875_pt1 | contig 21264 bp, 8 predicted proteins | sample MGYA00580612_ERZ773077 | MGnify/ENA primary metagenome ERZ773077 (study PRJEB29015, sample SAMEA2737971) | human oral metagenome | biome: human oral; feature: human-associated habitat; material: dental | place: China | collected 2021 ...
CCTGGAGAAAGAATTCGGGCCACAGCGAAGGTGTGACAAATTCTTGGTAGTCCTCTGGATCGGCTGTCATGTCGTAGAAATCGTAGGGTGGCGGGTATTTCCACTCATCCGCGATCTCTCGGGCGGTCGATGCGTCCATGCGCGAGTACACCAACTCGTGATCGGTCGAGTCCGGGAGCACGTGATGTGAATCGTGGTTCATCTCTGTCCAGTGTAGCGAAGGGAGTGGGGGCGTTATGGGGCAAGACGCCCGCAGGAGACCATCTGGACCACCGCGGAGTCGCGTTGCAGCAGGACTTCGATATCGGCCGAACAGAGGCCACCTGCGGATGGCGGGGCCACGCGGGCCACCTCGGTGGGTAGCAGCCGGATCCCGGGCAGCCGAGGATTGGCCTCCACGGCCGAGAGATGGACGTTTGGAGTCTTGTCGGCCTCCCAGGGAACGCTCGACCGATTCAGCTGACGACTCGGGACATCGAAGGCCCAGTGCTCGACAACGTGGTGTTTCGTCCTCCGAAATCCACTGGTTCCCTGCGATGGTGCGTCCAAGCCAGGCGTGCCTTGACCAGAATCGAGCGCGTCGGCACGACCCGTATTCTCAGCGCGACTGTGCCACCACATGACCTGAGTTGGGCCACGGTTTGGTGTTGTCTTGGTTGGTTGTCGTGTTGGTTAGGGGTTTTGTGGTTCCGGGTTGGTGGATTTGTGCACTAGTCCGGTGGTGTTTCAGGCTGTTGGTGTGGCGTATGTGAGGACCGTGAAGACGTCTTCGGGGGCGACGGCGGTCCAGATCGTGTGGAAGTATCACCGGGGCTCGCGTCAGATCGAGCACATCGGGTCGGCCCATGATCAGGCGGAGGCCGAACCGTTGGCGTTGGAGGTCGTGGATACCCCGATGGGTTGGCTGCTGGACGGGATCGGGTGTGCGTTCCGGCGGCTTGGTTTGGATGCCGCCAGTGGTGGTGACCGGGTGTTCGAGGAGTTGGTGACCGCGCGGATCATCGAGCCGGCCTCGAAGAAGGATGCCGGGCGGGTGTTGGAAGAGGCCGGGTTGCGTCCGGTGTCGTATCGGACGGTGAAACGCCGCCTGCCCGGGTACGCGACCGCGCAGTTCCGCGGCAGGTTGTCAGGTGCCTGCGCGGCGCGGGCACCGCTTGGTCCGTCGGCGTTGGTGTTGTATGACGTGACGACGTTGTGGTTCGAGACCGATACCGGAGACGGGTTCCGGGAGCCTGGTTTCTCCAAGGAACGCCGCCTGGAACCACAGATCACCGTCGGGTTGCTGACCGATGCCACCGGCGCCCCATCGATGATCAAGGGATTCGAGGGCAACAAGGCCGAGACCCGCACGATACTTCTGGTGGTTCGTGGTTTCGTCGAGGCCCACGGGATCGTCGATGTGACCGTGGTGGCCGATGCCGGCATGTTGTCCGAGGCGAACCTCAAGGACATCGAGGACACCGGCTGGAAGTTCATCGTGGGCGGGAAACTACCCGATATTCCCTACGCGATCGACAAATGGATGACGGCCAATCCCGATACCCAGCCAGCCGATGGCACGATCTTGTCCCAGGCCGTGTTGATGGGCACGAAGACCGATACCCGGCGTCGGACCATCTATTACCAGTACCGGGCAGACCGGGCCCGCCGGGCCCTGCACAGTATCGATACCCAGATCACCAAGACCGAGAAAGCAGTCGCCGGGCAGGCCCCGATCAAACGCAACCGGTTCATCACCATGACCGGGGGATCGAAAACCGTGAACCGGCACCCAAACCATCACCGCCGAACAACCCCTACCCGACAACGAACAAACAATCCTCACCAAACTCGGCCTAAACAATGCGCACTAAAATGGCCAAGTCAGGTCCCACGAGGGATAGAGTTCCACGTTCGTCAGCAGGCAGACGTCGCGACATACGTAGACTCCGGCGCGACCGTCTTCGGCAGCGTGCCGGGGTCGAAGCGGCGGCTCAACTCGGGGGTGATGCTTCTATGTGGCGTCAAGCGGCGGTGGGCCATGCGCGGTAGCGGTGGGCGAGAGTGTCGTCTCGGCGTTTGCCGGGTTCGATGTCGGAGATGCGGGCTGGCCAGGTGTAGCAGGCTTTGGCGGCGTTGGTGAGGGTGAGGTTCTTGGCTTGGCGGGTTGGTCGTAGGTCGGTGTAGTTGGGGATATCGCAGTGGCCTTTGAGGGTTCGGAAGACTTCTCGGGCGAGGGCGCGTTTGAGGGCGCGGTAGACGGCTGCGAGTGTCCAGCCGGTGGCGAGGTGGCGGTCGCGGTAGTCGCGGCCTCGCTGTCGAGAAGGACTCCACGCACGTTCGGGTGCTCTGCCATGATGTTCGCCAGGAACGTCCCATCGCCACCACCGACGTCAACGATCGTGCCGTACTCCAAGAACGGGTACATGCCCTCCAGCGGTATGTCGGAACGGCTGACATAAGGCATCAGACCGATTAACTGCGCCGGCACACGACGACATTCACGAATTATCCCGGCATATTGCTTACGCATGCCGGGATAATTCCGGTTGCTTCTTCTTTCTCAACGCGAAGATCACCCGGTCCCGCTTCTTGCCGTTGAGCCACTTGCCCAGCCATGTGGAGCGGACGAACAGGTCGTAGGTAAGCGTGAGGACAAGGGTAGCTCCCACCATCGTGACCAGCAGCTTCACTTCGGCAGGCACCGATACGTTCGTGAGGAGCGCGCCGATACCGATCACCAGCGTCAAGTGCATGATGTAGATCCAGTACGACGAATCCGCCAGATACCGAACCCACTCGCGCTCCTTTGACAGCAGGTTGATGCACGCACCGAACAGGCCGTACGTCCACGACCACGCTGAGACCGCAGAAACCGCCGACAGGACGATATTCCACCCGCCACCGGGTATGTCGATCCACAACATGCCGCCGAGCAGGAGCACGAAGAACGACGTGACAACAGCCACGCTCAGGTGTATCTTCCACGGCACAGCGATCTCCTCGATGGCGCCCGGACGACGCGCAATGAACCACCCGGTGAGGAAACCAGTCATGTAGGCGAGCAGACCGCTCACTTCCGGCACCAGCGTTGGCGGCGCCGTGATACCGGCGTAGGTATCGCCCTGCCACATCTGCGTGATGAAGTACGGAATCGCCAGCACCAGCACGCCCCACGGGGCGGTGACAACGGCGGTCGCCTTCTGGCTCAACGACTCCGATAGCTCAGGCGCCAGACGGTGCCCGATCTCGCGAACCGCTGCGAAGATCAGACAGCACTCAAACAACACCCACAAGAACCACAGGTGCCCGGTGTCGAACGTGCCTTCGGCCGCCGGAGACGGCAGCCCGTGCGCCTCGTACCACGCCCCCGAGATCAGGCCGAGCGGCAACACCGCAAACGGCCACATCACAATCACCGGGGTAGCGATACGAATCGTGCGCTCTTTCAGGAACCGCGTCATACCACGCTTGCGGACTACCATCCTGCCGAAGAAACCCGCCAAGATCAGGAAAACCGTCATACGGAACAAGTGAATAACCGTGATCGTGGGCATCGCGTACGCCCGGTTCTGCTCATCCATGATCATCCACGTCATATCCGGAGCAAACGGCATCAGCGAATGCAACACGACACCGAGCAGCAGCGCCCCCGCGCGCAGAGCATCAAGGCTGTGCAATCTACGAGAACCACCACTCACAGAACATCTCCACCTCTTATGGCGGCGCGGGGCACCGCTACCGACAGCAGTAGAGCCTGTACGCCACTAGGTCTCATTGCGCCATGGCCACCTTTTCTTTCGGAAGACGCACCGCCCACGCGATAACGCACAGGAGAAAGACGGCCGTCACTATGCATGAACCGACGAAAAAGCCTGGCGCCGACGCATCCACACCTGCAGAAACACTCGCGATCGGCACACCCGCCACTACAGCCAAGCCCACGACGTACGACGGGGCGGTAGCGATATCCGCAGAGAACACGAGGGCCAGTTCCGCCATCAACATGGCCAGACCTAGGAATAGCAAAGGAACGACGATGGCGCCGGAGAGGATGAGCCGAACAACCGGTAAAGACTGCCCGAGGGGAGAACCAGTACCGATGAACACTAGCGGAACCGCTGCTCCCATCACCGCGCCAATCACGGCGCTGGGCAGCCAGAGCGCAACAGCCCGCGCGACCACGAGATCAACCGGCCGAGCGGGCGTGGCAAGAAGGCACACGTTGGCGCCCGTGCTTTGATCGCGCACCATCGGCTCTGAACCGAGCAGCGGAAAAGCCACCGCAATGGGCAAGCCAGCCACCGCGACCACTAGAGCCCCTACCGCAACACCCTGATGGCCAAGCTCAGAGATCGACTGCGCCGACGCCGCAATACCACCGATGAAGGTGACGTTCACGATGACGGAAATGACCATGCCGATCACGAAACTCCGTGTCTTGGTCAGGTCACGGATCTCACGCGACAACACCGTGCCAACGGGACGCGAAGAACGGTGAGCACTCATGCGATCGCCTTCTCCCGAGAGATACGAGGCAAAGCCACAGCCGCGATCACGCCAAATACCAGCGCCCACGCGAGATTGAGCAGCAGGAAAGAAAGGCTTTCCGGCGGCGTAACGTCACGCAGCGCCATATTAAGCATGACCGCGCTAAAACCCGTAATGAAGATGCTTACGATGACCACCCCGTCAGCGGTACGTGCCGCCACACCGATGGCGTACACGATAAGGGCAAGCGTGAAGTAGATCAGCGGCGTGACAAAAAGGACGGTGACCAGTATGAACGGCGCTGGCGCGACAGCAGCGCCGAGCGAGTACCTGCCCCACAGCACCGCGCCAACCACGCCGCCGCACACGAGGCCCACCGGAACCGCAAGCAGCGTGATCGCAATAGCCTTCGCGGTCACGAGACGGGCCGGACTAATCGGAGTAGCCAACAGCGTCTCGATGGTCCCGTTCGACTTCTCACGGATCAGCGGAGATGAATAGATCGTCGAGAATCCGACCCCGGTGACAACGGCCGCGATGATGTACACCGTCAAACCCACGTATTCGTTCATCAGGCCGGTATCGCCTCGCTGCTGCTGTGAAAGCCCTTCAAAAGCCAACCCACCCGCGATAAGACCACCCATCGCGGCAACAAACACGCCGATCACCACAAAGATGGCGACCATCGACGTCGAACCCAAAAGCCCTCGGACATTGAGCTTGACCAGGTTCCCTTTCATGTCCCCGACTCGCTCTCTCTCCTCGACCCACCCTGCTCCACAATCGAGCGGTACAGGTCTTCCAGGCTTGCTTGAGGGCCAGAAACCGCACGCACGCGCACACCCTGCTGCACCAGGAACGCCACAAGATCGTCGCCCGGCACTCTCCCGGACGCCATCACGTACATCTCGTGCGGGCCGTCACCGCGCCGCACCGTCACGCCGCCGTTGGTGCGCAACTGCTCCACCAGATCGTCGGAAACCGGATCAGCCAATTCCACGCATACTTCGTAGCCGCCAGCCTTCGAGCGCAGCGTGTCAAGATCACCCTGCACCTGAATGCGACCGTTGTGGAGGATCGCAATGCGGTTACAGATCCGCTGCACCTCGTCCATGTTGTGGGAACTCAACAGCACACTGCGGTCTGTGTGAGCGACAACATCTTTCAGGATTGCCCGAATCTCAACCTGAGCCGACAGGTCAACACCCGACGTAGGCTCGTCCAGCAGTAGCACCGACGGCGAGTGAACCAGTGCCCGGGCAATAGCCGCTCGCTGGCGCATACCGGTCGAAAACGTCCCGGCTGCTGAATCCGCTCGATGAGCAAGCCCCACGGCCTCAAGGGCTTCCATTACCGCTGTGCGGTTTCTTTTACCGCGATAAATCGCGTAGTAGTAGGCCAAATTCTCGTACGCAGATAAGTTGGGGTAAAAGCCGTTGCGGTCGAGAACAAACCCGATCCGCTGACGCGCCTCGTCACCGCCACACGGCTTGCCCTGAATACTGGCCTCACCAGCGTCAGGCCGGTACAGCCCCAGAAGGATTCTGATGAGCGTGCTTTTGCCCGCACCGTTAGGTCCGAGAAACCCGAACATATCACCCGTGTGAACGTCGAGATCCACACCCTTCAAGACGTGATGATCGCCGAACGACTTTTCGACGCCCGCAACCGCAATTGCTGAGCTCATTTCCCACTTCCCTTGTCATCGATACCTTGCATTGCTGAACTCATTTCCCACTTCCCTTGTCATCGATATCTTGTGACGAACCGGTGTGCCTCGTCACGATCACGCGACCCCAAGCACAGTGGCTATCTCCTTCCTGACGTTTGCGCCCATCTGGGACTCGTCAATAAAACCGTGGTCACCGGGCAAGGTGATAAGGGAGAAGCCCCCGTGGGCCAAGTCCGCCCACTTCGCCATATCTGCGAGTGTCACGCGATTGTCGTCGATGCCGTGGAAGCCGTACATCGGCACCGATACTGGCTCCGCCCGGTCGGTGGGTTGGCTCGCGACCAGGCGATACGCCTCAAGAATCGTGGGCAGCGTGAGCGAGACCCCCGCGAGCGCGGCCTCTGCGAACGAGTCCTCGTGCCCCCACGCCCTCACGAACGCGGCCGTCACCTGGTCGACGCTGTGGGCGCGAATCACCTCTGCGACGGTGGGGATACCGTCGAACCCGATCTCCCGCAGCGCATCCACGATCTCCATCGCGGAGGTGTTGGGCAACGACGCCGAGGTGTACCCGGAGACGAACAGGGCGCGCAACGGCGGCCGGCCGGTCGCCTCCAGGCGGACCGCGAACCGGTAGGCGAACAGCGAACCCCAGCTGTGGCCGAACGCGCTCACCGGCCGGTCGAGCAGCCCGCCCCGATCAAGGACGTCCGCCAACTCGTCGATCACCGCATCAACGCTGTGCGGTGCCGCCTCCTGGATGCGTTCGATATCGAGACCAGGCAGTTTCACGCCCCACACGTCGACGCGGCCAGCCAGGTCGTCACGCCAGACGTCGAACATGTCGGCGCTACCGAAGCCGTGCGGGAAACAGATCAGTCGATGCTCTGCCTCGTCGCTGCCGCCGCCACGCAGCCACAACTCCACGCTGTCGGGCTTGACCGGGGCGGGTTCTTCCTCTGCCGGGACGAGATCGGCGCCCTCCGGCAGGAAACGCATGACGACGTAGGCGAGCGTGCGCGGGGAACTCGCCCCGACCACGTCGCTCATCGACAACTCGATCGAGTACGCGTCTTTCAGCCGCCTGAACAGGCGCAGGCCGACGAGAGAGTCGAAGCCCAGCTCATCGAGGGTCGCGTCAGGTTCCGGCGTCTCGTCCATCTCTAGCTCTGCGGCAAGGAGGCCGAGTACACCAGCAACGACGACGTCGAGCTTGTCTTCGCGCGCTGCGGCCAGGTAGGACGCCAGGAGTTCCTTGTCGTCGCCGCCCGTCGAGGTCTCACGGGTCGCTTCCACAAGGCGGATCAGCGTGGCGCCGTCGAACTGCTTCAACTCGACATCTCGCAGAGCCAAGAACGGGCCAGACGAGTCCGAGAGCGTGACGTGCCCGCCGATCATGCGCGACTCGACCGGCTGCGGCCTGTACTGGAACGTGCCCCAAACTGACCCGCGCGGTGTGCGAGCCATCTGCACGTGCCCGATCCGCCTCACCATGTACTGCGAACCCACCGGGGTATCACCAAGCGCGAGGTAGTTGAACGTTTGCGCGCAACTGTCGAGAACACTTGGGTGGAACGCCAGCTCGTAGCCGGCAGTCGCCTCGTCGTCGAGGAAGAACACACGCGCACCACGGTTGGCCACCGCGATGCGCTTCACCTGGCGCACCGTCTCACCGAAATGGAACCCACGTTCTTCAATCGACGGGTAGAAGTCGTCCGGACCGAACACCGCCTGCTGCTCGTCCGGCCACTCCGGAGCCGCGAGAGCCTCCACCACCGGAACCGAGCGCGCCGCTACGTGCTCCACCCACGGGTCTTCGCTGCGGGCCCTACTGTAGACGCGCACCGGCCGCTCGCCTTCGGCGTCGACGTCGCCCAACTGCACCAACACCTCTCGGCTGGTGGCAGGCGGGACGATCAGCGGCAGCAGCAACTCGACGTTGGACAACGCGAACTCGGTCGTGTCGGTGAGACGGAGGGAACGGAGAACCAACTCCAAGATGTAGCCCACGTGCAACACGCCGTCGTTATCGCCCAACTCCGGCAGGGAACCGTGGTCAAGCACGAAACTCGTGGTGACCGGGGCACCGGGCACGTCGACGGGTTGACCCTCCAGGCCACGGCCGCGGACGGCCCCATGGGTGTCCCCCTCCGGCGGAGTCAACCAGTAGCGGCTGCGCGTGAAGACCAAGCCGGGCGGGAGAACCTCCGGGCGAGCTAGACCAGCGGGGAACCACTGCGACCACCGCACCGGGACGCCCAACGTCGACAGCGCCGACAACGCGGCGTGTAGCGACTCGACCGCGTTCGTGCCGTCAAGAAGCCGCATCGTCTCGACGCCGGAGTATTCCTCGTCTGCACCGTTAGCCCTTCCCACCTGCACAATCAGATGGTAGCCACTCGTCTGCGGGCGTTCACCGGGGCGCAGGAGCGTGGTCGTTCCGCTGGCCTCGGGCACCGCCTCGTTGCGCGCGAGGTGCGTTGCCGCGTCGACAAACCGTGCCGCGCCGCTTGCCACCGCCGCTGCCGCAGCGCCGCCAGCGTCGCCGGCCCACACCGATGCCTCCACGCCGAGAGCCTCCAGCAGGTTCGCAAACGCCACCGAACGGGCGAGGGCGCGGACACGCTCGTCTGCGGAAACGCGGTGGTCGGTTTCGGTGAGGAGCTGCTCGTAGTGGTCAGCTAGCTGCGGGAACCTGGCCGCCAGTTCCTCGAACGCGGCACGCTCGACGTGTTCGCCGAACACCACCGCGACGCGCTGCGGCACCCGGTCGGCCACTTTGGCCACCAACACGGCACCGGCCGCAAAACGTCGCAGCGACGAACGGGCGAAGCCCGCACGGTAGTTGCCGCCGAGTGTCTCGTCGGCGGCGAACACCACCTCCGGGCTAGACGCCTCCGTGCGGAACGCGCGGAGCGCGGCGAGCAGTTCGTCGCGGGTACGTCCACGCACCACCGCACGCACCGCCAGCATGTCGCGGCGCAGCGCCGTCTCTGCAGCCACCTCGCGCAGGCTCACCTCCGGGTACCGCTCAAGGTAGCGTTCGAGTTCGCTCGCGCCCGCGAGTAACGACGCCGCCGTGCCGCCACTAACACACACCGCGACCGGCTCGTCTACCGCACGCACCGCACTGGCCCGCACCTCGGGGCCGGTAGGAGCCGCCTCAAGCACCACGTGCGCGTTCGTTCCGCTGAAACCGAACGCGCTCACCCCGACCCTGCGCGGATGGTCCGTCACCGGCCACGGCTCCACCTCACGCGGCAGCACCGCAGGGACAACGTCGAGGTCGACACGAGGGTTCACCGTCTCGCCTGTCACCATCGGCGGCACCACCCCGTGGTGCAGGCTCAGCGCCGACTTGATCACCGCCGCGATGCCAGCCGCGCACTCAAGGTGCCCGATATTGCCCTTCACCGCGCCCAGCCGCAGCGGCTCACTGCGCGCCGCCGAATCCTGGCCGTACACCTCGTTGATGGCCATCATCTCGATGGGGTCACCGAGCGGCGTACCGGTACCGTGCGCCTCCACCACGTCGATGCTGCTCGCCTCGACACCTGCCGCACGCAACCCCGCACGCAGCACGTCACGCTGCGCCACCCGGTTAGGCACCGTCAAACCCGCACTCGCCCCATCGTTGTTCTTCGCGCCGCCTTTCACGTACGCCCAGACGCGCCGCCCCTGCGCCTGCGCGTCGTGCGCGCGCTCCAACACCACCACGCCAACACCCTCGCCGCGGCCGTAACCCGCGCCGCCGTCCGCGAAGGGGAGGCTGCGGCCGTCCTCCGACACCGCGTTCATGGCGCACAACGTCGACATCGCCTCAGGCGACAGCATCAGGCTCGTACCCCCGACGATCGCCACGTCAACCTCACGCGACCTCAACGCCGCCACCGCCAGCAGCAACGCCACCAGCGACGACGAACACGCCGTATCCACCGACAACGCCGCACCGTGCAGACCCAGCACGTACGCGAGACGGCCCGACGCGATACTCGCCGACGTCCCCGTGCCGTTGTACTGGTTCACCCGATGCGGGTCACGCGGCAACAGCCCGTACTCACTCATACTCGGCACGCCCAAAAACACACCCGTCGACGTGCCACTCAGCGACGAAGGCGGAATCCCCGCGTCCTCCAACGCACGCCACGTCTCCTCAAGGAGGATGCGCTGCTGTGGGTCCATCGCGTTCGCCTCGGCCGGTGAAATGCGAAAGTGGGCTGCGTCGAATTCATCGAGCGGTGAGCGCAGGAAGTGGCTCTGCTGCACGTAGATACGGCCGTACTGGCCCGGCGGCGGCGCGTAAAAGTCACGGTTACGCCACCTTTGCTCGGGCACCGGGGACAAGCCCTCACGCCCCTCCATCAGCAGCGACCAGAAATCTTCCAGCGACTCCGCGCCGCCCGGGAAACGGCACGCCATGCCCACGATCGCGACCGGCTCGGTGCGCTGGCGTCGCTCGCCCTTCACCAGGCGCTGCGCGTCCCGAACGCTCCGCGCTGCCGCGGCGAGCAACTCCCGGTCCTCCACGGTCTCGGTGCTCAGGGTTGTCATGGCAAGTCCTCCTGCATTTCTAGGTTCAACGTATCGATCTCGGCACGCAGCAGCGCCGCCAGTTGTGCATGATCAAGGTCAGCCAGTTGGTCGTCAGAGGTCAGGAATAGGGCCTCCGCCGGTGGGGCGCTGGCAGGCTCGGTGTCGGTGGGCGGCGTCGGGGTCACGCCTTCGGTGAGTGGCTCTGGCTGCTCAGCCAGGCCTACGACGCGGCGGATGCGCTCCTCGTGACCGTGCAGCACCACCACCGTCGGCGCTTGCACCCGAACCGCCTGCTCGTACGCCTCCACCGCGGCCTGCTCGTCGAGCGGCACCAGGCCGGTGTTGCGTTCCATCCACTCCAGCGCCGCCGGTTCGGTGCGCATACCGCCGTCGCGCCAGATCGGCCACGCGACCGCCACCGTCCGGTGGGTTCGGTTGCCGCGGCGACGCTCCGCCTCCCACACCTCCGCCAGCGCTTCCAGACTTCCGTTGGCGTAGGCGTACGCGCTCTGCCCGGCGTTGCCGAACCTCGCCGTCAACGACGAGAACAGGACAATCAACTGAAGGCCAGTGTCGGTGAACGCTGCCTCTAGACAGCGGGCACCCGCCAGTTTCGGCGCTGACGCGGTACGCACCCCCTCGGCGGTCTGCTGCGCGAGCGGGCCGTCGTGAACCACACCTGCCGCGTGCAGGATGCACGTCACCGAGCCGAACCTGTCCATCGCGGCTGCGCGCACACGCTCGGCACCTTCACGCGTCGACACGTCGGCGGCTACGTAGATCGCCTGCCCGCCCAGTTCACCCAGCTGCGCGACGAACTGTTCGCTCCGCTCACCCGGCGCACTGCGGCCGACCAGCACCAACGATGCCGCCTGCGTTGCCGCCAGGTGCCGCGCCAGAATGCGCGCGGCACCACCGAGGCCACCCGTGACCACGTAGACCCCGCCCGTTGGCGGCAGGTCAGCCAACGGCTCGCCCGGCACGTGCTCCACCAACGATTCGACGCGCACCCGGTCACTGACCTCAACATCCCCGGTGACACTGGACAACTGGTGCCACACCATCTGCGCCCGCACGTCACGGTTTGACGATCCATCGTAGTGGATGAGCCGCCACGCGAGGCGGGGATCTTCGGCTCTCGCCGAGCGGGCGTACGCGCCCATCGCCGTCAGTTCGGGCACCGGCACGTGCTCGTCCCTCGGCACGAGCAGCACGAGCGCGGGCGGCGGCACCACGCACCGGGCCGCCACTGCACCGCACAACGCCTGCAGCACACGGAAGCTGCGTGGCAGGGTGCCGTCTGCCTCTGCTGGCTCGTCGAGTGCCCCAGCGTGCACAAGCGTGGTGGCCTCGACGCCGTCTGCCGTCATCGCCTCGAACAACTCGACGAGCTGGGCCTGCGACGTCAGATCGAGCGCGTAACCGTTCTCGGTGCGTGTGAACGACGCTGCGTCACGCACCGACAAGATGCGACTGGCCGGGACTGCCTCACTCCATCTCGCGGTGAGCTCCGCACCACCGAGCACGACTACCGTGCCCTCCGGCTCGCCGGCCAGGGCGTCCGTGCCGCTTGGGTCAGCGACGTCCCAGCGGGATACGGCCAGGATCGTCCCGAGCGCGGGCGGTTCGGCGTGCTCCGCCACACCCTCCTCTGCCGGTGTTTGCGAGCGGGCGAGATCCACCAGCGCGATAGCCAGATCCTGCACGGTGGGGTGGTCGAACATCATCTGGAACTCGAACTCGCACTTCAGGTCGGCCTGTACCCGCTCGTGAGCCTGGCGCAGCAGCACCGACTCCAGACCGAGATCAAAGAACGCCGTCGAGATGTCTGCCTGGTCGCCGTCGCGGAAGCCGAGCAGGGCGCTCACGATGTCAAGGATCGCGACCATTGCGGTCTCCACGGCCTGGGCAGGTGGACCTATCAGCAAAGACGCACCGTCGGGACGCGAACTCGCATCCGCAGGCGTAGTGCGGGCGGCCGGAGCCTCCTGCCCTACCGCAGGCGCGAACTCGCGAACCTCTACACGGTCGGTCGGTTCGACGCGCCGCGGGGCGTACCGGCTCGGGTTCATGGGCGTGGTCGGCAGCGACACTCGCCGCGCGCCGCCACGCTCGACCGCTGGCTTTGCGCCACCATTCACCCAAGGCGCCCAGTCACTGGCCGAGGCGCCTGGGCCTTTGACGAGCACTGTCCCCTCGGACACGTACGCGTCCAGGCGCGGGCCGCCCACCGCTACCGACGCCAGGCCGCGCATGAGGCTCTGGCGGTCGTCGGCGATAATCACGGCTCGGTGCTGGAAGGACTCGCGGCCACTCTGGAGGGTCCAGGCCACGTCCGCGAGGTCGAGTTCGGCATCACCCGCGAGACGATCGAACAGCAACTGCGCCACCTCCGCGAGGTCTGCTTCCCTGCGCGCGGCCAGCGGGAACGCCCTCCGCTGCTGCGGTGTCACCGGGCGTAGGGCGCTCGCCGGCGCCTCACCCACGAGAAGGTGGACATTGAGCCCCCCCACACCGAACGAGCTGATGCCAGCGATGCGCGCCCTCGGCCGATCGCCGATGCTCGCGGGGAGCCACTCGCGCTCCGCCAACGCCACACTGAACGGTCCCGACCCGAAGTCGATCTCTGGGTTCAGCTCCGGAGCGTTGGTTCGCGAGGGGTATATGCGGCCGTCACGTAGCTGTAACAATACCTTGTGCAGTTGCGCGATACCCGCCGCCGCCTCCAGGTGACCGATGTTGCCCTTGACCGAACCGATCATGCACGGGGGCACACCCGCCCGGTCACCGAACGCGGCCGTGAGGGCGTCAATCTCAACCGGGTCACCCAGCGCCGTACCTGTACCGTGCGCCTCCACGTAACTCACCTGATCCGGAGCGACGTCCGCGTCCGCCAGCGCTGCCTTGACCACCGCCTCCTGCGCTTCCGGGTTGGGCGCGAAGTAGCCGTTGGCCCGGCCACCGTGATTGACCGCCGAGCCGTAGATCACTCCGTACACGTGATCGCCGTCCGCGAGCGCGTCCGGCAGCGGCTTCAACATCACCGTGCCCACGCCTTCACCTGGCACGTACCCGTCTCCCCCAGCACCGAACGCGCGGCAGTGCCCGTCGGAGGCGAGCAGCGAATTCCACGCCAACGTCACGTACTTGCTCGGGTGCAGCGTGAGGTTCACACCACCCGCAATCGCCGCGTCCGCCTCGCCGCGCCGAATCGCCTGCACCGCCTGGTGGATCGCGTACAACGACGACGAACAAGCCGTATCCACCGACTGACTCGGACCCGTTAGGTCAAGCACATACGAGACACGGTTCGCCACCGAGAAAATCTGTGACGTCACCGGCGCAGGCACACCCCGCGCGAAAGACTCCGCACCAAACAGCCCGTACTGGTTAAACGACACCCCGGCGAAAACCGCCACCCGGTCAAGCGCGGCAGGCACATACCCGGCGTCCTCGACGCACTGCCACGCAGAACTCAAGAACAACCGCTCCTGCGGGTCCATGTACTCCACCGCGCCCGGCGCGATACCGAAAAACTGCGGATCAAACTCGAACGGGCCGTCGATGAACCCACCCCACCGGCACGCAACCTCCGGGAAGTCACGGTAATCCCACCGCTCCTTCGGGATCTCGCTCACCGAGTCTTTACCCGCCCGCAGGTTGCCCGCATACCCTTCCAGCGATGACGCCTGCGGGTACTTACCGTTCATGCCGACCACCGCGATCGGTACCGCGGCTCGGTCGGAGGACGGGTAGGTCACGGTGGCTGCCTCGGCGGCCGGCATTCCGCTGACTTGCAGCGTCGCGGCTGGCTGCGGCGTCGCCGCCAGCTCTGGCATAGTCTGCGGCCGGTCTTGTGTGGTCCGCGGTACCGGCGCGGTCTGCGGCACAGAAAGGCTCGCGCCCTTGGCGACGAAGTAGTCCGCGATCGCGCCGATACTGCGCTTGGCGAACAGTACGGACGCAGGTACCTCACCGAACCTTGCCCGCAGTTCACGCGTCACCGTGGCGACATAAATCGAATCCAACCCGAGCTGTTCGAGCGTGGTGTTCTCGCCGAACTCTGCCGCAGGCATCTTCAGTGCCCGGGCGAAGGCGTCTATCACCGCAGCAAGAGCACTCGCGCTGTCAACTGACTCCACGCTTCCGGCCCGGAGCTCATCGGTAGGCGCGTTGCGTACGGTCTCGCGGACGGTCGGCACATCAATCCAGAGCCTCGAACCAGTGAACCGGCGCCCCGGCAGGTGAACTCGCTGCGGCGGAGGATCGCCGTAGAGGTCAGCCCACCTCACCTGCCCGCCCCCGACCCACGCCCGACACGCTTGGGTAGCGCCTGCAACGTCAAGCGCAGACGGTGACAACACCGCATCGCTCAGTGCCGAGGTCTCTCTATGGATAGGTGTGCTCGCGGCGTCTGTTTGGCCCTCGTAGACACGGTCGTCAAGGCGGCCCGCCGCGATCGCCTCCAGCGCCTCGGCCCACGTGGTCGCATCCGACGCGATGAACGCCGCTCGCACCGGGCCGGCCTCGCGGCCTGTCTGCAGCGTGTACGCGATACGCAGCAAATCCGCACGCTCAGGAGCGGCTGTGCCGGTTGCCGTGGTGTGGCCACCGCTGGTGTCTGCCGTGGTAGCAGCAGCCAGGTCTGCCGCCAACCGGCGCAGGCCCGTCTTGTCGTCTGCGGCGAGAACCATCACGGGTAGAAGGTCTTCCCGGACGGGACGGGGCCGGGCCTCGTACTGCTCCACCACAACGTGGGCGTTGGTGCCGCCCGCTCCGAACGAGGAGATGCCCGCCGTTCGCGGCGCCATCGTGCCATCGGCCAGGCGACGCCGCCGCCACGGCTCCGCCTGCTGCGGGACGCGCCAGGCGGTGGGGTCGAGGTCAAGGTGCGGGTTGAGCTGCGCGGAGTGCAGCGACGGCGCTACCGCACCGGCCCGCAACTGCAGCAGTACCTTCGCCAGGGCCGCCATGCCTGCCGCGCTCTCGGCGTGGCCGATATTCGACTTCACCGAACCCAGCAGGCGGGGGACGTTGCCCACGGGTGCGGGATACGTCTCCGTCAGGACGGTCACCTCAATCGGATCACCGAGAGCGGTGCCTGTGCCGTGGCCCTCGACGTACCCGACCGACTCCGGGTCGATACCCGAGGCAGTCAAAGCGGCCTCGATGACGGCGCGTTGGGCCCGCGGGTTCGGCACCGTGTAGCCGTTGGTACGGCCACCGTGATTCACCGCCGAGCCACGGATAACGCCCCACACCGCATCACCGTCAGCGATCGCCGCCGTGAGCGGCTTCAGCAGCACCGCACCCACACCCTCAGCCGGAACGTACCCGTTTCCGCCCTCGCCGTAACTACGGCACAGGCCATCCGAGGAGACCATGCCCGCCGACTCGATGTTGACGAAGTGGTTGGGGTGCGCGAGCACGTTGACCCCGCCCGCGAGTGCCGCCTCACACTCGCCCGAGCGGATCGCCTGCACCGCAAGGTGTACCGCCACGAGCGCCGACGAGCACATCGTGTCTAGCGCCAACGACGGGCCATGCAGGTCGAAGAAGTGCGAGACCCGGTTCGCCACCGACGATGCGTTGCCTGAGGCAACCGCGTGGGTTCCGTACGCCCGCGACTGCACCGCCCAGTGCTGGTATTCCTCGTTCATCACGCCCACGTACACGCCGATGGATCGGCGCACATCCGTGCCCGGTGCATACCCGAGCGAGGCGCGCGTGTACCCGGCGTTCTCCACCGCGGCCCATGCCGTCTCCAGGAACAGCCGCTCCTGCGGGTCCATCACCTCGGCCTCTACCGGAGGGATGCGGAAAAACTTCGTGTCGAACCGGTCGACGCCGTCGACGAAACCGCCCCGGCGCCGCAGCGGGCTGCCCTCCGGCGTGACCCCGTTCAGGTACGCGGCCCGCTCGGCGGGAACGTCCGTAACGCTGTCGACACCGGCCGCGAGATTGCGCCAGAACTCCTCGACGTTGCCGGCGCCGGGGAAACGTCCCGCTAGGCCGATGATCGCGATCGGTTCGTTCGCCGGTACCGAGCCGGTATGTGACGCGGGCGTGCGCAGCGTGTCAAACCGGGTACGCCCGGTCGATGCGGTGCGACGCATGGTCGATTGGTGGCCCGCATCAGGCAAAGGGCTGCTCCCCGCCATCGCGGTGCCGTCCGTCTCCGACGGGGCCAGAGCATCGGCGTGTGTTGCGGTCAGCCGGGTGACGAGTGAGGCGATGGTTTGATGGTCGAAGAGCAGCGTCTTCGGCAGCGCCCCGAGTTGCGTCTCCAACTCGTTCGTCACCGCCATCACCATGATCGAGTCGACTCCGTAGGAGGCGAACGGCTCGCTCACGTCCAGGCGCTCGGGCGGAATCCGCAGCACCCGAGAGAGCGCCCCGGTGACCAGCCTCGTCGCTGCCGCCACCACAGCCTCCGGCCCCTCGTGTGCGGCCGGATACGGCTGCGTGGCTGTCGGTACCGTCTTCGTGTCCACTCCTTCACCCCGCGGGGTGGGGGGTTCCACCATCGCTGGGTGGGAGACGAGCGCATCAGCAAGCAGGTTCGTCACCTGCGTTCGGCGCCCAACCACGGGGATGACCAGGGCTTCCCCGGAGGCCAGGGCCCGTCGAAGCAGAGTGAACGCGTGCTCGGTTGCCAGCGGGACCAGGCCCGCCTCCGTCGCCATGCCCACTTCGACCGCCTTCTCGACGTGGAGGCCGCCGTCGCGCCACAGCGACCACTGCAGGGTAACCGTGCGGCCGTTACATTCCCCGGCCATCCGCCTCGACTCGCGCCAGCGCGCGAACTGCGCCACGAAACCGTTCGCCGCCGCGTAACCCGCCTGCCCCACATTGCCCGTCACCCCCGCGAGCGATCCCACGAGGATGAACCGGTCGAGTGCGGTAGTGCCCACTGCCTCGTCGAGGTGCAGGGCGCCCGCCACCTTCGGCGACAGCACCGCCCGCAGCGACGCCTTCGACGCGCGCGCCAGGAGGTCATCGGCGACCACTCCCGCAGCGTGGACCAGCACGTTGAGGCGTCCGTGGTCGAAGATGATGCCGTCGACGAGCGCAAACGTCTCGTCGCGGCGGCTCAGGTCGGCGCGGCGATCCTCCACCACTCCGCGGCAATCGTCGCTGGCCAGCCAGGACTCGATCTTCTCGGTGCGGGGACCTCGGCCCGCCACCACCACCTGCGACGCACCCGCTCGGACCGCATCCACCGCGAGCAGGCGTCCGAGCCCGCCCGTGCCACCCGTGATAAGCACGACGTCACCCGCCGACCACGCCGACGTCTCTTCCGTGCCGGCGACCTCCTCGACAGCGTCACTCCAGACGCGACCCCCGCGGATCACGACGCGGTGCGGCTGACCCCTGGTCACCTCCTCCGTCACGAGACGCCTGGTGACCGGGTCATGCGGGTCGTCATCCACCTCGATGACGCGGCCTTCGAACTCGGGGTGTTCCAGGGAGGCAGTGCGCAACGCGGCCGCGATACCGCCCAGACACGACGCGTCCGAGCTAGTCAGAACCACCAGCCGGGCCGGGACGTCGTTCGACTCGCGCACCAAGCGTGCCGCCTCCGTCAACACCGCCACGTGCGCGGCCTCGGCCCGCGCGCCCGCCGTGGCGCCGACCTCCGGCAGGTGACGCACCTCCACGTCACCAGGCAGATCGAACGCGACGGTAGAGGCGGTGGCATCGCTGCCGTCGCCGAAGCCGTGAAGCACCACCGTTGTGCGCGCTCCCGCCCGTCCCGGCTCCGACGCGACCTCCACTTCCCGCGTGGTGAAGAGCATGGGACACGGCGCCTGCCCGGCGCCCGGCGCTTCGGTTGGCACGCTGTCGTCTACCGCTACGGCCGTCTGCAAGGCCGAGGCGTGCGTCACCGCGGGGACCGACTGCGGTTCGTCACCGTGCTCCTGCGGCACCTCCCGGTACCGCACACCCACCAGACACGCCAGCGTGCGTTCCTCGTCACACACCACGATGTCGGTGACGTCGGGTTCACCCGTCGGTGTCGCCAGCGCCCACCCACTCGTTGCCGCGATGTCAGGGACGATCGTGGCTTCCCGGATGGAGAACGGCAGCTTCAACACTGCCGTATCCGCCTGCGCGGCAATACAGTTCGTCAACGCGACACTGGCCTGAAGGCCACCGTCAAGGAGCCCGACGCTCCCGGCCATGCCCGCTGAACCAAGCGACGTAACCTGCATCCGGGCCAGGGCACGCTCCGCGCCCGGCCACACCTGCTCCACCGACCTCAGCGCACCGCGGTACTGCAGGCCCAAGTCACAGAACCGGGTGTAGAACGCCTCGCCCGTCTCTCCTTCGACAGCCGAAGCCGCTGCCTCTGCTGCCCCGCGGACCGGCACGTCCTCGACGTGCGAGCGCGCCGCAACGTCACCGGTACACACGAGGCGGTCGTTCACGACAACCTCGAAACGGGCGCCATCTGCGGTGGGAACCAACTCGATGTCGAGCCGCGCCACATCTGCGCCCGCCACCGGCGACAAGAACACCACGTTCTCCATCGCAACCGCGCCGCTTGCGTCAGCGGTGCCGGTTCCGACCACGCTGGTTGCGTCCGTGGAGGGCTCGGCCGTAGTGGTTCCAACCGCGTCGGTGTACGCCTCGGCGACGAGCAGGAGGAGCGCCACGGCGGGCAGCGTGGGGACGCCTCTGACCAGGTGCTCGGCCATGAGCGCCGAGAGCGCGGCCCCCGCAATGCGATACCGCTGCGCTGCGAACGTCGACACGTTCTCCAGTGCGCCACCTGCGTCCGCAGAGGTCGAAAGGCCCATCTCGTCGGGCGCCCAGTAGCGCTCCGCAGCGAACGGGTAGCCCGGCAACGACACACGTCCGGCGCCAGGCGGACGGGTGTGCCCCCACTGCACGTCGACCCCGTGCACCCAGATCGCAGCGAGCTCCTCGTACTTGCCCTCGCGGAGCCACGCGTGCACCGCGCCGCGCAGGGCGCCGTCCTCGTCGAACAGGTGCACGAGGGCGTTGTCGTTCGAGGTACGGCCCGCGAACCGCGCGGAAGCCGGGTCATCCGCGTACGCCGACAGCTCGCTTACGAGCTCTTCCGTTGTCGTGACGAGGAAGGCCACCCGCTCGGGCATCGGGCGACGCCCGGTCTGAAGGGTGAACGCCACGTCCCGCAGCGTCTCGGGCGTGGGCGGTAGTTCGCGCACCCGCGCCAGCAAGAGCCGCGCGCTCTCGCGAAGAACCTGCCGGTTCGCCGCCGACAGCGGCACCAGCCGGGGCTGCGGCGTCGCCACCACCGACGCCGGCGCGGGCGCCTCCTCGACGATGACGTGTGCGTTCGTGCCTCCGGCGCCGAACGCCGACAATCCCGCCCGCCGAAGCCTACCCCCCGGGGTAGCGGCCCACTCCGTCGCCTCGCGCGCCACGACGAACTGGGTTGCCTCCAGGTCGAGCATCGGATTGAGTTCGGCCGAGTGCAACGACGGCACGATGGTGCCGTGCTGCATCTGCAACAGCACCTTGGTCAGGCCAGCGATACCTGCGGCGCTCTCACAGTGGCCGATGTTGGTTTTAACCGAGCCGAGCCAGCACGAGCCCTTCGGGGTATCCGGCCCGAACGCCGCAGCAAGAGAACGGATCTCGATGGGGTCGCCCAGGCTCGTGCCCGTGCCGTGCGCTTCGACATACCCGATGCTCGCCGGGTCGCCGCCCGCGCGCTGCATCGCCTTCGTGATCACCGCAGCCTGTGCGGCCGGATCAGGCACCGTGTACCCGCTGGTGTGGCCACCGTGGTTGACGGCCGTTCCCTTCACCACTCCGTACACGTGGTCACCGTCGCGCAGCGCCACGTGCAGCGGCTTCAGCACCACCGCACCCACGCCTTCGCCCGGCACGTAGCCGTCGGCGCCGGCACCGAACGCGGCACACCTGCCCAACCACGACAACATGCCATTGCCCGCCAGCATGCGCAGCTTGTTCGGGTGCACCGTCACGTTGACGCCACCGGCAATCGCAGCAGAACAGTCACCGTCGAGGATCGCCCGCGCAGCCATGTGCAACGCCACCAGCGACGACGAGCACATGCTATCCACCGCCAGCGACGGACCCTTCAAACCCAACGTGTACGAGACGCGGTTCGCGACACTCGACGACGGGCCGTTAAGCACGCGCCCACCGCCGCGCAACTGGTCTTCGGCTCCGTAGAGCTGATACTCCTCGTACATCACCCCAACGAAGACCCCCACCTCCGCGTTGTCTGCCAGGTCCATTGGCCGGTAGCCGGAGTCTTCGATGGCGTGGTATGCCGTCTGGAGGAACAGCCGCTCCTGCGGGTCGAGACGCAGCGCCTCGGCCGGGGAGATGGCAAAGAACAGCGGGTCGAACGCGGCCACGTCGGTGAGGAACCCGCCCCGGCGGTCACGCAGTTCGGCCGGGAGGCTGGCCGCCGCCCACCGGTCGGTGGGTAGGCCGGTCACCGAGTCGGTGCCCGCCACGAGGTTCTCCCAGAACTCCGCCACCGTCTGTGCGCCGGGGTAGCGACCCGCTAGCCCGACAATCGCGATGTCGTACGGCCGCACACTGCGCGGCACAACGGCGGG
>ERZ773077.911-NODE-911-length-21237-cov-73.757719_pt1 | contig 21237 bp, 21 predicted proteins | sample MGYA00580612_ERZ773077 | MGnify/ENA primary metagenome ERZ773077 (study PRJEB29015, sample SAMEA2737971) | human oral metagenome | biome: human oral; feature: human-associated habitat; material: dental | place: China | collected 2021 ...
CGCGTAAGAAAAAACTGCTGGAAAAACAAAAAGCCGGTAAAAAACGCATGAAACAAGTGGGCAATGTGGAAATTCCGCAGAGCGCGTTTCTGGCGATTTTGCAGGTGGGAGACAAATAAATGAATATCTATCTGATCGGCGCACTACTGGCCTTAATCGTCGGCATCGGCCTGTTTGCAATCAGCAGCAAAGAGCGCGGCGAAAACGGCGAATGGAGCGACGGCCTGCAATGGGGTTATCTCTTGACCATGATCGGCATATTCGGCCTGCTGGCGTTCAAGATGAGCTTTACCGCCGTATTGCTGGTGTTTGTCGTATTTACCGGCGCGATTTGGCTGTGGCGCAAGCTGTCTTTCAAACCCGGGCAGACAACCACGGTGGATGAAAAAGGACAAAAGGTGTTGAGCGGCACTTTGGATGACGAAAACCATTTCCGCGATTATATGTCCGGCTTTTTTCCGATTATCCTGACCGTATTTATACTGCGTACCTTCATTGCCGAACCGTTTCAGATTCCGTCCAGCTCCATGCGCCCGGGTCTGGTGAAAGGCGACTTTATCTTAGTCAACAAGTTTGCCTACGGCATCCGCATGCCGATTCTGAATAATGTGTTAATCGATACCGGCACCATTCAACGCGGCGACGTGGTGGTTTTCAATTATCCCTTGGAGCCGGAAACCAATTACATCAAACGCGCAATCGGCATTCCCGGCGACGTGGTGGAATACAAAGACAAGGTATTGACCGTGAACGGCCACCCCGTACCGCAAACGGCAGCGGGCAACTATGAATACCCCGAAGACGAAAATCCCGCCCTAACGCATTCGTCCGAACGCTTTCAGACGGCCTTAAACGGTAAAAACTTCGACATCCTGCTGGATGAAGGCCAGCCGTCGTTCAATCCCGAAGGATTGCTGCGTTACCTCAACGTACTGATGCCGGAGAAAAATTATCAAAGCAGCGGATTGAAAGAGTTTTGCCAATATGCCGAAGACGGCAGTGCCTTTACCTGCAAAGTGCCCGAAGGCCGCTATTTCATGATGGGCGACAACCGCGATAACAGCGCGGATTCCCGCTACTGGGGTTTTGTCGATGATAAACTGATTGTCGGTAAAGCGTTTTTCATCTGGATGAACTTGGGCGACTTCGGCCGCATCGGCAACAGCGTGAACTAAAACCGAACCGCCCTCCCGAACAGAGGCCGTCTGAAAATCCTTCTTTCTTCCCGAATAAGGATTTCAGACGGCCTTGTATACTGCGCCCCGTCGGTAAGTTCTACCGACGGGGGGATTTTTGCGTTAAATCCCCCTTCTTCTGCCTACGTTCTCATGATTATGGGCGGCTTCGGCCACGCCATCGGCATCAGGTGCATTTGCATTTAGAGCGACAATGACCGCCGTATCCAAACTGACCGCCGTAGCAAAAAAATAAAGGATGCGACACAAACTAACAAACACAAAAACTTTAGAGGCTGACGTAGATTAGCAGCTATGCCAGGCTACGAAAATGCAGATAACCAATTGTAAATTAAGCAAGAACGGTATAAACCTGTCCGTTGCGTTTCAGGATGCCGAAGACAACCACTTTTCCTGCCGCACCGCGACCGTGTCTGCCTTTACGCCGTCCGCCGAAATAGCTTTCGTCCAACTCGACGGGACCCTCGAAAACCTCATCGGCAGCCAAGGCCAAATGATGGCTGATAACCATACGGATTTTGCGGTAGGTCAGGATGGCGGAGTTGGGCTGAATGTCCAAAATATCGGCAGCGGAACGGGTAGTAACTTGGAGTACAAAAAATTCGAGCAGTTTCTTTTGAACGTTGTGATGGATGATGCCAAGTCTGATACTTTGATGACTGTTATCAAACAGAAAATCATGCCGGACAGCATTGTTTACACGGATAGTCTGAGCAGCTATAACAAGCCGGGCGTAAGCGGTTTTATCCATTACCGCATCAACAATCAGCGCAGTTTTTCGCAGGCTGCTTCAAGTACAGCCCCCTTTTTTACCGCCGCCGTAGCCGCCGTAGCCATCTCGGCTTACGGCAGGTTTTAGTGCAATGAAGGCACGGCTCGGCCGGCGTATGCGGACAGCCAGCCTATTGAATGAGGCCGTCTGCCCCCCCCTTTTCCTCTCGGAAGAAGAGTTTTCAGACGGCCTTCAATGATGCTGAGCGTTTCGGGCTTAACCGATATGGTTGCCGATAATTTGCAGCATTTGCGCCAAAACTTTCGGGTTGGCGGCCACAATGTCGCCGCTTTCCAGCCAACCCTGTTCGCCCGTCATATCGGTAACCACCGCGCCCGCTTCCCTGGCAATCAGCGCACCGGCGGCAATGTCCCAGGGCTTGAGGTTGAATTCGAAGAAACCGTCGAAACGGCCGCAGGCCAATGCGCACAAGTCCAGCGAGGCCGCACCTTCGCGCCGCGCACCGGCGGTTTGCGACAAAAAGTCTTTCAAAATGGCCAGATAGGTATCCGTCCGGCTTTGGTCTACCACGGGGAAACCCGTGCCGATCAGGCATTGCGGCAGGTCGATGCGGCCGGAAACGCGGATGCGGCGGTCGTTCAGCAGCGCGCCTTTACCTCTGGAAGCCATGTAAAGGTCGTTGCGTTCGGGCGCGTAAACCAAAGCTTCCTGCAATTTGCCGTTGTGCAGCAGTGCCATCGAGATGGCGTATTGCGGATGGCCGTGCAGATAGTTGGTGGTGCCGTCGAGCGGATCGATAATCCATTCGTAGGCGCCATTCGGATTGCCGTGGCTGCCGCTTTCTTCGGCGGTGATTTTGTGCTGGGGATAGGCTTCGAGCAGGGTTTCGATCAGGATGTTTTCCGACATTCGGTCGATGTCGGAAACGAAATCGTTAAACGCTTTGCTGTCGGTTTTGATGTTGCCCAAGTCTTTGGAGGCGCGGATCATGAGGTCGCCCGCCTTGCGCGCGGCTTTGAAGGCGGTGTTTAAAATCGGGTTCATATAAATTCCTGTATAGAGAAGGGAGGCGGGGAGGCCGTCTGAAAAAGGCTTTTTGTGCGGCTGACGCGTTTAACGATTGTTAAAGAACCGGACGCGCCGTAAAATGCGCGGTTTATCCGTCATGCAGGCGGAAAGTGCGCATTATACGCCTTTTCCCGCCGGTAAAACAGACAGGGCAGGAAACCATGAACACGCTTTTTTATATGCAGGAACAACGTCTGTACCGTTTTTCAGACGGCCGCAGCAAGCCGGTAACGTGTCAGGCGGTAGAGCAGTATATCGGCAACCTGAAACAGATACACCGCAAAAAAGAATGGAAAACCCAAGGCAGCGGCGCCGACTTTATGGGCATCCGGCAGGAAGGGCTGGATTTGTCGGACATCCATCCGAGCGATTCGGTCTGTACTGCCGACGGCCGGCTGGTATACGGTGCGACATTGCAGGGCGGTGCGGCGATACAGGCCAAACCGATTAACGACTTGGCGCAGGCCGAAGGCCTCCTGCTGCGGCATACCGACTGCACGATATACGACATGGCTTACGATGCGGCACACGAACGCCTGGCATTGTCGCTGGCCGGCGATTGTTACGGCGACCGGCATCTGGCCGTCATGCCGCTGTCGGGCAACCGCTTTCAGTTTATTACCGAAGGCGAATGCCGCGACAGCAACCCCTGTTTCGATCCGAAAAACGGCAACATCCTTTATTACGACTCCTGCGGCCTGGCCTACACCGACCACGGCGCACTGAACAGCATCCGCTCCATCAACCGCCTGAACCTGTCCGACGGCGAACTCGAAACCGTATTGCACGACGAACAATACGACTTTTTCATGCCGCAGCCCGACCACGCGGGCAACCTCTACTGCATCCGCAAACCGCACCGCGAAGAAGTGCAAAAACAAGGCAACATACTGCGGGACATCCTGCTGATACCGTTCAAACTGTTCAAAGCCATGTTCGGCTGGCTCGATTTCTTCAGCCAACGCTACGGCGGCGAATCGCTGCGCACCTCCGGCGCGAATCCGGCCAAGTCCAAACAACAGTCGGAAGAAGAACGCTTTATCGAAGGCAATCTGGTCAAAGTACGCCGCCGGCGCGACAAAGAAGAGCAAAACGAACGCTACCCCTCGGCCATTCCGAAAAGCTGGCAGTTGGTAAAATACACGCCCGAAGGCGGATGCACGGTTTTACACTCCGGCGTAATGGCCTACACCCTCTGCCCGGACGGCGGCATCATCTACTCCAACGGCCGCTACATCCTGCACGCCACGGCGGAAGGGGAAGAAAAAATGCTGGCCGAAGTCCGCTGGGCAAGCAAACTCCGCCTGCAACCCTAAACCTTTTCAGACGGCCTCATAACCACTTGAGGCCGTCTGAAACATACAGCAAACCACACTATGCCGAACACCAAACCCACCGCCCCCGACTACCTCTCCAACATCAGCGTCGTCCTCACCCGCACCAGCCATCCGGGCAACATTGGCTCCGCTGCCCGCGCCATGAAAACCATGGGGCTGACCAAACTGACCCTCGTCGCACCCAACCTGATGCAAACCCCGATGACCGCCGAGCCGCCCGTGTTTGACCCTGCAAACCCGCAGGCATTCAAACTGCCCGAAGAAAGCTTCATCCTTGCTTCCGGCGCGGCCGACGTATTGGAAAACGCCCGCATCTGCGCCACACTGGAAGAAGCCCTTGCCGACACCGTCCTGAGCTGCGCACTGACCAGCCGCCGCCGCGAACTGACCGCCGAACTGCAAACCCCGCGCGCGCTGACCCCCGAGCTGCTGACCGCCGCCGAAGCAGGACAACAAACCGCGCTGGTGTTCGGCAACGAAACCTACGGCCTGAGCATAGAAGAAGTACAAGCCTGCAACCGCCTGATGACCATCAACGGCAATCCCGACTACTTCTCGCTCAACCTCGCCCAGGCCGTGCAAGTCGTGTGCTACGAAATCTACAGCCAAACCGACAGCAGCATGGAACATCTGAAAGTGGAAAAAAACACCGCCACCCATGCCCAAATCGGCGGCATGATCGCCCATATGCAGGGCCTGATGGAAGACATCGGCTTTTTCAACCGCCGCAACGGCGAACGCATCATCCGCCGCCTGCAAAACCTGTTTGCCCGCGCCGGCACGGAAACCGAAGACATCGACATCCTGCGCGGTTTTTTCAATACAGTAAAAAAACGCCTGGATAAAAATAGGGAATAAAAACGTCATCCCGCAGCCGTTGCTGAAGCTAAAGAGACAGTATATTAGGGCGTCGAGCACCAATAACGCATTTTTTCGGGTAAAGATAGCCCCCTTGCCGTCATTTCGACATTGCCTCAACCTACGGTGATTCTAGATGGCTTTCTGCTTGATTCTTGTATATTTTTCTTTGGTGCTGTCCTAGATAACTAGGAAAATTCAATTCAAGCTAGAATTATCCCCATGAGAAGAAGCCACCTAAGTCAGTATAAGCAAATAAGCTCATCGAACTATTCGTTGCAGGCGTTACCTCCAGAACGGCAACTCAATTGGTCGGTGTTAACAAAAATACCGCAGCCTATTATTTCCACCGGCTGCGTCTGCTTATATTTCACAGCAGTCCGCATTTGGAAATGTTTGACAGTGAAGTAGAAGCAGATGAAAGCTACTTTGGCGGGCATCGCAAAGGCAGACGGGGGCGCGGTGCGGCAGGGAAGGTCGCCGTATTCGGGCTTTTAAAGCGCAACGGCAAGGTTTATACCGTTGCCGTACCCAATACTCAGACAGCTACCTTACTGCCTATTATCCGTGAGCAGGTAAAGCCTGACAGCATCGTTTATACAGATTGCTATAAGAGCTATGATGTGCTGGATGTCAGTGAGTTTAGCCACTTGCGCATCAACCACAGTACACACTTTGCCGAAAGGCAAAACCACATCAATGGGATAGAGAACTTTTGGAATCAGGCAAAACGGCATTTGCGCAAATTTAACGGCATTCCCAAAGAGCATTTTGAGCTGTATCCGAAGGAGTGCGAATGGCGTTTTAACAACAGTGAAATAAAAGTTCAAAGCTCTATTTTAAAACAACTGGTAAAGCACGATTTGTCCTAGTTATCTAGGACAGCCCCCAATTATTTATTTCTGGAAGTTTTATGAAAAAATACACAAAAAAGAAATATATGAAAATTCTGAATAAAGAAGATATTATGGAAATTTATCTGTTAATGGATAAGCTAAATGAAATCTTCCATGATCCAAGTCGTTCAGAAGATATTAATATCATTAAAAAATTTGGGGATGCATATTATCCTATTATCCATAAGTTGTACTACAAAACTCTTTGGGATGCACTAACAATAGAACAAAGAAAAGAAATATTAGGAGAAGATTATACTCATGAAATTTATGGTAAGTATGATTGATTTTAGCAAGCCGTAGCTCGCATGAAACCTCCAATCCAGACGTAGGAATGACGATGGTCGGTATTTTTAAATGGGGCGGTTCCGTTTATCCCCGACAGCCCTAGAACTAATCCGCCCGACGGGAAGGAGTGTCGGCTTTATCCCAAAGACGGCATATCGGTACTGTCTCGCAGATTGGTTTTTGAATCGCCACCCTCACTGGCCGCGCAAAAACAGCGCGTCCAATTCTTTCAGTGTGAGTTTGACCCATGTGGGACGGCCGTGGTTGCACTGATTGCTGCGCGGGGTTTGTTCCATATCGCGCAGGAGGGCGTTCATTTCCGGCAGGGTGAGTTTCCGTCCGGCGCGTATCGAACCGTGGCAGGACATGGTGGCGAGGATGCGGTTTTCCCGCGCTTCCACCGCCTGCGACGCGCCGACTTCGGCAAATTCGCGCAACATATCCCGTGCCAGTTGTTCCACGTCGGACTTGCCCAGCATTTGCGGTACGGCGCGCACGGCGATGCGGTTTTCACCGATGGGCGAGAGGTCCAGGCCGAAACGGCGCAGTTCGTCGCCGAAATCGGCCAAGGCGGCCATTTCGCCGTGCCCTGCGGCAAAGGTAACGGGGATGAGCAGCGACTGGCTGTTCAGACGGCCTTGCTCGCCGCGCTGGCGTTTCATTTTTTCGTAGTTCACGCGTTCGGCGGCGGCGTGCATGTCCACCAAAAGCAGGCTGTCTTCCGCTTGGGCAAGGATGTAGATGCCGAGCAGTTGGGCGATGGCGAAGCCCAGCGGGTAGGCGTTTCCGCCACCTCCGCCGTGCGCTTCGTCCCGGCCGTCTGAAACGGCGGTTTGCGCTATTGCGCCGCCGAAGCGTTCGTGTTCGAGCTGTGCCAGTTCGTCGTCGCGCCGGTAGAGTTCGGCATAGGTGTCGATGGCGCGGCGGCTTTCGTTCAGGCTTAAGCTGCGCTGTTGCGGCACCCGGGCGGCAGAATAGGAAACGGGGGCGGTTTTGCCTGCTTGGAGGCCGTCTGAAAACGGCGCATGGCTGCCGCCGTGGTTTTCAGACGGCCTTTCTTCGGCCAAACCCATCATTTTGTGCAGCACTTCGCCCGCATTGCCGACGCTTTCCGTCCGGTCGGCACGCGTGCCGGCCAGTGCTTTGTCGAGGGTGTGGAAAACGAGTTGGTGTACGGCCTGGCTGTCACGGAAACGGATTTCGGTTTTGGTGGGATGGACGTTCACGTCCACGGCTTCGGGCGGCAGTTCGAGAAAGAGGACGAAGGCGGGCGCGAGGGCTTGGTGGAGCACGTCGCGGTAGGCCTGCTTGACGGCGTGCAGCATGACTTTGTCGCGCACGAAGCGGCGGTTGACGAAGCAATATTGTTGGCCGGTTTTGCCTTTGGCGAAGGTGGGTTTGGCAATCAGGCCGTAGAGCCGCATGCCGCCGCCCCCGCCTTCCACGGGCAATGAGGCCGTCTGAAAATCGCTGCCGAGTATGGCGGCCGCGCGTTCTTCGAGGCTTTGCGGCGGGTATTTGAAAACGGGTTTGCCGTCGCGTTTGAGGCTGAAGGCGGTTTCGGGATGCGCGAGCGCGAGGCGTTCGAGCATGGTGGCGCAGTGGGCGTATTCGGTGTTTTCGGATTTGAGGAATTTGCGCCGTGCGGGGGTGTTGAAAAACAGGTCGGCCACTTCCACGGTGGTGCCTTCGGGATGGGCGGCGGCGGCAACGGGCGACAGGATGCCGTCTTCGGCGCGGATTTCGTGGCCGTGCGCGCTGCCGGGAGTGCGGCTGGTGAGGGTAAGCCGGCTGACGGAGGCGATGCTGGCCAGCCCTTCGCCGCGGAAACCCATGCTGGAAACGTGTTCCAAATCGGTAAGGCTGGCGATTTTGCTGGTGGCGTGCCGGGAAAGAGCGAGCGGCAGGTCGTCTGCATGGATGCCGCCGCCGTTGTCGCGCACGAGCAGGCGTTTGATGCCGCCGCCGTCCAGTTCCACCTCGATTTCGGCCGCCCCCGCGTCTATGCTGTTTTCAACGATTTCCTTCAGGGCATTAGCGGGGCGCTCCACCACCTCTCCGGCGGCGATTTGGTTGACTAAATGATCGGGCAGTGCGGCGATACGGGGCATGGCTTCGGACTCGTTTGAGGCTGTCTGTAAATGAGGCGGGCATTATAACAGGCCGTCTGAAATTTGTTTTTCAGACGGCCTGCGCTTGTTGGCGTTTGATTATTTGGTACCGAAGATTTTATCGCCCGCGTCACCCAAACCCGGGATGATGTAGCCGTTTTCATTCAAATGGCTGTCGAGTGCGGCGGTGTAAATTTTCACGTCGGGATGCGCCTCGCTCACCCGTTTCACACCTTCGGGCGCGGCTACCAGCACCAAGGCCTTGATGTTGGTGCAGCCTTTGCTTTTCAGCAGGTCGATGGTGGCGACCATCGAGCCGCCCGTGGCCAGCATCGGGTCGATGATGAGTGCCGGACGCTGGTCCATTTTGCTGACGAATTTTTCAAAATACGACACCGGTTCGAGTGTTTCCTCGTTGCGCTGCAGGCCGACCACACTGATTTTCGCCGTCGGAATCAAGTCCAGCACGCCGTCGAGCATACCCAAACCCGCACGCAGGATGGGGACGACGGTCAGGGTTTTGCCTTTGATGCGCTCGCCTTCCATTTCGCCGCACCAGCCCGCGAAAGAAAAGGTTTCGGTTTCAAAATCGCGGCTGGCTTCATATGCCAGCAGCCGCGCCAGTTCGTTGGTGAGCGTGCGGAATTTGTAGGTGCTGCAATCGGCTTCGCGCATCAGGGCGAGTTTGTGTTTGACTAAGGGGTGGTCGATGATATGGAGGTTCATGGGAAATATCTCTGCTTTTTTCAGACGGCCGCAATTATAGGCGAACCATGAATTTCTGTCTTGACGGAAATAATAGAAATAACCATAATAAGCCGTATGAAACTGAATCCGACCACTCAAAAATTCGTGCTCCACTGGGGCGAAATGGGCTCAAAATGGGGCGTAAACCGCACGGTGGCGCAAATCCACGCGCTGCTCTACATCATCGGCAAACCGATGAATGCTGAAGAAATCAGCGAAACGCTGACCGTGGCGCGTTCCAACGTCAGCAACAGCATCCGCGAGCTGCAAGGCTTGAAACTGGTGCAAACCGTGCACCAGCTCGGCGACCGGCGCGATTATTTCACCACCTCCGACGATGTTTGGGTATTGGTGAAAACCATCGTCGAACAACGCCAACAGCGCGAAATCGAGCCGACGCTGCACTTCCTCAACGAACTGATCGCCACGCCCGAATTCGAACAGGAAAACGAACAGGTGCAAAAACGCATCCGCGACACGCAGCAGTTTATGGACATTGCCACTAGCTGGACGAAGGAAATGCTCAAACTGCCCACCGGCACACTGGCGCAGGTTTTAAAACTCGGCACCAAAATCCAGCGTTTCCTGACCGGCGGCAAAAAAGACTGAATCCGCCGCACAATATCGAAAAAGCCGCACAGGCCGTCTGAAAACAGGCTTTCAGACGGCCTTTCCCTGTCTTTTGACTGCCGGATGGCATATAATCCGCCCACTCGAAACACTCTGCGGAAACTATGGAAAAAACGGTGCACAACCCCATGCGCCGCCGTCTGATACTGGCCGGCGGCGCGCTGCTTTTGTCTTCCCGCCCGATCTTGGCCGGAGCGCAGCGCGAAGAAACCCTGTCGGACGACGTGGCCTCCGTCATGCGGACGTCGGTAAACAACGTCAACCCCGCCCGTTTGGTTTTCACCAACCCGCGCGACGGCGAACGCTGGCTGCGCGACATGTCGGCACGGCTCACCCGTTTTGTGCCCGACGAACCGTCGCGCCGCCGCCTGCTCATCAATATCCAATACGAAACCACCCGCGCAGGCCTAGATACACAGCTGATACTCGGCCTGATCGAAGTGGAAAGCGCGTTCCGCCAATATGCCATCAGCAACGTCGGCGCAAAAGGCCTGATGCAGGTCATGCCATTCTGGCAGCGTTACATCGGCAAACCCGACCACAACCTGTTCGATATCCGCACCAACCTGCGCTACGGCTGCACCATCCTGCGCCACTACCTCAACGTCGAAAACGGCAACATCGTCCGCGCCCTCGCCCGCTTCAACGGCAGCCTCGGCAGCAACAAATACCCTAATGCCGTCATCGGTGCCTGGCGCAACCGATGGCAATGGAATTAACCAACCTTGTTCATTTTTAAGGATAAACCATGCAAAACCAACAGAACGATTATCGACATCCCGCACCGTCAAACAACGGGCAATACTACCAACAGCAGCCCCAACCGGTACAAGGCACCAATGCCTTGGCCATCTCCAGCCTGGTTTGCGGCATCATCGGCTGGATAATCCCGATACTCTTCGCCCTGCTGGCCATTATTTTCGGCCACGTTGCCCGCAGTCAGATTAAACGCAGCGGCCAGGGCGGTGCAGGTTTGGCCCTGGCCGGCCTGATTCTGGGTTATATCCAGTTCGTCATCATGTCTATCGGCATACTTGCCGCCATCGCCCTGCCCGCCTACCACGACTACGTTATCCGTTCCAAATGGGTGGAAGCCGACGTCTATCTGGTGCAGGCGCGCGACAAACTGGCCAAACGCATCGCCGCCGATAAAGACAACGCCATCATCATCAACATTCCCGCCGAAGAAATGAACATTCCCGGCATGGAAAAGCACTGGAACGAATTTACGGTGGAGAACGGCGTACTGCATGCCCAGCTCAACCCGAAAAGCCAACTGTACCCTTTGATTAAAAGCACAAACTTGAGCGTTACACCGCAAGTAATGAAAGACAGCATCGTTTGGGAGTGCCAATTCGAACAACAAATGAGACAAAGCCAGATGCCGAAATCATGCACAACCGACGGCAACATCACCTCTTTGTAAGCCGTCTGTAAAGCACCTTTCCGGCAACACAACCCAACCGTAAAAAGGCCGTCTGAAAACTTTCAGACGGCCTTTTCACACCCTGTCCAAACTATGACAAACCGGGCATCCTTCCCGGATTCAGAATATTGTGCGGATCAAACAATTTTTTCAGCCGACGCTGGATACGAAGCACGTTTTCCTGCGGCAGGGTAAAAGCGGTTTCACCGGCCTGCAGCGCACCGCGGAACAATGTGGCATGCCCGCCGGCTTGAGATGCGGCGGCACGGATTTCGTCTGCGGGCAGGCCGGTTTGGTACCAACGCAGGCCGCCGCCCCATTCCATACAAAATGTTCCGTCCAATTCCAACTCGGGCGCGGTATCGGGCACGGATACGCGCCACAACCGTACATCTTCGTTTTCAGACGGCCTGAAGGCAGGCAGGAGCTGTTCGCGCACCGCCAGCCACAAATCGGCATTTATCCGCCCGTCCAAACGTTCGCCGCCCAAACGGCTTGCCGCCGCCTCTACGCCCGCCGCACTGCCGCCGAGGCGGACGAACAGCGCGCCGTTGTCCCAAAAACCGGCCGTCAGCGGTAGCGGATGCCCCATCCAAGCGTGAAGCATCCCGCGGGCGGCGGCGGCCGAACATTCAAACTGCAAGGTGATTTCACGTTCGGGCGCGGGCAGCACTTTTAGCGACACTTCCGCCAACACCCCCAAAGTCCCCATTGCGCCGGCCATGGTTTTATGGATGTCGTAACCGGCGACGTTTTTCACCACCCGGCCGCCGAAATCAAGCACCCGGCCGCAGCCGTCTATCAAACGGCAGCCAAGGACGAAATCGCGCACCGCGCCGAAATGCGCCCGCCCCGGCCCGGCCAAACCGCAGGCCACCGCGCCGCCCAAGGTTGCACCCGCACCGAAATGCGGCGGCTCAAACGGCAGGATTTGGCGGCGTTCGGCCAAAGCCGCTTCGATTTCCGCCAGAGGCGTACCCGCTTTGGCGGTGATGACCAACTCGTCGGGATCGTAGGCGGTGATGCCGCTGTGGATGCGGGTATCGAGGATGGCGGCCGGACGCACAGGTTCGCCGTAAAAATCCTTGCTGCCGCCGCCCCGCACGGTCAGCGCGTATCCCTCGTCGGCCGCCTGTCGGATTTGTTGCCGCAAATATTGCAATGAAGTATCCATATCCTGCTTTCAGACGGCCTTTGTCTGTATTTTTCAGACGGCCTTAGGGTTGTTCGGTCTTTTGATATGCCGATAGTGTGTTTGACGTGCCGCATCGGCCAGATTTTCCGCCCATCTGATAAAAAAGCCGGTTCCTGCAACGGCGGGCGGAAAAGATTATTGGATGCACACGTACGTAAGACGTGAAAGAAAGGGCGGCCGGTTCGGAGCCGAAGACAGAAACAACGGCTGTGCCATCCAAAGGCAGTTTGCACGATGGCGAACCGGTGATTAAACAGATGCGCAATCAGGTTAAGGCTTAGGAAAAGGGCGGTGGGGAGAAGCCGCTTTCAGACGGCCTCTTATCTGCTTCTCGGCCTTCCCCCGCCTTATCCGTCCAAATGGCTGCTGTCGCGTGCCAACACGGTGCGTTTGCCGCCCGCATCGGCGGCGGAAATGATGCCGTCGGCCTCCATTTGTTCGATGAGGTTGGCGGCGCGGTTGTAGCCGATTTTCAGGTAACGCTGCACCGAGGAAATGGTGGCTTTGTTGGTTTTAATCACGCAGGACACGGCTTCGTCGTACAGCGGATCGCTGCCGCCTTCGTTGCTGCGGCCTTCGTTGGCATTGCTGAAGATGTCGTCGCTGCCGACGCCGCCAGTGAGCAGGTCTTCGACGTAATCGGGTTCGCCGAACTGTTTGAGGTATTCCACCACGCCGTGTACTTCTTCGTCGGAAGCGAATGCGCCGTGTACGCGCTGCGGATAGCCGGTGCCCGGCGGCAGGAACAGCATGTCGCCCTGACCGAGCAGGTTTTCCGCACCCATTTGGTCGAGGATAGTCCGGCTGTCGATTTTGCTCGACACTTGGAAGGCGATGCGGGTCGGAATATTGGCTTTAATCAGGCCGGTAATCACGTCCACGCTCGGCCGCTGGGTGGCCAAAATCAGGTGGATGCCCGCCGCGCGCGCCTTCTGTGTGATGCGGGCGATCAATTCTTCGATTTTTTTGCCCGCCGTCATCATCAGGTCGGCAAATTCGTCCACCACCACGACGATAAACGGCAGTTTTTCCAACGGTTCGGGATTGTCGGGCGTGAGGCTGAAGGGGTTGCCGATTTTGCGGCCGTATGCGGCCTCTTCGCGTATTTTCTGGTTGTAGCCCGCGAGGTTGCGTACGCCCAAATGGCTCATCAGGCGGTAGCGTTTTTCCATTTCGTTCACACACCAGGTCAGCGCGTTGGCGGCCAGGCGCATGTCGGTTACCACCGGCGCGAGCAGGTGCGGGATGCCTTCGTAAATGCTCAGTTCCAGCATTTTCGGGTCGATCATAATCATGCGCACGTCGTCGGGCGTGGCCTTGAACAGCATGGACAGAATCATGGCGTTCACGCCCACGGATTTGCCCGAACCGGTCGTACCGGCCACCAGTAGGTGCGGCGCGCGGGCAAGGTCGGTGACGACGGGCTGGCCGGTGATGTCCTGCCCCAGCGCGAGCGTGAGCTTGGAGGGCGATTCGGCGAACGCGGGCGAATCGAAAATTTCGCTCAGGCGTATCATCTGGCGTTTCGGATTGGGCAGTTCCAAGCCCATGCAGGTTTTGCCGGGGATGGTTTCCACCACGCGGATGGAGGCGACGCCGAGCGAGCGGGCGAGGTCTTTTTCCAAATTCAACACGGCATTGCCGCGCACGCCGACATCGGGTTCGATTTCGTAGCGGGTGATGACCGGCCCGGCATACGCTTCCAACACTTTGACTTTGACCTTGAACTCGGCCAGTTTTTCTTCGATGGTGATGCTGTTTTCCAGCAATGCTTCCTCACTCTGCGTCGCATCGGGATTGTAGCTGGCGGGTTTCAGCAGGTTGAGGCCGGGCAGCGGGTAGAGGCCGTCTGAAAACGGCGCGGCTTCGGAAAAACCGGCTTCGTTGCCATATACCAAATCACTGTTTTCAGACGGTTCGTCATGTTCAGACGGCCTGTCGGCATAGCCGCCGTATTCCGGTTGTTCTTGCTCGGACGGCGCGAATACGTCGTCCAGCCATTCCTGCGCATCCGCCGCATCGGAATAAATGCCGCCGGCCGTTTCTTCGCCGGCAAACGCATATTCGGCCGCCCCGCCTTCATCCCACGGCTGGATCATTTCGGCTGAAAACGCCACTGATGCAGGCGGCGGAACATCCACGCTCAAAGGCGGTGTCGGCGGCACGGCCGGCGGTTCGACCACCGTGGCATCGGGCGGCGGCACTTCTGCCGGTTTGCTGTACGGATAAGGGGCGAAACGGTTGGCCAGGGTACTGTCTGCCCGAAGCGGCTTTGCGGCTGGTTTCGGCTTGACCACTTCTCCGCCGTAATTGGAAATCCGCGCGGAAGCAGGCAGGATGCTGGCATTGTCCACCGTACTGATGCGGCGCAGGCGGCGGGACGGGCGTTCCGTCCGGGCCAGGTTGGAGATGACTTCGTCGGCAGGAATGATGCGCGGGGCAATGTCGCTGCGGCGCGCACTTTGCCGCTGCCGTGCCATGCGCCGTATCATCAAATTGGCGCGAATGTCGCTTTCCTCTATGGTTTCGGGCGCGTTGAAGCCTTTTTCAGACGGCCTTACTGCTTCTTGTACGGCGGGTTTCGCGGCAGGGGCGTTGAAATTTTGGTTTTTCCGTTCGAGGCGGCGTTGTGCCGCGCGTTCTTCCACGCGCAAAACGGAAGGGTCGCTGTAACTGATGACGGGCAGGCCGGCAGCCGGTGTATGCGGCGGCCTGCCGCCGAACCGTTGCTCTTCATAACGGCCGGGGCGGGGTTTGATTTCATGGGCACGGCGGCCTGCCGCCAAGTTGCGGGTGGCATCGGCCAAAGTGATGATTTCCGCATCGGGCGGCGGGACGTGTTCTTGTACTTCGGGGCTGAATTTTTCGATTAAGACGGCAGCGGGCTCGCGGCGAAAACGCCCGACTTCGGCTTCGGTAATCACTTCCGCATCGGCAGCCGGTTTGGACGGCGGCTCTTCCATTTCGGCCGCTTCATCCGCCGGGTCGCCGCGGTGGGTGTATTCGAACTCCTCAGCCATGATTTCCTGCACGCTCTTGCGTTTGAAATGGCCGATTTCGTCGGCGGTAATCACTTCCGCATCGAGCGGCGGTGCGGTTTTGCGCACCTCGGCATCCGGCTCGGGTTCGGATTCGGCATTTTCGATATCCGTTTCGGCATCCGCCGCATCATCCGCTGCTGCGGAATGCATGGGAACGGCCTCGGTAGGCGTTTCCGGCTGCAACGCTGCTTCCTGTTCCGCTTCGGATTCTGCCTCGGGCGTTTGAACCGTTTCTGCGGTTTCCGCTTGAGAGGCCGTCTGAACATTTTCTTCGGCAGGCGGATTTTTTGCCTCTTCCGCCTCCTGAGGCTGCGAGGCGGCAAAAATCGGCAGGTCGTGGAAATGTTCGGTCTGCGGCGAACCTTCCGCATCGGCGGCATTCAGTTTGCGGTAGCGTTTGGGCGCGACTTCGCGCAGCTTTTCCACCGTGCGCTCGTAAACGGCACGGCTTTCGTCGGCATCGCGCCTGTTGTGCCGGCTGTTGTTCAGGTTCGGCTTGGCACCGTAAACGGCTTTAGCCTCACTGCCGCTTTCAAGTGGCGGGGCATTTTCGTGACGGTTGAAATAGCGCAGTTCGCGCTGCCATTGGCGGTCGAGATAAAACCGCCAGCCGACCAAGGCGGCTACGGCAATCAATAACAAAATGCTGACGATAATCCAAAACATAAATTCCGGACGGCTTTCCGTAAGAATGCGTAAAGCCGCCATTTTAGCGTGTTTCGACGGCAAACAGAAACTTTCCGCCGTTTGCCATATAATGTGCGGCTTTCGTCTGAAACATCGCCGGATTATGGATTTCTTCACCGCATGGTTTGAAACGCCGTGGCTCTACGCCGCCTATATCGTTTTGCCCGCCTGCCTGCTGTTGTGCGCCAAACCCGCACTGAAGGCATGGCGGCAAAATCCGCAGGCGTTCGGTGTTTTGCTGTGTTTTTTCGCCGTCTTTTGGTCGTTGGGGGCAGGCTTGGACGGCGGACAGCTCGGCGGTTTGCGCTACCACCTGCTCGGCGTGGCACTGGGCAGCCTGATGATAGGTTCGGCAGCGGCATTCTGGCTGGCCGCCCTGTTTATGCTGCCGCATATGCTGCTGACGGTCGGTGCGCAGAATCTGGCGGCCGCCCCGCTCAATGTCCTCGCCGTCACCCTGCCCGCATTGGCGGTGGCGGAATTGCTGCGTTACGCCGTACGCCGTTTCCTTCCGCCCAATCTGTTCCTATATATCTTTATCAACGGTTTCTTTTGCGCCGCCGCAGGCATGATGGCCACCGGTGCGGCAATTACCGCCCTGCTCTCGCAAAGCACCGTCTTTGCCGCCGTGGATTTATGGCAGCAGGCTTTCCCCGTTTTCTTCCTCATCAGCTGGGGCGAAGCCTTCCTGACCGGCATGTTTACCGCCATTTTCGTCGCCCTCAAACCCCAGTTCCTGCTGACTTTCGACGACGATTTCTACTTGAACCGTCAAAACACCATTTGGCCGTCTGAATCATGAAACTTCCCTTTTTCGCCTCATTGTCGGCAGTAGTTTGCGGCGCGGCATTCGGTGCCGCCGCACGCTGGCTGCTCGCCCTTTGGCTCGACACGCCCGACCAGCCGTTTTCCCGCGCCACACTGTCGGCCAACTGGATAGGCGCGCTGCTTATCGGTTTGGCGGCCGGCTTGGCCGACAGCCTGCCGGACCTGCCGCCGTATTGGAAATTGTGGCTGATAACCGGCCTGCTCGGCAGCCTGACCACTTTTTCCGGTTTTTCACTCGAAATCGTTGCCATGCTGCAACAACAACGCTATTCCGCCGCCGTACTGACCATCCTGCTGCACCTCGGCGGCTCGCTGCTTTTCACCGCGGGCGGGCTGTTCCTCGTCCGCCTGCTCCACCACCCGGCCGTCTGAAAACAACCCCTTGCCCGCACTCTGTATTTTGCACTTGCATTACGAAGCATTTGCATTTATATTCGCGAACACTATTGAATACTATTTAACAAACCTCTCGGGGAAGGAATTACGATCATGTTTGTATGCATCTGCAACGCGATTACCGATCACCAAATCAAAGAAACCGTATCGGCCGGCGCTTCCACCTTGAGCGACCTGCAGGCACAGCTGGGCGTTGCCACATGCTGCGGCTGCTGCAAAGATTTGGCCTCCTCCTTCCTGACTGCCGGCAACAATCAGCAAAACAGCTCCGTAACCGCCGGCATCAACATCGGCAACTAACATCACGACACCCCAGGCCGTCTGAAAACCACGAAACGTTTTCAGACGGCCTTTTCATGCTTTCAGACGGCCACTGTTGCAAAAACGGGCGCGGCTATATAATGCGCCCGTCCGAACAGCACCCTCCCGCACATGATCTATCCCTGGCATCAATCCGACTGGCAACAGCTTGCCGCCCACTGGCGGCAGCTGCCCCATGCCCTGCTCTTTTCCGGCAGGGAAAATACCGGCAAAACCGCCTTCGCCCGCCATTTGGCCGCCACACTGCTGTGCGAACAAGCAACGGCAGATCGCCAACCCTGCGGGCAATGCCCCTCCTGCCACCTGTTCGCCCAAAACAGCCACCCCGACTTCTACGAACTCACCCCCGAAATACCCGAAGGCGAAACTGTCGGCCGCAAACTGCTGCAAATCAAAATCGATGCCGTACGCGGTCTGATCGAACATATCCAACTGACCTCCGTACGCGGCGGCAAACGCGTCGTCCTCATCCATCCGGCCGAAAGCATGAACACCCAGGCAGCCAACGGCCTGCTGAAAATACTGGAAGAACCGCCCGCCGATGTCGCCTTCCTGCTGGTTTCCCACGACCGCGACCGCCTGCTGCCCACCATCAAAAGCCGCTGCCGCCAAATGGTGCTTTCCGCCCCCGACCGGCAAACCGCACTGGAATACGTCCGCCAACAACACCCGGCCCACGCCGAAGAACTGCTGGCCTTCCACAGCGGCGCGCCGCTCTTTGACGAAGACCCGGGCCAAACCGCCCTGCGCGGGGAACTGCTGCAACTTTTGGCCGCCCCCCGCCTGCTGGCCGTACTCGACTACGCCGCCGCCTTCGACAAACAAAAACAGCCGCTGGCCGTTTTTCTCGACTGGCTGCAAAAATGGCTGCTCGACATCGGATTGGCACAACAAAACATGCCGCCGCTCTACTATCCCGCTAGCCGCGAACAATCGGCCGCAGTCGCCGGACGCACCACACCGGCCGCCCTATTCCGGCTAAACGGCCGTCTGAACGAACTCATCCCTTACGGCCGCCATACATTAAGTGTTAAAATGCAACTCGAATACCTGCTCACCGAATACCTGCACTTCTGGCAGAACAAATAGGAAACCGACATATGTCCTCAGCTATTGATTACGACTTCAACAAACCCAAAGACATCCCGATTCCGGCAAAAATGATGAACCTCCACATCCCTGACCGGCAATCGCTTTACAACTGTTACATGCCCTTCCTCGAACACGGCGGCCTCTTCATTACCACCAACGACAAATTCTCTCTCGGAGACGAAGTCCTGTTGGCGCTTTCCTTGGGCAACAGCCAAGAAAAAAAATTCCTGCGCACCAACGTCGCCTGGATTAACTTCGCAATATCCACCGCCGTGCGGCCCAGAGGCATAGGCGTGGCATTCGGCAAAGACGAAATCTGCATCAACATCAAAAACATGATTGAAAAACAACTGGGCACCGCCCTAAAAAGCGAGCGCGCCACATTCACACTTTAACCGACCGGCATGAGGCCGTCTGAAAACTGTTTTTCAGACGGCCTCACCCCTTACAAAAACCACACACATGCAACTGATAGACTCACACTGCCACCTCAACTTCGACGGACTGGCCGACCGCCTGCCCGAAGTATTCGCCAACATGGCCGCCAACCAAGTTTCGCACGCCCTCGCCGTCAGCGTCAGCAGGCAAAGCTTCGGCCAAGTTTTGGCCATCGCCGAACAACACGCGCACATCTACGCCAGCGTCGGCATCCACCCCGACGACCCTGAAGCGGAAGAATTCGGCACGGACGAACTCACGGCACACGCCCGCCACCCCAGAGTCGTCGCCATCGGCGAAACCGGCCTCGACTACCACTGGTGCAAAGGCGATTTGGCCTGGCAGCACCGCCGCTTCGCCAACCACATCCTCGCCGCCAACGAAAGCGGCCTGCCGCTCATCGTCCACACCCGCGGCGCGGCCGACGACACCATGCGGATGCTGCGCGAACACCGTGCGCACGGCGGCGTCATCCACTGTTTCACCGAAGACGTGCGCGTGGCCAAACTGGCCTTGGATTTGGGCTTCTACATCTCCTTCTCCGGCATCGTTACCTTCAAAAACGCCCAAAGCATTCAGGAAGCCGCACAATACGTCCCGCTCGACAGAATGCTGGTGGAAACCGACGCCCCCTTCCTCGCCCCCGTTCCCAGACGCGGCAAACCGAACGAACCGGCCTACGTCCGCCACACCGCAGAATTTGTCGCCCAACTGCGCGGCGACAGCTTGGAAAACATCGCCGCCGCCACCACCGACAATTTCTTCAAACTATTCGACAAAATCCCCCACCCGCAATAACCGGCAGACAAACAGGCAAACTCAGAGGCCGTCTGAACCTTTCAGACGGCCTCTCTTGATTCAAGCGAAGCGGTAATGGAAAAACGACGGCCGGCAATCCGTTGTGAAGCCAAAACACCGCATCCATGCCGTCCGACTACTCTGCCAATCCGCCGCCGCCATTGTCCCGCATTGCCACCAAACCTACTTCGGCTGACCGCCCGCACCGGCTTTGCCATCCCAATAATCGGCCTGCCGTTTATTCTCGGGCGTTTGTTCCGCAGAGAGTCTGTAATATCGCCACAACCGTTCGGCGGCGGCCGTGTCGCCGTTTTCCGCTTTCTCCCGCAGCAGGTCGATTTGCTGCGGCCGGAGGTGGTAGATACTGCCGGTGGACACGGGGGCATCAGGATCGTAGCGTTCTTCGTCCAATACTTGTTGCAGGCGGGGCGGGAGGGTGATGCCCCGCCGTTTCAGTTCATATGCCCACGCGGCGGCATCGTGATAACGGTAGGCGGCCAGGTGTTCTTCGGCATAGGCCGACAATTCTTCATTGGTCGGCACGGCATCGGAAGCCGTTGGCGGATGTTCTTGGGAAGTGGGTCGGTTATCAGGCATGGCGGAATTTCCCCGGCAGGAGGTAAAGAGCAACAAGGCGGCAAAGATGGCCGGCAGGCGTTTCATGTTTTTCACTCCGATAAAAGGTTTGAAAAGACGGCAGGCTGGCAGGAAGGAAGCCGATAAACGGAGGCCGTCTGAAAAACAGTTTTCAGACGGCCTTTTCATTTACATCACATCCAACACATCAATGCCCAGCAAATCCAAGCCTTGTTTCAGCGTGTCGCCGGTGAGCTTCGCCAGTTGCAGGCGGCTGTTGCGGGTTGCGCCTTCTGATTTCAGAATCGGGCAGGCTTCGTAGAAGCGGCTGAACAGGGTGGCGGTTTGGTAGAGGTAGGCGGCGAGGTAGTGCGGATACGCCGTGTCCGCCACGCTTTGCAGCACGTCTTCGAATTTCAGAAGCTCGGCGGCAAGCTGTTTTTCCAGCGGTTCGGTCAAAACGGTGGGCGCAGTTGCGTCCCATTCGCCGGCTTTGCGGAACACGCTTTGCACGCGGGTGTAGGCGTATTGCAGGTAGGGGGCGGTGTTGCCTTCAAACGAGAGCATGGCGTCCC
>ERZ773077.916-NODE-916-length-21218-cov-6.120352_pt1 | contig 21218 bp, 17 predicted proteins | sample MGYA00580612_ERZ773077 | MGnify/ENA primary metagenome ERZ773077 (study PRJEB29015, sample SAMEA2737971) | human oral metagenome | biome: human oral; feature: human-associated habitat; material: dental | place: China | collected 2021 ...
TTTTTTGATAAGCGAGGCCCACCGGGCGAGATGCATGTTTGAGATTCAATCGCGAGCAAGCATCTCGCACGGTGGCAAAGACGACCACCTTTTCTGCGAGATGAGTCGTTCTAGGAGGAACGATGATTTCTTTTGATGAGTGTGTTGTCAGAGACCTTGTCGAGCGAGGTGTTCGTCTCGCGCTCGACAACCCACAGCAGGTTATCACCATCGAGTTCAATGAGCTCGATCTCTACATCGAGCTCGTACTCGATGAGCGTGATAGGAATGACCAGCCTTTCACCGATTCCTTGCCCGACATGGCTCTCAGCGACATTGAGCGGAAGCTGGCGGGGCTTGAGCCCCGTCTCGTTACCGTCAAGCGCTACAGTAGACTGGTCCTCCGGGGCTGACCTACTGCAGTGAGCGCCGCTCCGGCGCGAGATTTTCCCCAATTTCTCGCGCCGGGGCCGCCCGCCTCGCTTATCACTTCCCTTGATTTTATTAAAAACACCCGGTTAGCTAGCCGGGTGTTTTGCTGGCTCGAATTTCGTTCGAAAATCTACTCGGTCACGGCGATGATGCCTTCTAGCGCGTAGGCTGTGTCCTGCCAGCGCTCCACAGCGATGCAGTCGATGCCTAGGTTCTTGACCGGGAAGTCGTTGCCGCCTTCTTCTAATTTGTCGCCGAAGAACAAGATTTCTTCCTTACTGGCGCCAGTAGCTTCCATCAGCTTTTTCATGCCGTAGGCTTTATCGACGCCGATTTTGGTGATGTCGACGCTGGTGGTGCCGCCCAGGCGTACTTCAAACTCTGGCAATTTGGCGGCAACATCGCCGCGCATTTGCTTGCGGACTGCTTTGTTGGCTTCTGCCCAAGCGTATTTTTTCTCGGGCGAAGCCTGCTGGCCGAGTGCCGAATAAGTCACCTGGCTCAAGCGATCTTCGATAATTTCGCCGTCGGGATTTGCTTCCCACAAATCAAATTTACGCGCCGATTCCTCCAAAACCTGAGCGATTTTCTGCTTTTGCTCGTCAGTGAAATCCTCTTTATAATGCGTCTGCCAAGCGCCGCTGGCTATATCGAAGGTATAATACCGCGTGCCGCACGTCGGCATCATATGGAACCGCGCCAGCAATTCCGGCGAAACGTTCATTTTGTCGATCACTTGCTTCTCAAACTGCTCGAATTTGCCGCCAGAAATGACACAAACTTGATAATTTTCCAGCAATTTAGCGAGCAAATCCGCCATGCGCGGCGAAATCGCCGATTTGCTAACCGCCAGCGTGTCGTCCAAGTCAAAACCGATAATTTTCTTCATGATTTCCTCCTATTCCAATTATTTTACCAGCAAGAAGTCGTTCTTGCCTTTTTTGATTAAGCTAGTTTCGGTCAATGGCATATCGCCGGCAATCTTCGCACCGTTGACGCTAATCGCGTTATTCTGGATCAGCCGGCGCGCTTCGCCGTTGCTAGAGCATAAGCCAGCAGCGACCAACGCCGCCACAACCGTCGTCTCGAGGTCAACCGTCGGGATTTCGTTAGCCAAAGCGTTCAAATCGTCGCTGTTAAGCGCCGCAATATCGCCGCCGCCAAACAACGCAGCCGTTACCCGCTCGACGCTTTCGCGGCGCTGGCGGCCGTGCACCAAATCAGTAACTTCGCGCGCTAAGGTTTTTTGCAAGGCGCGCTCGCCTGGATTGGCCCGATGATTGTCGATCAGCGCTTCGACGGTTTCGCGGTCGAGCAGCGTGTAGATTTTGATGAGATCCTCGCTGGTTTCGTCGTCGCAGTTGAGCCAGAATTGATAGAACTTGTACGGACTGGTCATCTCGGGGTCGAGCCAGATAGCGCCGCCCTCAGACTTGCCGAACTTGACGCCAGTTTGCTTGTTGATAACTAGCGGCGCGGTCAAAACGTGCGCATCACTGCTCTCGAGCTTGCGAATCAGCGACACGCCAATGATGCTATTGCCCCACTGGTCAGCGCCAGCTAGTTGCAAAGTGGCGCCTTTTTCGCGGTACAAGTGTAAAAAGTCATACCCTTGAATCAGCCCGTAGCTAAATTCGCCGTAGCTGATGCCAGCGCCACCCTCGCCGATACGCTGCTGCACGAATTCGCGGTCGAGCAACTGCGTCATACTGATATGCTTGCCGATTTTGTGCAAGAAATCAATGTAATTAATCTGCGAGAACCAGTCGGCATTATCGACAATCTCAAAATCCTGACCGCGGAAAACTTGGCGGAATTGTGCCGCCAGACCTTCAACATTGCGCGCCACTGTTTCGGCATTGCGCAGGTCGCGCTCTTGCTTTTTGCCATCTGGATCGCCGATCATGCCGGTGGCGCCGCCGACTAGCAGCAGCGGTTTGTAGCCGTGGTCGATAAAATGCCGGCACAACATCATCGCTGCCAAGTTACCGATAGTCATGCTCGGCGCGCTAGGGTCAACGCCAAAATAGAACGTTCGCGGCTCGTTTATATCTTTGACATCAGCGAACGTCGTCTGGTTGATGAGTCCGCGCCACGTTAGTTCTTCTGCTAGCGTCATCTGAAACCTTTCTTTATTTAATAGTGAGATAGTAACATATTTGCAAATTATCAGCAAAAGCACTAGCCGTCGTGATGCGAACAGTGCTATAATGGTGGAAATATTGCTTATGGGAAGAGTGAAAGTGGGAAACAAGAAACGAAAAGTAGCTGGCGGCGTCAGCGCTTATGCTAATTTAGCCAATAAACGCCGAGTCAAGAAAGACGCGCGAGCGCGCAAAAAAGCCGAATATCTGGCAACTTTGCCGAAACATCCGGTCAAGCGCTTACTATACCGCTTGCATCCGAAACGCCTAGCCAAATACTGGTTTAGCCGCGACGGCGCAATTATGGCGCTGAAGGTTGTCGGCATAACTTTGCTGCTAATCGTCATCGGCATAGCTTCGCTATTCGCCTATTTCCGCAAAGATCTCGACAAAATCAACCCTGACACCCTGGCACAGCGCGTCAAAACGACAGTCACCAAATATTACGACCGCAACGACAAATTGCTCTGGGAGGACAAAGGTACTGGCGACTACACGCTAGTGGTCGACGCCAAAACCATCGCGCCGTGCATGGGCAAAGCTACTATAGCTATCGAGGACAAAGATTTTTATAAGCACAGTGGCATCAGCGCTAGCGGTATTGCTCGCGCCTTTATCAGCAACTCGCAGGGCAATGCCGTGCAGGGCGGCTCGACGCTAACGCAGCAGCTAGTCAAGAAAGTGTTCTTTACTAAGGACGAAGCTATGCAACGGGGCTTGTCGGGTATTCCGCGCAAAATCAAAGAGATGATTCTAGCCATCGAGGTCGAGCGAATGTACAGCAAAGACCAAATCCTCGGCTTGTACCTCAACGAATCGCCGTACGGCGGCCGGCGCAACGGCGTCGAATCGGCCGCGCAAACTTATTTCGGCAAATCATCCAAAGATTTAACTTTGCCGGAATGCTCGCTGCTAGCCGCTATCCCGAACAACCCGTCGCTTTACAACCCGTACAATACCTATGGCCGCAAAGCGCTTGTCGAACGCCAGCACAAAGTACTGGACGACATGGTGTCGATGAATTACATATCCAAACAAGAGGCGGCGACAGCCAAGAAAGTCGATATTATGGATACCATCAAACCGCTGGCCGACCAATACGCCAACGTCAAGGCGCCGCACTTTGTGCAGATGGTCAAGAAACAGCTAGAGGAGGAGCTTGGCAAGACTATCGTCGGCGAAGGCGGTTTATCAGTCAAGACAACACTCGACCTCGACGCGCAAACAACCCTAGAAACCAATATAGCCAAATTATTTAACGGTGAGATTACCGATGGCAACTGCGGTTATCGCAACTGTTCGCAATTTGCCGGCTTCTCAAACGGTGCAGCCGCTATCGAAGATACCAAGACTGGCCAGCTTATCGCCCTAGTCGGCAGCCGCGACTTTAATTACGCTGGCTTTGGACAGGATAATGCAGCCACCGCTTTTATCCAACCAGGTTCGTCGATCAAGCCGCTTGTTTACGCCCGCTTATTTAGCAACCAAGGCGGCAATAACGCCAATTACGGCAGCGGCTCGATTCTAGCCGATTCCAAGACAACTTTCCCGGGCAATTATAGTCCGAACAACGCCGATAACAAATTCCAAGGCAATATCACATTGCGCCAGGCACTGGCTCGATCTCGCAATATTCCAGCTATCAAAGCTATGGCCATCAACGAGAAGAACAACAGCGGCAGCACCTGGTCGCTAATCCGCTCCGCCGGTGATTTGCAGTACTGCACGCAAGGCGCCGACGCGCAAGCTGGCCTATCGAGCGCTATCGGCGGCTGCGGCACACGCTTGGTTGACCACGTTAACGCTTTCGCAACACTAGGACGAATGGGCACTTATAAACCGCAGACGACTATCCTGAAAGTCGCCAACAGCAATGGACAAACCCTCAAACAGTACAAAGAATCTAGCAAGCAAGTCATCGACCAGCAAGCAGCTTACATCGTTAGCGACATCCTTGGCGACGGCAAGGCGCGCGCTGGATTGGCGGGCCGCGACTACCTAGTCAACCTCGGCCGCGCCGGCGTCAAGGCAGCTGTCAAGACTGGTACCAGCAACAGCGAGATTAATGGCAAGGTTAGCGCTAAAGATATCTGGGCTGCCGGCTACACGCCGAACCTATCGATGGCGGTGTGGCTAGGCAATTCTGACACCTCGCCGCTGCGCAATGGCAACTCGCTGATTCCAGCTATGTTCTTCGACCGTACGATGGCCGACATCTCCAAGATGTATGCCGACCAAGGTAAACTAAAATTAAGTGACTGGTATACTGCGCCGAGTGGCATCCAGACAATCAAGGGAGAGATTTATCCGTCGTATTACAACAAGGCCAGCGCTGCTACTAATGCCAAGATGACTTTCGACCGCGTCTCGAAAAAGAAAGCTACATCCTGTACTCCCGAAGCTGCCAAGATTGAAATCGATGTTATGAAAATGGCTGATCCAATCACCAGAAAAGAGATAGTCACGCCTAACGACTCTAGCTACGACGCCGAGAAAGACGACGATGCACACAAGTGCGACGATCCAAAGCCGAACGTTACGCTAACAGTAACTAGCGGCGGCGTATCCATCGTCTATACCAGCGGCCGTTACAAACTGCAAAACATCGAATTATTATCTGGCAGCACCGTTGTCGCCAGCAAGCAAGTCGACAGCAGCGGCATCTGGAATATTCACAAAGGTAACCTGTCAGCAGCCAGTAGCGGCACGCTAACCGCCAAAATTACCGACACTGGCTACTACACGGCGACTAGTAGCGCCAGCTACAATCCAAACAGTAGCAGCGATGACGACGATTAAACTCGCTTCGTATCGCAATAGTTTGCCGCCAATACCCAGCAAAATAGCACGCTCCTAGCAGCGTGCTATTTGTATATCGTGCTGGCGATTTTATTGGCTATTGACTAGATCGATCAAGTCGCTCTCGTGGTCGGGGCGGCGACGAGCACTCTGGCGCCGGGTCGCCGGAGCAGCTGGCTTCGGCTGCGGTTTTGTTTTCGGCGAATTAGCTTTTTTGCTGGCTGGTTTAGCTTGAGTTTTGGTCTCGCTTGCCTTTTTAGCCGAATCACGATTGCTAGCGCTGCCAGCTGATGACTGGCTGCGGGCGCGGCCGGCAGAACGCTGCTTGGCGCTAGCAGTACTTTTTGCGGGCGTTTTTGATGCTGCTGCGACTGCGATTTTCGCCGTTTTTTGAGTTTTACTCGCAGCTTTGGCGGTTGATTTAAGAGGTTTGCCAACAGTCTCTATTTTCTTGGCAAAGATCATCCGGCCGGCTGCGGTCTGCAAATTACGGATAATTTCGACATTTAGCGTCTGACCTATCTGAGCGCTCGCCTGCTCGACGACAACCATTGTGCCGTCTGGTAGGTAGCCCACGCCCTGATGCGCGTCCTGCCCCTTCTGAATAAGCTCTAACGTGATTTTCTCGCCAGGTAGGTGCTCCATCCGGATGCTCTGCGCTAATTCGTTAAGGTTTAGCACTTCGGTACCCTCGACGGCGGCAACCTTGTTTAGATTGTAATCTAGCGTCATGATCACTGCGCCGTGCTGTTTAGCTAGCTTGAGTAGGCGGTCGTCGACACCTTCGCGAGCGTGGCTGCCGTCTTGCAGCAATTCGACGTTGACGCGCTCCATAGCTTGTAGCTCGGTGACTACATCAAGCCCGTAACGGGCGCGGGCGCGTTTGTCGGCATCGGCGTGGTCAGCTAGAAACTGCAGTTCGCCGATAACCGAGCGTGGAATCACTAGCGTACCGCCGATAAAGCCAGTTTGCGCTACTGGTACAATTCGTCCGTCCATCAGCACCGAGGTATCTACCAAGATAGCCCGATCTTTTGATTTGATGGAGTTTTTGGGCAGGCGCGCTAATAAGTACGACACCTCGCCCAAAATAAGCAGCGTTACCGCCAATAATATTAAGTCTTTGGTTTGCATATTTTCCTTTCTTTTTGCCTTGATTGACTACTAGCTACTTGAGATAGCCGATCAAAGCTTGGCGTAAATCTTTGACGCCTTTTACAAATGAATTCTTTTTGCCAGAGGTTGCTGGCGCAATCGCTTGGGTGAAACCGAGTTTTTTGGCTTCGTTCAGGCGCTTATCGGCGCCTTGTGCCGAGCGAATCTCGCCGCCTAAGCCCACTTCGCCGAATACCACCAGGCCGTCGTCGAGTTTGCGCCCGGCCGCCGCGCTAGCAATCGCCATCGCCACCGCCAAGTCTGCTGCCCGGTCAGCAAGCTTCAAGCCGCCAACTACATTCACATAAATATCTTTATCGGATAAATTCAATTTGGTGCGCTTCTCTAGCACCGCGATGAGCAGATTGAGGCGATTGAGATCGAAACCGCTGGCTGTCCTCTTAGGATACCCGAAATTAGTCGAGTTGACAAGAGCTTGGATCTCAACGAGAATCGGGCGGCTGCCTTCAAGCGTCGCCAACACCACCGAACCATCGGCGTTTTGGCGCTCAGCTAATAGCGCGGCTGACGGGTTTTCGACGACCCGCAAACCCTTATCGTTCATCTCGAAAATTGCCGCTTCGCTAGTCGAGCCGTAGCGATTCTTGACGGCGCGCACCACTTTGAAGCCGCCGTAACGGTCACCTTCGAATTGCAAGACCACATCGACTAGGTGCTCGAGAACTTTCGGCCCAGCGATCGAGCCCTCCTTGGTAACGTGGCCCACTAAAATTACCGCTGCGCCCGAAGCCTTCGCTGCTCGGATAATAACATTGCTCGAGTTGGTAATCTGGCTAACGGTACCTGGCGCGCTGGCAATTTCCTCGAGGCTAAGCGTCTGAATACTGTCGATAATCACCAATTTATACTGGCCGCTGCGAATTGTCGCGGCAATGTCGTCAGCGCTAGTACTAGCGACAAACTGCAGATCATCGCCAGAGGTCGCACCGAGACGCGTAGCGCGGAGCTTGACCTGAGAAGCACTCTCCTCGCCGCTGACGTAAAGTACGGCATACTGCTCGGAAACGTGTGCCGCTACCTGCATTAATAGCGTCGATTTACCGATACCCGGCTGCCCCGCTAACAGCATTACACCTGCCGGCAGAATCCCGCCGCCTAGCACTGCGTCGAGGTCGGCAATGCCAGTCGGCAGGCGTCTCACTGAATCCTCGGCAGCGATTGAATGCATCGACTGCGGCTTTAGGATCTTACCGCGCGAATGGCTGCGCGCTACCGCCGAAGCGCCCTTGGTCTCGACTATCTGTTCGACGAGCGTGTTCCACTCGCCGCAATTCTCGCACTTGCCCGTCCATTTCGGATAGCTGGCGCCGCAATTTTGGCAGACGAAATTACTGCGCGCTTTGGCCACTATTTACTCCGGCCGGCGCGGCTACGCCGTTGATGCTTTGATTGAGCTGATCGGCTTTAACGGCTAAGCTTTTGAGAGTTGCCACATCGTCATTGTAAGCTTTAATTCGCGAATTGAGCGAACTCTGCCGAGCATTAATAGCGCTAATTCGCTGCTGCAGCGCCGAACGCGCCACTGCGAAATCAGCTTGCGAACTAAATTCGCCGCTCCTGGCCCGCTCATTAAAACTATTAATATCAGCGTTAATTTGCGATAAATCGGACTGATAAGTTTCGACATCTTGTTTGATTTGCTTAGCGGCTGACTGCAACTTAGATTGCAGCGCTTCAGCCCGGGTATTAACTCGAGTAAATACTGCTGTGTAGGCTTGGTTTTTGGCGACAATTGACGCTCGATCAGTGAAATAACGCGCATAATATTGTTCAAGGTCAGAGTCGAGCTCGCCAATCGTGGTACCGATAATCGAATGTAGCTCATCTAGCTCGGCGCCTGGCTCGGCCTCGCGGTAGTATTCCATAGCTTTGGCAATTTCCGGTTCATTTTTGACCTTTTGATAAGCCTTTTTGATCATAGCGTCGACTCGCGGCCGCTCGAAGATATTCAGCCGTGTATACTGGGCGTGCAGCAATTCGTGCGCTGCTGTTACTTCTTTGGCGCCAGCTAATTCGGCATTTTCGACGTCAAAAAGATAAATCCGATCACCATAATAGCAGCCCAAGATGGCTGCGGTACGTTCGGTACTTTTACAATGAGCATTGAACTGATCGCTAGTCTCAATAGCTGGCTGAGTTGCTCGGAAGGTGCGCTGCGCCGCCGGAGTCAGCTTGATTGAATCTTCAACCGCGGCAACAGCTGCAGGCGGCGTGAAAGTCGACGCTCGATAAGTATCAAAGGCTATTTGGCCATAGAAAAAGCCGCCAACAGCAATACTTATCACTGCCAACAAAGCGATGATTTTCGAGACAATACTACGTCTGGCTGTCGGTTTCGCTGCGCCGTTCAATCGCTATCGCTCCTTTCTTGATCCCTACTTCTAGGATATCACCTTTAGCATAGGCGCCGTCAAGTACTTGCTCAGCAATAGCATGCTCAACCTCGTCCTCGATGACGCGGCGCAGCGGACGGGCGCCGTATTTGATACTGTAACCCTTGTCGATAAGGAATTTTTTGGCACTAGGTTTAATCGTAAGGGCCAGGCCTTTGCGCACCAAACGCTGGCGCAGCTCGCCGATCAGCAGGTCGAAGATCTTGCCAACCTCGGCGCGAGTCAACGCTCGGAAAGTGATAATCCCGTCAAAGCGATTAATCAACTCGGGGCGCATAAACTTATCGAGAGCATCGCGAGCAAATTTAGCGTTGCGGCGGTGCAAATCGTCAATTTCGCTGCTTTTATCGCGGCTAGAGTGAAAGCCAAGTTCTGACTCTTTGGTCATCTTGTCGGCGCCGAGATTGCTAGTCAAGATGATAATCGTATTACGAAAGCTAACTTCGCGCCCCTTAGCATCAGTCATCGTCCCATCTTCCAGTAGCTGCAGCAGCAGGTTGAATACGTCTGGATGCGCCTTTTCAATTTCGTCAAAAAGCACCACGCTGTACGGCTGGCGGCGAACTTTGTCAGTCAATTTACCGCCGTCCTCGTAACCAACATAACCAGCTGGCGCCCCGAGCAGCCGCGATGTATTATGCCTCTCGCCGAACTCGCTCATGTCGATTTTGATAAGCGCTTCTTCGCTACCGAAAACTTCTCGCGCCAGCACCTTAGCTAATTGCGTTTTGCCGACACCAGTAGGTCCCATTAAGACGAAACTGCCAATCGGTCGCTGGCTGCTAGCCACACCGCTGCGGCTGCGGCGAATCGCCCGCGCTACCTTACCGATAGCCTCGCGCTGGCCAATGACGTACTTGCCGAGATGCTTTTCGAGCTGGCGCAGCAACTTCGCTTCGCTAGTCTGGACTTTTTCGACTGGAATGTTGGTCATCACAGCGATGGCATGCGCCACATCATCATCGGTTAATTGGATAGCGCGGCGGCCTTTTTGGGCAGCAACTTCTGTCTCGAGTTTTTTACTAATCTGGCTAATGCGCTGTTTGTACATAGCGGCTCGCTGGTAATCTTCGTGCGAGACAGCGTCCTCCATGCGCTCATTAAGGTGCTTGAGTTCTTTGAGGTATTCACGCTCGCGGCTCGGGCGATGGCCCCGCTTGACGCGAACTCGGGCAGCCGCCTCGTCGAGCACGTCAATTGCTTTATCGGGCATGAAACGGTCGCTGACGTAGCGGTCGCTCATGTACACTGCCGATTCGATCACTTCGTCGGTAATTTTGACGCCATGATGCTTTTCATAATAATTTTTAAGACCTTTCAAAATAGCGATTGTCTGCGCCATAGTTGGCTCTTTGACGACGATCGTCTGGAAACGCCGTTCTAGGGCCGTGTCTTTCTCGATATGCTTGCGATATTCATCGAGAGTCGTCGCGCCAATCATGTGCAGCTCGCCGCGCGCCAACGCCGGCTTGAGTATGTTCGCTGCATCCATCGAACCTTCCGAGGCGCCAGCGCCAACCAGCAGGTGCAATTCATCAATAAAAAGAATGATGTTACCTTGTTTTTTGACTTCAGCGATTACCTTTTTTAGCCGATCCTCAAATTCGCCGCGATATTTGGTACCAGCAATCATCGCCGCCATATCTAGCATAACCACGCGGCGGTCTAATAAATGGCCCGGTACGTCCTCGCGGACGATCCGCTGCGCTAACCCCTCAACGATAGCGGTTTTGCCAACGCCTGGATCGCCAATCAATACTGGATTATTCTTGGTGCGGCGGCTAAGGATAGTAATCATTCGCCCTAGCTCTTTGTCGCGGCCAATCATCGGGTCAAGTTCGCCGTTGGCTGCACGCGCCGTCAAATCCACGCCAAAGGCGCTAAGCGCCCCGCCGCGCGTATTGCCGCGGCGCCGCGGCTCGGTAGCAATATCGCCATGTTCGCCGCGATTCTCTTCAAACGACTTCTCGAGCTCGCTGATTATCATATCGACGTTGATGCCCATTTCGCGCAGCAGCGCTGTCGCTCGGGCGTTACCTTGACGCAGAACACTGTACAGAATGTGCTCTGTGCCGAGATAGTCATAGCCATACTCGCGCGCCGTTTCCCACGCCATGCGTAAAGTCAACAAAGCCGTCTCGCTAAGGCCCACCATACCGGTACTAGTGACCACTCGCGACGGTTTGATATCCAGAATCATTTCAGCTTGCTGCAAGGTTACGCCAGCATCAGTCAATACTTGCGCCGCCGAGCTCGACCCTTGCGCCAAGACGCCGAGCAGCAAGTGCTCCGTCCCAATGTAATTACTGCCGTTACCGCGAGCAATCGCGTCAGCATGCTGGACGCTAGCGCGCGCGTTGTCGGTCAATCGCGAAATAAAATCTGCAAAGTCTTCTGGCATCATGAGTTCTCCGTTCTGAGCGTATTGCCCATTGCAGCCAATTATACATAACAAATTAGCACTCGTCAAGGCAGAGTGCTAATTTGCAAAAAGCGGCTGCGGGTTTTAGTCTTGATTTTCGATAGCACTAAACAAGTCTTCCTCGACGTTCTTGCGCGGTTTTTTCTCGGCTGATTTCGGCGCTGTGGTCTCGATATTTAATTCGTAGCCAGTCAGGCGGCTCGCCAAACGCACATTTTGCCCGCCGCGGCCGATAGCGATTGATTGCTGGTCTTCAGTAACATAAACATTGGCGGTTTTTTTGTCCTTATCAATCTCAACTTTAACAATCTCAGCCGGGCTAAGAGCGTTGCGAATATACGTGTCTATATTATCATCATAAGTAACGATATCGATTTTCTCTTGCTCGCCGATTTCGCTCATCACCGCATTGACGCGCGCGCCATGACCGCCGACGAACGTTCCGACCGGGTCAACGCCTGGCACCGTGCTAGCAACCGCTAGTTTAGTACGGCGGCCAGCTTCACGGGCGATGCCTTTGATCTCGACAGCGCCAGTTTCCATCTCGGGTACTTCTTGACGGAAGAGATATTCGATAAAGTCCTCGCTGCCGCGGCTGAGAATCAGCTGCGGGCCGCGGCCTTCGCGTTCGATGTCTTTGATTAATACTTTGATCCGCGAGCCAATTTTGTAAAACTCGCCTTGAATCTGCTCGCTCTGCGGGATAATACCAGTAGCCTTGCCTAACTCGACACGCACCACGCGCGGCTCGACACGCTGCACCATACCAGTAACGACCGTGCCGATTTTGTCTTCGAACTCTGCCAGAACGACTTCGCGTTCGGCTTCGCGCAAGCGCTGCATGACGACTTGCTTGGCAGTCTGAGCGGCTACTCGGCCAAAGGACTTAACTTCATGGGCTTCCTCGACAGTATCCCCTAACTGAGCATCTGGTTTCTCTGCCTGAGCGCCTGCCAAGCTGATTTCGGTGGCCGGATTGACGACATCCTCGACGACTTCGCGCTGGACAAACACCTTGGCGGTGCCGTCATTGATATTAAGTTCAGCGCGCACATTTTGCTCGCGCTCGCCGTTATCGCGGCGCCAGGCAGCAGCGATCGCCTGCTCGATTACGTTTAGTACAGTTTCTTCGGGTAACGCCTTTTCATCAGCAATCGCCCGCACTGCTAGCGTCAACTGCTTGATATTCAAATCTTCCATATAATTCCTTTCTTTTAGTTCCAATACGAAAACAACCGACCTGCCGGCCGGATGAGTACGTATTTAATATAACACGCGGAAGCTGGCGGCGTCAAGCCTAGGATTAGAGATAACACATCAGTGCTATACTAGTGTAATGCAGCTTTCCGATTTTCATTATGATATTCCTGACGAGTTAATTGCAGCGACGCCGCCAGCAGTGCGCGGTACTTCGCGCTTGCTAGTACTTGATCGTCAAACAGGCACAATTACCGATCGTCATTATCCTGATGTAGTCGACTATTTGCAAGCGGGCGACGTACTAGTTATCAACGACACTAAGGTCATCAAGGCGCGCTTGATCACCCGTAAACCGAGCGGCGGCGAGCGCGAACTTGTTCTAGTCGAACAGCATGGCGCACACGACGACTGGTTCCGCCACAAGGTTATTTATCGGCGAAAGTTAATCGCTGGCGATGTCCTAACGATTGGCGATGACACTTTAATGGTCGAGAAGATTATCGGCAATGGTATCGCACTAATTCGTAGCGAGCGAAACTTGTTGGATATTGCCGCTGAGCACGGCACCGTACCTTTGCCGCCGTATCTGGGACGTGACGCTACCGCAGCGGATAACGAGCGCTACCAAACGGTTTTCGCTCGCGAGGCAGGCTCAGTGGCAGCGCCAACAGCTAGCCTCAATATGACCGAAAGTACGCTACGACAATTACGCGATAAAGGCGTCAACATCGTGTACGCTACATTACATGTCGGCCTGGGTACTTTTTTGCCTATTCGCGTCGATGATGTCGCGCAGCACAAAATGCATCAAGAATATTTCTCGATTCCAACCGCCACTGTCGCGGCTATCCAATCCGCCAAACAATCCGGCCATCGCGTTATTGCTCTCGGTACGACAATCACGCGTACCCTAGAATATGCCCACCAACAAATTTTGAGCCAGCCGCCACATGCTATCTCGGGCGAAGCTGATATTTTTATCTATCCCGGCTATAAGTTTAAAACGATCGATGCGCTATTAACTAACTTCCATATGCCTGAAAGTACGGTACTCATGTTGACGGCAGCTTTTGCTGGCTGGGATAAGTTAAAGCCTGCTTATCAGCACGCCGTTTGCGAAAAATATAAATTCTTTAGTTATGGCGACAGTATGCTAATTATCACGCAGTAGGACGAGTGCGCTCATGCTATACTAGAAAAGATGCAAAAAGCTATCACTTTTAGGATTACCCATCGCCTCCCTGGCACCTTAGCGCGTGCTGGCACAATCCACACGCCGCATGGCACGATTCAAACGCCAGCTTTCATCGTTGGCGGTACTAAAGCAACCGTCAAGGCACTGACTGTCGAACAAGTCAAGGCCTGCGGCGGGCAATCAATTTTGGCTAATACTTATCATTTGATGCAGCGGCCAGGCGCCGAAATCATTCATAAAGCTGGCGGCCTAGGCAAATTTATGGATTACGATGGGCCGACTTTCACTGACAGCGGCGGCTTTCAGATTTTCAGTCTGGGAATTGCTTACAAAAAAGGGATCGACGCCGTCGCTCACACCCAAAAAGGCAACGCTGCGCAAGCGGTCAAGTCTGCTAATCAGCTAGCCAAAGTTACCGACCAAGGCGCGCAATTTCGGTCGCATCTGGATGGCAGATATATAATGATGACGCCAGAATCGTCAATGGAACTACAGCACGCCATCGGCGCTGATATTCATATGGCCTTCGACGAGCTGACTGCACCGCTAGCAGCCCGCGGCACGATTGTAAAGGCAATGCAGCGAACGCATGCTTGGGCGGGGCGCTGCTTAGTTCGCCACGATGAGCTAAACGCCGAACATCTAGCGCGCGGCGAGAACCTGCAAGCGCTCTACGGTGTCGTTCAGGGCGCCCGTGACGAAACACTGCGCCGCCAATCGGCCAATTTCCTGGGCGAGCGCAACTTCGACGGCTACGGTATCGGCGGCGTCTTCCAGCCTGGTGAGATCGCTGACGTAGTCCGCTGGGTCTGCGAGACTTTGCCCGAGGATAAGCCGCGCCACCTATTAGGCTTAGGTTCGCAGCCGGCCGATTTGTTTCTCGGCGTCGAATACGGTATCGACACTTTCGATTGCGTCGCGCCGACCCGTCAAGCCCGCAACGGCGCTCTGTATACATTTGACGGCCGCATTAACATCAGCAATGCTCGCTTTCGCGAGGACTTCGCGCCGGTCGACCCTGAGTGCGACTGTTATACTTGCCAGCATCATACGCGCGCTTACATCAATCATCTGTTTCGCGCCGATGAGATTCTCGGTGCTACGCTCGCCAGCATTCATAATGAACGCTTCGTAGTGCGCACTGTCGACCAGATCCGCGCCTCGCTGCTAGACGGCACATTTTTTGATTTCAAGCAGTCGTTTCTAGCTCGCTACTACGGCGATAATTTACCGATTGGCGTCACACTATAAAATAAAGCCACGTCAAAATCTAACGCCACCAAGACAGACCAAGCAACTAATTCACCAGGTATTTCGCTGGCTGCTCGAACGTATCCAACTTCTCATGCTTTTTCACGCGGGCAATCAAATGCATAGTCAGCGGCGAGACCATAATCTCTACCGCCATCTTGATCAAAAACACCGTGACGATTAGCTGCCAAAAGCTAGCCATCGGCATAGTACCAGCAAAAGCAATCGTTGAGAAGATCACCGTATCTAGCGCGCTGCCCGCCGCCGAGCTGCCGATCATTCGCCACCACAAGCCACGGCCGCGGCTAGCAACCTTCATCCGGCCCATTACGTAAGCATTCATGATCTCGCCAACAAATAGCGCCATTACCGAACCGATAGCCAACCGCCAAACCACACCCAACGTCGATTCAAACGCCGCTTGCCCCGTCCAGCTGCTATCTGCCGGCAGTAATTGCACCACCCAAAAAGTCAACGTCATCAGCATCAAAGCTGCCACACCGCTATAAATCAGCCGGCGCATCCGACGATAACCATAAACCTCAGTAATTATATCACCCACGATATACGCTAGCGGAAACAAAACCGTACCAGCATCAAAAGTCAGCCAGCCAACAGATACAATTTTGACGCTGACAATATTACTAACCAATAGTGTCGTTACAAAAAGTATCGCAAATATATCATACAGAGAATAATGTTGTTTCTTTGTCATATTTTAGATTATATCACGCCGGCAAGCGCTGTTCTGGACAGCTCGCCAAGATCCGCTCCATAGCCGTGCGCTCCGGCGGCGTCACCCATAGCGAGTATTTTTTCTTGACGGCAATCTGGCGGGCGATGTACTGGCAGCGAAACGGTTTATTTGACGGCAGCCAAGTCGCCGCATCGCCGTCGCCCTTCTGCTGGTTGGCTGGTCCGTCGACGGCTAGCAACTCGAGCGGGTCGTTAGCCAGACTGATTCGCTGTTCGCTAGACAACTGCTGAGCGCCAGTCTGCCAAGCGTTGCTCAGCGCCACTACGTGGTCAATCTGCACAGCGCCGCTAGAATTAGCACCGCGCTTGAAAGCGATCCGCTGCCCAGTGTACGGGTCGCTAAGAGCGCCAGCCTGTACTTTGCAGTTGTCATCGCCCAGGACAGCGTTTGCCAAGTCGCGCCGCAAGATAACATTGCGCGTATCGCAGCCGCCCGCCTTGGCCCAGCCGTCACCGAACTGCGAGCGCTTGTAGCCAGTCTTGGGAGCGCGGCCCTTGGTTGGCAACGCTGCTAGGGCGTCGCGCGCTATTTCGCCAGAGCCAGAAACCAGCTCCGGCTGCTGAGACTGCGGATCTGGCAGCATCAGCAGCAAATTTGACCATTCCTTAATAACAACCCAACCGAGAGTACCTATCAAAATTACCGCTACCAGGACTATTCTACGCCGCCGCTGCATAAGCATATTATACCACCCTGCTATAATGGACGTATGGACAGATTATTTTCTCAATTTCAACCAGAACACTACGACATCCAATGGGATTTGCGTCAAGCAAAGAGCAATCGCTTAATCCGCGGTGCGGCAACTATCCGCGGCCAACATCTAGCAGCCGAACCAATTCGCTTGCACGCCAAAGATTTGCAGATCGAAGAAGCTACTGTCAGCGGCCAAGCAGTCAAGACATCAACCGACAACGACATTTTGACACTTGACAACGCTGACGACGGTCCAGTGCAAATCACTATTAAATTCTCGTTGGCATTGACCGATGCCATGCACGGTATTTATCCTTGTTATTATGAGCATCAAGGTCAGAAATGCGAGTTATACGCCACCCAATTCGAAAGCCACCATGCCCGCGAAGCCTTCCCATGCGTCGACGAACCAGAGGCCAAAGCGACATTTGCGATTTCGATATTATCAAACGAGCCGGTAGTACTCAGCAATATGCCGGTCGCTTCGCAGCGGGAAAGCAGCGAGGGAATACTGACCGCCTTTAAGCAAACACCGCGCATGAGCACCTACCTGGCGGCCTTTGTCGCTGGCGATTTACAGCGCGCTACTACTGCCACCAAGAGCGGCGTCGAAGTCAACGTCTACGCCACGCCAGCGCAGTCAGCCGACAGCTTGAACTGGGCGCTCCAGCACGCAGCGCAAACAATTGACTTTTTCAACGAGTATTTTGGCGTGCCTTACCCGCTGCCGAAATCTGACCATGTAGCACTACCTGATTTTTCTAGCGGCGCTATGGAGAATTGGGGCTTGGTGACCTACCGCGAAACCGCCCTGCTGGCCGATCCGGCAACCGCTAGCGTTTCGACCCGCCAATACATTGCGACGGTTATCGCCCACGAATTAAGCCACCAGTGGTTCGGCAATCTAGTGACTATGAAGTGGTGGAATAACCTGTGGCTGAACGAGAGTTTCGCTACACTGATGGAATACCTAGCAACTGACGCGCTGCATCCGGATTGGCGGCAATGGGACGAGTTCGCCAACAACGAGGGCGTCGCTGCCCTGCGCCGCGATAGCATCGACGGCGTACAGCCAGTTCAAACCGACGTATCGAGCCCAGCCGAAATTAGCGCACTGTTTGATGGAGCGATTGTCTACGCCAAAGGCGGCCGGCTGCTGCGAATGATGCAACTATGGATCGGTGATGAAGCGTTCCGCGCTGGCCTCAAGCAGTATTTCACCCGCTTCAAATACAGCAACACTACTGGCGACGACCTCTGGGAATGCTTAAGCCAAGCTAGCGGCAAAGATGTCGGAGCGCTAATGAATACCTGGATTTCACAGCCAGGTTACCCGGTAGTTTACGCATCGCTTGACAATGGCGAGTTGACGCTCCGCCAAGAACAATTCTTCACTGGGCCGCACCAGCCGTCTGATCGTTCGTGGCCGATTCCGCTCGACGCCAACGACCAGCGCCTGCCCGAAATTCTAAAGGAGCGCGAACAGTGCCTTTCGCCAGCGCCAGACGGACTATTACTGCTCAATCATCAAAACGCCTCGCACTTTATCACTTGCTACGACGACACTCTGCGAGCGCGCATTTTGCAGGCCATCACCGATGGCATATTAACGCCAGCACAGCGCGCCCAGTATCTCAATGAGCAAATCCTACTAGCCCGCGGCGGTCTAATTGCTAGCAGCACGCTAGTCGAAGCGCTAGCCGCCTTCCAAAACGAAAGTGATCAGACCGTCTGGGAAATCATTGCGCTGGCCATCAGCGATCTCAAGAAATTCGTCGATCAAGACGAAGCCGCCGAGAAGCTGCTGCGCCGCCTATCAGGCAAGCTAGCTCGTCCGCAGTTCGAACGCCTAGGTTGGAACAAACACCCCGGCGAGCCAGAATCTGACAGCAAACTGCGCGCCGCCATCATCGATTGCATGCTATATAGCGAGGACGCAGCGGCAATCAGTACCGCGCGCCAGCTCTACCAAAATACACCTCTAGCCGAGCTCAGCGCCGACCTGCGCCCATCAATCATCGGTGCCGCCGTCCGCTACAGCGATCAGCCGGCAGATATAGTCAGCCAGCTGCTCGAAGCCTACCAAGCCACGCAATCAGCTGACCTGCGCAGCGACATCGCCGCGGGGGTCGCCACGACGCGCGACGCCGAGCAGCTAGCGCGCTTAATCGGGCTACTCACCAACACCGACATCATCCGCAGCCAAGACACCGTTCGCTGGTTCGTCGACCTGCTGCGCAATCGCTACGGCCGCGAAGCCGCCTGGCGCTGGATGCGCATCCAGTGGCATTGGATCGAGCAAACTTTCGCCAGCGACAAAAGCCACGATTACTTCCCGCGCTACGCCGCCATGCTGCTGATGACGCGCCAGCAGCTAGCTGAATACCGCGAATTTTTCACGCCGCTGCGCCGCGACCAATCGCTCGTCCGCGCCATCGACATGGGAATACTAGATTTAGAGGGCAAACTAGACCTAATCGACCGCGACAAAGCGGCAGTCATAGCGGCTCTAGCAAAGTAATTTCGGTTTTTTGAGATAAGTAATTCTGCAGCTTTTACAGAGGCCGCAGAATTATTATGACATAATTTTCGCTAAAACTATTGACATTTATACGATAATGTGCTATATTCATAATAACTTTTCGCCTGAGTTTAGTCTAAAGGGCGAGAAGTGCCCTTTAACTCGAGCGAAACGTGATTCTGAGGAGGAATCATGAACGCAACCGCAGCCGCGGTCACCCTCATTATCGTTACCAGCCTGATCCTGGCCGTCATGGCCGGGATCGCTGGGTTCACTCTCGGCCGCGCTCGCGCGACCGACGACACCGCAAAGGCGGCCAAGAGTGGCGAGAGCATTGAACTGGCTCTCGACGATCTCAAGAGTGGCGTTCTGTATCAGTTCAATCTCTTGATCTTCACGCTGGACCAGGCTTTTGAGTACCGCAAAATCGCATCAAGGGCGATCGCGGAAATGCCGGCCGACCACCACAAGGTGGATCTTGAGCGCGAGCTCCAGGAAATCGACGCAAAGATGAGCGAAAAGGTCACCGAGATCGAGGACTACGTGTCCGAGGAGGGCTAACAAGCCCATCGAAAATAGCTCGCTGAATTAGCGTTCAGCTTGAGCCAGTTCGGCGGGCTATTTTCTTTGGTTTAATTTACTTCTACTACCACTTGGACAGCTGGCGGGTCGCCGCTCACGCTGGCGGCTAGAAGTTTGACCGCCATGCCGCTGCATTCTGGCTTACCCGCCAAAAACAACTCTGCCGCAAAACGCATCTGCCGCTGCTTTTTGGCGGTAATCGCCGCCAGTCCATCGCCGAAATCATCGTTCTTACGATACTTCACCTCGGTGAAATACAACACCTCGCCTTTCACACTGACGATATCGATTTCGCAGTACCGCGTCCGCCAATTCCGCGCCACAATCTCATGGCCGCGCGCCGTCAGCCAATCCGCCGCTGCCTGCTCGCCCTTATCGCCAATTTGACGGGTTGTCATTGATTTTTTCGTTTCTGACGAAATAGTATTTGACAAATCAATTCGAGCAACATTTCCAGCGTCTGGAGTGATATTCTCAGAAAAAATTTGGGCAACTTTACGTGGGCCCCGAATTATTTTCTGAGGATATCCGACAGGCGGCTCGCCAGATTGAACAACTGTTTTCTGAGGCACTGCTTGCGGCTTCGCCTTGTTATCAGCATACTTCGCCAGCGGCGCGAAACTCAGCCGGTGCAGCGGCGTCACACCCAGGCGCTCAATCGCCGCCCGATGCTTGGCCACACCATAGCCAGCGTTCGACGCGAAACCGTACCCCGGATAGACCGCGTCTTGCTCGGCCATGAACTGGTCGCGCGCCACCTTGGCGACGATCGACGCCGCTGACACGCTCGGAATCAAACCGTCGGCCTTCGCCATCACCGTCACGTATCGCTCTAGCGCCGTGCCGCGCAGAAAATTCACCTTGCCATCGATGATGATTTCGCTAAAAGCTAGATTTTGCTGGCGGCATTGCGCTTGAATCTGCTCGACCGCCCGCCGCGTCGCCAGCCGTAACGCCTCACTCATGCCAATATCGTCTAATTCCTGGGCGCTCACCCAGCCCAGCGCCCAAGCCGCAGCCTTTTCGCGAATTTCCACGTCCAACGCTTCACGGCGCTTTTTGGTTAGCTTTTTGCTATCGTCCAAGCCGTCAATCTCGGCGCCGCCCAGAATCACCGCGCCAACCACCAGCGGCCCCGCCCACGGCCCGCGCCCAACCTCGTCGATCCCCAGAATCATAAGTTCATGATAACAAATGGCGGCGATAGGCTCAATCGCGGGCGCAGATGGCAGGATTTGTGTTATAATATTAGTAAGCTGAACCCGTCGAGTAAAGAGAGGAGGTGTTTAGCTACCATGAAGGGGAAACTCTTCATTCTTTTTCTTATGGTCGGGATCCCGACCATCACCTGGGCCATCTTGGCCTGGGTTGCTATGATCGCACTGGGGGCGCTGCACAGCGTCTTCAGTATGATCCCGCCGCTCTCCTTCTTGGAGAGCTTCGTCGCGGTGTTGATGCTATTTATCATTGTAGCGTTTGCCGCGTCCATGGCGACAGCAAATGTGTCGCCAGCCCGCCGCCACGGCGGCCGCTGACCTCAGCCCTCAAGGAAACGGCCCGCAGACAGAGATACTGTCTCGCCACTGGCCTACTCGGTGGGCCGTTTCCTCTCCGACGCCCGCTGGGGCGGCTCGCGGAACGTACACGTTCTGCTTGAGCCGCTTCGGCGGG